>Ga0209675_1001563_pt1 | contig 12988 bp, 6 predicted proteins | sample AraplaCol_mLB_r2_2_FD_184280 | JGI IMG/M metagenome (GOLD analysis project Ga0209675, IMG submission 184280) | Arabidopsis root microbial communities from North Carolina, USA - plate scrape MF_Col_mLB_r2 (SPAdes) (version 3) | ecosystem: Host-associated > Plants > Roots > Endosphere | place: USA... | reverse complement strand
TGATCGCCGAGCGTCTGGACGCACTCGAAGCCGCATTCAAGTCCGCAGCGAGCGGAAGCGGGGTTGCATTCCCGACGCGAGCACTACTACAACGAGCGCATGAGCAAGCTGGTCCGCTCTTAGCTCATTGGTCGACGGTAAGGCTCCTGTTTCATTGGACCATGATGGTCAACGCCCTGGTGATTATCACAACCATCGCGTTAATTCCCTACATCCCTTGGCTCGCGAAAGACTCAGCGCGCATAACTGCTACGTGTGCATTCGCGTTGAGCGGCGGTGTGATCGGAATCGGATTGTCTTTCGGTCTAGCAAATGTCCTGGTGCGTACCAAGCGGATCACCCCCTACGACCCACCGACTATCTGAATCGCGCTCCTTTTGAAGAGTCGGTTGAGTTTGATGTCCCAGGAAGTGGTGTAAGTCCTCTTTCATTCGCTCGGCGGCAAGGCGCGTAGGGCGTAGCCGAAGCGACTTGCGGCCCTTCACCGCTTCACCTTCGGCGTGTGGCAAAGTTCGGCCGATTCTGTTGAAAAACTCGGTCGCAGCATCCCCTGCTGCAACGCCGTGAAAATCGACCTCTCAGATCGACCCAGGATCGACGATCGCGACCCCGGGAATGGTTTGACGACCCCTGGAAATGTGCGCAAGAGAGCACCAGTCGAGTTTTTCAACAGAATCGGCCAGAAGCAGCCAGTCGCCGCGCTCGCTCAAATCGGGCTGCGACCTGCATTCTTGCCACCCCTGTCCACCGAGAGAAATAGGCGTTGAATGAAACCAGAGGTTCAATCGAACAAGGTCGTCGTGCTTTCAGGCTCTGGAGTCAGCGCCGAGAGCGGCCTACCGACCTTTCGTGACTCGGCAGGTCTCTGGAACTCGTATTCGTGGGAGGAAGTATCCAGCCCGCAGGGGTGGGAGCATCGACCCGAAATGGTGCTTGACTTCTACAACCAGCGACGTCAGCAGGCTTGGGAGGCGACACCGAACGCCGCGCATCACGCTATTGCTGCTCTGGAGGCTAGCTACGAAGTCATCGTCATCACCCAGAATGTCGATGAACTGCACGAGCGAGCAGGTTCTAGCAACGTCATCCATGTCCACGGGCAAATTGCGTATGCGCGCGGAACATCTGCAGCGCGAAGGCGCTACAAGATTGGCGGCACACCCATCTTGATGGGGCAGCTTTGCGAAGATGGAACGCAACTTCGACCTGATGTGGTCTGGTTTGGCGAAGAGGTCGAATTTCTAGCGGAGGCTAAACGCCACGTTGCGAGCGCAGCACGGGTGCTCGTAGTCGGAACATCACTTTCGGTGTTTCCGGTCGCCGCTCTGGTCAAGGCTGCACGTGGCAGGGCCGAGAAGGTCTTGGTCGGATTCGACGTCACAAAGCCGCCGTATGGATACGCGTTCCTTCGGGGCAAAGCGACCGAGTTGGTCCCAACGGTAGCGGATAGATGGCTTACCGACAGCAGGTCTAGGACCGGCACGTAGCAGGGCGGCCTTGGGCAAATGCCAACGAGACTCGCGCGTTCACAACCAAGCTGCGACGGACTACAGTCGGCCAGCAACTGTCGTGCAGATCGTCGGCCTGCTTTTTTGAGTGCAGCCGGGCGAGCGGGCTGCACACCGCAATGCCGCTCAAGCGCTTCACCTGGGTGTAAATCATCGTGGTGGTCACTCCTGGATGCCCGAGCAGCTCCCGTACCGTGCGGATGAAGAGATCGACGAGCCCTCATGGAAAGATCATCGGGCAGCGCTGAATGTGTAACGAGCAAACGGCGCCATTCGCATAGAGGACGCCTGGAATGGTGGATTTTCATTCGAAATGCCAGGGTGCGATGGCGGGCAATTTTTGCCTGTTGACGGTTGGCGTTACCAATTTCCCAAGTAATCTCTAACCTTTCTGTCACCCGGACCTACTTTGGGCAGTCCGGTTACCTCCAACGTTAGGCATCAGAGAAAATGTCAGATCGCGGCGCACTCCTCCAGTACAAGGGGAACCGATGTGCATCGTGCGGGCTATCTGTACAGGAGATGCTCGCACGCCATGGCACCTTCGAGCGCATGTTCGAGTTCCACCACGTCGAACCTACTACTAAAGATCGGCACTACCAGCGCTTGATGTCGCAACGACTGTCGAGACGGAAGCTTGATGAAATGGACAAGTGCGTCCTCTTGTGTAGGAACTGCCACGGCCTCGTGCATGCGCAGAATATTCGCGCTCAGCTCACGCTTTCGATCGACTTTCAGAATCGCATCGTTTCACAGTCAGTGTCGGGCTGGGTCAAGGTCGACCGGGTGTCCAAAACCTTCCGGTTTGTCACGAATGAGCGATACACACTACACCCATGTCGGGTTGAGTTCGCGGATGGAAGCAACCTCTTCTTGACCGTTGGCGAGGTTGGGTCAAAGGTTCTTGAGTGGATGTTAAAGATGGAGTCGATCAAAGAGCTGAATGTATTCCGATTGCGAGACGACAAACTTGTCTACTCCATGAGTCATGCAGGACCTCGTTCGATAAATATTCATCATCTGATTCAGTTTCCTGTGGTTGAAATCGAATATCACGAAACTGCGAAGCCAAAAGAGGTTGTATTTCTTCGCAACGGATTTGCATTGATGAAGTCTGGTGATGTACTTTCCGCAGGAGTCGTGAACTACACCTTGAATCTTCGGGAAGGCTTGGCGGCTGCCTCTAATGCGTAACCCTTCCATCGTGAGGGCGTCACCAGGCAAGCCGGGCGCCCTCTCTCTTGTCAAACGTTGGAGGGTATTTTCGGAGATGTCGAGTACCCGCTTTGGGCGCGAGGCAGCTGTACGGCGTGCTCTGATCCGGACCTTCAGCGAGAGTCCGCTTTCGAGAACCGCGTAAGTCGGCTGTGGGCGCGAAGCGGACCTACGCTACGGCGAAAAGCAGCCATTCACACCAGCCGTCGCAGGAGAGAAAACGGGCGAGCCTACTTCTGCCACCCATCGATTGACGAGCCATGAGATTGGCCTCGTCCATCCGGGCCTCTTTCAGGCACATCGACAGCTTCCTTACCAAGATGCCCACAACCCGCGCTCACAGTTGGGGTTCGTGGTTGCGGACCGCAGCGCGGACTTACCAGAACAGCTTTCCTGGTCTTTGGCCAATGCGCACGCTGACACTTCTCGAGTTGTGGGCGAATGTCTCAAGGCGCAGTAAACAGCTTGCTCAGCCAGTCGAGCAAGGAACATCCCGTAGCGTCTCCGGAACCGATTGCGGAACGATAGGCGGCTCGATATGTCGGCAGCCGCCTGCTCCCAGAGAATGCGCAACCAATGAGAGTCCACGTGCTCATAAGTCACGCTTGAGCGACTATGGATATCACCTTCTTGCGAGTCGGCCGCCGCGTATCTCCTTCGATACGTTCCAGCCTCAACCCAAACGCGCGGCGAAGCGTTCCATCCAGGACGCCGAGCCCGAATTGGTACTCGTTTTCGCATGATTGCGCGAATTGCTCACCCTCGAGATACATGCAGGAGCCACCACATAACTGTAGTACAGGACAGTGGCTGCAGCAGTCACGATAAGCCCAATGGGTGGACGTGTTTAACCGTACCTTTTCCATCTCTAGCGCAGACCCAAGACCGTGCTTTGCGTTAGCGCCAGTGTTGTGGCATGTAAGCACATTGGAATGCAAGTCGACGGCAACGTGATCGCTACGATCCATTCCGCACTTCTGTCCCATTGAGGCCGAGGGCATGCGGTGCACGGTTGACTGCAGCAACCCTGTCGCCTTTTCTCTAAGCGCGGGAATAAGTAGAGCGTCACCGTTCTCGAATGACGAGGCTACGGACTCCCTGAGCGATTCATACTGATGGGGCGCCCAGAGCCCCGGACCAGCCAGAGCTTTGTCGTCGTGTGTCGCAACGATGCCCTCCAACGACATGACGACGGATGCGCCATCGAGTTTCCCGACAAACCATCGACGAAGTGCGGACGGATCGCTGTTGACTGGCGTCAACACCGAACTGAACATCATCCGACCGTTGATCTTGCGCTCCTCCCAAAGGGCCTTTAACAATTGGGCCTTTCGTGGATCGTCGAACGGATCTTCTCCACGCAAATACTGCCCAGGCCCGTCATGAGAAACAGTGATGCAGATATCGTACTTCGCGATGAAGTCCAAGATCTCTTGAGTCAACAGGCTGCCATTGGTAACCATCGAGAATTCCGCATTCGGAAATCTCCGGTCCAACTCCGGCACCAAAATTTCGAGCTTCCTGAAGTACAGCAGGGGCTCGCCGCCCCAGAACTCGATCTCTGACGGTGATTCTTTGAGCCACCTTTCGAGATCACCAAGAAAGGCGTGTGCGTCAGTTGTCTTTGTCACTGACATCGACTCGACCTGACTCGACTGGTTGCAGTACGAGCAGGTGTAATTGCAGGCCAAGCCAAGTTGGATCTTCAGTACGGTCGGATTCGAAACTTTTCGCCCGGGCCTTTGAGGGCTGATGCGAACGGCATCCTCCCACGCTTGAGGTGCTGCAGTGCGCCGATCAGCAATCACCGGCGTGCCATCCATATTGGAGAGACTGCTAGTGTGAGGCGCGTACTGCAAGCTTACGGACTTCCCGTCTGCGTCCTTGCAGTGAAGAGTAAACATCTGAGAAGTCCTGGGTATGCAATGGTCAGCGCTTGCTCGCCGAAGGGCTGCGTCGATGAGACTTCTTGGGCTGAGGGATGGGCGAAATGAAGCACCCGCAGTCGTTTGTAGATCCAGCCACGAAGACAGCGCCTTCGTTCAGAAAGTCGATGCTAGAAGGCTCGACGACAACGTGGCACTGAAGCGTTTGACTGGAACTACGGCTGGTCGACGAGACACTGGAAGAACTGTTTTTCATATGACTCCTTGATATTGAGATTGACGGGGAAAAACTTAAATAGCAAATTTCCGATGCGACCCTCCTTGATCACGTGCAAGGATGCACTGAATGCGAACACGCGAGTGATTCGGCTGCCCCTTGCGCCGCACCGTGGCGCGCCCAAAGACCCATCGGCGCAAGCCCGTAGCCGAACCAAATCGGAATAAGACCTGGAACGAAAGCGCGCACGACGTGAAGCTTTGTTCGTCCTTGGTTGAGAGCAGCACTTGAAGGCGTTAGATTGCAAAAATGAACGTCCAGGCCTGCATCCATAAAGTGGCTCAGCAAGCTAGACATGTCCGACGGAAAAGTACCCCCGTCCATGGAGGAGAACTGGATGGTCGACGAAGCAAACCAATTCGCGGATCGAAAGTTGGCGCGAGAAGCGAAGAACTCGCCGTGGTCGGAAGCGAGCACCACTTTCTCGATCGGCATCGCCACTTTCGGCGTTTTGCCATAGCGCTGCTGGACCCTGCTCTCGGTCTCGGAAAGAGCGGACACGATGGCCTCTTCCCAATGCATCCCGGCGGCCGTGGTGATGGAGGTGAATCCATTGGCCTCATGCTGAGCGAAGATCGCGACGACAGGGAGGTGCCTCGAAGGAAGCGCATGTACCGAAACGGCATGGCCAGCGTCCCGCAGGCGGCGAAGACCAACGCGTGCGTCGTGCGACAACTGGGTCTCTTCGATCAACGGCGGCGGAGCACGGCGAAGCCATGTGCGTGCGAACGCATCACGCTCGATGAGTTCAACCAGCGCGCGAGCGCGCGCCGTCGCAAGGTCCGTGAAGGCGGCGACGCCAGATGTGCTGGCGTTTGTAAAAGGCCGAACCCTGTCGCTCGCGTCCAATGAGCTCAGCGCGTACACACATTGCGCCATGACCTGAACTTCCGCCCCGTCGCTCACCCGTACCCCTGGGACCCATGGATAGCGTCTGCGCGGCGAGAACGGCGAGAACGGGAAACTGTTCTCTTGGTACTGAGCTTGCCCGTACTCCACCAACAGTCTGGGATCCAATGGATTGGGGAGCTCGCCCATGCGCGCCCTCTGCAAGTCCAGCGTGGGCATCAGCCAACCTATGCGTTCCCAAGCTTCCGCTTCGGCCTTGATGGCGGCAGTCCTCGGGTCGGTAGAACGTCCAGTCGCCCAGATCGGAGGTTCAGGCATTCGCCCTGCTATCTGAATGGGGCCGGCCACGACGGCACGCGTCGAAAGGCGCAATCGCTGCGAATGTATCGGAACAGTTCGAACCAACGCCGTGCTTTGAGCGGCTGTGGCCAGTGCGTCTTGACCAGGCAGCGACTGAGCGCCGAGAACCATCGCAGGCAAGGGGTAAAGAGTCTCTTCCAAGCCAAAAAGAGAAAGAATTTCCACCTCGACCGCGTCGCCGCGCACGATTGTCGTCGCCGCTTCGCATTGCGCCGCCAGCGCGCCATTTTGCAGCGCGTGTCCCGCTTCCAACATCGCCAGCGTCAGGGATCGATTGCCATATTTCTTCCCGATGTAGCGCAGGTCGGCTATCGGATAGATCACTGCGTGCGCAAAACTCAGAATCGAAGGCGTCAGCAGCGTGCTCCATGCCCCATCAGCGTCGCCTGCGCATCCGGTCAATGAAAGCGCGCCGCCTTCCCGATCCGTCACGTGATAGTTGATGGCGTAGAGGCCACGCGGATAGCCATCCATGGGACGCAACAGTGCCATGAACCAGCGCAGTCCATACAGCGCCCCGCCGGACGGGACCGTTCGGTGGATTCGCTCGTCACCCTCGCGCAGAACCCCGTACATCGACCAAAGGATGTTCACCATCGACTGCAGCGAAAGGTCCCGATCGTCGAATGTCCTCGCGCTCGACCGCCGGAGAAGGCTTTCAACAAACGTCGTCGTCGAAGGCGACAGCATTCTTGCTCCGGTGCGGGGTGCAGTCAGTTGCTGCTCAGCGCACCTTCGCAATGCGTGCAGCGCATGCGAATCCTGCAGCGAAGGGGCAAGCGACTGCGGCGTCCAGCCGATCTGCGCTTGGAGCGCAAGCACATCCGCCGCGTCCACGAGGACGCCTTGGTCCAGCAATGTCGACAAACAGGCATCGACGTCGCCCGCGGTCCAGCGCGAGATAAGCTTTTGGCGCACCTCTTCCCATGAGGCCTGGCCGTCGCACGAGCTCTCCACAGCGCGCAGAAAATCTGAGGGCGCCGACACGCGCAAGCGCTTCAACGGAAGACGGCATAGCATGCCGCCCCCCTTTTGGTAGGTCCATTTCCCGACAGCCATGGGCTTCAGGGCAGCGCGGTCCTTCGGAGCGGGCATCACGCGGCTATCCGACCTCGGCCACCAGTTTCGGCACATCTGCATTCGGCGCTGGACCTGTCTCCAGCAGCGTCGAAAGGATCAGCGGGTAACCTGACGGCGGCAGGATTGGATTCGAATTGGCTTCTAGCCACCAGATTCGGTCATCCGAGTCCAACACTCCGTCGACGGCAAACAGAACCGGCAAGCCATGTGACTTCATCAACTCGGTGTGGAGCTTGCTTCCCATCTCATGCACTTGAAGACGGGCCGCCGCCGACAACTGAAAAAACGCGTTGTCAGATTGCGCTCGCACCGGATCTGAGGCGTGCCGGCGACCATAGCGATAGTCGATCCAGGCCTCGACATCCACGGGCAAGATGTCGGAGAGCGACAGATCCTGGAAAGCCAAAGAAGAAATGATCCAGGGTTTGTCAGCGCTGTCCGGGATCACGCCGTCCACTCTTCCCAACCGCCGAGAGACCAGCGCATCGACCCGCGAAGTGCCGTCGCCGCGAATGACAGGATATGGCTGGAGGTGAAGATGGAAAGGCTCGCTTCCCCAGAACCACGCTTTCACATTGCGCCCGCGAACGAACTGCTCTGCGAAGGCACGTGCACGCGCTTCGTGCCGATGCTCGGGCAGCAAGAGCGCGTCCACCCCCGCACGATACGGCCCGAACACGGCCTGCCCAAACGAGCCCACAGGCTGCTTGAGGACGTAGTCTTCTTCGACTTCACGCGTACTTTGCCATGTCCGTGGAAAAAGAAGCCCACTGCGGCGCAGGAAAGCCTTGAACTCGAGCTTGTCGTTGGACAAGGGCCATTTGATCGGACGATACGGCAGCCATCCGATAAAGCCGCTGGACTCAGCAGTCAAAACTGGCGAGTAGCTCAGCACATCGTTGCCCGTGTTCAGAAACTGCGGGTAGAGCTCGCAGCGCCCCTGCGGGCATCGAATTTCCATGCGAAATGTCTTGACGTCCAAGCGCACGTCTGCCTGCTGGCTGAGAGCCCACTCTTGAAGGGCCCGGAAATGATTCAGCGTGACTGCGATGTAAGACATAGGTACTCAGCGATCGACCACCCATAGCGGCGGTTCAACAACATATCCACGCCACGCTTGGAATGTTTAGCGCGAGGCAACTAAAAAAAAAGCTAAACGAATCTGCGCTGGGACGGATGTATTGCGGAGAACCGTGCGCCAGATTCCCACATGGGTAGATCGGCGGCCACCGGGGACGGCCCCGGGCCTTGCATCCAACCCACCGCGGTGGGGGCGCAAGGCAGGCTGATGACCACGGTTCGCATCTGCATCCAAAGAAGATACGGGCACAAAAAATGGTAGCGATCGTCAGCGGCAACAGTCTCGGTCTGAGTTTGACTTCATTGGCCACGCTGGGACAGCGGGGCACGGTGGGCACCGCCAGCCAGGGCAGGAATGGCGAACAAACCTTCGTCAACATCGCCACCGGCAACCTGGTGCTGCAAGATTTCGACGACCGGCTTGAAGGTCGCGGCGTCGACATCAGCACCGTGCGCACCTACAACAGTCAGGGGCTGCTGAACGGTGACAGCTGGCGCGTGGGGGCCTTTGGCCAGCAGATCGTGTCGACCGGCCCCCTTTCGACTGCCGGCAGCACGTTGACGCGCACGGACCGTGATGGCGCGCAGGCCGTTTACACCTGGGACGCCACCCGCAACCTCTACGTGAGCAGCGCGGGCTCGGGCGCCTTCGATACGATCGGCTACGACGCAGCGGCCGGCCGCTTCACGTGGACCGACGGCACCACCGGCCTGATCGAGCGTTATGAGTCGACGGGCCAGGGTCGATTGCTCTCGGTCGCGGACCCGCGCGGCAACACGGTGAGCCTGGCTTACAACGCCAACGGCACACCGCTGAGCCTCACCAATGCCAACGGCGAGGTGACTTACTTCGATTACACCGGCGCCAATCTCACCCAGATCCGCACGGTCGCTGCGGGCGGCGCGACGCTCACGCGTGTGCACTATGCGTACGACGCGTCAAACCGTCTGTCGAGCGTCACGGTCGATCTGACGCCCGAGGATGGCTCGACCGCCGACGGCGCGAAGTACGTCACCAACTACACCTACGACGGCGCCAGCAATCGCATCGCCTCCGTCACGCAGACCGACGGCACCAGCCTGAGCTTCACATACGTGTCAAGCAACGGCACCGACTACAAGGTCCAGACAGTCACAGACGGCGAAGGCAACACGACCACCTACAGTTACGACACGACAAATCGTCGTACTTCGGTGCTTGACTCGCAGGGCCGGCTGAGCGTGTATACCTACGACGCGAGCGGGCAGCTGATGCAGATCAAGGCGCCCACCGTCAACGGCGTCGCTCAAACCACCAGCTTTGTCTACAACGCCAATGGCGATGTGGTCCAGGTCGTCGATGGCGCGGGACACGCCCTCGACATGCAGTATGACGCCAACGGCAACCAGACGCTGCAGCGCGACGCTGCGGGCAACACCGTCACCCGCACCTACGACGTACATAACCAGCTGCTCACCGAGACCGTCTATCTGACGCCAGACCCGGACGGCGCAGGCGCGGGACAGCCCGCGCAGCCGTTGACCACGCGCTACGTGTATGAGGTCTCGGGAAGAAACCTCCTGCGCTTCGTCGTCAGCCCCGAAGGTCGGGTGACGGAGTACAGGTACGACGGCTACGGCCAGCGCACCAGCAGCATTCAATATGCAGGCGGCACCTTCGACGTCTCTGGGTTGAGCGCGATCGCAACGCCCACCGAGGCGCAGATGTCCACCTGGGCCGGCTCCCAGGACCGGACGCTGTCGAGCCGCTCGGACATCGCCTATGACGTGCGCGGCCAAGTGCAGCAGATCAGTGTGTTCAGCAAGGTCGACGCCGCCGGCAACGGCATCGCCGACGGCAGCCAGTCGGTCACGCACTACGTGTATGACCGTGCCGGCCAGCTGCTGAGCACCCTGAGCGCCACCGATGGCACCACGCAGTACACCTACGATGGCCTGGGGCGGCAGCTCTCTGCGCAGGATGCACTGAACAACGTCACGATCACCAACTACGACGACGCCGGCAACAAAACCACCGTGACGCGGGCCAACGGTCTCATCACGACCAGTGCGTACGACCACGACGGCAGGCTGGTGAGCGTGCAGCAAGCCAGCGCTTCGAATCCGCTGCTCGGCAAGACGACCTACGCCTATAACGCAGGAGAGAGCCGGCCCTACCAGACGGTCGACGCTACCGGCGTCGAGACGTGGTTCGTCTATGACGACCTGGGCCGTGTCAGCGCGGAGGTGTCCGCATCCGGCAGGGTGACGGAATACATCTACAACAAGAGCAACCAGCTTGCCGAGACAGTTGTCTATGCCAACCCGGCGCCCGCACTGGTCGCGGCGTTGCACAACTTCGCCACCACCCATACGCCGGTAGTGCTGGCGAGTTTCAGGCCCTCGACAAGCGCGCTCGACCAGCGCGCCTGGCGCATCTACGACGACGCGGGACGGGTGGTGCGAACGATCGACGCCTTGGGCGCTGTTGTCGACACCGAATACGACGGGGCCTCGAGGGTTACGTCGATCACCCGCTACGCCACGCAAATCGCTCCACCAGGCACCGGTTCCACGCCGACGCTTGCAACCACCCAGCCGACGCAGAGTCCAGCAAACGACCGGGTCACGCGCAATTTCTACGACGGCGATGGTCTGCTGCGTGCCACGCTCGATGCCGAGGGTTACCTGAGCGAGTTGAGTTACGACGGCCAGGGTCGCCTGATCGGCCAAGTTTCGTACGCAACCGCCACCGACCCGGCATTGCGCGCCAACGGCAGCCTTGCGCAGCTCATTCCCGCAGCCCACAGCGACGACCAGAAGTCCTACTGGCTGCACGATGCCCAAGGCCGCACCGTGGCGGAAATCGACGCCGAGGGGTTCCTGACCGAGCGTGTCTTCGACGCCAGCGGCAACGTGACGCAGACCGTGCGCTATGCCACGCGCGTCAGCGCAGCGGCACTTGCACAAATTTCCGTCGGCACCAGCGTAGCCGACGTTCGCCCAACTTCCACGCCAGAAGACCGCGCGACCACTGTCGTCTACGACAAGCTCAACCGCATCTCGCAACAGACCAACTACGAAGGCACGGTCACCCAATACGCGTACGACAGCACCGGGAACCTGGTCTCGACCACGACCGCTGCAGGCACGGCGGAAGCGCGCACGCTCAGCGCGCGCTACGACATACAGGGCCGGCTGATTGCCGAGCTGAGCGGCGTAGGAAGCGCCCTGCTCACGGGCGGCCAAACGCAGGTCCAGATCGACGCCATCTGGGCACAGTATGGACTGACGCACACCTACGACGCAGTGGGGCGCCGCACCAGTACTGCCGACGCTTACGGCAACCGGACGCTGTTCTTCTACGACGTGGAAGGCCATCTGACGCATTCCGTGAACGCGTTGGGCGAAGTGACCGAGCAGCAATACAACACGCTGGGTCAGCTGAGCGCCAGCGTCCAGTACGGCTCCCGCATCAACCTGGTTGGTTTGGAGGGCGGTCTCGTCACCGAAACCCTGAAAAATGCGATCAACGCTGTCAAAGACGGCGCCCTCGACAGCAAGCAAACGTTCACCTACCTCGCTACGGGCACCCTTTCCAGCAGCACCGATGCGCTGGGCAACGTGACGCAGAACGACTACAACGCGTTCGGACAAGAAATTTCGCGCACACAGTCCATCGGCAGCGGTCGAATCTTGGTGCAGACGCAGACGCTGGACCGCCGCGGCTTGGTGATCGATACGATCACCGATGCCTCGGGCGTCAATGCCATGACCAGTGCGGTCTACGACGCATTCGGCCGCGCAACACAAACCACAGACGCAAACGGCAACGTCCGCAGCCAGGCCTATGATCGCCTTGGTCGCACGGTGGTGACCGTCGACCCGCTCAACGAGCAGCGATTTGCCAGCTACGACGCCTTCGGCCGCGTGCTCACCCAGACCGACGCGCTGGGAAATACCACCACCTACAGCTATAACAAGGCGCTGCGAAGCATCTCCGTCACCACGGCGGAGAACATCACCGTCACCACGGCGTACACCCGCCATGGCCAGACGCAGCAAGTGGTCGATGGCAACGGCAATACGACAAGCTTCAGCTACGACAAAAACGGCAACCTGATCGCGACCGCGACGCCACTGACCACGACGTCCAGCACCTTCGACCGATCAAATCGGCTGGTGCAGACCACGGACGCCAACGGCAACGTCGTCGCGTACACATACGACGCGGCCAACAGGCTGCTCAAGCGCATCGTCGATCCGGACGGCCTCAAGCTGGTCACCGAGTACGCCTATGATGCCAAGGGCCAGCAGATCAACGTGACCGACGCGAACGGCACGCTGACCCAGATGGTCTACGACCTGAAGGGCCAGTTGCTTCGGCAGGTCGTGGACCCGGCCGGGCTCAATCTCGTCACCTCGTACACCTACGACGCCCGCGGAAAGACGTTGAGCGTACTCAGCCCCGGCGCGACGCTCATCAAGTACGCCTACGACAACCTCGGCCGCCGTATCGAGGAGCGTGTCGATCCCAATGGGTTGAACCTCAAGCGCACCTACGCCTACGACAAGAACGGCAACGTCACAAGTGACACCGATGCCAACGGCAACATCCGCCGCTATGCCTATGACGCCGACGACCGGCTCGTCTACACGCTCGATGCGCTCGGCAACCTGAGCCGCGTCGACTACGACGCGGAGGGGCGTGTCGTAAAAACGGCAGGCTACGCCACGCCGATCGACACGACAGG
>Ga0209675_1001560_pt1 | contig 12999 bp, 10 predicted proteins | sample AraplaCol_mLB_r2_2_FD_184280 | JGI IMG/M metagenome (GOLD analysis project Ga0209675, IMG submission 184280) | Arabidopsis root microbial communities from North Carolina, USA - plate scrape MF_Col_mLB_r2 (SPAdes) (version 3) | ecosystem: Host-associated > Plants > Roots > Endosphere | place... | reverse complement strand
CGCTTTAGGTGTCAGTCCCGCCAGGATATCGGCCAAGCGGTCAGCGGTATGGATCAAGGTCAGGCCGCCGCCGGATTTGGCATGACGCAGCATGGCCGCGATCCAGACGCCAAGCTCCGCCTCCCCACCTTCGGACCGTGCTGTCGCCCGGCCGGCATGCGGCGAGACACGATGGCGGCCGGTTTCGTAATAGGGCGGATTGGCGAAGACCTGGTCGAAGCTGCCCGGCGCCACGCCGGCAATGCGGTTACGGATGTCACCTTCCTTAACGGCAAGGCGGTCGGCCAGGCCATTCTCCTCTATGTTGCGCTGGCAGAGCACGACCAGGTCGGGCTGCAGCTCGACACCGGTGACCTGCACATTTTTCAGTCGCGCAGCGAGGCACAGCATGGCCGGGCCGGCGCCGCAGCCAAGTTCCAGCACACGGGCCGGGGTTTTCCCCTGCCCCTTCGCCTGGACGGCGGCCGCCAGCATGACGGCGTCGGCGCTGGCGCGCTGGCCCTTGCGCGGCTGGATCAGCCGCACCAGTCCGCCCAGCAGGTCGTCATGTGTGTGATCGCTATCAGGCATTTGATCTGAAACGGAAACTTGAAAGGGAGCGGCGCTTGACCGGGTATGCCAGCCCACTATGCTCCAGCCAGACGACCAGACACAATACAGGCAAGACCATCACCGTGCAGACCGCTTCCAAACAGATCCAGAGCGTGACCGAGCCGGGCCGCAAGCCCAGCATCGAGCCCTTGCGCGCCCTGATCGGCGGCAAGATGGACGCGGTGAACCGCGAGATCATCGCCCGCATGGCCAGCGATGTCAGCCTGATTCCGGAACTGGCCAGCCACCTGATCGCCGCCGGCGGCAAGCGAATCCGCCCGCTGCTGACGCTCGGCGCTGCCAAACTCTGCGGCTATGACGGCGACAAGGACGTGCTGCTGGCCACCTGCGTCGAATTCATCCATACCGCCACGCTGCTGCATGACGACGTGGTCGACGAGAGCGACCGCCGCCGCGGCAACGCCACCGCCAATGTGCTCTGGGGCAACCAGCCCTCCGTGCTGGTCGGCGACTTCCTGTTCACCCGCGCCTTCCAGCTGATGGTCGAGACCGGCTCGCTGGAAGTGCTGCGCATCCTGGCCGGCGCGTCTTCGGAAATCGCCGAGGGCGAAGTGCTGCAGCTGGTGATAGCCAATGACACGACGTCGGCCGAAGCCGATTACATGAAGGTGATCAAGGCCAAGACCGCCGCGCTGTTCGCCGCAGCCTGCCGCGTCGGCGCCGTGGTGGCCGACCGTCCGCAGGCCGAGGTGCAGGCGATGGACGATTACGGCCATTACCTGGGCATCGCCTTCCAGCTGGTCGACGACGCGCTGGACTATGCCTCCGATGGCGAGACGCTGGGCAAGAATACCGGCGACGACTTCCGCGAAGGCAAGGTTACCCTGCCTGTCCTGCTGGCCATCGCCAAGGGCAACGAGGCCGAGAAGGTCTTCTGGCGCCGGGTGATCGAGCGGCCGGAGGAGCAGACCGACGAGGACCTGCCCCAGGCGCTGCGCTACATGGAGCGCCACAGCGCCATCGAGGAGACCATGGCCCGCGCCCGGCTCTATGGCCAGAAAGCCCGTCAGGCGCTGCAGGTCTTCAGCCCCGGCCCGCTGCGCGACGCCCTGTCTGAAGCGGTCGATTTCGCCGTCGAACGGGCGCTTTAAACCCCTGACCGTCCAAGCCTTTCGGGGCATTCGCTTTTCCGGCCGGAATACCCCCGGGGCCGCTTGCGGGGCCGTGCCGCAGGCGCTATACAGTCGGCCCGCGCCGGTCGGAGCGTAGCTCAGCCTGGTAGAGCACTAGCTTCGGGAGCTAGGGGCCGGAGGTTCGAATCCTCTCGCTCCGACCAGCGCGCGGCTCTCCCGAAAATCTCCTGAAAACCTATTCCGTTACGAGCGGCGGCACCGGTGTGCGCTTCACCGTCTCGCGCCAGAGGATGTAAAGCCCGCTGGCGATCACGATGGCGCAGCCGATCCAGGTATGGATGTCTGGGAAGTCGCCCCAGACATACCAGCCGATCACCACCGACCAGATCAGATGCGTGTAATCGAAGGGCGCCGCCACCGAGGCCGGCGCCAGGCCGTAGGCGCGCGTCATGCACAGCTGCGCGCAGCCGCCGATCAGCCCGGTAATGACCAGCAGCACCAGCCCTTCCAAGTCCGGTGTCACCCAGAAAAAGGGCAGCAGCAGGCCGGTGACCGCCGTGCAGAAGGCCGCATACCAGAAGGCGATGCTGGTGGCGGGTTCGGTGCGGCTCAGCTTGCGGATCTGGATGATGGCCAGCGCATAGAACAGCGTCGCTGCCACCACGATCAGCGCGCCACTGCTCAGCATCCCCTCACCCGGACGCAGGATCACCAGCATGCCGATGAAGCCGACGATGATGGCCGACCAGCGATGCGGGCCGACGCGCTCCTGCAGCAGCCAGACCGACATGCAGGCGATGAAGATCGGCGCAGCGAAGGAAATCGCCGTCACGTCGGCGAGCGACAGGAACTGGTAGGCGTAGAAGAAGAGCGCCATGGAAATGCAGCCGAAGACCGAGCGGATGCTGAGGCCGGCGATACTGGTCGGGCGCAAGACGGCCCAGAAATTCTGTGTGCCGCCCGAGCTGCGCAGCACCATCAGCAGGATTGGCGGAAAGGCGCAGAAACTGCGGAAGAACATGATCTGCACGGTGGGATAGCTCGCACCCAGCCATTTCACCAGCGCGTCCATGACGCCGAACAGCGACACAGCCATCAGCATGTAACCGATGCCGAGCGGCGTGTTGGAGACCTGCGTATGCTTGGGGAAGACGGACATCAGTTGAATTGAAGTGGGGGCTGGATAGGACAAAAAGAAACGGCCCGGACGGTTGTGCCATGCCGGGCCGTGGAATGCACGCTTTTGTGTTGCCGCCTCAGAAAGCCAGCGGCTCGGTCACCCGCGTCCAGCGGCCGTTCTTCACCTGCACCATGAAGACGGCGTCGCTGCCGTGATGCTTCTGCGGCCCAAAGCTCATCACCGGGCCGCCGAAGATATCCGCATAGCCCTGGATTGATTCCATGGCCTTGAGGAAGCTGTCGGTGGTGAGGTCCTTGCCGGCGCGATCCAACCCCATGACGATCAGGTCGGCCGACACATAAGAGAACTGCGCCGCCGGATTGGGATCGGTATTGAACTTGGCGCGATAGCGTTCCACCCACTGACGGATCGCCGGATTGGCTGCATCGGGATACGGCGCCTCGATCTGCGTCATGGTGTAAAGGCCTTCGGTGGCGCCACCCGGCGCGCTGGAAACGTTGAGGTCGAAGGTGGCGGTCGTGCCCACCATGTCGACATTCCAGCCCATCTTGCGCGCCGTGCTGTAGGGCAGGATGCCGTCGCGCACGATGGCGCCCAATGCGATCAGATCGCAGTTCGACGCCCGCAGCTTGGTCATCTGGGCGCTGAAATCGGTATCGGCCGGCTTATGCGTGGTGGAATCGGTCAGCTTGACGTTCATCGCCTTGAGCTGGTCGCTCACGCCCTCGAAAACTTCGCGGCCGTAATCGGTGTCCTGATACAGCGCGCAGACATTCTTCTTGCCCTGCTTTTCGACGAAATACTTCACCGCGCCGCGCGCCTGGGCGTAATAGGACGCGCCGGCCGCCCATTTCATCGGATGCAGCGGCTCGTAAAGCTGCCGCGCCCAGCTCAGCGGGAAGAAATTCGGAATGCCCGCCCTGATCTGATCGGGCAGAACGGCGTTGTTCATCGGCGTGCCGGCGCCCAGCAGAATCAGGAACACTTTGTCGCGGTTGATCAGCTTGTTCGCCGCCTGCACCGCGCGCGGCACCTGATACTGGCTGTCTTCGATGATGTACTTGATCTTGCGGCCATGGATACCGCCCTGGGCATTCACTTCATCGAACCGCATGCGCGCCGCATTGGAGGAATGGACGCCGAAGGCCGCCGCCACGCCGGACAGGTCGGTATGCGTGCCGATCACGACTTCCGTCTTGCTGACGCCCTGCAGCTTCTGCGCCGAGGTCTGACCCTGGGCCGGCAACGCGGCCAAGGCGACGGACGCCGCCAGAAAAGTGAGACTGCTCCTGATAAACATGCTTCCTCCGGTTCTTCTTATTGTTGCTCTGGATGAAATGAAACCGGCCGCGGCTGCAGGACAGTCGCGGCCGGGAAGTGAAGCAGCGATCAGCTGCCGTAGCGGACCGGGCCGGCGATCTGGATGAAGCGGCCCTTCTGTACCTGGAACAGGAAGCTCTCATCCGCGCCCAGATGCTTGTCGGGCCCGTAGCTGACCGCAGGGCCGCCGAAGATGTCGCGGAAGCCCTTCATGCTTTCGATCGCCGCCACCATCTTGTCGGTGGTCAGGTCCTTGCCGGCGCGGTCGAAGGCAAAGATCAGCTGGTCCATCAGGCCATAGCCGTAGACGGCGCCGATATTCGCGTCAGCACCAAACTTTGCCTTGTACCTGTCCATGAAGGCCGCCACCTGGGTCGAGGCGGTATCGCGATAGGGCATCACGGTTCCCGCCATCACATACATCCCTTCGGTGGCGCCGCCGGGCGCCGAGGCGACGATCTGGTCGTAATTGGCCGACTGGCCGAGGAAATCGACATCCCAGCCCATCTTGCGCGCCGTGCCATAGGGCACGATGGCGTCACGCACGATGGTGCCCATGACAACGATGTCGCAATTCGCCGAGCGCAGCTTGGTGATCTGGCCGGTGAAATCGGTGGCGATCGGCGTGTTGGTGGCAGTCTCGACCACCGGCAGGTTCATGGCCTTGGCCTGGTCCTGCACGGCTTCGAGGATTTCCTTGCCGAAATCGGTGTCCTGGTAGAGCACGCAGAAGCGCTGCTTGCCCTTGTTGGCCACCATCCATTTCATGCCGGCGCGAATCTGGTCGTAATAGGAAGCCAGGCCGGCAAATTTCAGCTTATGGAAAGGCTCCGACATCTGCCGGGCAGCCGTGATCGGCGAGAAATTGATCACGCCGGCCTTGAGCTGGTCGGGCAGCACGGCATTGTTCATCGGCGTGCCGAGCGCACCGGCCATCAGGAAGATGTTGTCGCGGTTGATCAGCTTGTTCGCCGCCTGTACGGCGCGCGGCACCTGATACTGGTTGTCCTCCACGATCAGGCGAAGCTTGCGGCCGTAGATGCCGCCCTGCTCGTTGACCTCGTCGATGCGCAGCCGCATCGCATTGGATGAGTGCACGCCGTAGCTTGCTGCCGGACCGCTCAGGTCGGTATGCATCCCGAGAATGATTTCGTTTTTGGTGACACCACGCACCTTGGCCGACTGGGCGACAGCAGAGCCGCCCGTCAGAACACTAACGGCCACTGCAGCGACCGTGAGCAAAGCTACCCTACGCATGCGGACCTCCCAGGTTTTATTTTTTGCCCCAGAAGCTTAGTCCTGCCGCTGAGCCCCACCTACGGGATTCTGCGCCGGCTTTTGTTATTGCTGCATATTGCGCCGCAAAAAAGGAAACGCCCGCGGCGATGCCGCGGGCGTCGAGAAAATGCGAGACGTTTCTTATTGTCTGTATGCTTATCAATCCGATCAGTATTTGATCGGGCTGTCGGTCACCTGCACGAAGCGGCCCTTCTGCACCTGGTAGAACAGCACGTCGGTGGTGCCCTGATGCTTGTTCGGGCCGAAGCTGACCACCGGACCGCCGAAGATGTCGCGATAGCCGTTGAGGCTCTCCATGCCCTTCAGGAAACTCTCGGTGGTGAGATCCTTGCCGGCGCGATCGAGCGCGTTGACGATCAGGTCGGCGAGGCCGTAGCCGTACACCGCACCGATATTCGGGTCGGTGTTGTACTTCGCCTTGTAGCTATCCCACCAGGCCGCCACCTGCGGATTGGCAGTGTCGCGATAAGGCATCACGGTGCCGGCACCGACATAGAGACCTTCGGTGGCGCCGCCGGGCGCGGAAGCCACGATCTGGTCGAAGCTGGCCGACTGCGACACGAAGTCGACATCCGTCCAGCCCATCTTGCGCGCCGTGCCGTAGGGCACGATGGCGTCGCGCACGATGGCGCCCATCGCCACCAGGTCGCAACCGGCAGCGCGCAGCTTGGTGATCTGCGCGGTGAAGTCGGTGGCGATCGGCGTGTTGGTGGCGGTTTCCACCACCTGCATGTTCATCGCCTTGGCCTGGTCCTGCACCGCGTCGAACACTTCCTTGCCGAAGTCGGTGTCCTGGTACAACGCGCAGAGCTTCTTGCGGCCGTTCTTCTCGACCAGATACTTGATGCCGGCGCGGGTGTGATCGTAATAGGTCGAATAGGTGGCGAATTTCAGCTTGTGGAAAGGCTCGCTCATCGACCGCGCCGCGGTCAGCGGGCCCAGGTTGGGCACATCGGCCTTGAACTGGTCGGGGAAGACCGCGTTGTTGTGCGGCGTGCCCAGCGCACCGGCCATGATGAAGATCTTGTCGCGGTTGATCAGCTTGTTCGCCGCCTGCACCGCGCGCGGCACCTGATACTGGTGATCCTCGACGATCAGACGCAGCTTGCGGCCATAGATGCCGCCATCGGCGTTGATCTTGTCGAAGTAGAGCCGCATGGCATTCGACACATGCACGCCGTAGGAGGCGGCCGGGCCGCTCAGATCGGTGTGCTGGCCGATGACAATTTCGTTCTTGGTGACGCCGCGCACCGACTGCGCTTCGGCAGCGCCGGCGAGCGCCGCCACGGCGGTAAATGCCGCGGTCGCGGCCATCATTCTCGTACGCATCCTCGTTCTCCCGTTTTCAGTAAACCGTTGATCAGTTCACGCGTTTGATTCGTCCATTTTCTGGACGTTATGGGGGCGGCCCGTTCCGATCGGCCCGGACCGCCCTGGTATTCCAGATCAGTGCTTCAGCGGGCCGGCGACCTGCACAAAGCGACCTTTCTGAATCTGGTACATCAGCACCTCGTTCGAGCCGAGATGCTTATCCTTGGCGAAATTCACCACCGGGCCGCCGAAGATGTCGCGATAGCCCACGATGCCTTCCATCGCCTTGAGGAAGCTTTCGGTGGTGAGGTCCTTGCCGGCACGATCCAGGGCTGTGACAACCAGACCGGCGGTATTGGTGCCATAGACGGCGCCGATATTCGGATCGGCATTGTACTTGGCCTTATAGGCATCCCACCAGGCGGCGACGGTGGCATCTGCCGTGTCGCGATAGGGCATCACGGTGCCGGCACCCACGTAAAGACCTTCGGTAGCGCCGCCCGGAGCGGAAGCCACGATCTGGTCGAAGCTGGCCGACTGCGACAGGAAATCGACATCCGTCCAGCCCATCTTGCGCGCCGTACCGTAGGGCACGATGGCGTCGCGCACGATGGCGCCGAGCGCTACGATATCGCAGCCCGCGCTACGCAGCTTGGTGATCTGCGCAGTGAAATCCGTGGCGATCGGCGTGTTGGTGGCAGTTTCCACCACCGGCATGTTCATTGCCTTGGCCTGGTCCTGCACGGCTTCAAGGATTTCCTTGCCGAAGTCGGTGTCCTGATACAGCGTGCAGATCTTCTTGCGGCCATTCTTCTCGACCAGATATTTCAGGATGGCGCGGGTCTGGTCGTAATAGCTCGAGATCATCTGGAACTTGAGCGGATGCAGCGGCTCCACCATAGAACGCGCCGCCGTCACCGGATTGATATTGGGAATCTCGGCCTTGAACTGGTCGGCGAAGACCGCGTTGTTATGCGGCGTGCCCAGCGCACCGGCCATGATGAAGATCTTGTCGCGATTGATCAGCTTGTTCGCCGCCTGCACCGCGCGCGGCACCTGGTACTGCGTATCCTCGACGATCAGCCGGATCTTGCGGCCGTGAATACCGCCCTGGGCATTCACCTCGTCGAATTTCATGCGCATGGCCTGCGAGGAATGCACGCCATAGCTCGCCGCCGGCCCGCTCAGGTCGGTATGCATGCCGATGACGATCTCGCTCTTGCTGACGCCGCGCACCGACTGCGCGCCTGCAGTGCCCGCCAGGCCGGCGGCCAGCGTCATGGCGAAAGCCACTGAATAGCCCAGAGTCCTGATACGCATCCCGAATGTCCTCTCTATCCCAATAACGTTCTTATCGTCCGGCGTCAGGCACCGGCGTACATTTCCTCGATCAGAGGCTTGTATTTCTCGTTCACGAACTTGCGTTTCAGCTTCATGGTCGGCGTCAGCTCGTCATCCTCGGCCGTCAGCTGCTGGTCGATCAGGCGGAATTTCTTGATCGTCTCGACGCGGGCGAAATTCTTGTTCACCTTCTCGATTTCCGACCAGATCAGCTCCTGCACTTCCTTGGCGCGGCAGAGCGAGGCGAAGTTGGTGAAAGGCACGTTCAGATCCTGGGCGAACTTCACCACATTGTCGTGATCGATCATCACCAGGCAGGTGAGATAGGCCCTGCGGTCGCCGATCACCACGGCGTCGGAGACGTAGGGGCTGAACTTGAGCTGGTTCTCGATCTCCGACGGCGTGATGTTCTTGCCGCCGGCGGTGATGATGATGTCCTTCATGCGGTCAGTGATGCGGTACCAGCCTTCGTTGTCGACGGTGCCGACATCGCCGGTATGCAGCCAGCCATCCACGATGGTCTCGGCGGTCTTGGTCGGATTGTTCAGGTAGCCCATAAAGACATGCGGCCCCTTCAGCAGAATCTCGCCCTCGGGGCTCAGCATCACCTGCGTGTTGGGCACGGCCATGCCGATATGACCGAGCTTGACCCGGTTCATGGTCGGCGAGGTGGCAAGGCCGACATTCTCGGTCTGGCCATAGACCTCGCGCATGTCCTTGCCGAGCGCGAGATACCATTTGATCAGGTCAGGCGAGATCGGAGCCGCGCCGGTGACCAGCCATTTGCAGCGGTCGATGCCGATGATGCGCTTGATGTTGCGCAGTACCAGCTGGTCGGCGAACCAGAAGGCGATTTTCAGCCCGGCGGACGGCTCGGTGCCTTCGAGGCGGCATTGCGCCAGCTTGTAGCCGATGCCGATCGCGGTCTTGTAGGCGAACTTGCCAAGCCCGGTGGCGTCCTTCATGCGGATGGCGACGCCGGAATAGAACTTCTCCCACAGCCGCGGCACGGCGAAGAAGACGGTCGGCTGCACTTCCTGCAGGTTCTGCGGCACCGTTTCCGGGCTTTCGGCGAAGTTGATCGTCGAGCCCGAGCGCAGCGGCCAGAGCAGCGTGAAACCACGTTCGGCGATATGGCATAGCGGCAGGAAGCTCAGCTGCTCGTCGGTGCCGTCCTGCTCCAGCAGGCGGCCGGCATTCTCCATCTGGAAGATCAGGTTGCGATGGCTGATCATCGCGCCCTTGGGCGCGCCGGTGGTGCCAGATGTGTAGATCAGGATGGCCAGGTCGTCCGGTTTGCCGAGCCTGAGCTGCTCGTCCCAGTAACCCGGATTGCTCTTCTCGAAATCACGGCCGAGCGCCTGAAGCTGGTCGAAGCTGATCACCATCGGATCGTGGAAATCGGCCAGGCCTTCCATGTCGATGACGACGACCTTGCGCAGGCTCGGACACTGGTCGCGCACTTCCAGAATCTTGTCGAGCTGTTCGTCATTTTCGGCGATATAGACGACGGTCTTGCTGTCGTTGACGATATAGGCGACCTGCTTGGCGGAATCAGTCGTGTAGACGCCATTAGTGACGCCGCCGATCCCCTGGGTGCCCAGATCGGCATAGAGCCATTGCGGATTGCCTTCGGAGATGATCGAGACCACCTCGCCGCGCTTCACCCCCAGCGAGGCCAGGCCGAGACCAGCCTGCTTGGCATTCTCGCCATACTGGGCCCAGCTGGTGGATTTCCAGATGCCCATATCCTTTTCGCGCATCGCCACTTTCGCGCCGCGCTCGCCCACCTTGCGCCAGAAATAGCGCGGCAGGGTATCGCGCTCGACGATGTCGAGGATATCCGCATCGATTTCGATGCCCGTTTTGCTGTCGACCCGCTTGCCACTTGTTGCCATGGCTACCTCCCTGGTCGTCCCGGCGTGTCAGCGCCCAATGATTAACGGCGTGATTAACGCCACGTTTTCTTCTTCTTCCAGCGGCGCTTGCCGCGCACGCCCTGTTCCTTCATGCCGAGATAGAATTCTTTGATGTCTTCCTTCTCGAGCAGGCGGGCGCAGGTATCGGCCATCACGATGCGGCCGACTTCCAGCACATAGCCGTAATGGGCGGCATGCAGCGCCACATTGGCATTCTGCTCGACCAGAAGGATCGTGGTCTTCTGTTCCGCGTTGATGCGCACGATGATCTCGAAGATGTCCTTCACCAGCTTGGGCGACAGGCCAAGCGAAGGTTCATCGAGCAGCAGCAGCTTGGGCCGGCCCATCAGGGCGCGGCCGATCGCCAGCATCTGCTGCTCGCCGCCCGACATCGAGCCGGCCGGCTGGTTCTCGCGTTCCTTCAGGCGCGGGAAATAGCCGTAGACCATCTCCATGTCCTGCGCGATGCCATCGGCATCCTTGCGGGTGAAGGCCCCCATCATCAGGTTTTCCTTCACCGTCAGGAAGGGGAAGGTCTCGCGGCCTTCCGGCACATGGCCGATGCCAAGACGCATCACCTTGTCCGGGTCCATCTTCTGGATGTCCTGGCCCTGGAACAGGATGCTGCCCTTCTGCGGGTCCATCACGCCGGAGATGGTCTTCAGGATCGTGGTCTTGCCGGCGCCGTTGGCGCCCAGAACCGTGACGATCGAGCCTTCGGGCACTTCCAGGCTGACGCCGCGGATCGCCATGATCGGACCGTAATAGGTCTCGATGTTGCTGAGCTTGAGGACCGGCGGGGCGCCGAGCGCCTGGGATGCGGAAAGATCGCTCATCTCAGCCTCCCAGATAGGCTTTGATGACTTCGGGGTGGCTCTGCACCTCCGAAGGCGTGCCAAGCGCCAGGACGCGGCCGTAATTCAGCGCCAGCACGCGGTCCGACACCTCGTTCACCAGCCCCATATCGTGTTCGACCATCAGCACGGTGATGCCCAGCTCGTTGCGGATGTCATGAATCCAGAAGGCCATATCCTCGGTCTCTTCTGTATTGAGGCCGGACGACGGCTCGTCCAGCAGCAAAAGCTTGGGCTCGGTGCACAGCGCACGCGCCAGCTCGACCACCTTGCGCGCGCCATAGGGCAGATTGACGATATAGGTGTCGCGGTAATGCTGCAGGTCGAGGAAATCGATCACCTGCTCGACCTTCTCGCGATGCGCCAGCTCCATCTTGCGGACATTCGGCAGGAACAGCAGCTCCTGCAGCAGGTTGCCGCCGCGATGGGCATGGCGGCCGAGCAGCAGGTTGTGCAGCACGGTGGCATGCTCGAACAGCTCGATATTCTGGAAGGTACGCGCAATCCCCAGAGCCGCGATCTTGTGCGGCAGCACGTTGGTGATCTCCTGCCCCTCGAAGACCAGCTTGCCCTCGGTGGGATTGTAGATGCGGCTGATCAGGTTGAAGACCGTGGTCTTGCCGGCGCCGTTCGGGCCGATGATGGTGAAGACCTGGCCCTTCTGGATATCGAAGCTGACGCCGTCGACGGCCTTGATGCCGCCGAAGTTGATGGCGAGGTTGTCGGCCTGAAACAGGGTCACCGGTTGCGCTCCGACTTGGTATAGGTCTTCTGCCGCTTGAAGGTCGCCTTCTTGTAAAGCGGGAAGAGCGAGAAATAGAGCTTGATCTTCATCCAGCGCCCGTAGATGCCAAGCGGCTCGAACAGGATGAAGAAGACCAGGATCAGGCCGAAGATGCCGGGCTCCAGGCCGGGCTGGCGCGCCACGCTTTCGGGCAGGTAATCGCGCAGGATGGCGATCAGCTGCGGCAGCGAGCCGACGAAGATCGCGCCGAAGATCGCGCCGTGGATCGAGCCCAGGCCGCCCACCACCACCATCAGCAGCAGTTGGATCGAGAGCAGGATGTTGAAGGCATCGGGCGCCAGATAGCCGATCTTGTGGGCGAACAGCGTGCCGCCGAAGCCGGTGAAGCCGGCCGAGATCGAGAAGGCCAGCGTCTTGTAGGCGGCGAGGTTGACGCCCATCGACTGGGCGGCGATCTCGGAATCGCGGATGGCGATGAAGGCACGGCCGGTGGGCGAGCGCAGCAGGTTGAGCGCTGCCAGCACCGCCAGGATCAGCGCACCGAAGCACAGATAGTAGAAGAACACGTCCTCTACCATGGAATGGCCGAACATCTCCGGCCGGTCGACGGCGAAACCCTTGAAGCCGCCAGTGACATGCTCCCAGCGGATCAGGATCTGCTCGATGATGAAGGCGAAGGCGAGCGTGGCGATGGCGAGGTAGACGCCGGTCAGCCGCAGGGCCGGCCGGCCGATCACTGCGCCGATGATCGCCGAGAGCAGCGTCGCCACCGTCACCGAGACGATGAAGGGCACGCCCAGGCTGAGCAGGATCGCGTGGGTATAGGCGCCGATGCCGAGGAAGGCGGCATGGCCGAGCGAGACCTGGCCGGTGAAGCCGGTCAGGATCATCAGGCCGAGGCCGACGATGGAGAGGATGAAGACATAGGCGATCTCGCCCAGCCAGAAATCCTCCAGCGCGAACGGCGCCGCCAGCAGGACCAGCACCAGCAGGCCGTACCAGAAGCGGTCGACGCCGTCGCGGAACAGGTTGATGTCCTGGTTGTAATCGGTCTTGAAGAAAAAGCGCATGATCTCAGCCCTGCCCTTACACGCGCTTGCGGCCGATATTGCCGAACAGGCCCTGCGGCCGGATGAACAGCACCGCCAGGATCACCACGTAGGCCGCGACATCCTTGAAGCCCTCAGCCATGTAGATGCCGGAGAACTGCTCGATCACGCCGATCACCAGGCCACCGATCACCGCGCCGGGGATCGAGCCAAAGCCGCCCAGAACGGCAGCGGCGAAGGCCTTAAGGCCGAGCAGACCGATGGTGGTGTCGATCAGCGACACCGGTGCCAGCAGGATGCCGGCGACCGCAGCCACGGCGGCCGAGATGGCCCAG
>Ga0209675_1001554_pt1 | contig 13032 bp, 11 predicted proteins | sample AraplaCol_mLB_r2_2_FD_184280 | JGI IMG/M metagenome (GOLD analysis project Ga0209675, IMG submission 184280) | Arabidopsis root microbial communities from North Carolina, USA - plate scrape MF_Col_mLB_r2 (SPAdes) (version 3) | ecosystem: Host-associated > Plants > Roots > Endosphere | place... | reverse complement strand
GCCGCTCGCCAAAATTGCGCGATCCGTCACGCTCCCCAGCCCCATCGTCTGATATCGCCGTTTGAACGAATATGGACACCTACAAGGAGGTGCTATGCAGTTCCAGCGGCGTTTCCACACGGCCTCGACCCACTGCGGTCACTGGACCATGCGCTTCGCCAACGACAGTTTCCTCTGCGAAGCGGTCGTCTGAATGGCACGGTCGATTCGCACGTTGCTTCCTGGCCGAGCCCCCGGTCAACAGTGGGGAGGCAAGCCATCGTCGTCTTCGCAGCCCTTGGTCGGCGCTTACTAACGCTTCGTTAGCGTGGACTTAGAAAACAAAGGGGCTAGAGGGCACGCGCTCTCCAGGGGCCGCTTCCGCAGCCCACGGCGTGAAGCCTAGAAGGACGTCATCAATAACCCCCGTCTCTCGTCGAGGTAGCGCGTCAGACCGTTGCCGCCCGGTAAGGCCGGGCACACCCGACGGGCCTCCGCTTCGGGCCTCGACAAGAGCACGTGCTCGACAATGTACTGAGCACTCGCCCGGTCCCTCAGATGGTAAAGCCTAGCTCCCAAAAAACTGTTGACCGCCTCGTATAGTCGGTAGTGACCCCAATTCTTGCGCTCTGTTGTCAGACGTCCACGACAGGTCCGCCAGTCTCCGTTTTGGGAGGATTCTTCTTCGGATAACATCCCTTCACTCGGTAGCCGATGCCGGTACTCATAATCGCCCCGCCCATGAAACCCACGAACCGGGGCTGGACGGCGGATGGGCTTATGGTGTCGCTATCGAGCATTACTTTGATGATTTCCGCTGCAGCTTGCGCTGCGTTGGCCGAGTCTAGTTGTGCCTCCCGCACGCTGAGCTTGTGCCCGTCTCTCAACTCGAGCGGGGCGGTTACGACAACGCCAACCTCCAGCCTCATCATGGGCAGAATTGAGGAGCCGTAGCCGAAAACGATACTCACGCAGCTTGTTTCTTGCCAATTGGACCCGGGTGGACCGGGCTTGAAGTCGAAGACATCCGGATTGATGTAGAAGGGAATGCCGCCTTGCCCGGAAGCCGCGCTGGCGTTGATCAGCTCTTTGGTGACACTGTCGCGTACCTGGGCCTGCTGATCCGGTGCGAGGTAATCCCTCGCTGCCTCCAGCACTTTCTGTTGATTGTCGATTTGCTGACTCGTCCGCTGTTCAGGCGTCGATGCAGACCGCGTTGCAGCCGTAGGCGTGCGCGTCGTACCGGTTCCGGGAGCGTTCGCGCCACCGTCTTCGACGGCACCTCCGCCGCTCGCACCTTTGCCAGTCGGCGCGACAGCTCCGCTAGTCGAGCCGTATTTCTGCTGGATTTCGCGTGCCTGATTCGCCGCCTCGGCGATAGATATAGAGTTATCCGACAACTTCTTGAGCAAGTCTGCGACTTCTGAGCGCCCGGACATGTCGCGGAAAATATTCGGCGTGCCGAGCACGTTGAGCGCGGCTGCAAGGCCGGTCGGATCCGGTGCCGGCGACGGATTCACGATGTTCACCAGCGACTGCGGAAACGGCGTCGGCGCGATGTTCACAGCTTGCGGTTGCGGCGTGATCGGAGTGATGGGATTGATACCGGATGCTTCGATCGGAATCGGATGCTCTTCCCACTTCCAGAATCTCGTGTTGTCGATCTCCTCTGAGATGTTGCAGTGGCCAAGCTTGCCCTCGGCGAACACGCCACGCGTAGGGAGGGTGATCAGTCGTTCAGACTTCGCTGACGCAACCTCCGACACGGTTTGGCGATCCTGATCGCTCATCTCAGCAATTCGAGCTACTGCCCACTGCCGACGCGCGGGATCATTTCCGTTCAACGCGGCGGCGATGTCCACCAAGACCGTATCGTCAGCCCCTGCGGTCTTCTTGGCCAAGGGATAGGCGACATAACTACCGAAAACTTCCAGCGGTGTGGGATCGACATGATCGGACATGAGTTTCCCAACACCCCAGGCGACACCCTCCATGGCGATCGCGATTGAGGTAGGATCAGTGCCCATCAGCAGAATGCGGTTGTAGTAATCCTTATTACGGTTGAAATGGTCGACGAGTTTGTTGACTTGGTGTCGCTCCTCTGGACTGAGACTCTTCTCCGGTGAACGATTCCAGATTGGCGCGGGAAATGGACCAGGGCGCCGAATGAATGTGACGGTCTGTGAGGATGGTTCCTTGCCTATGAGCTCGTGGTATACCTCAAGCGGTCCGCCGGGCGGAGGCGCCTCTAGCAGCGGAACGGCGGCAAGGCCGGTATCGAACCCAGTGATTCCAAGCCGTATGATGCGCCAGGATTTGTCCCCCCATTTTTCGAACTGAAACCCAGCAAGGTCTGCCCAACGAATCGTCAATGGCTCCGCTCCCGGTGCTTGCTTCGGTCGGACGAAGATGTGTTGCTCCCGACTCCCGTCATCAAATCGCCCTCCGCTGTTGATGTTTTGTGGGCCGTTTTGATAGCCTTCATGTTCGCCATTAGCATGGGGGCCGAAGTAGAGGTAATCCAGTTCAATTGCTGTGCCGTCGCGCTTAATGGCCCAGAAAACTACCTTGTCGCCGGTCAGCATTTCGTCGTCCGGCGACATGACGACAAGATTGAACAACGAAAATTTAATATCCCCCTCCCAGAACTGCGCGACGGGATCGTCGCTGGGATTGATGTTATTAAGCGCCTGATTCTCTCTGATTGTCTCTTGCTTCTCCAGCAGATCGAATGCCGGTTGAAGACTGGCGTCGAGAAGGTTGGGTACCAGCAGGGCACGATTACCAATCAAGGCGGCCGCGTCGAAGTTGGTGACTCGTTCCGGGATCTGGACCAAAACTGCTGGGCGGCGCCTAACCCACTCTACTGTTACCCGGTAGTGCCGAAGAACCTCGTAGTAGAGAACCGTGAGCGTGTGGCTGTGGTTGTAGTTGGAAAAAGTGCGAGTCTGAACGCTCTCCTTTTCTTCCTGACGGGCCTGAATGACGACCGTGGAGTTGATCTCGCGTTGCGCCGAGCTTGCTTGCGAAAAGCTGTCATTCAGTCGTTGCACGTTTTCGGCGGCGAGATTTCGACTGCCGTCGCTCGTGGCGGTTGACCCGCCGACGCTCCATGTGTTGCCGACAGCGGCCCCCAAGCCAACAACCCCGAGGTTAGCCCCCCCTGAACCACCGGCCGCGCTAGCCGTACCAGCCATGAATGAGCTGCCGTGCTGCAGTTCCTTGAGTCCTGCTTTTACAGTCTCTGTGATCGTGCGGTCGCGATGTGTCTGGTGTAGCACGTCCTCTGTAAGCTTAGTGTTTTCATCGCGCTGCGTCAGGCTGTTCCAGGACCAGTCAATCACTGCCAACCTGACGCTCTCGCCCGGTGCGAGTGGCAGGCTGTAGAGAATCTCGCCCAATGAGTGGCCGAGTGAAAACCAGGAGACTCTGTAGTCGTCGACATACGCTGCTTTGAAGCCGTCCGGCAAGTCGAAGTCGTCGGGTACATCCGTTAGGCGGACGACCTGACGCAGCACAAACTCCTGCAACGCTAGACTGGCGGGAAGCAGTTCCTCGCAGCCATCTTGTCCAGCCAAAGTATTCGGGTTGGCGGCGAACGATGCCGGTGAGAGTCTCCAGTCCGTCAAGCTGGGGTTCTGAATTGCCCTCGGTCCCATGTTCATGAGAGCGGCCGGCAGCGTGTTCCAGCTCATTGCGAACCGCGCCACGATGGCGTCGAAGGCAAAGCGCGCCTGAGTCAACGCATCGAATCGACCGGGATACCCGTAGGGATAGACCCAGATTGCCAGTTTCAAGTCGGTATCGGGATCATTGCGACGCTTCTCTATGGCTTCCCCGAGCATTGTCTGTACATCGGGTCGCAGGCGCCGAAGGTCAAATGAAGCATAGCCAACATGATCCGTCGCAAGTACGCCCAGCGGCTCCGACCATACTTCGCCAATTTCCTCGATCTCGGGCGTGACAGCTAGGTCGCCGCGCGGCGCCACATGACGCAATGTGTCTGAAAACAACTGTTCCAGCGTGCTCGGAGGGACTAGCGAGAAGCTGTCCCGCCGTGCAGTCGCTAGCGCCTCCTTGAAGGTCGCATAGGCCAAATCTTTCGCGCGCTGGAAATCGGTAAGAAGAGTCTCGCGACTCGCATTGTCGAGCACCCGACTGAGGGCAGCCATTAACGCAGTCTCCACATGGTCGCGCACTGAAACGGCAGCAACGGCACCGGGGTCTATGGCGAGCAGCGCCGCCCGAATAGGTTCGCGCCAACGCTCATCCACCGGCGGCTTGAGGGGGATCCGGGGGACCGAAATCTCAGCAAAGAGCGGCAGCCGAACTATCGGGTGACCGGTTGCGGGGTCATGAACGAAAATGCTCAGGTGCGTGGGGCCGGGCAAGGCGGGCATAGTGGGCTCTCGGGGATCCGACAATTAGTATCTACGGCCGCCCATACAGCAGCGGACCACAGGCCAGTAGTACCGCCACGGCGGTCTACCGTAATTGCTGTCGATTCACGACGACCTCCTTTGTCGAAATCACATCGCGAGTGGATTCTTTGCTGAGACTCAGAATTCCGCCGTCCTTGTCGGTGGCACGCGTCGTCGTTCTCCCAACGGCGATAACCACAAGGGCAGCGGACAGTGCTCCTAAAGATTTGGCAAAGGCTGAAGGCACAATGCGCCACAAGTTTGTGAATCGAACCGAAGTCGGCGCGCGGACAGCAATGAGATAGCGATTGAGTTGTTGACGATCATCAGGATGGCTTCTTGACCGACCATCACGGACCACCAGGTAAACGGCCGCATACATTACCTCGGCCTTGGTTTCGCTGACGCCGGAGGCGAGCATCGGCGTAATAGAAGGCGTAGTAAACATCCTGCCACGGACGGGATTTTTTCTACGCAGGCAACGCCGTGGATTGCCGAGACGTCCCGATACTTTCCTTCGAATGGTCCGCTGTTAGTTGATCAGGCCTCGTTGCGGGACAGATGCCCCATCAAATATCGAACCCTTCTGGGCATCCGAAATTCTGCTACGACTTGTCCGACGTCATGTCCAGATGACCGTCAGCATTCGCAACCATAGGCACCAAACCGATGATTGTTGCGACTCCCACCAAGAGACCTTTCATACCGCCACTTTGGATACTTATTTTGCTACGCAACTGCAGAGATTGCTCGCCTTGCCTTCAAAGCAAAATACCCACCATAGGGTGGGGTTTTTACGACATGTATAATAGGTTTCACGACGCTCCGTTCCATCATCCATAAGCATGAAATCAAATGATTAATATTTTCTTCAGATTTAATTCATATTTAAATCTCTCGCGCTCACGAAACTGCCATAGACTCTAAAGAACTTATTTTTTCGTCGGCAGTTTGTACTATGCTACTTCGGTAATTTCCCAGACAAAGGCAAGACCGCCGAGTTGGAGGAGATCCGCTCGCATGCGCCCAAGGCCATTCCCGGCCCATTCATGCATACGCTGTGGCGACTCTTGCTCAATGGCCGGGTGAAATCGTCTTGGCACGAATGCAATCTTTACCGCTGGCAGGGCCGGATGAAACGAGAAGAACTGACGGCACCCTTGCGCCTGGAACTCCGAGATCTGCTCGCTCCACAGGTGACCCTGAAGAAGCCATTCGCTGGAGGGTAGACGAATCGGAAAGAACGGACGTGCCCACGCGCTAGCGGGATCTGGTGGATTGGGAACTGGTTCTGGCCGCCGATCACGTCCATTCGGCGCTACGCGACCTTTCGGACGAGCACTGGACATCCGCGATGCCGTGCTCTTGGACGATTTCAACAACTGGTGCGGGATGCGCTCTAGATCTGTTGCGTGAGTTGGGAGAGGCAGACGATCGCCGTGACCGGTCGCATTTGGATCTGCCATCCAACAGCCCCCATTGGCAGAATCGTGGCTTTCGCGACTGGGTAACGCTGATCGAGTTGCTGCGCGATGCCTGGCTGGCGATTCGCGAAATCGATAGCGCTCGCGCCACGAGGGTCGCGCTGGCGTGGTTCGATGTGCCCTATCCCAGCTTTAGACGACTGGCTCTGTACGCCGCAAGCCAGGGCAACTGCATCGCACCTGAACAGTGAGTCGAGTGGCTGGAGACCGATGAAGCCTGGTGGTTGTGGTCCACCGATACGGGCCGGGAAGTGTTTAGGCTGCTCGTCTTACAGGGGCGCCAGTTGGCGGGAACGATTCAGGCCCGTCTGGAAGTGGCCATCTTGGTGGGACCGCCGCGCCAAATGTTTCGAGACGACCTTGAATCCGGCCGATGGGCTGACTTGGTAGACCGTTCCATCTGGCTACATCTGGCCAAACTGGAGGAGTCTGGCCTCGCGCTGGGTGCGACTGTGAAAGCTCGATTGACCGAGCTTGCTTCAACGTACCTGCGGTGGCGGTTGGCAGCTAACGAGTGCGATGAATTCTCACACTGGATGAGTGGGACGGGCGATCCCGACTACGACGACAGGCCCTGGGCGGCGGGTGTCTGATGCGAAGCAGTCGCTCGAATGGCACGAGCGGGCCAGCGATCATCGACCGCTCGTGGCCGGACTGGGACATCGATCCGCCCCGGTTGCAAATCCCAGTGTGCAAGATGACCACGGGCAGCTACCGCCAATTACTTCCCCTCCACCTTGACAAGAATCTGCGTAAGTACTTGTGGCACCACTCCTCCCGACCGGAGTGTTGCAGTCCGGTACGCTAGTTGGTTCTTCGAGAGTTTTATTCCAGCATCGTCCTCGACGCTATTGCAGGCGGTTATCCACTCACCCCAGTTCGCAGAGAGAAACGCTTCAAGGTTGTCATCCAATATGGCCGCGACCTCCGAAATTGTATTAGGTGGAAAATCCTCTTCAGGTAAGCCGAAGTAACGCATTAATCTGCGGTTCTCTACCGCATGATTGTTGCGCTCTCGATCTATTTCCTCTTGTTTTTTGTTTTTGGCTTTGGCTCGCGTTTCAAATCCACCGTCCGCATCAAACAGCGCATAGACTGGCACGCCAATAGATTTCAGAATCGCATGCGCAAGGGGTATCGATGTCTTGCTGCCAACAGGAACGATCGAAATTCCTGCCGCTTCAAGGGCGCCGGGTGAAGTTCTATCTCCAATACCGTAGAACACAGCAGACTCGGTTGTGCCCTCCACGAGAAATGCGCGATTCGCGAAGAGTGCTATGGCAAGCTGGTCAGCAACATTATGGTCGAGCCTGCGATCCACCACATCGGCATCCACCGTTCCATTCAGCCGAGCCTTCACATCCTCAACCGTGGCGCAGTGGACCGTAACTACTGGCACTTCGTCAGCCGATCTCGTAAGCCGTCTGACTTGATGGAAATGTCGGGCCTCGAGGAAGTAAGGGCTATGCGTGGCATAGGTCACCTGAATGCGCTTGCTAGCATCTTCGGCGAGCGATCTCAGCACCTTCGCAAAGGCCTGCGCCTGAATCGGATGTTGGAAAAGTTCTGGCTCCTCGATCGCGAGGCAAATTACTCCCTCGGTCGAGGCTGCCCCTGACTGCGCCAAGAGTTGTAGCGCGGAGATAAGCAGCGTGCGCTGAAAGCCGTGTCCTTGTCGCTCCACCGCAGTCTCGGTGGTGCCGTCAAGCACCGCCACGTCGAACGTCGTGCGAGGGGCCTTGAGTTCCACTTCAGCCGGCGAAACTGTGATTGCCCTGCCAGGCGCATAGGTTGTGACGACCTCGTTGAGCTGCGTGGTGATGGCCCCAAGCTGCTCCTTAAACTTCTCTTCATAGACCTGTTGCTGCCTTGCCCGTGATTCCGCAACGATTTCTGCGATCGCCTCATCAGCGGCAGTTCGGTCAATCGAGCGCTCCAGGATTCGTCCAATGATGCTTGCCTTGCCGTCGATGGACTCTTCACTCGCCCGAAGGTCCGCCGTAACGAGGACGAAGTCGAAGAGGCCGCTCATCTTGCCGCCGCTGTTGAAACCGAAGAAGTTGGTTTGCAGAGCCTCCGGCGCATCGAGAAGTTGATCGGTGTGAGCCGCCTCCCAAGTCGTCATCGCCTGCTCGACGGCAGGACCAGTATTCGCCACGGGAAGATCAAGCTCCGGGCGATCGCGCCGGAGACTGGCGTACAGCTCTCTCTTCGCAGTCGCGCCGCCTGCCGCCTTGATTGCATTGAAATCCGGAAATCCCTTTGCATTGGCGGAGAGCACATCAGTGCCATCAGGAGATCGGCGCTTCCACGCGGTAAACGTGCCAACTCCCTCTGGGGCGTACTTGCCAAGTTCCTCGCGATCCTTCTCGGTGAGGTCTGCGAAGGTGATCTGAACCTCGATGTCTTCGTCTGTCGCCCCAAAAGAGCAATCCTTCTCTGTCAGCGAGCCGGGCTTGCCGTTGAAGAACCAGTCGAGCGCACGAAGCACCGTTGATTTGCCAGCACCGTTCGGTCCGATGAAGGTCGTGACGGAATCGAACGGAATCGTTACCTCTTTTAACGTGCGAAAGTTGCGGATGAGAACGGTTTGGATCTTCATTTCTGGCTTCTGCTCCTTGACTCGAATCGACGTCCTTCGATACGTACCACTTGATCGGAATGCCAGCCGATTCCGGCACGTGATTCTTCTGCCCATCCCGCTTTTTCGCCCGCACGCTTCCATCCGCACTTGCCAAAGCGATCACAACACCGGAGGAATCAGATCCCCCTTTGCAGTGCGCAATATCCACAACTCCACTATTAGGCGACGGTCTCACTCGCGCTCGCTTGCGAAGGATTTGACAGACGACTCCGAACATTGCAAGTCATTTATAGAATTGCACAACTACTCCGTCTATTAAGTCATCGAAGCTTAATATGTCCAAATCCCGAAAATCAGCTATGATTTCACGCCAAACTTCCGAGCGGAAATCAGCTCGACGCCCCACCACCAGCCATCGACGAGGCTTGTGCACCTTAAAGCCATATTTTTCCTCGAACCAGCGTCGATTGTTTGGATCGTCGAAATAGGTTGAATAAGCGCGCGTCTGCGCTATGTATGAAGTCAACCATGCCCCGAACGCTTCACGATTTTCCGTTCCGACAACTGCATTCTTGTCAATGTTTGGTAGCTTAAACTCCAGGATATCTGCATATCCGTTTGAATTAACAATAAAGAAATCCGGCTTTATTGCTTTTCTCTCTTCACTTTGCCATTCGCACAGGAGCTCGGCCTTCGCTGCAAGCGCCCCGAACCTCATGGTGAGAATGAATTCGTTCTCAGGTTTCGCCAGGTGAGCAGTAATGTCCGTCTCTCTGCTATTTTTGTTTCCCCAGACCTCGATGAATCTGTTTATCTTGGGAAGCTGCGTATATTTATAATCGTCTGGCAACGGGTAGGCATATTGAGCATCATGCTCGACAAATTTCTGCAATGGCCTGAAATCGAATGAAAATACATCGACATCGCTGGGGCTATCGTCGAACCGGATTGGAATAAGATCCAGCCATTTTATGTGCCTACTTTTAAGCCCTGCCTCATCCGCATCAAAAAACCTGCCGTTGACTATTCGCGAAAATTCATGCTCGACGGGTATTGGACACGAAATATTCATGCCCATCATGCTATTTTGGGCTTGCAGGTTCCACCCAAGCGCATCAAGCTCATCCCATCCTCGATTGGTCGGAAGGAGCAAGTCCTCATTTATACCTGCCAACGGAAATTTAATGCGTGAGCTAGAGTCATATGAAAATCCGATGATTTTCTCTAATAGATTGTCATCGGTCATCGAGTAATCGAAATATTCGATATTCATCTCGATTGATTTGGGGATTTCTTTTGCAACCTCGGACCCAAGGTACTCAATTCCCACATGCGTTCTGCCTAAATAAATTATGATTTTATCTGGCGCCACAAGGAATCCACTAACAGTTTTAATGAGATGCGGGAACTGCTTTAAGTATAAATATAGAGGTTGATTATAGTTCTTGAAAATCTCTCGAAAAATCATTCGTGCTGCAGATTCTTGGCTATTGGCTTCTTTCACGGTAGACCTTGAGTTGGACAGTAGAACCGCTTTCCATTGGCAGTATCTGAGGGGAATATTTTCTTGGGCATCGTCGGCGTGCATGTATTGCTAGCTTAACCTGTATTAGATGGTCAAGCGAGAGTGAACACTAGAGAACGATCGGAGCTAGACCAATTCGTTCGTCCTCGTAGCGAATCGCCGATTTTGTCGGCACGCTGCCGGTGGCAACTGAAGGGAGCCTGCTGTTGGGACGAGAGATCGGGTGTCGAGAAACGATGTAGCTGGGCGGGAACGGCAGTACGCCAGACGCTTGCCGGCTGACAGCAATACGCAGGATTGCCGCCAGTCCGGAATTTGCGAGCAACGGCGGTTCATGGCCGGTCTCGGCCCTCTGGCTACCTGGGGCATGGTTCGCCAGTGCCAGAGGCGACTTCCGCAAGCCTTAGCTGATCCATCGATTCGCCAAGTTGAGCGACGACACAGAGTCCAACTTCGGACTCTCGATGTCGTATGGGCCCTTTTTCACGTGTCCAGAGAGATAGCCTCCCAATCGTCCTTCGAGAGCATCCACTCAAGAGCCCGGCGGCGTTCAGCGACCACGTGCAAATGAACTTTCGACGATCTTGCGGGGGCGTCTACGATGCACCAATGGAGGCAATACGCGAGGTCAAGCATCGAGATTAATTCGTTCCGAGACTGTAAGCTACAGCCAGTGATGAACCGCTGAGACGACTCCCCGTTGCGGAGGTCGGGATAAATCTTTACCAAGTTGGACGGAAGCGCTTGGTCGAATAGAAGCGTCGGCGCATGTCCTAGCGCCCAAGCAAATATCCCCAGCGCTTCAACTTGCGCTGGAATGGGCGAACCGCCCGCAGATGGAGCATCCTCGACAAAGGACCCTTCGGCGGCCGACAGCGCACCGTACAGTCCTTCTCTTTCCAGCCAAGCCCGGCCGGATGCACGATCAAGTCCGTAAGAGATAGCAACGACTACGCTCAGCGCGAGGGCTCTCTTTTCTATCTCTTGCTGAGGCCGGGGCTGCAAAAAGTCGCAGTCGATCAGGGGAAGCGGCGGCGTACGAGAGTAGCCTAGTCGCCTAGCTTGGACGATCGAGTGATCACGGATGACGCTAGCTTGCATATGAAAGTCGCCGGTTGGGTCTATTTGCAAATACTAAAGCACGCGCCAATTCGCGGGCGATTCGGTGAGCGGGCGACAACGTCGGTAGCGGTCAGCCGGGTCGGATCACCCTATGTCGCTTCCTGGCCGATCTCAGGCGCCTAACATTCTCCTTCGCCCGGAACAATACGCGCGTCGGAGTGCCCCTCGACGCTACGGTGGTGAATTGCACGGTTCCGTGCGACAGTGCACGTATTTCCAGAGCTCCCCCGGCGACGCGATGACATTCTCTTTCCTGTGCGCTACCTGCAACGAACTTCACTATGGGATGCCGAGTTTCGGTGCCGAGGCACCGTTCAGCTACTACCAGATACCGCCGGAGGATTTGGAGCGCCGTTGTTCGCTGGGGAGCGACGACTGTGTCATCGACGAGCGTCAGTTCTTTGTTCGGGCGTGCCTCGAAATACCGGTGCATGGCTACGAAGAGCCGTTTTCTTGGGGCGTATGGCTCTCGCTGAGCGAGTCTAGCTATCGTGAATGGGCAAGGACTTTCGGCGCTGCACAGCGATCGCATGTTGGCCCTTTCTTCGGGTGGCTGAACACCCGGCTACATGGCTATCCTGACACCCTCAATCTGAAGACAATGGTGCATTTGCGCGACAACGGCATTCGCCCATATGTCGAACTTGAGCGCACCGACCACCCGCTCGCATTGGAGCAAGGCAGTGGCATTTCGCCGGATCGCGTAGCGCAAATTTTCCGCGAGTTGGTGCATCCAGAAGGATCCGCGTGATCGAGGGGTGCCAAATCGGCCACGCCAACGCTACCCCCCAAAGAGGGCAAGTGGCCGTTTGCGGTGGCTCGTTGTCGACGTCCGTTTCTGGCCGGCCTCGGCCGTCGCCCGGCACCGACGGGCCAGCCTGGCTTCATGGCAACTCGCGACCCATCTCGGACACTCCGCGTCGCCGAAAGCGGCCGTTCAACGTTTGAGGTAAACCTACGACCGGGGGCGCAAACCAGGGGATACCGGCACGCTCATCACGCCGGACAAGCGGTATGCCACGAGGTTAGGAGTTGCTTGGTTAAGCACCGGGGTACACATCAAAGGTGAGTGAGATGCCAAGCGTACCAAGCGCTCCGAGCAACTGGGGCGGGAACTCAAAGCCGTAGTTTCTATCCCCGAACGTGCCGATAAATAGCTCAACGCGCCCTCCCTCAGCTCGAACACGAGCGAAGAAATCTGAATAGGGCTGCAATTTCTCAGCAAGATCGGAGAGAAACTCTTCGAGCAGCTCGTCAGTTGATGATCGCTCGCCCTCGGGAACTAGCTTCGTGTACCAGAACGTCTCACGATACACCCCCTCCAGTGGTTTTCCTTTCCGCGTCTGGCGCGGCGTGCCGGCTTGACACATCCGCGCAGGCGTAAGCGACAAGACCTGCGTGATTTCCTCAGGATCAATAGTGGGGTGGAAAAGTCTGAGCGAAACGGCGAAATCGTAACGAGGCATTTGCGCTCCCTAATCAGCACTGGTGAAACCTAGTCTAGACTACCCCCTCTCAGGGGCAATGCTACTTGGACCGTGGGACTGTCCTCTGTGCGACAACGAACGAGTTCCCGGCGACGCGGAGTGCTTAGATTCGAGAAGACTGTAACGGTCCGCTATTGGCCAGACTAGGTCGTCGACCTCATTCACAGGCCAGGCCCAGCTCCATCGGCGGATCGCGACCCGAAGCGGACGGATATCTCGAAAGCAGACGTCCGACGTAATATCGTAACCCCTCATTGTTCGAGCTTTCGCATCATGCCCAGATCCGACCTTACTGAAGTTGTAAACGCGTTCCAGGATTGGGAAAATCCATGGACGTTCTATTCGACTGTTTTGAGTCAGTTATCTCGTGATTCCGAGGACCCAGACACGCTCTCGCAAATCTGGGCCGAGGCATGCCGTGCCGACCACT
>Ga0209675_1001553_pt1 | contig 13041 bp, 9 predicted proteins | sample AraplaCol_mLB_r2_2_FD_184280 | JGI IMG/M metagenome (GOLD analysis project Ga0209675, IMG submission 184280) | Arabidopsis root microbial communities from North Carolina, USA - plate scrape MF_Col_mLB_r2 (SPAdes) (version 3) | ecosystem: Host-associated > Plants > Roots > Endosphere | place: USA... | reverse complement strand
GGCTCCAGGTGGCGCCGCCCTTCTGCGCGAGGCCGGCCGCGTCCTGCGTGACGATGCCCTTGGCCTCGATGTGCGCCGCCATGCCCAGCAGCTGGCCGATGGTGATGACGCCGGTGCCGCCGACGCCGGCCACCACCACGCCCCAGACCCGGCCGCCTTCCAGCGACGGGATCGAAGGCTCGGGCAGCAGGCCGAACTCGGCCGGCGTGGCCGCCTTGTTCTTGCCCTTCTTCTTGAGCTGGCCGCCCTCGACGGTCACGAAGCTCGGGCAGAAGCCCTTCAGGCAGCTCATGTCCTTGTTGCAGCTGCTCTGGTTGATGGTGCGCTTGCGGCCGAACTCGGTCTCCAGCGGCTCCACGCTCAGGCAGTTGCTCTGCACGTTGCAGTCGCCGCAGCCTTCGCAGACCAGCTCGTTGATGACCACGCGCTTGGCCGGATCGACCGCCGTGCCGCGCTTGCGGCGGCGGCGCTTCTCGGTGGCGCAGGTCTGGTCGTAGATGATGGCCGTGGTGCCGGGGATCTTGCGGAATTCGCGCTGCACGTCGTCGAGCAGGTCGCGGTGCTTCACCTGCACGTGGTCGCCGGGGATGCTCACGCCCTCGTACTTCTCGGGCTCGTCGGTCACGATGACGACCTTGGCCGCGCCTTCGGCATGCAGGCTCTCGGCGATCTGCAGCACCGAGTGGCCCTCGGGGCGCTCGCCCACCGTCTGGCCGCCGGTCATGGCGACCGCGTCGTTGTAGAGGATCTTGTAGGTGATGTTCACGCCCGCCGCGATGCTCTGGCGGATGGCGAGCAGGCCGCTGTGGAAGTAGGTGCCGTCGCCCAGGTTCGCGAAGATGTGCTGGTCAGTGGTGAAGGGCTGCTGGCCCACCCACGGCACGCCCTCGCCGCCCATCTGCGTGAAGCCGATGGTGGAGCGGTCCATCCAGGTCGCCATGAAGTGGCAGCCGATACCGCCCATCGCACGCGAGCCTTCGGGCACCACGGTGCTGGTGTTGTGCGGGCAGCCCGAGCAGAACCACGGCTGGCGCGTGGCGTCGGCCACGCCAGTGGAAGCCTGCTGCAACACCATCGAGCGCTCCTTGGCCTCGAGGATGGCGAGCTGGGCGTCGATGCGCGCGGTCATGTCGGCGCCGGCGGCGGCCAGCAGGCCGGTCTTCTTCAGGCGCGTGGCGATGGCCTTGGCGATGAGCGCCGGGTTCAGGTCGGCGTTGGCGCGCAGCAGCGTGTGCGATGTCGGATTGGGCATCGACCATTCGCCGCCCGAATAGCCCTCGGCCGCGTGCACCTCGCCCTCGTCGAACTTGCCGACCACGTTGGGCCGCACGTCGGGGCGCCAGTTGTAGAGCTCTTCCTTGAGCTGGTATTCGATGACCTGGCGCTTCTCCTCGACCACCAGAATTTCTTGCAGGCCGGTCGCGAACTGGCGCGTGAGCTGCGCCTCCAGCGGCCACACCACGCCCACCTTGTGCAGGCGGATGCCGAGCTGGCGGCAGGCCGCGTCGTCCAGGCCCAGGTCGATGAGCGCCTGGCGGGTGTCGTTGTAGGCCTTGCCGCTGGCCATGATGCCGAAGCGGTCGTTGGGGCCCTCGATCACGTTGTGGTTGAGCCGGTTGGCGCGGATGTAGGCCAGCGCGGCGTACCACTTGTAGTGCATGAGCCGGGCTTCCTGCTCCAGCGCGTGGTCGGGCCAGCGGATGTGCAGGCCGCCGGGCGGCATCTCGAAGTCGGTGGGAATGACGATCTCGACGCGGTCGGGGTCGATCATGGCCGTGGCGCTCGACTCGACGATCTCCTGGATCGTCTTCATGCCCGACCACACGCCCGCGAAGCGGCTCATGGCGAAGGCGTGGATGCCCAGGTCCAGGATTTCCTGCACGTTCGCCGGGAAGAACACCGGCGTGCCGCAGGCCTTGAAGATGTGGTCGCTCTGGTGCGCGGCGGTGGAGCTCTTGGAGATGTGGTCGTCGCCCGCCACCGCGATCACGCCGCCGTACTCGGTGGTGCCGGCCATGTTGGCGTGCTTGAAGACGTCGGAGCAGCGGTCCACGCCCGGGCCCTTGCCGTACCAGATGCCGAAGACGCCGTCGAACTTGTTGGTGCCCTGCGGGGAGAAGCCCAGCTGCTGGGTGCCCCAGAGCGCGGTGGCCGCGAGCTCTTCATTGACGCCGGGCTGGAAGACGATGTTCTGCTCTTTGAGGAACTTGCTGGCTTTCCACAGCGCCTGGTCGTAGCCGCCGAGCGGGGAGCCGCGGTAGCCGCTGATGAAGCCGGCGGTGTTCTTGCCGGCCTGCTGGTCGCGCAGCCGCTGCAGCATGGGCAGCTTCACCAGGGCCTGCACGCCGCTCATGAATGCGCGGCCGTAGTCGAGGGAGTACTTGTCGTCGAGCGTGACGGTTTCTAGGGCCTTGCGAATGTGCGCGGGTAGCGGTGCATTCATGTCGTCTGTCTCCGTTTGGCAGGGCCTCGTGGGCCTGGCTGTTTCTGGGTCTGTGCCCGGGTAGGGCACGAGCCCATGATCACGCAAAGTGTATGCCGGGGTTCGCGACAGGTGTTTGCGTTCTTTGCCTGAAAAAACGAGCTTCCAGAAAGAATCTTGCTTAACATCGGCACCCATGGAAAGCATCGACAAGTTCGACCTCGCAATCCTGCAAGAACTGCAGGCCGACGGACGCCTTACCAACGCCGAGCTTGCGCAGCGCGTGGGCCTGTCGGCCGCGCCCTGCTGGCGCCGGGTGCGCGCGCTGGAGGAAGCGGGCTTCATCAAGGGCTACCACGCCGAGATCGACCGCCACAAGATCGGCCTGGGCGTGCTCGCCTTCGTGCGGGTCGACACGGAGCGCGTCACCCACGAGGCCACGCGCCGCCTGGAGGACGCGATCCGCAAGCTGCCCGACGTGATCGCCTGCCACTACATCAGCGGCACCGGCACCTTCGAGCTGCAGGTGGTGGCGCAGGACCTCGACAGCTTCTCGGCCTTCGCGCGCCAGCACCTGATGAACCTGCCCAACGTGAAGGACCTGCACACCAGCTTCTCGCTGGGCGAGGTGAAGGCCAGCAGCGCGCTGCCGCTGGCGCACCTGGTCCAAGGAACCACCCGGTCGCGCGGCACCTAAGGCGGATCAGCGCCGCTCGGCGCGGCTGGCCTCGCGGATCGCGCGGAATTCCGAGCCCTGCCCCCACTCCGGCCAGCGCCGGCTGTTGGCCAGCGTCTCGCCCACGCGGTAGAGCAGCGGCAGGTCGTGCGCCATGCCGGCGAAGGACCAGTCGGCGCGCCACTCGTCGGCCGGCTGGTGGTAGCGCTCGGCGTTGTAGGCCTTGCTGGCCGCCTCGCCGCCCGCGAGGCCGCCGTCCACCAGGTCGTTGCCGGAGGCGAACGAGAGCGCCGGCACGCCGCGCTTGGCGAAGGAGAAATGGTCGGAGCGGAAGAAGTAGCCGGCCTCGGGATGCGGATCGGGCGCGTAGGCCAGGCCGAAGCCTCGCGCCTGCTCCACCAGCAGGTCCTGCAGCTGCGAGACCGCGCTGCCCGAGGTGCTGAAGTTGCGCGCCGGGCCTTCGGGGCTGAGCGCATCCATGTTGATCACGGCCACCGTCTTCGCCAGCGGATAGAGCGGCTTCGCGCCGTAGAACTCCGAGCCGAGCAGGCCGCGCTCCTCCGCCGTCACCGCAAGGAACACGACCGAGCGCTCGGGCTTGTGGCGCGCGCCCGCGAAGGCGCGGCCCATCTCGATGAGCGCTGCCAGGCCGGTGCCGTTGTCGACGGCGCCGTTGTAGATGCGGTCGCCCTTGGCGTCGGGCGCGCCCACGCCCAGGTGGTCCCAGTGGGCGCTGTAGATCACCGTCTCGTCCGGGCGCTTGCGGCCTTCGACGCGGCCGACCACGTTCTTCGAGACGATCACCTGCCGGTCGATCGCGTACTCGGCCGACAGGCTCGCGTCCTTCAGCAGCTGCGGCTGGAACTCGCGCGTCTGCGCGAGCTTCTTCTGCGCCTCGAAATCCAGCCCCGCGCGGCGCAGCAGGTCGACCGCCACGTCGCGCTGGATCCAGCCCTCCAGCTTCGGATGCACCGCCGCGGGCTGCTCGCGCTCGATGTCGAGCATGGTCGCGGTGTTGGAGTTCTTCACCGTGGCCCAGCCGTAGGCGGCCGGCGCGGTCTCGTGGACGATCAGCACGCCCAGCGCACCGCGGCGCGCGGCCTCCTCGAACTTGTAGGTCCAGCGGCCGTAGTAGGTCATGGCCTTGCCGCCGAAGTCGCCGCTTCCGGTCTCGAAGTCGGGGTCGTTCACCAACACCACGGCGATCTTGCCCTTCAGGTCGACGCCCTTGTAGTCGTCCCAGCGCCGCTCGGGTGCGCTCACGCCATAGCCCACGAAGACCAGCGGCGCCTGCTGGATCGACACCGCGGTGGAGCCGTCGAGCGCCGCGCGCACCGCGATCTGCTCGCCCTGCGCCAGCGCGTCGCGCTGCGTGCCCACCTGCAGCGTGATCTGCGGCGTGCCGCGGAACTCGGTCTTCACCAGCGGCACCGATTGCGTCCAGCCGCGCCGGCCGCCTTCGAGATCGCCGCCGGGCGCGAGGCCGGCGGCCTTGAACTGCGCGACGAGGTAGTCGACCGTCTTCGCTTCCGCCGGCGTGGCGGGGGCGCGGCCCTCGAAGTCGTCGCCGGACACCGTCTTCACGATCTGCGAGAGGCGCTGCGGATCGAAAGGCGGCGCCGATGCGTCGGCCGCAGCTAGTGAGATGGTGGCGGCCGATGCAAGGCCGATACCGCAAAGAAGATGGAAAGCAAGCCGCTGTGTCGTCATGGAAGGCGCTCCTGGGCCGGAAAAGCCCCGGATGCTAGCCAGCGGGCAGCGATCGCCGGCGGATGCCCTTCGCCCCGGCCGGAGAACCTTGGTTGGACTCGTGCGGCGATCCTTGCAACAGGTCCAACGGAAGGCCACCGATAGCGACAGCCTAAAATCCCCGCCCACCACCTTCCTCCCGCCGGACGGCGAACAACAAGGACCCCGCATGAACTCCCTCCGCCGCGCCCTGGCTTTCGGCCTCGCCGCCGCCACGCTCGCCTTTGGCGCCCAGGCCCAGAACCGCGAGCTGATCGTGGCCTCCAGCGCCACCTACGCGCCCTTCGCCTTCGAGAACAAGGACAAGCAGATCGTCGGCTTCGACATCGACATCATCAACGCCATCGCCAAGCAGCAGGGCCTGAAGATCAAGATCGTCAACACGCCCTTCACCGGCATCTTCGGCGCGCTGAACAACGGCGACGTCGACCTCGTGATCTCGGGCGTCACCATCAACGAGAAGCGCAAGCAGAGCTACGACTTCACGCCGCCGTACTTTGCGGCCCGCCAGCTGATCGCGGTGCCGAAGAACAGCAAGGTCGCCTCGCTGAAGGACCTGGCCGGCAAGAAGATCGCCGTGGTCAGCGCCTCCACGGCCGACGACATCGCCTCGCGCGAGTTCGGCAAGACCAGCCCCGACATCCGCCGCTTCGAGAGCACGCCGCTCATCATTTCCGAGCTGGCCGGCGGCGGCGTCGATGCCGCCATGGGCGACAACGGCGTGATCGCCTACCGCGTGGCGCAGAACCCCGAGCTGAAGACCATCGACGACAAGTCCTTCCCCGAAGAGGGCTTCGGCATCGTCGTGAAGAAGGGCGACAAGGCCCTGCTGGACAAGCTCACGGCCGGCCTCGCGGCCATCCGCGCCGACGGCAGCTACGTGACGATCTACAAGAAGTGGTTCAACAAGGACCCGAACGTGCGCTGAGCCGCACGGCATTTCACCGAACACGGCCGCCCCAAAGCGGCCGTTTCGTTTTCAGTCGATTGATGAGAGTTTGAGGACGCAAGCATGGAACAGCCAGTGCTGCTTTTCGGATGGTTCCGCTGGGACATCCTCGTGGAATACAAGGACCTGTTCTGGCAGGGCGCATGGATGACGCTGCGCATGACGGTGGTCTGCGTGCTGCTGGGCGCGAGCTGGGGGCTGTGCCTCGCGCTCGCGCGGCTGGCGCAGGCTCGCCACGCACCATGGACCTGGGCCACGCGCTTCCTGCTGCGCTGGCCGGCCACGGTGTACGTGAGCTTCTTTCGGGGCACGCCGCTTTTCGTGCAGATCCTCTTGATCCACTTCGCGGTGATGCCGGTGTTCATCCACCCGACCTCGGGCCTGCTGATCGACGGCGAGTTCGCGCGCACGCTCAAGCAGGAGCACGGCGCGCTCATCTCGGGCGTGGTGGCGCTCACGCTGAACTCGGCGGCCTACATCTCCGAAGTGTTCCGCGCGGGCATCCAGTCGATCTCGCGCGGCCAGTTCGACGCGGGCCGCTCGATCGGCTTCACGCCCGCGCAGGTGATGCGCTACGTGGTGCTGCCGCAGGCCTTCCGCCGCATGCTGCCGCCGCTGGGCAACAACGCGATCGCGCTGCTGAAGGACACGTCGCTGGTCTCCGCCATCGGCCTGGCCGAGCTGGCCTATGCCGCTCGCACCGTGGCCGGCGCCTATGCGCGCTACTGGGAGCCGTACCTGGCGATCTCCGTCATCTACTGGGTGATGACGCTGATCCTGACGACGCTGCTGCGCCGCCTCGAGCACCGCCTCGCCCGCAGCGAAAGGACCTAGGCACACCCCCAGGCTTCGCGCACTTCGTGTCGCTTCGCCAACCCCCTTGCAGGGGGCAACACCTGAGGCCCGGCAAAGCCGGTTCCTCGGTGTTCGCGCGATGGCGATGACGGGATCGCGGGCGCTGCTGGCGCGGGGCCAAAATAGCGCCACATGCCACCCATATCCCCCGAAGAGACACCCATCCCGCCCGCGAGGCCGCAGCCGACGAAGTTCGCGGCGCTCGTGCCCCTTCAGCTTCCCGTGTTCCGCATGCTGTGGAGCACCTGGCTCGTCGCCAACATCTGCATGTGGATGAACGACGTGGCCGCCGCGTGGATGATGACCACGCTGACCTCCTCGCCGATCTGGGTGGCGCTGGTGCAGTCGGCTTCCACGCTGCCGGTGTTCCTGCTGGGCCTGCCCAGCGGCGCGCTGGCCGACATCCTCGACCGCAGGCGCTGGCTGGTGGCCACGCAGTTCTGGCTGGCCGGCACCGCCATCGTGCTGTGCGCAGCGCTGGCGCTCGACCTCATGACCGCGCCGCTGCTGCTGGCGCTGACCTTCGCCAACGGCATCGGGCTGGCGCTGCGCTGGCCGGTGTTCGCGGCCATCGTGCCCGAGCTGGTGCCGCGCACGCAGCTGCCGGCCGCGCTGGGGCTGAACGGCATCGCGATGAATGCGTCGCGCATCGTGGGTCCGCTCACCGCCGGCATGCTGATCGCGAGCGCGGGCAGCATCTGGGTGTTCGCGCTGAACGCGGTGCTGTCGGTGGCCTCAGGCTTCGTGGTGCTGCGCTGGCGGCGCGAGCACACGCCCAACCCGCTGGGCCGCGAGAAGCTGGTGAGCGCGATGCGCGTGGGCGTGCAGTTCGTGCGGCAGTCGCAGCGCATGCGCGCGGTGCTCACGCGCATCTCGATCTTCTTCTTCCACTCGACCGCGCTGCTGGCGCTGCTGCCGCTGCTGGCGCGCAACCTCCAGGGCGGCGGCGCGGGCACCTTCACGCTGCTGCTGGCGGCCATGGGCGCGGGCGCGATCGTCGCGGTGCTGTTCCTGCCGCGGCTGCGCCAGGCGATGGGGCGCGACCAGCTGGTGCTGCGCGGCACGCTGCTGCAGTCGGGCGCCACGGCGGTGATGGCCTTCGCGCCCAACGCATGGGTCGCGGTGCCGGCGATGTTCTTCGGCGGCATGGCGTGGATCACGGTGGCCAACTCGCTGTCGGTATCGGCCCAGCTCGCGCTGCCCGACTGGGTGCGCGCGCGCGGCATGTCGATGTACCAGATGGCGATCATGGGCGCGAGCGCGATCGGCGCGGCCATCTGGGGGCAGGTGGCCACCGTCAGCTCGCTGGTCGTGAGCCTGTGCGTGGCGGCCGCGAGCGGCACGCTGCTGATGCTCGCGGCGCTGCGCTGGGTGACCGACCTGAGCGGCGAGGACGACACCAGCCCCGCGCAGGCCGGCTGGGCCGTCGGTCCGCCCGCGGAAGCGCCCGAGGAAAGCGGCCGCGTGGTGATCACCGTCGAGTACCTGATCGATCCGGCGCGCGCCGCCGCCTTCCACCTCGTGATGCAGCAGACGCGCCGCGCGCGCCTGAGCCAGGGCGCCATCGGCTGGGAGCTGCTGCACGACATCGCGCAGCCCGAGCGCTACGTGGAGCAGATCGTCGACGAGTCGTGGACCGACCACCTGCGCCGCTTCAACCGTGCGACGGCCAGCGACATGGCGCTGCGCGAACGCAGGCTCGCCTTCCACATCGGCGAGTCGGGGCCGGTCGTCACGCGCTACATCGTGCGGCGCTGACCCGGCACCGCGGCGTGGGCGGGGCCGTGCGGACGGCTATTTCATACCATATGGGCAAATTTGATGGCACGACGCTTGCATGGCGAAATTTGCCGGGTATCCACGGATAGCCCTTCTTTTTTGACCGTATGGATAATTTAAGCCACCGCCACGCCCGGCGGCACGAGGTACACCCACGATGAATCCGCCGCCCCTGCGCAGCCGCTTCTGGTCCGACCTGACCAGCGAAGAGTTCTCCCGCCTCGACCGCGAACGGCTCATCGCCGTGCTGCCGGTGGGCGCCACCGAGCAGCACGGTCCGCATCTGCCGATGTCGACCGACACCGCCACCATCGACGGCATGGTGCGCGCCACGCTGCCGCACCTGCCCGCCGACCTGCCGGTGCTGTTCCTGCCCACCGTGCCCTACGGCAAGAGCAACGAGCATTCGCGCTACCCCGGCACGCTCACGGTGTCGGCGAACACGCTGATCTCGATGTGGAAGGACATCGGCGCCTGTGTCGCGAAGGCCGGCGTGCGCAAGCTGGTGCTCTACAACAGCCACGGCGGCCAGATGAGCGTGATGGACATCGTCGCGCGCGACCTGCGCGAGGAGCACGACATGATGGTCGTGGCCGCCAACTGGTACACGCTGGGCTTGCCCGAAGGCCTGTTCACCGCGCACGAGGGCAAGCACGGCATCCATGCCGGCGACCTCGAAAGCTCGGTCATGCTGCACCTCACGCCCGACTACGTGCGGAAGGACCAGTTCCAGAACTTCAGCTCCATGACCGAGCAACTGGCCGCGGAGAACAAGTTCCTCTCGATCACGCCCAGCGGCAAGCTCGGCTGGCAGATGCACGACATCAACCCCGCGGGCGCCGCCGGCGACGCCACGCGCGCCACCGCCGAGAGGGGCGCGGCCGTGCTCGACCACGTGGGCCGCCGCTTCGTCGAGCTGCTGCAGGAGGTCGACCGCTTCCCGCTCTCCCGACTCGCCAACGAACCGGCCTGGAAATGAGCGCCGACGCCACCTCTACCGCCGCCGGCGCGCCGCTGGTCGGCTTGCGCAACGTCAGCAAGCGCTTCGCCAACGGCACGCTCGCGCTGCAGGGCATGTCGCTGGACATCGGCGAGCATGACTTCATCAGCTTCCTCGGTCCCTCGGGCTGCGGCAAGAGCACGGCGCTGCGCCTCATTGCGGGGCTCACGCGCATCAGTTCGGGCGACATGCACTGGTCCGGTGCCGCTGCCGGCAACAGCAAGAACGGCAAGACCGACCGCGACCTGGGCTTCGTGTTCCAGGAACCCACGCTCATGCCCTGGGCCAAGGTGTTCGACAACGTCTGGCTGCCGCTGAAGCTGGCCGGCACCGGCCGCGACGCGGCGGCGCCCGTGGTGAAGCAGGCGCTGGAGATGGTCGGCCTCTCGCGCTTCGCCGACGTGTATCCGCGTGAACTTTCGGGCGGCATGAAGATGCGCGTGTCGATCGCCCGCGCGCTCGTTACGCACCCGCGCCTGCTGCTGATGGACGAGCCCTTCGCCGCGCTCGACGAGATGACGCGCATCAAGCTCAACAACGACCTGCTGGCCATCTGGCGCGAGCACCGCTTCTCGGTCGTGTTCGTCACGCACAGCGTGTACGAGTCGGTGTATCTGTCGAACCGCATCGTGGTGATGGCCGCGCGGCCCGGCCGCGTGATCGACGAGATCCGCATCGACGAGCCCTATCCGCGCGGCGAAGACTTCCGCACCTCGACCCGCTACAACGCGCACTGCACCGCCGTATCGCAATCCCTGCATGGAGCCCTGCATGGCGTCGACATCGATCACTGAGACCCACGCGGCCGCCCCTCTCGCGGATGCCGACGCGGCGCCCTCCGAGGCCTCGCTGCGCGCGCACGAGGACCGGCTGCGCCGGCGCGAGTCGCTGCTGCGCATCGCGGTGCCCGCGGCCATCGTCGCGCTGCTGCTGCTGGCGTGGGAATGGACCGTGCGCGCCAACAACATCCCGCACTACATCCTGCCAGCGCCCTCGCTCATCATCCGCACGCTGTTCGACAACTGGGAGTCGCTATCGAACGCGCTGTGGTTCACGGTGAAGCTCACGCTGCTGGCGCTGGCCGCGGCCATCGTGGGCGGCGTGCTGCTGGCCATTGCCTTCGCGCTCTTCAAGTGGGTGGAGATCGGCCTCTTCCCCATCGCGGTGATCCTGCAGGTCACGCCCATCATCGCGATCGCGCCGCTGATCCTGATCTACGTGTCGAGCACCACGGCCGCGCTGCTGCTGTGCGCGTGGATCGTGGCCTTCTTCCCGATTTTGTCGAACACGGTCATTGGCCTGAAGAGCGCCGACAGCAACCTGCGCGACCTGTTCCAGCTCTACAAGGCCTCGCCCTGGCAGACCTTCCGCTACCTGCTCGCGCCGAGCGCGCTGCCCTACTTCATGGCGGGCCTGAAGATCGCGGGCGGGCTGAGCCTGATCGGCGCGGTGGTGGCCGAGTTCACCGCCGGCACGGCGGGCAAGGAGACGGGGCTGGCCTCGCGCATCCTCGAATCGAGCTTCCGCACCGAGATCCCGATGATGTTCGCGGCGCTGTTGCTGGTGTCCCTGCTGGGCATCGTGATCTTCATCGTGTTCGCGGCACTGTCGCGCCTGGTGTTGGGCCACTGGCACGAAAGCGAGATGCGCCGTGAACGCTAGGACGCCCACCCCTGCGCCGGCAGTCGACTGGGACGCCGTGCGCGAGGACCTGCACGGCCTCAATGTGATCACCGCGCCGGGCCAGCGCAAGCAGCTGTCGAAGGACTTCTACTGGTACAGCCCCATCCTCACCGCGCAGCTCGCGGGCTGCGTGGCCGACCTGGTGGTGAAGGTCGGCACCGAGGACGACGTGCGCCAGGCCGCGGCCGTGGCCGCGAAGTGGAAGCTGCCGCTCACCGTGCGCGCGGGCGGCACCGGCAACTACGGCCAGTGCGTGCCGCTGGAAGGCGGCATCGTGCTCGACGTGACGCAGATGTGCCGCGTGCTCGACATCCAGTCCGGCAGCATCCGCGTGGAGGCCGGCGCGCGCATGCACGACATCGACCTCGCCGCGCGCGAGACCGGGCAGGCGCTGCGCATGTGGCCCTCGACCTGGCATGTGGCCTCCATCGGCGGCTTCATCGCGGGCGGCTTCGGCGGCATCGGCTCGTTCCGCCACGGCATCCTGCGCGACCCCGGCAACCTGCTGCGCGCGCGCGTGATGACGGTGGAGCGCGAGCCGCGCGTCATCGAGCTGCAAGGCGACGAGATCCAGCAGGTGCACCACGCCTACGGCACCAACGGCGTGATCCTCGACGTGGAAGTGGCGCTGAGCCCTGCCGTCGACTGGGTGCACTGCACGGTGCTCTTCGCCACCTACCGCGGCGCGCTCGACTTCGGCATCGCCGCGCAGGCGCCTTCGCTCGACATCTTCCTGCTGTCGACGGTGGAGGCGCGCTTCTCGCCCTACTACACGGCCATGCGCGACCGCTTCCCGGCCGACCGGCAAGCTGTGTTCGCGATGGTCTCGCCCGAGTCGATGGACGACTTCAGCGCGCTCGCCGCGTCGCACGGCGGAACGATCTCGGTGGCGGGCACCGAGGCCGAGCTGCTCGCCGACGGCCTGCCGCCCGCCTACGAGTGCGCGTTCAACCACACCACGCTGCAGGCGCTGAAGGCCGACCGCGGCTGGACCTATCTTCAGGTGGCCTACGCCCAGCCTTTCGACCCGGCCGTGGTCGAGCGGCACCTCGAGATCTTCGGCGACGACGTGCTGCAGCACCAGGACTTCGCGCGCGCCAACGGCGAGTGCGGCACCTTCGGCATCCTGCTGGTGCGCTGGAAGGGCGAGGCCCATCAGTACGAGCTGATCCGCGAGATCGAGTCGCAAGGCGGCTGCAAGATCTTCAACCCGCACGTCGTGACCATCGAGGACGGCGGCATGAAGACCATCGACACGCAGCAGATCGAGTTCAAGAAGCGCAGCGACCCGATGGGGTTGATGAACCCGGGCAAGACCCGCGGCTGGACTGCCGACATGGCTGTCGAGCGCTGAAATGACGGCTTGGCGTTTTGTTCATCTTCGGTGGTCTTATCAGGACCGCTGTTCAGGACTCGCACACGCCGACGGGGTACCTTGCTCCGCGAATGTCCCCCGCCCTTCGGGCTCCTCCTTTATTTCGCTGCGCAAGGCACCCCATCGACGTGTGCGTTGGGCAGTGCGGTCGTTGATCGGTCGTACACCAGCAGCGGGCCCCGTGCACAGGGCGTCGGGTGCTCCCGCAGCGAAATAAAGGAGGAGGCCGCAGGCCGGGGGACATTCGCGGAGGGGAGTACCCGGCGGCCTGTGCACACGCCCCGAACAGAAGCAAAAGCGCCTCTCGACTGATATGAAAATCCCGTTTCGCATTCAACCCCAGGAGTCCACTGCCATGCGCGTTCCCGCTCTGACAATCCGTCCGCTTGCCCTCGGCATAGCCCTCGCTGCAGCCGCCTTCGCCGTGCAGGCGCAGGAAAAAGTGGTGTTCGCCACCAACTGGAAGGCGCAGGCCGGCCACGGCGGCTTCTACCAGGCGCTGGTGGACGGCACCTACAAGAAGTACGGCCTCGACGTCGACATCCAGCAGGGC
>Ga0209675_1001544_pt1 | contig 13100 bp, 14 predicted proteins | sample AraplaCol_mLB_r2_2_FD_184280 | JGI IMG/M metagenome (GOLD analysis project Ga0209675, IMG submission 184280) | Arabidopsis root microbial communities from North Carolina, USA - plate scrape MF_Col_mLB_r2 (SPAdes) (version 3) | ecosystem: Host-associated > Plants > Roots > Endosphere | place... | reverse complement strand
CTCATCTGGTGTTTTAATGTCATGGTAAACGGCTTGGCCCGGACGGTACAGGATGCTACAAAACACTGGATACACAGGAAAAACGCCGCGGGCCGGCTGTGACACTATCCGGGGATGGGGGCTGATGAGCAAGACCGTTCTGATTGTTGAGGACAACGAACTCAACATGAAGTTGTTCCATGACCTGCTGGACGCCCATGGCTACCAGACGCTCCAGACCAAGGATGGGATGGAAGCGCTGTCCATGGTCCGCAGTCATCGTCCTGACTTGATCCTGATGGATATCCAGCTGCCGGAAGTGTCGGGCCTGGAAGTCATCAAGTGGATCAAGGAAGACGATAACCTCCGCAGCATTCCGGTGGTGGCGGTAACCGCCTTCGCCATGAAGGGCGACGAGGAGAAGATGCGGGAAGGCGGTTGCGACGCCTATATTGCCAAGCCGATCTCGGTTGGAAAGTTCATCGAGACGGTCAAGCAGTTCCTCGAACCCAAAGCCTGATCAACCACAGACAGTAGACCGATGACCGCGCGCATTCTGGTCGTCGACGACATCCGCACCAACATCAAGGTGCTGGAAGCGAAGCTGACCAGCGAATACTACGAAGTGATCACCGCCGGCAGTGGCCCAGAGGCGCTGGAGGCGGCTGTCACCCAGAAACCCGACCTGATCCTGCTGGATGTCATGATGCCAGGCATGGACGGGTTCGAGGTCTGCCGTCGTCTCAAGGCCGATCCGGAAACCGCGCATGTGCCAGTGATCATGGTGACGGCGCTGGGCGATCCGGAGGATCGCGTGCAGGGCCTGAGCGCCGGCGCCGACGACTTCCTGACCAAGCCGGTGGACGATATCGCGATGTTTGCGCGCGTGCGGTCGTTGCTGCGCGTGAAGCTGATGCTGGACGAGTTGCGGATGCGCGAGCGCACCTCCGCCTCGCTCGGCGTGATCTCGCCGCCGGTGCCCAGCCTGGACGAGGATTACGCCTCGGCACAGATTCTGCTGGTGGAGGACAATCCGCGCGATCAGGTGCGGCTGCAGCGCATGATCGAGGGCCAGTTCCGCATCGAGATTCTGGCCGACGGCATGGAGGCGCTGAACCGCGCGCGCCAGACCGAATACGATTCCATCGTCATCAGCTTGGGCCTGCAGAATCCGGACGGCCTGCGGCTCTGCTCGCAGTTCCGCACCACGGAAGAAACCCGCAATGTGCCGATCCTGCTGCTGGTGGGGCCGGACGACCAGAAACAGCTGGTGAAGGGACTGGAGATCGGCGTCACCGATTACGTGGTGCGACCGATCGACCGCAATGAATTCATCGCCCGCCTGCGCGCCCAGGTGCGCCGCAAGCGGTACCAGGATCGCCTGCGCCTGCATTACCAGCAGAGCATGGAGATGGCGGTCACTGACCCGTTGACCGGACTGTACAATCGCCGCTACATGGCGTCGCATCTGGCGACCCTGCTGGCCCAGAGCGCCAGCCAGCATGGCACGGCCGTCGCCATCATCGACCTGGACCACTTCAAGGCGATCAACGACACCCACGGGCACCCGGTTGGTGACGAGGTGCTACGCGAGATCGGTAACCGCATCGTGCGCAACATCCGCGGCATCGACATGGCCTGCCGCTTCGGCGGCGAGGAGTTTGTCGTCCTGATGCCCGATACCGACCTGGAATCGTCGGAAGTGGTGGCCAACCGCCTGCTGCAGGCGGTCGGCGGCAAACCGATTGCGACGCGCGGCGCCGGCGATCTGACCGTGACCTGTTCGATCGGCTGCACTTCCTCACTGGCCGACGATACGGCCGACAGCCTGCTCAAGCGGGCCGACGAGGCGCTTTACGAAGCCAAGAATGGCGGCCGCAACCGGATCATCTACCGGAAGGCCTGAAGACTCGCCCGCGCTTCAATGCGGGCCGGGCAGCACCAGCGCCTGCGGTTTTTTCGGCAGGCCGGCGCGCGAGACCACGGTGGTGGGACCATTATTCAGCTTGATTTCGTGGGTATCGCGCAGGCGGGCGAGGAAACGCTCCAGCGTGCTTTCGCTGAAATAATGCATCGGGATCACCAGCGGTGCGCCGATCTGGGTGATCACCTCCTGCATGTCGAAGATGTTCAGCGTCAGGCCGCCATCGACCGGTACGAAGACCACGTCAATCTTGCCCAGGTCGGCCAGATGGCCCGGCGTCAGCCTGTGATGCAGGTGGCCGAGATGTGCGATGCACAGATCGGCGACATCGAAGACGAAGATCGAATTGCCGTCATACTCCGTACCGCTGCCGTAGTAATTGCGGATGTTGGTGGGCACGTTGCGCACCCGCATATCCTTGAACTGCACATTGTGGCGCGCCGGCTTGCCCTGGTATTCCCAGCCGCGCAGCACATGGGTGATGCCGGGCTCGGGTGCATCGGTGTAGTGCGTGGTATGGGCGTGGTTCATCGTCACGATGTCGGGGCGCACCATCGGGCGGATATAGTCGTTGTAATCGGTGGCCGCCGTCGCGCCCTGTGGCGTCTCGATCAGGAAGGTCGCGTGGCCGACGAAGGTGATGCGCGCGCTGCCGGGTGGCGCGGCCGCAATCCGCATGCTGGCGGGCATGATCTGCGGTCGCAGCTGCGATACCGCCCCCAGGCAGGCGGCCATTGTCCATCCCGAACTCAGCAACGCTGCCAGACCGGCAACGGCAGCAAGCAACGCCGAACGGATGAACATGGTGATCACCTCATGACTTGGGGGGCACAATCCATTTGTTTTTTGGAAGCAACGACGGCGGAGCATTATCCTCGGCGCGGCGGCCGGGATGAGTGGCGGTCTGGCGGCGACGCCGGTCAGGTCCGGCATAATCCTTGGTCTTGACGAAGCTGCGCGGACGATCGAGCAGGCTTGCGAGGCAGCGCGCCATGACGTCGGGCTGCACCGGCTTGACCAGGAAGTCGTCCACGCCGGCGCCCAGCGCCTCGGCCACGCGATCGGTATCGGCATGAGCGGTGATCATGACGATCGGCACGTTCGGATTGCCCAGGCCTTCGGGCTGGCGGATCATGCGCACCAGCATCAGGCCGTTCACTATGCCGAGCTGGAAATCGCACAGGATCATGTCGAAAGCGGTCTGCTTCAGCGCGTCGATGCTGGCGGCCATGTTGGGCGCCAGGGTGATCTTGCTGAACCCCAAGGCCTGCAGGATCGCCTGCAGCGTCACCGCCGTGGGTGGATGATCTTCGATCAGCAGGATGCGTGCACGCAGGGACTCGGGCTTCATGATGGCGCGCCCGTCACAGCCAGATTTCTTCCGCCGTGGCGTCGGCAGTCGCATCGTCGCGGCGCCGGCCGCGAATGGCGTCATGCTGCCGCTGGCGACGATCCGGACCGAAATAGGTTTTGGTCTCGATGAAGCTGCGGCTGTGGCCCAGCACGGCCTGCAGGCTGCTGAACAGGATATGGCTGCCGACCGGCTTGGTCAGCACGTCGTTGACGCCAGCGGCGCGGATCGCGGCCAGGCGCTCGGACGAGGTGAGGCCAGTCAGCACAATGACCGGCATATAGCGGTTGGTCAGGCGGTTGTCGCGCCGGATGACCTTAACCAGCGACAGGCCGTTGACGCTGCCCAGATTGAAGTCGCACAGCATGGTGTCGTAGAGCCGTCCTTGCTTGAGCAGTCGCAGGGCGGCGGCGACATCGATGGCATGATCGATGCGCGCGATGCCGAAACCTTTCAGCATGGCCGACAGGGCATTGGCCTCGGCGGTGTTGCCGTGGACCAGCAGGATTTTCAGTTTGCCGAACTGTAGAGACACGGGCGTCCCGCAGATGGTTATGCTGGCGGCAATATTAGCCGCGCGTCCGGTGTCCGGAAAAGCGGTATTCCGCGCTATGGGGCGGGTTCACATCCAGGAATCGGAGGGATCGTCGTTATCGGTCCGGCCGTGGTCGCCTTCGCGGCGGCCTTGCACACCATCGGTCTGGCGGTTGCGGCGGTCGGGGCCGAAGTAGGTCTTGGTTTCGACGAAGGCGCGGGGGTTGTTCAGGATGGCCTGGACGGTGCGTAGCAGAATCGGCGGCTCGACCGGCTTGGACAGGAAGTTGTTCACGCCGGCCTCGCGGGCCGCGACGATGCGTTCGGGCTTGGTGTCGCCGGTGACCATCACGATGGGCATATAGCGGTTGGTCAGGCGATCATTTTGCCGCACCGCCTTGACCAGCGACAGACCGTTGATGACGCCGAGATTGAAGTCGCAGAGCATCAGATCGTACAGCGTGCCGGCACGCAGCAGTCGGACGGCGGCTTCCACATCGTCGGCGCGGTCGATCCGGCGGATACCAAAGGCCTGCAGCATGGCGGTCAGGGTCGCCGCATGGGCGTCGTGATCCTCGACCAGCAGGATTTTCAGTTTTTCCAGTTTCTGTTCCACCGGTTGCCCCGATTGCCTGGACCGATACTAGTCAGCGCCGGCCGGCGGGGGAAGGGGCATCGGAACGAGGCTTAGCGCCGGCAGAGAGGAATCTCCTCGGGCAGCAGGTTCTGCTGCAGGCGGGCATAATATTTGAAGCCGGGCCATTTCTCTTTCTTGATGCGCTCGACCATGTCATAGCTCGACTTGCAGACACCCTCATTCACTTCGAGCGGCTTTTCGGTAGCGACCAGCGCGTCGGTGCTGTTCTGCGCCTTCAGACGGCTTTGCAGGGTGAGGCGGTCGAGCGCCTTCTGGCGGGTCTCGACGGCCTGCTTCAGCCGTGCGGCATTCTCCCGGTCGAAGGCATACCAGTCGTCCAGCACCGGCTTTCCGGCAGGATCGACGGCGGCGCAGCGGCGCAGGATCTCGCGCAGGCGGATGCCGGTGCGGACCTCGGATTCGGCTTCCGCTTCCTTCGGCGTGAAGCAGTTCGCGTCCTTTGGGACGCGATTGGGTTGGGCCTGCTGCCCTTGTGCCCATGTCGGCGCAGCGAAGACCAGAACGGCAAACAGAATCAGAGACCGCATCATCATGGCGGGAATTATAGCACCTGGTCAGGCAGGGCAGGCAACGGACCGTTCCCGGCCAGTTGCAGCACGGCATCAATGAATGCCGCGGGTGCGGCTATGCCGCCGAATTGCAGCAGCATTGTGGCTTTGTCGCGCATGGCGATTTCATCCAGCGGATTTTCCGGATCGCCGAAGGCATGTTGGCGTTCGGCGCTCAGCTCGGTGCCATCGTCCAGCCACGCGCTGACCTTAGCGCCCCAGGCGCGCGGATAGGAGTCGGCAAACGGCGCTGCAGATTCCAGCGATACTGTTGCGGCCAGCGGGGCCAGGCGTTGCCGCGCCGCCGGGTCGAAGCTGCCGAAATTCACCTGTCCATCCTGCAGGGCTGCGGCGGCGGTGTGCTGCAGCGAGAATTTCGCCGCATATTCGCTGTCCGGTCTGCTGCGATCGCAGACATCGAGCGCCGCGCGATAGGTGGCGACGTGAATTCTTTCGATCGTGCGATTGCCGATGCGGCCGGCGAGTTCCAGGCCCGCATCGATGGTTGGGTGCGTGTGCCGGCAGCAGGGCCAGGGTTTGATCGAGGTTAGCCGCAGCTGCCAGTCGGCATTGGCGTCGGCCAGCAGGCGGTCGGGCTGCGCATCGGGACAGGTCGCCGCGAAGAAGCCTTTATCGCCCTCCAGAATGCGCGGCGGACCGGAGAAGCCGCGTGCGGCCAGATCGGCCGCCAGCAGGCCGGCTTCGGCGGCGCGACCGGCATGCAGATGCTTGCTCATCGCGCCGGTATCCAGGAACTGCCACAGGCCCGAGGACTGCGTGCCGGCATTGCCCAGCGCATCCGTCATCGCCGCGTGATCGAGGCCCAGCAGATCGCCTGCGGCATAGGCTGCGCCGAAGGGGCCGCAGGTCGCGGTATTGTGCCAGATGCGATAATGCGCCGGGCCCACCGCCATGCCAACGCGGCAGCAGGCCTCGAAGCCACGCAGCACGGACGCGAGAAAGGCGTGACCGCGGACGCCGCGCCGGCGCGCCAGCGCATAGGCCGCCGGCACCACTACGCAGCCGGGGTGCACGACGGAAGCGCGGTGCAGGTCGTCGACCTCCAGGATATGCGTCAGGCCGCCCAGCAGCAGCGCCTCGCGTCCCGTGGTCAGCGGTTCGGCCGTGGCCCAGTCGAGCAGGATGGCGCCGGGCTGCGTGTTGCGGCCGGCCAGCGCATTGGCCAGGGCGTCGAGGACGAAGAGAGCCGCGCTGAGGTAGTCCGCATCGTCAATCGGCTTGGCCGCGATGAGGGCAGCCAGCCGCGCGGTGAGAGAATGCTGGGTCTGAACGGTCATGGGCGAGGCGCTTTACGTGATTTAACGGCAAATTTATCACTGGCGGGTCAAAATCCCACCCTTTGATTCCAGCCTGGTGGCCATGACCCAGTTCTTCTCAGTCTTTGCGAATCCGGGCGGCCTGCTCTTCGCCCTGCTGCTTGTCGCGTTGCCGCTGTCCTGGTGGCGACGCAGCCGCGGCTGGGGCGTCGGTCTGGGCATCATCGCTTTGACGGGCGTGCTGTTGGTGGGCGCACTTCCGGTGCGCGATCTGCTGCTGCGGCCACTGGAGGACTGGTATCCGGTGCCGACGCTGCCGGAGCAGGTGGATGGCATTGTCGTGCTGGGTGGCTCTGAGAATCCCGGGATTTTCGCCGCGCGCGGCTGGCCTGAAGTGAATAGCAATGCGGATCGCCTGATTGCTTTTGTCGGATTGGCGCGGCGTTATCCCGATGCCCGGCTGCTGTTCAGCGGGGGCAGCGCCATACCGCACCCGAACGGAGCCGTGTCCGAGGCGGATGTGGCGGCTGCTGTATTTGGCCAACTCGGCCTGGATCCGACGCGCGTCACCTATGAGCAGACGTCGCGTAATACGGCCGAAAATGTGAAAAACAGCCTGGCGCTTGCGGCGCCCCAGCCGGGCGAAATCTGGGTGCTGATTACCTCGGCCCAACACATGCCGCGCGCCATGGCCAGCTTTACGGGGGCCGGCTGGCCGGTCCTGCCATATCCGGTGGATTTCCAGACGGGCCCGCCTGAGGCCTTTGATTTCAACCCCTTGGGCAAACTGGCTACCCTCAGCTATTTCAGCCGGGAATGGTTCGGGCTGATCGGTTACCGGATTATGGGCTATACGACCGAGATTCTGCCCTCGCGCAGGTCGGCGGAAACGAAACCGTGAAATATCACAGTTTGGCACTGGCGGTGCCGGGCGTGTCGGTTTAACACCTTGAACAGCTTGCAGTTTATTGATTCGGAGGGTTGGTGATGCGCGGCTTGCGGCTTGGCATTGTGCTGCTCGGTTTTGTGGTCGCCTCCTGTGGCTGGCGGCCTTCGGGCACGCCGCGCGCGGGTAGTCCCGAGGCCTTGGCCGCTGCTCAGGCCGCTGCCGCGCCGACCGCGGCGAGCCAGCAGCCCGCGGCGACATCCTCGAATGGCACGACGGCGACTGCGCCGACCCAGACTGCCGCCGCGAATGCTGAACCGATCACGCCGTTCAATCGCGCCGATTTCGATGCCTTCCTCAACGAGGTGCGCGGCGAGGCCCTGCAGAAGGGCATCAAACCCGATGTGCTGAACACCGCCCTGACCGGCGTCGAGCCGATCATGCGCATCATCGAGCGCGACCGGAACCAGGCTGAGTTCAAGCTCAGCTTCGCCACCTATCGCGACCGCGTGATCACGCAGGCCAACGTGCAGCGCGGCCAGAAGCTGCGCGACGACCACCAGGCGCTGCTGCGCCAGGTGGCGCAGCGCTACGGCGTACAGCCGCGCTTCGTGCTGGCGATCTGGGGCATCGAGACGCGGTACGGCGCGGTGAAGGCCGATGTGCCGCTGGTTCATTCACTGGCCACGCTGGCCTTCGACCGCCGCCGGTCCAGCTATTTCCGCAACGAACTGTTCGCGGCGCTGACCATGCTGGATCGCGGCTATATCGACTTCCCGACCATGAAGGGATCGTGGGCCGGCGCCATGGGCCAGCCGCAGTTCATGCCGACCAGCTATCTGTCTTATGCCGAGGATTTCGACGGCGACGGCAAGCGCGACATCTGGAACAACACCGGCGACGTCTTCGCCTCCATCGCCAATTACCTGGCCAAGCATGGCTGGAACACCAACCAGACCTGGGGCCGCGAGGTGCGGATTTCCGCCGACCTGCAGAAGAAACTGGGCGACTTTGCCCGCGAAGGCCGTTCGGGGTGCCGGGCCATCGACCAGATGACCAAGGACCTGTCACTGGAAGACTGGAGTCGCCTGGGCGTGCGCCGGGCCGATGGCGGCGAACTGCCCAAGGCCCAGCAGACCGGCGCCCTGGTGCAACCGGACGGGGCAGGCGGGCAGACCTTCCTGGTCTACGGCAACTACCGGTCCATCCTCCGGTATAACTGCGCCCATCACTATGCCTTGACCGTCAGCCTGCTTGCCGATCGGCTGGGTGACGGTTAAAATCCCCAACATCTAGGCCATGAATCACACGCGGCACGCCATCCCTTGCATTAACCGGGGGGCTCGGGGGGACTCCGGGACCACTTGGCAGACCCGCGCCCGGCTGACTGGCAGGACTGCCGCCCTGGCCCTGCTTCTGGGCCTTTCGGCCTGCGCCGAGGCGACCTTGGTCAACCATGCCGGCAAGTCGATGATCCGCGGCGATCAGGGCGGTTCGGCCCAGGTCGGCAAGGGCGGCATCTACAAGGTCGGCAATCCCTACCAGATCAACGGCGTCTGGTATTACCCCAAGGAAGATCCGAACTACGACGAGACCGGCATCGGCTCGTGGTATGGCGAACAGTTTCACGCGAAGACCACCGCCAACGGCGAGAGCTTCGACATGAACGATGTCACTGCGGCGCATCCGACCCTGCCGATGCCGTCGCTTGTGCGCGTCACCAATCTTGAGAACGGGCGCACCATCGTCGTGCGCGTCAACGATCGCGGCCCCTATGTGAATGGCCGCGTGATCGACCTGTCGCGCCGCAGCGCCCAACTCATCGGCTACGAGAAGCAGGGCACGGCCAAGGTCCGCGTGCAGTATATCGGTCCCGCACCGCTGCCCGATGCCGGCGGCACCATGGTGGCCTCGCGCAGTGCCGGCGGCGACGAACGTCCCGCCGCCGCGCCACGCGGCGGCGTCCAGGCCGAGGCTTTGCCGCCGCCGCCGGGCGCACGTGGCCGCAGTGGCGATGTGGTGCAGACCGCGCCGGCGCAGCCGTCGCCGATGCAGATCCTGCAGGCGCAGAATCCACAGGCTCCGCAGGCGGCGCAGACCCGCGTGGGCGATACCGTTGCGGTCAACGACCTGTCGCACCAGAAGGTCGAGACCGGTCCGGCCCGCGGCGGCCAGATTTATGTGCAGGTCGGCGCTTTCACCCTGCATGAGAATGCACACAAGCTGGCGGCGCAGTTGTCGGGCATCGGCCCCACCGGCGTCAGCTCCACCTTTGTCAATAAGCAGGAATTCTTCCGCGTCCGTCTTGGCCCGTTCAATCAGGTCGCCCAGGCGGATGTCGCCCTGCAGCAAGCGCTTAACAGTGGACAGGCCAATGCGCGTATCGTCGTCGATTAAGTTTGCCATCGCGGCTGTCGCCGCCGTGCTGATCTCGGGTGCCGTTGCCACGCCGGCCAGGGCGCAGCTCGGCCAGGTGGAAACCGTGGCGCGGCAGATGCTGCTGATCGACTACGACACCGGCACCGTGATCTTCGAGAAGAATGCCGACGAACTGATGCCGCCGTCGTCGATGTCGAAGCTGATGACCGCCTTCATGGTGTTCGAACAGCTGCAGGCCGGCAAGCTGCGCATGGACGACATGCTGCCGGTCAGCGAAAAGGCCTGGCGCATCCAGGGCTCGAAGATGTTCGTGCCGATCGGCGGCCGCGTGAAGGTGGAAGACCTGCTGCGCGGCATGATCATCCAGTCGGGCAACGATGCCTGCATCGTGCTGGCCGAAGGCGTGGCCGGCAACGAAGAACGGTTTGCCGAAATGATGACCGAGCGCGCCCGCCAGCTCGGCATGAAGAACACCACGCTGCGCAACGCCTCGGGTTGGCCTGACCCGCAGCACATGATGACGGCACGCGACCTGTCGATCCTGGCCCGGGAGCTGATCTCGCGCTTCCCGCAATATTATCACTTCTACTCCGAGAAGGAGTTCACCTACGGCATTGACCAGGTGACCAAGAAGCCGATCACGCAGGGCAACCGCAATCCGCTGCTGTACAAGGATATCGGCGCCGACGGCCTGAAGACCGGCCACACCGACGCCGCCGGCTATGGCCTGACCGTCTCGGCCAAGCGTAGCGACCGCCGCCTGATCCTGGTGGTGAATGGTCTCAAGAGCATGAACGAGCGGTCGCGCGAGTCCGAGCGCCTGCTGGAACTCGGCTTCAGCCAGTTCGACAATTACAAGCTGTTCACCGCCGGCGCCGTGGTCGACGAGGCCGATGTCTGGCTCGGTGATGCCGCGCGCGTGCCGCTGGTGATTGAAAAGAATCTCGCGCTGACCCTGCCGCGCCAGAGCAAGTCCGGCGTCAAGGTGACTGTCACCTATGACAATCCGATCCCGGCCCCGGTGGTGAAGGGCACGCCCGTCGCCAAGCTGGTCGTGTCCAGCCAGAATGCCACCGTCATGGAAGTGCCGCTGGTTGCTGGCGCCGATGTGCAGCAGCTCGGCTTCACCGGCCGCATCAGCGCCGCCGTCAGCTATCTGCTGTGGGGCGCGAAGAAGCAGTGAGCGCCGGCTCTCCCGGTCGTTTCATCACACTGGAAGGCGGCGAGGGCGCCGGCAAGTCGACCCAGGTCAAACGCCTGGCGGCGCGGCTGGCTGAGCATGGCATCGATGTCGTGCAGACCCGCGAGCCTGGCGGTACGCCGGGCGCGGAAGCGATCCGCAACCTGCTGGTCACCGGTGATCCCGATCGCTGGGATGCGATGACCGAAACCCTGCTGCATTACGCCGCCCGCCGCGCCCATGTCGAAAAGACGGTGAAGCCGGCTCTGGCGCGTGGCGCCTGGGTGATTTCGGATCGCTTTGCGGATTCCACCATGGCGTATCAGGGCTATGGCGGCGCCATCGGGCAGCAGACCATCACGGCATTGCACAAGCTGGTGCTGGGCGATTTCGCGCCGGACCTGACGCTGGTGCTGGACCTGCCGGTCGAGATCGGGCTGCAGCGGGCGAAAGCGCGCATGCAGGGGCAGGTTGCCGCGGAAGACCGCTACGAGCGTATGGGCACGGCGTTCCACGAGACGCTGCGCAAGGCCTTCCACGACATTGCCGCCCGCGAGCCGCAGCGCTGCCGGGTGGTTGATGCCAGCGGTGATGTCGACAGTGTAGCCGCCGCGCTCTGGCAGGCCGTCGCGACAAAGTTTACCCTGACCCCATGAGCGGATACGACCCGCAACAGGCGGCATCCTGGGGGCCGCGTCATGCGGCTGCGCTGTTCGGGCATGCGCAGGCCGAGAAGACGCTGCTGGAGGCCTGGGCCTCCGGCCGGCTGCCGCATGCCTGGATGATCACCGGCCCGAAAGGCATCGGAAAGGCGACGCTCGCTTTCCGTTTCGCGCGCTTCCTGCTGGCGACGGGCCCTGTCTCGGCCATGGATAGCGGGCCCAGCCTGTTCGGCGACGGGCCGGTGCTGCCCGAGAGCATCGCGGTCGCGGAAGACAACCCGGTTTTCAGCCGCGTGGCCAATGCCGGCCATGCCGACCTAATCACGGTCGAGCGCAGTTATGACGAGAAGGGCGACCGCTGGCGCGGCGACATCGTGGTGCAGGATGTGCGCGCGGTGATCGACCGGTTCGCCATGACGGCGGCCGAGGGCGGCTATCGCGTCTGCATTGTCGACGCCGCCGACGACATGAACATCAATGCGGCGAATGCCCTGCTGAAGATTCTGGAAGAGCCGCCGCCGAATGCCGTGCTGATCCTGATCAGCCATGCGCCCGGCGGCCTGCTGCCGACGATCCGGTCGCGCTGCCGCCGGCTGCCGCTCAAGGCGCTGGACGAGCCTGCGCTGATGCAGGCCCTGGGCGCCATGCTGCCCGATCTCGACGCCGCTGAACGGCGCGGCCTGGCCGTACTGGCGGAAGGGTCGCCCGGGCGGGCCGCGATGCTGGCCGGGCAGGGCGGGCTGAAGTTGCTGCATGGCCTGCTCGACATGGTGGCGCAGCTGCCCAAGCCTGACATGGCCAAGCTGCATGCCTTTGGCGACGCGCTGAACCGCGACCGCAGCGGCGCGGGATTCCAGCTGATGACCGACCTGTTCCGCTGGTGGCTCGCCCGCCTGGTGCGCGCGGCGGCAGCGGGCCGGATCGGCGGCACCGGCTGGGCCGAGATTTTCCCCGGCGAAACCGCGTTGGCCCAGCGCCTGGCGCAATGGCAGGGCCCGGATCGCTGGGCCGAGGACTGGGAACAGATCGGTCGCTTGCTCGACCGCGGGGAATCGGTCAATCTCGACCGCAAGCAGATGCTGCTGAACCTGTTCGCGGCATTGGGGCGGTCCGCAGCCGTCCGCTGATCTTTTTTACCTTTCTTGCGATTGGGGCAGGGGGATTTCATGGCCAAGGCCGCCGTTGGCGTCAGCGCGCCCGACAGTCTGGAGAAAATCGAACTGCTGGCCGAGCTGAGCCAGGCAGCGCGCGCCGAGGTCGAGCGCGCCTGTCAGTGGCGCCGCTTCGCCGCGCATGAACAGATTCTCGATCGCAACAGCGACAGCCGCGACGTCTACTTCGTCGTCGACGGCACCGTCGAGGTGGTGAACTTTTCCGGCAACGGCCGCGAGATTTCCTACGCGCTGGTTTCGGCCGGCAGCTATTTCGGTGAGATCGCCGCCATTGATGGCGAGCGCCGCTCGGCCAGCGTGGTGGCGCAGACCACCTGCCGCCTGGCCGCGCTGCCGCCGAAAGCCTTCGAGGCACTGGTGGCGCGCGAGCCGGCCGTGGGCCTCAAGGTGATGCGTCGTCTCACCACGATCATCCGCGCCAATAACGAACGCATCATGGACCTCGCCACGTTGGGCGCGATCCAGCGCGTCTATCGCGAGCTGCTCAAGCTGGCGCGGAAGGATCCGTTGAACACCGACGGCTGGCTGATCTATCCGATGCCCAAGCAGC
>Ga0209675_1001533_pt1 | contig 13200 bp, 16 predicted proteins | sample AraplaCol_mLB_r2_2_FD_184280 | JGI IMG/M metagenome (GOLD analysis project Ga0209675, IMG submission 184280) | Arabidopsis root microbial communities from North Carolina, USA - plate scrape MF_Col_mLB_r2 (SPAdes) (version 3) | ecosystem: Host-associated > Plants > Roots > Endosphere | place... | reverse complement strand
CTCGGCGCCAAGCTGCGCCCAGAACTGGCCGCACGCGACGGCGCGATCGTCTCAGTAATCGATACGACAGAAGAAGGCGACATCCCCCTGTGGCGCCTGGTGGCCGAACGCGCCCTGTGCGTCAACACCACCGCCGCCGGCGGCAACGCCAGCCTGATGACCCTCGACGCCTAAACGGCCGAGCCCGTGTCAACCTTGGGGTCAGGCTCTTTGGTTGACACGGGCACAACCGTCGTGCGCATGAGCTTGTGTCAACTTGAGAGCCTGACCCCAAGGTTGACACGAAGTCAGCTGTTAGTAGGTGTCGTTCTTGGGATTGGTGCCCGGGGCGGTCTTCTGGGCGACGGAGTTCATGCTTTCGAGGTGGCCGCGCAGCCATTTGTGGGCCGGGCTGCGGGCGTCGCGTTCGTGCCAGAGCATGTCGAGGTGCACCGCCGGGAGCTGGAATGGCAGCTCTTTGTAGATCAGCGCGTCCGTCATGCCGGTGGAGGCGATCAGGTGCTTCGGCAGCACCGTGATCAGGTCGCTGTTGGCCACCACGCGGCCGGCGGTGAAGAATTGGTTCACTGTCAACAGAATGCGGCGTTCGCGCTGGATCTGCGCCAGCGCTTCGTCCACCAGGCCATGCGCTCGGCCGGAGAAGCTGACCAGCAAGTGGTTGGCTGAGCAGTAGTTGTCCAGGGTCAGGTCTTGCTTGGCCAGCGGGTGTCCGCGCCGCATCACGGCCACGTAGATTCCCGAATACAGCCGCTCATGACGGATCGGCGAGCTCGGTTCGCTCATCAATTGCGCCGCCACACCGGGGAAGAAGCCCACCGCCAGGTCGATGTCGCCGCGCAGCAGCATTGGCCGCGGTTCGCGCGTTGTCAAAGGAACCATGCGGATGTTCACGCCAGGCGCTTCGCGTTCGATCGAGCGCATCAGCGAGGGCAGCCAGAACGCGGCCGTCGCATCCGCCATGGCCATACGGAAGGTGGCGTGGGTCTTGGAGACATCAAACGTGCCCGGCGTCACAGCTGCTTCCAGCGAGGCCAGGGCGCTGCGCACCTGCGGCCACAGCGCTTCCGCCCGCGGCGTCGGCTTTACGCCGTAAGCAGTGCGGATCAGTAAATCGTCGCCCAGGCTTTCGCGCAGGCGCTTGATGGCATTCGACACCGCCGGCTGCGTCATGGCCAGGTGGCCGGCAGCGCGCGTCAGGTTCTGCTCAGTCATTACCGCGTCGAATACGCGCAGCAGATTCAGGTCCAGGGTCAGAAAGCTCATCGGTCATTCACACCAATAATGATTGTTATGGAGAAACGGAATTGGCGTTATATGTTGCGGCGCACTATAGTACCAATAGATTCTAAAGGTATAGAAACGCCCATGTCTACTTACATTAACATTATCGAATTCGCACAGTACCTGCCGCTGGTGATCCTGGCGCTGGCGCTGGCTGTCGTGTTCAAGCCGCTGCTGCGTGGTATCGCCCGCGCTGCCGTGCTTGTCGTTAAGCCAAAGTTGAGCAAAGAGGAACGCTTGCAGCGTCGCCTGATGCGCGACACCATGATGTTCAAGCGTATGCTGAATTCGATGGAAGGCTCGCCTAGCCACGTCGCAGAACTGCGAGCAATGGCCTGCCGCGCGTAAGCCTTCCGCAGCGCAGCAATCAGTTCGTTTCTGGAGCCGGGGCTGGCTTGTCCGCGCCCGACAGCAGTTTCGGTTTCAGCGAAGAATCAACCGGCTTGTTGCCGATCCAGATGCGCATGATGGCGTTGAAGAACGCCTGGTCCGGCAGCGTTTCCCCGACTTTCTTACCGTTCAGGAACGGCTGGGAGCCAGTGCTTGGGTTCCAGTCGACGATCAGCTCGTCACCCTTCTTCAGTCCAGGGAACTGGGCAAAAATCTCCCCGAAAGCCTTGGTCTGAGGCAGCAGCTTGGTACGTTCTTCCGGGCTGACGTTATCGTTCAGGCCCTTCATGAAGGCCATGCCGAAGTCGTCCGAGCTCAGGTCACGCATTGCAACGATGCGAATGCGGCGCGGGCCGCCGACGCTAAGGACGTCCTGCACGGTGGTCTTCTTTTCCTGCAGGTAGAAACCTACCGCGTAGACCTTGAACACCAGCTTGGTGCGCACACCGGCGCCGTTCAGCTTGAGATCATGGCCGGCAACGTTGACCGTTTCCGGGAATTTGACGCCTGCCACTTCGGCGGCGAAGGCTGGAAGGCTGCTGGCGGCCAGGAAAGCGGCGGCGGCAGCAACTTGTAAAAGTTTACGGCGAGTAATACTCATTTTGTCTCCGTTTGTATCAGATAGCAATATAACGCAGCGCTACCCTTTTTGGGAGGCATCAGGTCTTATCTGCCTGCAATTTCTCGAATTTTGCCAACAGTTGCTCCTTGCTTTCCCGCCAATCTGGATTAAATGGTATGCAAGAGACCGGGCAGACTTGCTGGCACTGCGGTTCATCGAAGTGACCGACGCATTCGGTGCACTTGTTGGGATCAATTTCATAGATCTCCGGACCCATGTAGATCGCGTCGTTCGGGCACTCCGGCTCACACACGTCGCAATTGATGCAGTCGTCGGTAATCATTAAAGCCATGGCAATACTCTCTTATTCGCCCTTGCGCGCTGCGATCTTTTTACGCAGCCAGCGGTCGACGGACGGGAAAACAAACTTGGAAACGTCGCCGCCAAGCTCGGCGATCTCGCGCACGATCGTGCCCGAGATGAACTGGTACTGGTCGGATGGGGTCAGGAACAGCGTTTCCACATCCGGCAGCATGTAGCGGTTCATCCCCGCCATCTGGAATTCGAATTCGAAGTCGGACACGGCTCGCAGGCCGCGCACGATCACGCGCGCATCGTGCTCGCGCACGAAGTCCTTCAACAGTCCGGAAAAACTCTCAACTTTGACGTTGGGATAATGGCCCAGCACCTCATTGGCAATTTCCAGCCGTTCTTCGAGCGTGAAGAACGGGTGTTTGTTCTGGCTGTCGGCCACGCCGACGATCAGCGTGTCGAACAGGCCCGATGCGCGGCGCACCAGGTCTTCATGACCCCGGGTCAGCGGGTCGAAAGTACCCGGATAAACTGCAACAACCATTGCAACTCCATGCGTTTGGCTTAGGACAAAGAAGGATTATGCCTCATTTTCAGGCAATGCCTGAAGCAGGTGGTAGTAGACCATGCCCGCCTTGTCGGCACGCACCACTTCCCAGCCTTCCAGGGCCAGCGGTGCTTCCGCCTCGGCATAAACCAGGCCGCCGTCCTTGAGCAGTGCGCGGCATAGCGGCAGCGAGCGCTCCAGCAAGCCTTGTTGGTAAGGCGGGTCGAGGAAGATCAGGTCGAACCTGGCGCCGCGGCCGGCCAGCGATTGCGCTGTCGCCAGGGCGTCGCCGCGCTGGATGGCGATATTGGTAGCCTTCAGCTTTTCGCGGTTGGCTTCGAGCTGGCGCACCACAGCGCTGTTGGCGTCGACCATGGTGACCTTGGCCGCGCCGCGGCTGGCAGCTTCGAAACCGAGGGCTCCGCTGCCGGCGAACAGGTCCAGCACCTGGGTGTCGCTCCAGGCGGCATCGTGCAGGTGGTTGATCCAGTTGAAGACGGTTTCGCGCACGCGGTCTGGCGTCGGGCGCAGGCCCAGCGCTTCCAGGACGGGCAGCGGCGTGCGCTTCCAGTCGCCGCCGATGATACGGACCTGGTTGGGGACTTTCTTCTTTTGCATGGCCGGCATTATCTCATGCCGCCCGACGGCCAAGCCTTAATGCACTTGCGCCGCAAGGGTATTCAGGTCCTTGATCCAGCCGTCCATGCGCTTTTGTGCATGGGCTTTCTGCTCAGGCGTGGAGATGCGCACCACAGTGTGCACAAGTTCCAGCGTCGACTGCGTATAGTTGTCGAAGAAGGCTTTGCGCTCCGAGATGCCAAAGCGGTCGAAGCCCGAGCGGATCAGCTCCTCTATCCATTGCGTGGCGACCTGCTTGCTCGGTTGCTCGGTCATGATCTTGCGCGCCAGGCTCATGATCTTGAACTGGCGCCGCATGCGTTCATCAAGCCACAGCGCGTTATCCAGGGGCCTTGCGTCGGAAGCCTTGCGGATGATCGCTTCCTGCTCGTCGCTGAAATCGCCGAACCACAGTTCGAACTGTTCCATCGACTTCTTGTAGCGGAACTTGTTCTGGTCCTGCGCGTCGCCCTTCATATTCTCTTTGCGGAACTTGGCGTTGTTCTTGGCGAATTTCTTTTCCATGCTCGCCAGTTGCTCGGGCTTGAGCGATAGCGCCAGGTCCGCAATATCGGGCGCGGAGCGCAGCAGCAGGGCCTCGGTGCGGTCGCGGATATCCACGTAATCGGCCATCAGGTCGGCCTGCGTCGGGTTGCCGCGCAACTGTTGCTGGGCCTTTTGCAGGAATTGCACATAGTCCTGCAGCTGGGTCTTGCGGTGCCAGCGGAAGAACTCCCCGATATCCTGCTTGACGTCCGCCTTTTGCTCGCTGTCGAAATCGACATAGGCGTCGAGCCACCAGTACAGCAGTGTGTCAGCGTTGTTATAAGCCAGGCGCAGGGAACTGCACGCTGCGAGCAGAAGGGCAAAAGCCAGCACGATCCACGTGTTAAACTTTTTCATATATCAACTCACACAAGAACAAACGGTCTATGAACGTCGTCATTCTCGCCGCTGGCATGGGTAAACGCATGCAGTCGGCGCTGCCAAAAGTTTTACATCCCGTTGCTGGCAAGTCCCTGTTGTCTCACGTCATCGATACCGCGCGCAGCCTGTCTCCGGCTAAATTGTGCGTCATTTACGGTCACGGCGGCGCAGCGGTGCTGGCTTCGCTGGACAAGCACAAGGCCGTTCCTGGCACCGAAATTTCCGCCGCCTTGCAGGAACCGCAATTGGGCACCGGTCACGCTGTCCAGCAAGGCCTGGAACACCTCGACGATGACCAGCCAACGCTGGTGCTATACGGTGATGTGCCGCTGACTTCCGCCGCATCGCTGAAACGCCTGGCCGAAGCCGCCGGCAAGGACAAGCTGGGCATCCTGACCGTGGTGCAGGACAACCCGTTCGGCCTGGGCCGCATCGTCCGCGTGGGCGGCGCCATCCAGCGCATCGTTGAAGAGAAGGATGCCACAGAAGCCGAGCGCATGATCAAGGAAATCAATTCCGGCATCATGGTGATCCCGACCGCCAAGCTGAAACAGTGGCTGGGCAAGCTGAAAAACGAAAACGCGCAAGGCGAGTACTACCTGACCGATATCGTCGCCATGGCGGTGGAGGAAGGCGTGCAAGTCGTATCGGCCCACCCTGCCGCAGCATGGGAAGTGCTGGGCGTGAACAGCAAGGCGCAACTGGCCGAACTGGAACGCATCTATCAGCGCAGCGTCGCCAACGCCCTGCTGGACAAAGGCGTGACCCTGGCCGACCCGGCGCGCATCGACGTGCGCGGCGAACTGACTTGTGGCCGCGACGTGACCATCGACGTCGGCTGCGTCTTCGAAGGCAAGGTCGAAATCGGCGAAGGCGCAACGATTGGCCCGAACTGCGTGCTGATCAACGCCAAGATTGGCGCCGGCGCCAATATCAAGGCCTTCACCCATATCGAAGAAGCGGTGGTGGGCGACAAGGGCCAGATCGGCCCATATGCCCGCCTGCGCCCCGGCACCGAACTGGGCGAGGACGTCCATGTGGGTAACTTCGTCGAGATCAAGAACAGCCAGGTTGCCGCGCACAGCAAGGCAAATCACCTGGCCTATGTGGGCGATGCAACCGTCGGTTCGCGCGTGAACATCGGCGCCGGCACCATCACATGCAACTACGATGGCGCAAACAAGTTCCGCACCGTGATCGAAGACGACGCCTTTATCGGCAGCGACAGCCAGCTGGTGGCCCCAGTAACCGTGGGCGCGGGCGCAACCATCGGCGCCGGTACCACGCTGACCAAGGATGCGCCGGCCGGCAAGCTGACCATCTCGCGTCCAAAGCAACTGACGATCGAAGGCTGGAAGCGCCCAGTGAAGGTCAAGAAAACCTAAGCTACCGAAAACTGGCGGCGGCGCTGGTAAGTAAATTTCACCAGTTCGGGGAAGAAGCGATCGAATCCTTCGGCGATCGCGTCGTAGTGCTGCTGCACTTCCCCGATGCCCTCGCGCAGCAGGTGGCCATTGCGGCTTAGCCTGTCCGACATGCGGGTCAGCGCCAGCTCGACCCCGCTGAATTCTCCATAAGCACCCAGCCAGTCCTGCTTGATCAGCTTGGGCAGGATTTCGCGCAGCCGTTCCGGCAATTGCCCTTCATGCGCGGCCAGGGCGCCATAAAAGCGCTCGATCAGCTCCTGGCGCGGCTCCTCGCAGTATTCGTCCCAGCGCTGGCTCAGGATATGGTCGTAGAACACGTCCAGCACGATGCCTGCATAACGTCGCCTGCCCTCGGTGAACAGGCTCTTGGCTTCGGTTACAACCGGGTGGCTGTCCGTGAACGAATCGATGAACCGGTGCAGCGCAATCTCGTTCGCGATCTCGGGCGCATAGTGATCCCCACCGTTCGCTTTGACGAAATCGCCCAGCATGGCGCCGACCATCGCCGCTTCGCTATGGCGTGCCAGGTAGATATGTGCGAGGTAGTTCATGCCTCATTCTAGCGCTGTGGATAAAGATGTGTAAAAGCCAGTGCAATTCCGCCTGAAAACCATGGGAAAGGCATTGGATAAGCACGAAGTGGTATGCATGAATTATTCACACAGCAAGCATTGGCGCGGCAATTGTGGAAAAGCCTGGGGAGTAGCTGCGTATAACCTTGGATAACTCCAAATTGTGGATAACGATGTGGGAAACCCCGAGGAAAACGACTGAATATGCGGTGCGGAACGCTGGATAACTGCAGGAAAAACTTGTGCATAAGCCTGTGTTCAGTCGGGTATAAGCCGGGATAAGTTGTTCAGACCGGAATACTGGTTTCAAACTTGCTGCGGAAAGTGGAAAAGTAGGCTTTGACGTTGCGCACATTGGCCTGGCCTGCGAATAAACGGTGGGCCAGCGCGTGATAGGCCGGCATATCAGCCACCTGCACGATCAGCACGAAATCTGGCCCGGGCGACACGCGGTAACACTGCAGCACAGCCGGTTCCGGCGCCACCAGCGCCTCGAATTCCGCCATCCGTTCGGCGGCCTGGATATCTAAGGAGATTTCCACAACCGCTGTCAGGTGGGCGCCGACCTTGCCTGGCGCCACCAGGGCCACCTCGCGCTCGATTACGCCGGAATCGCGCAAATGCTTGACCCGACGCAAACAGGTGGGTGCCGAAACGTGTACGGTGGCAGCCAATTCGGCATTGGTTTGGGAGGCATCCTTCTGTAAGGCGTTCAGGATACGCCGATCAATTTCATCAAAGTCCATAATTTGAAAGAATATTTCAATGACTGCATAGTGAGAAATATTCTTTCACAGTATCGACAAATGAGAAAGCAAATTTCTTCGCGACTGCTCTAGCATGCATCCATTAACTCTTTAAGAATGAGGTTTCGTATGTGCGGTATCGTCGGCGCTGTCGCCCAGCGCAATATCACCCCTATCCTGGTTGAAGGCCTGAAGCGCCTGGAATACCGCGGCTACGACTCCTGCGGCGTCGCCCTGCACCTGGACGGCAAGCTGCAGCGCTCGCGCAGTACCTCCCGCGTGGCCGACCTCGAAAAGCAGATCAACGAAGGTGGCCTGAACGGCTTCACCGGCATCGCCCACACCCGTTGGGCCACCCACGGCGCCCCAGCATCGCATAACGCCCACCCGCATTTCTCGCCAAGCGAATCGGCCGCCCGCATCGCCCTGGTCCACAACGGCATCATTGAAAACCACGACGAACTGCGCGCCGAACTGACCGCTCTGGGTTACGTCTTCACCAGCCAGACCGACACCGAAGTGATCGCCCACCTGGTCGACCACATGTATAACGGCGACCTGTTCGACACCGTGCAGCACGCAGTCAAACGCCTGCACGGCGCTTACGCCATCGCAGTATTCTGCCGCGAAGAGCCGCACCGTGTGGTCGCCGCGCGCCAGGGCTCGCCGCTGATCGTCGGCATCGGCCAGGGCGAAAACTTCGTCGCCTCCGATGCGATGGCGTTGGCCGGCACCACCGACCAGATCATCTACCTGGAAGAAGGCGACGTAGTCGACTTGCAACTGGGCCGCGTCTGGATCGTCGACGTCGACGGCAAACAAGTACAGCGCGAAGTGAAAACCGTGCACGCCCACACCGGCGCTGCGGAACTGGGCCCATACCGCCACTTCATGCAGAAGGAAATCTTCGAGCAGCCACGCGTAGTCGGCGACACGCTGGAAGGCGTGACCGGCATCATGCCGGAACTGTTCGGCGACGGGGCCTATAAGGTATTCAAAGAAATCGACCGCGTGCTGATCCTCGCCTGCGGCACCAGCTACTACGCCGGCTCGACTGCAAAATACTGGATCGAATCGATCGCCAAGGTACCCGTCAGCGTGGAGATCGCCTCCGAATACCGCTACCGCGACAGCGTGCCGAACCCGAAAACCCTGGTGGTGACCATCTCCCAGTCCGGCGAAACCGCCGACACCATCGCCGCGCTGAAGCACGCGCGCAGCCTGGGCATGGAGCACACCCTGACCATCTGCAACGTGGCCACCAGCGCCATGGTGCGCGAGTGCAAACTGGCCTACATCACCCGCGCCGGCGTGGAAGTGGGCGTGGCATCGACCAAAGCCTTCACCACCCAGCTCGCAGCCCTGTTCCTGCTCACCCTCAGCCTGGCGCAAGTGAATGGCCTGCTGACCGAAGAACAGGAATCCGCACACCTGAAAGCCATGCGCCACCTGCCTTCCGCCATCGCATCCGTGCTGGCGCTGGAACCGCAGATCATCGCCTGGGCCGAAGAATTCGCGCGCAAGGAAAACGCCCTGTTCCTGGGCCGCGGCATGCACTACCCGATCGCCCTGGAAGGCGCGCTGAAGCTGAAAGAGATTTCGTACATCCACGCGGAAGCTTATCCAGCCGGTGAACTGAAACACGGCCCGCTGGCGCTGGTGACCGACGAAATGCCGGTCGTGACCATCGCCCCGAACGACGCGCTGCTGGAAAAACTGAAGTCGAACATGCAGGAAGTGCGCGCCCGCGGCGGCCAGCTCTACGTCTTCGCCGACGTCGACTCGCGCATCACTTCCGGCGACGGCCTGCACGTGATCCGCCTGCCGGAGCACTACGGCCAGTTGTCCCCGATCCTGCACGTGGTTGCGTTGCAGCTGCTGGCGTATCACACCGCCTTGGCACGCGGTACCGACGTCGACAAGCCTCGTAACCTGGCGAAGTCGGTCACGGTCGAATGAGCCAGTTTGCGCTTCTTTTAGGTTAGTAAGAAACGCAGCAGTGCGCCGCCGCAGCGGCGCACCATCATTTAAGCGATCTTCTGCATCTCGTAGAGCTGGAAGTCCGCAATTGTGGAGCCACCAGTCGTTTGGAAAATCCTGATACGCTCACTGCTCATGTGAGCGTGCCAGGCTTCGTAAGACTCCCACTCCTCGACAAACGTCACCAGTGCCCGATCGTGATTCGATAGATGCAGCTCGTATCTCAGGCAGCCCGTGGTACCACGCGTCGCCTCCACTAACTGGATCTGCGCCGCGATCATCTTCTGCTCCATACCTGGTTTGGCGCGGGCCTGCGCCACAATAATCAGCGAGTTGGCCATGTACTGTACCTCAACGCTGCTGCTTGATCGCAGTGACAGGTGGGTACTTGTCCAGGTCATCAATCGACGGGCCACCTTTCAGCCAGTTCACTACCCAGCCACTTTCCAGGATGTTGACCGTCTGCGAACCGGCTGGCAGCCAGGCTTCATGCACCACACCTGGTGGAGCGCGGAAGAAGCCGCCGTTATCCACGTTATAGCGCACACCATTCGATTCGAAGACGTGGGTGCCGCCAACCAGCACCACGTGGGTCTCGGCCAGGTCATGCGTATGGGGCTTGATGCGCACAGCAACTGGCGTACGGAACATGATCATGGTTAGTTTGGTTTTCGGATCGCTGTGCAGGATTGCATATTCCGGTGAGCGGTCGCCGGCTTCGGGAATGGTCTTTTCCCATTTCAGCGCGCCGGGATTCAACAGCAGCGGCGCGACTTCCTTCATTTGCGCGTCGTCCGAATGTGCCAGGGCTGGCTGGGTCACACCGGTGAAGGCGAATGCTGCCAGCAGCGCTGCGCCAGCATGTTTGAAGAAGCTGATTTTTTTCATGATGTAGTCCTCGTTAGTTGCGGCAACCCTTGCTGCCTGGACTGAAGTATGGGTTGCCAGCGCAGCTCGAAAAATCCCCCTTCCGGAACATCTCCTTTGAATCCAATTCATGGAAGTGCGCCATTAGCGAAGTCAATTCACAGGTCTTATTCCCTCGCCCGTATTTTTCCCTTGGTGTCTCGCCCCTATTCTTCGGTCTCGTCTTCAACACTCACTCAACGAGGAAAACATGAACCTGGACCTGAACAACAAAACCGCCCTGGTAAGCGCATCGACTTCCGGCATTGGCTATGCCATCGCCGACCGTTTGCTGGAGGAAGGAGCTACCGTCATCATCAATGGCCGCAGCGATGCCACCGTCGCGCAGGCTGTCGCCACACTGGTCGAGAAACATGGCGCGGGGCGTGTACTGTCCCTGGCCACTGACCTGAGCGTGCCCGGTGCGGAGCAGCAGGCGGCTGTCAAATTTCCAGAAATCGACATCCTGGTCAACAACATGGGCACATACGCGCTGAATGACTTCTTCAGCACCACGGATGCCGACTGGCACAGCATGTTCGAGACCAACGTATGGAGCGGCGTACGGCTGGCCAGAACATATATGAAATCAATGCTCGAGCGCGGCCATGGCCGGGTGATCTTCATTTCGAGCGAAGTGGCCCTGACGCCAATGGCCGCGATGGCGCATTACAGTGCGAGCAAGGCAACCCAGCTTTCTATTTCCCGCAGCCTGGCCGAACTAACCAAAGGAACTGCGGTGACGGTGAACTCGGTACTGCCTGGACCTACTGAGACGGAAAGCCTGAAATCCTTCATCCAGTCCATGAATCCGGGCCTGTCCTATGCCGAAGCAGAGCGCAAATTCATGGATGAAAACCGCCCGTCTTCCTTGATCTACCGCCTCGCCAAGCCGTCGGAAGTAGCAAACGTCGTCGCCTTCCTGTCCAGCGAGCGTGCCGCTGTGATCAATGGCGCTGCTATCCGCGCTGAAGGCGGCACTGTCCAGACCATTGCCTGACATGACAGATGCCGTGAGAGGTTTTCTGAAACGAAGATGGTATGCCGCGGCATTTGCTTCCTTGGCTAAGGGATCCTGGAGCGGGATGCATACGCTGGTATGATCTATTGGTTCTGAAGGTCGTTAGAAAGTTAGGGAGCAAGCTTGGACAATCGCAGCGGCGAAATGCTGGTTTTTGCAAAGGTGGTGGAAACAGGTGGGTTCTCCGCAGCGGCTGAATTGCTGAATATGTCGCCATCGGCGGTGAGCAAACTTGTCTCCAGGACGGAAGCGCGCCTGGGCGTGCAGCTGTTCAAACGCTCGACCCGCAGCATGACCCTGACGCCTGAAGGCCGTGAATTCTACGGCAACTGCGCCCGCATCCTGCAGGACATCGAAGATGCCGAACTCAGTGTGACGAAAGGCTTCGCCCAGGTGCGCGGCCTGCTTCGTGTGAACGCCTCGCTCCCGTTCGGCCAGCATTACCTCTTGCCGTTGCTGGAGGAATTCAAAGCGCAGTATCCGGAGATCAGGATCGACATATCGCTGACGGATTCCAAGGTCGAGCTCCAGCGCGATGAAGTCGACGTCGCCATCCGCATGGGGCCTCTGCACGACGCGACCTTCCGCGCTCGCAAGTTGGGCAGCAGCAGGAAGGTCGTGGTCGCGGCGCCATCCTACCTGAAGAATCATCCTGCACCGCAGGTCCCTGCGGCGCTGCAGGAGCATAACTGCCTCAATTTCAATTTCCGTAGGTCGCTTGATGAATGGCCGTTCGTGGTCGATGGAAAACTGGTGCATCTCGCCGTCGATGGCGAGATGCAAACCAACAATGGTGAAACGATGCGGCAACTCACCCTGCAGGGCTTGGGCGTGAGCCGCTTGGGCATGTTCCACGTTTTCGACGACATTCAGCGAGGCGACCTGGTCGAATTGCTCCCCCAGTACAACGCTGGCGATATCGAAGAGATCTCCATCATCTACCTGAATCAGAAACATATCCCGCCGCGAGTGATGGTTTTCATCGATTTCGTTGTCGAAAGGTTGTCGCCAATACTTGCACTCAAGGGTGACGCCGACGCACTCGGGAAGACTTAACTTCGCTTCATGCTCAGTTCAACATCGCCGGGCAACGGCAAGGACAGGTAATTGCCGTCCGGCTCCCGCACCACCGACATGTACTCAGGGCAGTAGTCGGCATTGTCGGCGATGATCAGCGCGCCGGGGCGCAGGCGATGCTCCACCAGGCGCAGGATGTCGAAGTACAGGCCTTTGGCGCCATCCAGCAGCAGCAGGTCGATCTGTTCCGGCAGGCCTGCGCGCAAGGTTTCCAGTGCGTCGCCTTCGCGGATTTCAACCAGATCCAGTAGCCCGCCAGCTTCAAGATTCTCGCGGGCACGCCGCGCCTTGGATGGCTCGAACTCCGTGGTGATCAGCAGGCCGCCGCCGTTGTCGCGCAGGGCTGCTGCCAGGTGCAAGGTCGAGATGCCGAACGAGGTGCCGAATTCGACGATCACGTTCGCCTTCGCATTGCGCGCCAACATGTACAGCAGCAGGCCCGTTTCGCGCGAAACCGGGATAGCGGCGTCCTTCAGGTCCGCATAGATTTCGCGATAGCCGGTCTTGCTGCTCATGATGCGCACGCGCTCCTCTTCCGGCAGTGCGGCGAAGGCGGCGATCGCCGGCACCCGTGTGTTTTTGGATTCGTCGAACAGGCGGTTCAGCAGGGGCGCGACAGGTGCGGAAGTCAGGGTAATCATGGGGGTATTCCTTTCTTGTGTAAGAGCAGGAATAATATGAAGAATCCTTCACATTTCATATTCGCATTCCCAGGACCCGCCATGACCGATAGCAAAAACGCCCGTGTTTCCTCGCGAAGAAGGCCAAAACAGGCCCGCTCGAATGACCTTGTCAGCGCGATCCTGCAGGCAGCTATTCAGGTTTTGGCGAAGG
>Ga0209675_1001532_pt1 | contig 13200 bp, 7 predicted proteins | sample AraplaCol_mLB_r2_2_FD_184280 | JGI IMG/M metagenome (GOLD analysis project Ga0209675, IMG submission 184280) | Arabidopsis root microbial communities from North Carolina, USA - plate scrape MF_Col_mLB_r2 (SPAdes) (version 3) | ecosystem: Host-associated > Plants > Roots > Endosphere | place: USA... | reverse complement strand
ATTTGCCACGCGGAGTCCACCGGGGCCAATGACAACATCGTGGAACGCCGCATCGAACGCGCTGTCGCGCATCTTGACCACGCCGATGAACCGGCGCAGCTCCCCTGAAACACCTGCCTGACGGAGCAGCACCAGGTTGTCCATGAGGCTGCTGTATTCTGGCAGGGGGTCGGTCCCCGATAGTCCGTTCAAATCGCGCACCTCGAGGGTGGCCACCGTGGACACGCCGAGCGCACGCAGTTCGTTGGCAAGGGCCGTGTAGAACTCTATGAGGCGGGCAGAGTAGACGGCCGACCGGTGAAAACCGGTCATGCCGTCGATGAACAGCCGCTGGATGCGGTGCTCGCGCACGGCGGCAAGCAATTGATGGCCGAGAAGATCCAGCAGGTTCTCCGTCATCGGATTCCAGAGAATGACAAGTGCACCTGATCGCTCGAGTCCTTCCACGTCTATTCCCAGTGCGCGCCCCTTGGCTCGCAGGCGTTGCGGGGATTCGTAGAAACCAAAATACAGCGCAGGCGCATCAGGGGTTGCGAGGCTCAGGAAATTAAGGCCAAAGGTTGTCTTGCCGCTGCCCGCCGGACCCATGAGCATTGTGACCGAGGCCGGCGGCAGTCCGCCGCCGAGCAACTGTCCCAATCCCTGCACGCCGGTATCCACACGGGCCTGCTCGAGCCACTCTTCCGCCGACGGCGTGCCGAGCAGAGCTTCCAGTCGCGGGTAGACGTCCATGCCGCAGTTGGAAATTCTGTACTGGTGCAGGCCCCCCAGTGCCGCACTGCCGCGCGACTTGGAAATGCGCATCTGGCGCACCGTACGGATGCCAGCGAGCTCTTCCTTGAGCTGGATAACGCCATCGACCATGGTGTGCTCGGGGCTGACGTCATCAGTGCGCGCGCTGGTGAGAAACAACACTGTGCAGCCAGTGAACGCGGCATGACTTTGCAGTTCTGCGACGAATGTCTTGACGTCCAGCGCAGACTCCGCCTTGTCCTTTGCAATGAGCAATCCGTCTAGTACAAGGGTCGTACAACGGTTGCGTGCGAGCTCGTTGCGCAGTGCCGTTACAAGGGCAGATAATCCTTGGTCCTGCAGCACCTTGAACAGGCTGATATAGAAGACGTCACGGCCGACGGCATCAGCCTCGTAGAAGTCGAACGTCGCAAGCGCCTGGAAAAGTCTCTCATGTGACTCCGCAAGAAGCGTGACATAGAGAATGCGCCCGCCGCGGCTTGCTTGATAGAAAGCGATCTGATTGGCGAGAATCGTCTTTCCGGCGCCAGGACTGCCCTGGACGATATAGGCAGCACCCTGAACTAGTCCGCCGCATAGGATGGTGTCAAGTCCCGGTACACCGCTTTGCACTCGGACGAGCTGTTGGGTCATGTGTGAATTCGTCAGGTCGGGGAAGGGCACTGTTCCGACGTAATTGGTGCGCGGCATCCTGTAGCCGCTGCGCTAGATCACACGAATTGTAGTTGAACTGAAAGTTACTGGCCTCTTTAACCTGCGGCGAGCTTTGGCCGACATGTTGCAGAGAAGGTCTGGGATTCGTCCGGCCGTCCTCCTCTGGACGCTTCACGCCGCGGCCGAGTGGCGTATTAAATACACTGTCCAATGTTGGCATTTACGTATCTTCTTGTGATAATTCTTGCCTCGGTTCGGCGCCCTGATCACCCATGCCCCCAACAACGCGAGGTCATTTCCCCCTTTGCCTCTCCGACGGCGCGCCCAAGGCAAGCGACGAGGAAAGCACGGCTATCATCGAGCAATATCGACGCATCCTTAACAGTGCGGTCGAAACGGCGATTATTACCGTGGACGCGCACGGAGCGGTGACCGGGTGGAGTGCGGGCGCCCAGCGACTTCTCGGATGGGCCGAGCACGAAATGCTCGGTAAATCGCTGAGTCTAATTTTTCCCGATGGACAGAACGGCTCCCGGCAGTGGGCGCACGAACTCAGCATTGCAGCGGCTACCGGTACAGGTGGCGCTGAAGGTTGGCGTCGGCGTAAGGACGGGAAACTTATCTGGGCTGTGGGCGAGACCAAGCCCATGTCAGAAAATGACCCGAGCCGGGGATTCGTGAAGGTTCTGCGGGATCGCACGGCGCAGCGAGAAACGGAGACCATTCTGCGAGCGCGAACGCGGGCGCTAGAGATTCTCAATCGGGCCAGCACATCACTGGCGCGGGAAACGGATCTTGAAAAAGTCGTGCAACTCGTGACAGATGCCGGTGTGGCATTGACGGGAGCAGAATTTGGGGCGTTTTTTTACAACGTCACGGACGCTGCCGGGCAGAGTTATATGCTGTACAGCATATCTGGAGCCCCGCCGGAACGATTCTCCAAGTTCCCCATGCCGCGGAACACCGCGGTGTTCTCTCCTACCTTCAATGGAGAGGGCATTATCCGCTCGGATGACATTACTCTGGACCCCCGCTATGGAAAAAACACGCCGAATGCCGGCATGCCGGCGGGCCATCTTCCGGTGCGAAGCTATCTGGCCGTGCCGGTCATTTCACGAGACGGCAATGTTATTGGCGGACTGTTCTTCGGGCATTCGACGCCGGGCGTATTCACAGACGACTCGGAACGCAACCTGACTGGGTTGGCCGGCGAAGCGGCGGTGGCCATCGACAACGTTAGGCTGTTTGAGGCAATGCAGCGCGAAATCGCTGAACGCAGTAATGTCGAGGCTGCGTTGCGCGACTTGAACACGGATCTTGAAGAGCAGGTCCGCCGGCGGACGGAGGAACTCGTCAAGAACGCCGAAACACTACGGCAATCGCAAAAAATGGAGGCCTTGGGGCAACTGACAGGCGGCATTGCCCATGATTTCAACAATCTGCTCCAGGTCATTGTCGGCAATCTAGACATACTGACACTTGGATTGCCAGACAACTTACCGCGCTTGCGCCGCTCCACTGACCTCGCGAAGTCTGGCGCCATGCGTGCTGCGACGTTAACGCAACGATTACTGGCGTTTGCGCGCAAGCAACCTCTTGCGCCGCGCCCGCTCGATGCCAACGCCGTCATCCATGGCATGGCGGAGCTGTTGAGGCGAGCGCTTGGTGAGACGATCAAACTGGAATCCGTCGGCGCGGGCGAACTTTGGGCAACCGAGGCAGATCTGAGCGAGCTCGAGAATGTGCTCCTCAATTTGGCGGTAAATGCGCGTGATGCGATGCCAGACGGTGGCAAGCTGACCATCGAGACATCGAATGGGTACCTGGACGAAGCGTATGCAGCTCGCCATGGCGAGGTCAGTCCCGGCCAATATGTGCTCATCAGTGTTACCGATACGGGCGTCGGAATGGATGAGAAGGTCTTGGCACGCGTTTTCGAACCGTTCTTTACCACCAAGGAGGAAGGCAAGGGATCGGGACTAGGCCTGAGCCAGGTCTACGGATTTGTTAAGCAATCCGGAGGCCATGTGAAGCTCTATTCAGAGCGTGGCAGGGGTACTACTGTCAAGCTCTACTTGCCGCGGTTCTACGGCGACCTCCATGATCCCGTACTCCATAATTTCTCCAGCGCTCCGGTCGCTGCAGGAGAGACAGTGCTTGTGGTCGAAGACGATAGAGACGTGCGTGCTTTCGCCGTGACCGCGTTGCAGGAACTGGGCTACCACGTCATCGAATCTGTGGATGGGCCGTCCGCGATCGAAGTGCTGAAGCGAACCGGTGTCGACCTGCTGCTTTCGGATGTCGGACTCCCCGGGGGACTGACCGGGCTGGACGTAGTCACGCGCGCCAAAGAGATCCAGCCTGGTTTGAAAGCGTTGCTTACCACCGGATATGCCCGAAACGCGCTGATCCACAACGATCGTTTGGACCCCAGTATTCCTGTCATCACCAAGCCGTTCAGCCTCGACGAGTTGGCGAAAAAGGTGAGGGATGTCTTGGACCTCGCATAGTTTTACGTATCGGTTCGACAACTCGCGGATGGCCGAACGCGAGCTAAGACCTCCTGAGGAAACGCGTCATGCATTGCGGCAATGCGCTCTTTCACGCCTTGCCTTGCACGAATTGCTGGCGGCGACCGCGCATGTACTTGCTGCGGCGTTTGACCGAACGCTTGCGCGCAGTCTTAGGTGGCGTCAGCGCCGCGATCCACGCATCCGTTGCAGCATGTGTCATCGCGGCAGCGGCCTTGGCTGTCCGGCGCCTGCTCTCCGCGATAGTGCGTCCACGCGCCGCGCCGGCCGCCGCATTTGCACCGCTGAGCCACATGCTCAGCATCGGATTTTTTTTGAGCCAGGGATTTTTCATTTGCATTCCTTGTGGCGACGAGCAGCGGCTCTTGCCGAAATGCCGCAGGAACCATGCCAGCGGCTGATGTAGGTGGTCTACTGTCCCCCGGGCGAACGCGCGTAAGGGCTGCAGCGCCGCAGATATTGCGGCGGCACCCTGCTGCGTCCCCTTGGCGCCCCAGCGGGCCGGGAGGTGCGCTAGCGCAGAAGATTCAAGCCGTCTCGCAGTTGACGGCCGAATGCGGATTTAATCGGCTCTTTCTACGCCGACAACCCCCAATAGGGAGAGCAACCCATTAGCGCTCCCCATCCAACTCTTGACGACTGGCTTGGCTACCTTCCCTGTTCGCGAATTACGCTGATCTTTCCGTCCGGTTCCAGGTACATCTCCTTGACCTCTTTGTAAGACTGCACGCCATTTTCGCGAAGCTGCGAAGCGAGCTCGTCATCGGTAATCGCATGGCGCTCCAGATTGTCTGGGATTTTTCTTCCGTGATGGATCAGGAGAACTCGTCGAGGATTTACAAAACGCCGAATGATTTCGAATCGCCACGCGCCAAGATCCAGAAGACGGTACCATGCAATCAGCGTGGCGACTAGGAGCGCCGCGTCCGTGATGCTGTTTCCTTTGCCTGCCATTCCGTTTTGGGCTGCATCCGCCACGATCACGACGATTAAGAGATCAGCAATTCCCAGCGATCCGATGTCGCGGCGCGCGACGAACCGGAACATCAGAAACAGGAACCAGTACATCAGCGTGCCACGTATCACAATCTCTACTGGAGAGATGCTGAAGGTAAGCAGAGATTTCCAATCTACGGAGAGGTCCATAAGGTTCCCAGCGCAAGGGTCGAACCTGAGTGAATGGTAGGAACGTTTCAACAGGGCGCCGGGCGGTGATCGTCCTATCTCGCTGTCAGCTACGTCTTACTTTTTAGCTCATCCCAGCGCCTGAGCGGCTGGCAGCCGGCCGCCAAAGGGTACTGAATAAGCGTTTGGATAGGGGCACCGGCGACAGTAGGTGACGTGGCGTCTTCCCACCGTGTAGAAAGGGGTAATGGGAAACAGAGTTCCCATTCAATCACTACTGCTGCGATAAGATTGCGTATCGCAATAGCATCACGTGTAGCACGGATTTGCGAGTACCTGACTGGCACGAACCGGCTGTCCAACAAAAACGCGATTTTTGGGCAGTCCGATGTAGGAGCAAAGGCAAAAGACTTAGGAAATTAGGGCAACGCCGCGCTGCGGTGTCAACGCTTCGGCGATCCCGTCAGCCAGCTAGGGGGCGGTGTTCTACCGATGGGTGGTATCCGCGGGACGTCGCGATCGCGCGCTGCTCGCGGCTGCGGCCACAATCGTCTCATCGACGAGTTCGTTGCGACATCCTAACGGCGGCGCCGGCGCTTGTGCGCTCGTGGGGCCTTGGCTCGGAATCGTGGTACTGCTGTCCGCCGCGATGATGGTGTTAGTTGCTGATTTGTCGGTCGAGCCTATCAACAGGGTCTACATCGGACCTCCTGGTGTTCTGTCCGAAACCAAGTCCATTATCTTGACCATCGACGATGTCAAGGGGATGCCAATCGGTCGCAATCCTCGCGACCCGCGGCACGTTGCCGCCCGCTATGGCGTCGCGTACATCCGCCAACAAGCCAGGAGGGAAATCGCCATCCATTGCTCGCGCCAACGCCGACATGCCGATGCTGTAGCTGCCTCCACAGGTCTGGCAAAGGTAGAGGTAGCCGTCAGCGCGGGGAGTCAATTCCTTTCGCTGCGCGGGCATGCCGCAAAAGGGGCAGGGCGTTCCGTCTATATGTCCTTCGCTCATCGATTTTTAACAGAGTATTTCGTTATGCGATGGGCGTCTCGACAACTTCAAACAGTCGATAGCCACACACCTGTTTCGCGTTGCACGGCAAATTTATACAACTCCACGGTCGTTAGGAGAACAAGGCAGCCGGCTCCGTACTGTGGCGACCAATAGGGATACCGTGAAACGGATGGTTGCGCAAGCTGGGGAAGGAGCCAATTTCCTTATCTCTACCCGTCGGGATTTACGGTGCTCCGTAGAACTTTACAGGACCGTTTCCTGGGCCCGCATGCAGCCCCCCGCAGGCGGCCCCGGTCGCGCTGTGGTCCAGGATCTCAATCCTGCGTGCCGCGCCGATGGTTTTCTCAAGTTTGTGGATAAACGTACCGAAATAAGCGGAGTACTTCCCAACAGTTCGTTGCCATGGCGGTTTCGGTGCCCCTCTTTGTAGCCGTTTGTGTGGCTATCTTTCTCTTAGCGCGCGGCGTCGCACGGTGGTTACGTCGTCGCAGACGTGTTACGGACCAGCTTCGTTACTTAGACGGCGTCTTGGCCGCGCGTCTTAGGGGTTGCGGCGCTGATGCTATCGAGCCGTAACTAGGGCTGGCCTGCCCACAGCAACCAGCACCTTCTGCCGCTCTATCCGACGCGGCAGCACTTTTCGCGGGCGTTTGGCTATGCTTGGATGGCCGTGACTGGGCAGCCGGTCGCCCCGGGCGCTGGTTCGTTGCACCGCAATCCATCGCTGGCCGACGGTTGTCAGGGGCGATTTGCCACGCGTTGTATACAAACATGCTGCTCCGCTGCACACTAAAGAAGCGGCATGCAGATGACGTAGCGCCCCGCGGTGGTGCGCAAAAATCGACGTTTGCCAAAATAAAGTCGTTTGCGGCATGATCACGGCGCGAACCGGTCACCTATCAACATAATGACCGGTTTGACCAGCCTGCTGCGCTGCATTTCCAAGGCGTCGGCCAAAAAATTACAGACGGGACGGGTATGAGGACATACAAGATATTGGCCGCGATCGTGGCGGTCGCCACGCTGTCCTCCTGCGGCGGAGACAGCAACGGCAGTAGCGGGATGGCAGACATGGCGCTGCCGCAGACGCCGCCGGTCACAGCGCCTGTGGTGGCCCCGGACCCTGCTGCTCCTGTTTCACGGACGATCTCGGTTACGGTGGCCGGCTTGCTGGGCACCGGCCTTGTCCTGCAAAACAATGGAGCCGACAATCTCACCTTCGACGCGGATGGACAGGCGGCATTCGCCAGGCCTGTCGCTCAGGGCGGTGCGTACGCCGTTACCGTCGTAACGCAACCCACCTTGCCGGCGCAGATTTGTACGGTCGGCGCGGGAGCCGGGACCGCGGGATCCGCAACGATCGCGGTCACCGTGACCTGCGCGGCGCGCACGCGTCTTGCGATTGTAACGTCGCTGTTCAGCTCGGCTATCCTCGCCGGCGATCCGTCTACCGGCGCATTCACTTCGACGGGCTATAGCGTGCCAGTAGGAGGAATTCTCCCTGCCACACTGTCGCGTACCGGTGATTTTCTATATCTAACGGATATCTCGGCCAATGCCGTACGTGGCTACTCCCTGGATCCCGTGAGCGGAGCACCCACGCCGCTGCCCGCGTCGCCATTCTCGACCGGAGGTATCGCGCCGCAGGCCTCAGCCATGTCTCCGAACGGGAAATTCCTTTACGTGGCAAACAGAGACTCAAACACTCTTGCCATCTTCGCGGTGAACGAATCCACGGGCGACCTGATGTCGGCGGGACAGGTGCCGACGGGTGGCAATCCAATATCTGTCGCTGTCACGCCGAACGGGAAAACTCTCTACGTCTGTAACTACACCGCCAACACCATCTCGGTCTACAACATCGATGCCAACAATGGCATGCTGGCAGCAGGGATTGCGATTCCGACGCCGTCGCCGAGGTATACGGCGATCGACCCGGCCGGCAAGTTTCTGTATGTCACACGCGGAAACGACAATGTGGTCTACGGCTTCACGATCGACGCCGCGACAGGCGCTCTGACTCCCATGAGCTCGCCATTTCCAGCGGGAAATGGTACGACGAACCTTGTTGTCGAGCCTGCAGGAAAATATCTGTACGTGAGCAACGAGACTGACGGTACCGCTTCATCCTTCACCATCGACGCCACATCGGGTGCGCTGAGCGAGGTCTTGCCACGCGCCCCCACTGGCGGCCTTCCTGAAGGCATTGCCGTGAGTCCCACTGGCCAGTACCTGTATGTGGCCAGCCAGACCGCCCGCGCGGTCCAGCAATTCGCCATCGACGCCACGAACGGGAGCTTGTCGCAACGATCCGGTACGTCAATGAGTGCGCCGCCGATAGCGATTGTCATCAGGTAGCAAGGTTCGGTATAACGACTTCCAACTCGGCCGAGGTTTTGCTCTCACAGGGTAGCCATGACCTTCATCGCGTGTCCTAATTTTCCGGACACTGTCCGAAAAAGAGGAGCGTCCAACGGCGCGTAGGACGGCCCGGAAGTGACTTGCCAGCGACCGCGAACAACACCGCTGGCGACGAAAATATATTGTCGGTCGACGGCCCGTCAAATCCAGCGTTTGGCTTCCCCCTTTTTTCCGGGATTGCCGAGGCGCTCACAGTGTTTCCGGTGGAAGTTCCGGGCAATCTCGCCCCCCTGCCAGGGTGTCATACGGATGACACCGCTCGCGTCAAATGGCACCTTGCCAACTCGTCGTCCGCGCGATTTGTCGGGCCACTTTAACCATGACGTTCTTCCCGGCCTGTCAGGGTTTTTTTAGTGCGGTGATACGATGTGCTGGGTCTAATCCCGCTTTGCATCTGCGATCAGCATTTCGCTATTTCGCAGCGGCGTTCGGCCAGCTTTGGTGCCCCGCGAATGCGGTGGCACCGAGCTCTTGCTACGGTACGCGCATGGCGGGGGTCGCGAGCGCCTCGACGATGCCGAACCCCTGCCCACAGACTGCGAGAGATCGGCTTTCGTCAAAAAAGCTGTTGTGGACCAGATCGCGCACTGCGCCATCGCCATGCCGGCCACTCCGCACTTCTACCCTAAATGGTTCTACCGCCCTAATGTGCCGAGTCAAATCCGTGCTTCGGATCTAGCCAGAGGAATTCCGACTCCACAGGCGAGGCTCGCTTAGGGTGCCGGCGCCAAAACGTGCCTCTTAACACGGTGTGGAAAACTGGGTGCAATTCCGCCTTCCGCCGTTCTCTGATTCGTACCGGTAACGAACTCCCCATTTGTAGAAATTGGGCTCGCAGTGGAGCTTCCGCGAAGACGATGTCTCGGGGGCGAACAGTTCAATCCGCTAGTCTCGGCGGACTTTTACGCCAGCGCGCGCTGTTATCGCTGAAGGACATTCTGCTGGAGAGGGATGGAACCCTGCAAGAACAGCGTGAACGCTCTATAAGGTATAGAGCTTGCGTTGCGTTCAGATGAATCGGGGGCAAAGTCCATGAGTCAATCTCGCCGCATGCATCAGCGGTCGTTCCTCATCCTGCTGGCCGGGGTTACGATCGCCTTCTTCTGGATTTTGCTCCCTTTCTACGGGGCGGTCTTCTGGGGGGCGGTGCTTGCGATCCTCTTCGCACCCGTGCAACGACGGCTCGTTACGCTGTTGCATGGGCGGAGAACCATAGCGGCGCTGCTAACGCTGCTCCTCGTACTCTTGTTGGTCATTCTCCCGCTCACTCTCGTCACCATATCGCTATTAAACGAAGGCTCGGAACTTTACGAGAAGATTCGCGAAGGGGAGCTCGACTTCGGCGTCTACTTCCAACAAGCTTTCGACGCACTGCCGCCATATTTGAGATCAACATTGCAGCGTTTTGACATCGGCGGTATATCCGATGTCCAAGACAAGCTCAGTACCGGCGTATTACACAGTACTCAGTTTGTTGCCACGCGTGCCTTGAGTATCGGCCAGAATGCGGTTCATCTCGTTATTGGGTTCGGGATCATGCTATACCTCTTGTTCTTCCTGCTGCGTGATGGCCCGACGCTCTCAAAAAGGCTGCGGCTTGTCGCACCGCTCAGTGCACCGCATCAGCAACATCTGATACGCAAGTTCACGACTGTCGTTCGAGCAACCGTTAAGGGCAATCTAGCAGTTGCGCTTGCACAGGGCATCCTGGGCGGAGCGATATTCGGTATTCTTGGGATTCAGGGTGCTCTCTTGTGGGGGGCGCTGATGGCTCTCCTTTCGCTGTTGCCCGCTATTGGAGCCGCTTTGATTTGGGCGCCGGTTTCGATCTATTTCTTGCTTACAGGCGAACTCCTTAGCGGCTCTATCCTGCTGGGATTTGGGGTTTTAGTTATTGGCCTGGTCGACAATATTCTGCGGCCGATTCTGGTCGGTAAGGATACCCAAATGCCGGATTACGTCATCTTGATTGCCACGCTGGGTGGTATGGCTCTGTTTGGACTGAATGGTTTCGTCATCGGGCCGCTAGTTGCGGCTTTGTTTATTGCAGCATGGGACTTGACAATCACCGCCGCTAGTCCGGCGAATGGATTGTCGGAGGACGATCGCGGTGGCACCTATTCCGCCTTACTGGCCGAATTGAAGCCATCCGAAGTAGGTGGCGTGTATGCGGGAGCCTCGTTGCACGGCTCATTCCTTCAGCGGGTGGAGCTATACCAGCCTCGCTATCTTCGCACGCGCTCCGACCGATCATTGAGAACCTAGCTTCCTTTCGCGAAACGTCCAACTATCCTCCCCGCAGGGTACCGTATAGCGTTCTTCACCTTACAAATACTGCAGTTATGAAGGTACCGAATCCGAAGCTGAGCGCACCTAGAATGCAAAAAAAGTATCGGCCGCGATATTCGAAGACAGGTGGACACGATGCTCGAGGAGCTCAAGAGCGAGCAGATTATCGTAGTCCTGAGAGTTCCCCGTATCTGTTCTCCAAGAGCGGTGTAGGCGGCAGGCCTTTGTTCGGCTTCGTGCATACTGCATGAAACGAAGCTAAAGGTCGAAGGGCTTAGGATGGTCTTGTCGTGTCGGTATGGTGCCGTTCGAGGGTATCAGCTCAGCAGCGTCAACCTGCTGACATGCCATGCGTGGTTTTATTCCAGACGGCGAACTCGCCCGCCAGCGTACAGACTTTTTTCCGCGTCTGTACCAGTGTCGTGTCTCTGGGTGCAATGATAGCGCAGTCCGCAGCGCCAATCGTAAATCGCTCGGCGTCTCACAACGACTGACCGGTAGGTCTCGGTGATCGTGTAAATGCGCAAACGTGCGTTTCTGCAAGGCTCTGTCGACAAAGGGACGGAAACAATGAAAGAAGATCTCGCTCAACTGCCACGCGAACTTGCTGATCAGTTTACGGCGCCGTTTCTTCGGTTTGTGCGTATCGAAGCAATGGCCGGGACAGTTTTACTGGTTTGCGTTCTGCTCGCACTATCGCTTGCTAATTCGAGTTGGTCCGCTTCGTATTCTGCGCTCTGGGAGATCAGAGTCGGGTTGTCGGTGGGAGATATCGAATTCTCACGTTCAGTTCAGCATTGGATTAACGATGGGTTGATGACACTATTCTTCTTTGTCGTTGCGCTTGAGCTTAAACGCGAAATGGTACTCGGTGAACTTCGAGATCCACGACTTACCACATTGCCGCTAGCCGGAGCGGTCGGCGGTATGCTGTTTCCCGTTGGACTGTTTCTTCTCCTGGTTGGGAGAGAGCCCAGCTCAGCCGGCTGGGGTACCGTCATGTCGACCGATACAGCTTTTGTCATCGGCTGCTTAGCGTTACTTGGTCGACGTGTTCCGGAAAGCATGAGGCTTTTCCTGTTAGCACTCGCAATCTTCGACGATATCGCGGCGATCCTCATCGTAGCCGTTAGTTACGGGGATGCCTTGGAATGGATACCGTTGGCCCTAGGAGGAGCGGGTGTTGGTGTCGTGGCGGTGATAGGCTGGCTTGGTGTCCGAAGTATTCTTATCTATTTCCTGATTGGCATTGCAATTTGGCTTGCGTTTGATGCCTCGGGAATTCACCCAACCTTAACAGGCGTGATACTGGGAATGATGACCCCCGTGCGTAGCTGGGTGAGCGACGACCGCCTGCATGCCATTCTTGACCGAGTCGTTGCGTATCCACCTAGCGGGCACCGCGAAGGGAATAAGGACGGACAATGGGCTCTTCGGCGTGCTGGTGTGGCCACGCGAGAGGCGTTTTCTCCGATCGAGCGTCTTGAACTTGCGCTTCACCCTTGGATTGCTTTCGCAATTATGCCGGTCTTTGCGTTGGCAAACGCTGGGGTAACGTTCAATGCTGAATATTTTGATACGACTCTAGCGCTGGCGGTTTTTCTCGCCTTCGTCGTGGGAAAACCTGTTGGAATCTTCTTGTTTAGCGTGCTTGCCGTTAAACTTCGGCTGGCTCATCGTCCCGCAGACTTATCGTGGGGTACTTTGGCAGCCGGTGGTGTTTTGGCAGGAATCGGCTTCACCATGGCTTTATTCATTGGCGGACTTGCGTTTAGTCGGGAACTTATTAGCTCAGTGAAGATTGGGATTTTGACCGCTTCTCTAGTTTCGGCTACTGTGGGAGTGCTGGCTCTAATGATGTTGGCCAAGAGAACCGGCGCGCAGCAGAATATCAGTGGTTCCCTCGAGATCGGACCTCGCCGCCAGACGAACGTAGACTAGAGTCTCCAACTAGGCGGGCGACGCAAGATCGGGAATCGCAGGCGCCTGACGATGAGTACACCCGAGTTGTTGAAAGATATCCACCGGTAGTACAAAAGGCCTTCGGACAGGGGCAAAGGGAAGAAGCCCGTGCGGTGCACGGACAAGTTTGTCCGCTAGCGTACCGACCTTTACTGGGCTTCCGAGGAGCATTGATCCGTCGGGACACCGATGAGGACTCTCTGCCCCCTACCATCCGTCGCTGGGTAAAGTTCACTTTGCGGATCAATCGAAATAGGAGTGAATATGCTCAGGATACTTACCTCCGCGAACCACGACAAATCGGAGGCCGCCGGTGGCAGTGCGAATGCGCTTTGTTTGAATGAGGACCACACCTACCAGGCTGCCGTGGACGCATCATTAGAGATGACGTTTCCCGCGAGCGATCCGATCGCTCTGTCCGCTGCGATGTACACCATCCGGGTC
>Ga0209675_1001520_pt1 | contig 13245 bp, 13 predicted proteins | sample AraplaCol_mLB_r2_2_FD_184280 | JGI IMG/M metagenome (GOLD analysis project Ga0209675, IMG submission 184280) | Arabidopsis root microbial communities from North Carolina, USA - plate scrape MF_Col_mLB_r2 (SPAdes) (version 3) | ecosystem: Host-associated > Plants > Roots > Endosphere | place... | reverse complement strand
GGCCATGAAATCATGCTGCATCTGCCGATGGAGCCGCTGGACGCCAAGCGCAACAATCCCGGCCCCAACGCGCTGTATGTCGGGCTGGATGAAGCCGAGCTGCAGCGCCGGCTGATCGCGAAGGCCTGGAGCCTGCTGAAACCGGGCGGCGTGATGGTCTATTGCGTCTGTTCGCTGCAGCCCGAGGAAGGCGAATACCAGATCCGCCATCTGCTGGGCCTGCAGGGCGCCGAACTTATTCCGGCCGATGCCGGCAAGCTGCACCTACCGTCAGAGGCCGTGGCGCATGACGGCGTGCTGCGCACCCTGCCCTCGCTGTGGTCGGGCCGTGGCGGCATGGACGGCTTTTTCGCCGCGAGCCTGAAGAAAGCCTGACGCCGGAAGGTCTAGTATTTCGGCGGTTCGACGAAGACCGTCGCGATGCGCCGCACCAGCGGCAGCACGAACAGCATGATCGGGAAGGCCACCACCCAGGACAGACCCCAGGCGCGCATCCATTTCTCCAGGATGTCGGCGGCCAGACCGATGCTGTTGACCGTGGCGATCCCTGAGACGATGCAGGTCATCAGCAGCGACAGCAGCAGCGGGATGGCAATCGCGTTGTAGCGCGGCGGCAGGCGTCTCATTTCAGGACCTTGGGCAGCCAGGTGCTGATCTCGGGGATCAGCGTGATCAGCGCCAGCACGCCGATCTGCACGGCCAGCATCGGATAAAGCTCTTTATTCAGCTCCGACAACCTGATCTTGGCCACCATTGCCGTGACGAACAGCAGCCCGCCGACCGGCGGCGTGATCATGCCCAGCGTCAGGTTGACGATCACGATGATGGCGAAATGGATCGGATCGATGCCCAGCGCATAGGCCATCGGCGCCAGGATCGGCACCAGCACCATCACGCCGGGCAGCGGCTCGATGAAGATGCCAAACAGCAGCAGCAGGATGTTGACCGCGAGCAGGAAGGTGAGCGGATCGAGGCCGAGCGAGCCGATCCACAAGGCCAGACCCTGCGGCACTTTCAGGATGGTCAGCACCCAGGCAAACGCCGAGCACATGGCCACGATCACCAGCACGGCCGCCGTCATGAAGGCCGAACGCGCGAGAATGCCGGGCAGCATGGCCAGCGTCAGCGTGCGGTAGACGAACAGCCCGCAGACCAGCGCGTAGAAGACCGCGATGACGGAAGCTTCCGTCGGCGTGAAGACGCCACCATGGATGCCGACCACGATGATCACTGGTAGAACCAATGCGGGTAAAGCACGCCACGTCGTGTTGAGGATGGTCTTCAGGTCGGGCGCGCTGCCCTCACCCTTGAAATTGCGGGTGTGGCTGGCCCAGGCGTTATAGGCGATCAGCGAGCCCGAGATCAGCAGGCCCGGCATGATGCCGGCGATGAACAGGCTCACCACCGAGACATTCTGATCCTGCAGCGCATAGATGATCATGATGATCGACGGTGGAATGATCGGACCCACCACGGCCGTCGCCGCCGTCAGGGCTGCGGCATAGCCGGCGGGATAGCCCGACTTGCGCATCATGCGGATCAGGATAGAACCGGGGCCGGCCGCATCGGCGAGCGCCGAGCCGCTGATCCCCGAGAAGAAGGTCAGCGTCAGGATATTGGTGTAGCCCAGTCCGCCTCGGCGATGGCCGACGAACATGGCGGCGAATTTCAGCAGCACTTCGGCCAGCGCACCACCGGTCATCAGCTCGGCGGCGAGCAGGAAAAAGGGCAAGGCCATCAGCGGGAAGCTGTCGACGCCGGTGAGCAGCTTCTGCGCCAGACTGATGGGCAGCAGGCCGTTGGCCAGCATGGCGGCCAGGCTGGACATGCCGATGGCAAAGGCGACCGGGATGCCGAGCGCCAGCAGCAGGACGAGGGAGCCGAAGAGGATTGCGGTGATCATATGGAAGCCGCCTGGTCGGGATCGAGATCGGCCGACTGCTCAAACTGTTTGTCGTTGATGAAGCCCCTGGCCACCGCCAGCAGGTGCCAGATGGTGAGCGCGAAGCCCACCGGAATGGCGGCGGCGATGAAGCTGAAGGGAATGTCGGTGACGGGCGTCGACTGAACAGACGTGCGGTCGACGAAGTCGATGCCGACAAAGACCATGACCAGACTGAAACCGAGCAGCAAAGCCACGATCAGCGCACGCAGGATTTTCGCGCGCGGTTCGCCCAGGCCGGCCTGCAACGTGTCGATCGCCATATGGCCGCCCAGCCGCAGCACCGGGCCGATGCCGAGATAGGTGAGCCAGATCATCAGATAGCGCGCCACTTCCTCGGACCACAGGATCGAATCGCCGGTGGTGTAACGCAGACAGACATTGGCGAAGACGATCACCGACATGACCGCCATGGCGACGATCAGCACCAGGCGGTTGGCCTGCAATATCCAGTGATCGATCCTGCGCAGCATTTTCCAGTCCCCTTAAAACAAATCCGGGCGCGACCTGCGCCGCGCCCGGTTTGACTCTATCCGATCCGCTTACTTGAAATTACGGATCGCGTCGATCTTGTCCTTGCCGAAACGCTTGGCGTATTCATCGAAAGCCGGGGCCAGCGCGGTCTGGAAGGCGGCAGTATCCACCTTCTCGACCACGGTCATGCCGGCAGCCTTCACGTCGGCGACAGCCTTGGCTTCGACGCCATCGACCCAGGCGCGCATGTCGGCGGCGGCCACCTTGGCGGCTTCGGCCACGGCCTTCTTGTCGGCGTCGTTCAGCTTGTCGAAGGTGCGCTTCGACATGATCAGCAGCGCCGGCGAATAGACGTGGCGCGACAGCGTCAGATACTTCTGCACTTCCGGCAGCTTGGCGCTGACGATCACCGACATTGGGTTTTCCTGGCCGTCGATGGTGCCCTGCTGCAGACCCTGGATCACTTCCGGCCAGGCCATCGGCGTCGGGCTGGCGCCCAGCGTGCGGAAGGCGGTCATGTGCACCGGGTTTTCCATGGTGCGCACTTTCAGGCCCTTCATGTCGGCCGGCGTGTTAACGGCGTGCTTGGAGTTGGTGAGATGACGAAAGCCCTGCTCACCCCAGGCGAGAGCAACGAGGCCCTTGGCCGGGAACTTGGCGAGGATTTCCTGGCCCGGCGCCCCATCAAGAGCCGCGCGCGCATGAGCGCTGTCACGGAACAGGAAGGGGATGTCCATGATGCCGGCTTCCGGCACGAAGTTGATCACCGGGCCAGAAGACGTGACGACCATTTCCAGGTTGCCGAGCTGCAGACTCTCGATGGTCTCGCGTTCGCCACCCAGCGCGCTGGAGGGGAACTGCTCGACCTTGAAGCGGCCGGGCGCCAGCTTCTGCAGATTCTGGTCGAAGGAATTGGCGGCGACGCCGTAATGCGAATTCGGCGCCAGCGCATAGGCGATCTTGATGGTGGTCTGGGCGAGAGCGCTGCCGGCGAAGGCAGTGACGACGGCAAAGCCGGCCGCAGCCAGCAGATGGGAATGGCGCATGGATGGTTCTCCGGTTTCCTCCGGCAGCGGGCTGTTTCGCCTGCCGCCTTATGCGCCTGAGGGTGCCGGGTAGTTCGTAGACTGTCAATTGCCAGCCGGAGGTCGTCCGGCTGGCAAAAACAGGATCAGTCCAGCAGACCTTTCATCACCTTGTAGAGTTCGGCCTTGGCCTCGAAGCCGACGCCGGGAATCTGCGGCAGGGTGACATAGCTGTCGTTGACCGCGATACCGTCGGCGAAACCGCCAAACGGCTTGAACACATCGGGATAGCTCTCGTTTCCGCCCAAATGCAGGCCTGCCGCAATATTGAGCGACATCTGGTGGCCGCCATGCGGCACCACGCGACGGCTGGACCAGCCATGCTCCTTCAGCACATCGAGCGTGCGCAGATATTCGACCAGGCCGTAGGAGAGCGCGCAGTCGAACTGCAGGAAGTCGCGGTCCTTGTTCATGCCGCCGAAGCGGATGAGGTTGCGCGCATCCTGGTGCGAGAAAAGATTCTCGCCGGTCGCCATCGGCTTGTCGTAATGCTTGCCGAGCTCGGCCTGCAGCGCATAGTCCAGCGGATCGCCCACTTCCTCATACCAGTAGAGATTATAGGGCCTGATCGCGTTGCCATACTCGATTGCCGTCTTGATGTCGAAGCGGCCGTTGACGTCGACGCAGAGATTCTGCCCGTCGCCGACGATCTTGAGCACTGCCTCGATGCGCTTGAGATCATCGGCCAGCGGCTCGCCACCGATCTTCATCTTCACGACGCGATAGCCGCGGTCGCGATAGCTTTTCATCTCGTCCTGCAAAGCCGACAGGTCCTTGCCCGGATAGTAATAGCCGCCGGCGGCATAGACCCAGACCTTGTCATCCGCCTTGCCGCCACGGTAGCGATCCGCCAGCAGGCGCCAGAGCGGCACGCCGGCAATCTTGGCCACGGCGTCCCACACCGCCATGTCCAGCGTGCCGACGGCGACCGAGCGCTCGCCATGGCCGCCGGGCTTCTCGTTGCTCATCAGCGTCTTCCAGATCGCAAACGGATCCAGGTTGTTGTTGGCCTTGTCGATCAGGGTCTCGGGATCGGCCTCGGTCAGGCGCGGCAGGAAGCGTTCCCGCATCAGCGCCCCCTGGCCGTAACGGCCGTTGGAGTTGAAGCCGAAGCCCACAACGGGCTTGCCGTCGCGCACCTGGTCGGTGATCACGGCGACCACCGAACAGGTCATCTTGGAGAAATCGATATAGGCATTGGCGATCGGCGAGGCGATCGAGACGGTCTTTTCGCGGACTTCAACGATACGCATGGGGAAACGAGGCTCCTTTTCTGATGGCCGGCATCCTAGGCGTGGACAGGGGCCGGCGGCCAATGCCAGATTCGGAATTGAGTATTCCGGGATCGCATCGGGCCCCTAAGGACATGGAATTCAACTGGCTTGAGGATTTTCTGGCGCTGGCCGAGGCGGGCAATTTCTCCCGCGCGGCCGAGGCGCGCCATATGACCCAGCCGGCCTTCAGCCGCCGCATCCGCGCGCTGGAGGACTGGGCCGGCGTGCTGCTGTTCGACCGCTCGGCCCAGCCGGTGAAGCTGACGGCGGCCGGCGAGCAGTTCCAGCCCGCCGTGCGCGACATGCTGCGCCGGCTTGCCCAGGCCCGCGAGGACGCCCGCCAGGCCGAACAGGCCGAGACGGCGACCCTGATGTTCGCCACGACACAGGCGCTGTCGCTGACCTTCTTCCCCGACTGGCTGCGCGGCCTGGATATCGCCCAGCGGCTCGGCGCGATCCGGCTGATGTCGGGCAGCATGCAGGCCGGCGAGGAAGCATTGCTGCAGGGCCAGAGCCAGTTCCTGCTCTGCCATGGCCACGATGCCGTCGCCAACCGCCTGCCGCCCGACCGCTTTCTCTATCGCCCGCTGGCGCAGGACCGCCTGCTACCGGTCTGCGCACCCGATGCGGGCGGCGCAGCGCCCAGCTATCCGCTCGACAATGCGCGTGAGCCCCTGCCCTATCTCGCCTATGCGGAAGATTCGGGGCTCGGCCGCATCGTCACCGGCATGCTAGGCCGGCTGGAAACCACGCTGCCGTTGCGCGTGAGCTTCATCGCGCCGCAGGCCACCGTGCTGCGCGCCATGGCGCGCGACGGGCGCGGTATCGCCTGGCTGCCGGAAAGCCTGATGGAAGACGATCTGAAAAATCGCCGCCTGGTGCCGGCCGGCAGCGAGGCCTGGACCATCCCGGTGGAAATCCGGCTCTACCGCCCGCGCGAACGCGCGACCAAGATCGCAGAAGACTTCTGGGCGGCTATTTCAAAAACCTGAAACGCCGTCCCACAGCAGTTTCAGCGCCGTGACGACCAGCAGGCCGTAGCACAGCCGATAGAGCTGCTGCTGGTTGAGCCGCTCATGCAGGCGCCAGCCGAGCCAGACGCCAAAGGGTGCGACCGGCAGGCAGCAGGCAATCAGCACCCAGGTCTTCGCATCCGGCTGGCCAAGATAGAGCCACGGCCCGGCCTTCACCGCATTGGCCACCGTGAAGAACAGGCTGGTCGTGCCGGCGTAAACAACTTTGGGAAGCCCGAGCGGCAGCAGATACATCGCCAGCGGCGGCCCGCCGGAATGCGCCACCATCGTGGTGATCCCTGAAGCGAAACCAGCGATAAGCCCTTTCGCCGGCACGCGCGGCTTCGTCTGCACCGCGCCGCCGCTGCGGAACCACAACCCGGCGAAAACCAGGGTGATCAGCGCCATTGCGATCTCGATCAGATGACGATCCAGCACCGACATCAGCAGCCAGCCGGCAGCTATGCCGATGACCAACATTGGCAGAAGCAACTTCGCATCCGGCTTCGACCAAGTGCCCGGCCGCCAGTAGTAGAAGGCAACGATGTCGATGGCGATGAACAGCGGCGCCAGCACAGTGCCGGCCGTGATCGGGTCCATGGCGAGCGACAGCACGGGAATGCCGACGATGGCGAAGCCGCCGCCAAAGGCGCCGCGCATGAAGGAAATCAGGAAGACGCCGAAGGCGGCGACGATGAAGGGGAAGAGATCGGGGAGCATGCGCAGCCAGCTTTAGCAGGCACTTCCACGCCGCGCACCTTGAGAATTGTCAGGCGACAAAGCCCGGAAGACTTAGGCTTCGCGCAGATCCAGCGCGACGGGGGCGATCTGGTCGGCGAGATAGCGCGCCAGCTCGGCGCGGCTTTTCGGATTGCGCAGGATCTTCTCGTCCTGCGGATTGGACAGGAAGCCGGTCTCGATCAGCACGCTGGGCAAAGCCGGCGAGCGCAGCACCGCGAAATTCGCCGCGCGCATCGGATTTTCCAGCAATTCGACGCGGCGGCCGACGCCGGTGACGATACGGCGCTTGGCGCTGAGCGAGGCATTGTGGCCATGGCGGCGCGCCAGATCGATCAGGATCGCGGCGGTCTGCTTGTCGGTGGCATGCGTGTCGAAGCCGTAGATGGCGTCGACCTGGTTCTCGCGGTCGGCCAGGCGGCGAGCGAAGTCATCCGTCGCCTTCTCGGCGCGGGTATAGGCCGAGAGACCACGGGCCGAGCGGTTGGGCGCCGCATCGGCATGAATGGAAATGAAGAGATCGGCGCTCTTCTCATGGGCGAAGGCGACGCGGCTGGGCAGCGCGATATAGGTATCACGCTCGCGCGTGATGAAGACCTTCACATTGGGATTAACCGACAGTGCCTGCTTGATGGCAAGGCAGATCGACAGCGTGACGTCTTTCTCTTCGGTGCCGGTGACGCCGATGGCGCCGGGGTCGCGGCCGCCATGGCCGGGATCGAGCACGACGACGGCGGGCGGGCGCGGCGCAGTCTTCGGCGGCTCTTTTGCAGCCGGCTTCTTGCCCGGCACCGGCGCCTTGTCGGCAGCCAGGCCCAGCCCCGGCAGGGCAGTGCTGCCCAGCAGGCCGACAAGCGAGGAAAGGACGAGACGCCGTGTGTACATGGTACCGCGTGAATCAGACGGGCCGCGAATCGGCGGCCCTGGGCCGGACGATAGAATCCGCCGGACTCTTCTGTAAAGAAAAGTCCGTAGCCTAGGCTCTCAGGAGATGGTGAACAGGCGGTTAAGGCCGGCCGGCGCTAGTCGACAGTATATTTGGCGCGCACGTCGTATTTGTTGCCCTTGACCCAGCCCTCGATCAGCTTTTCCAGCGCCGAATTCGGCTTCTCGGGCAGCACCACCTTCAGCTTCACATACTGGTCGCCGCGCACATCGCCCTTGCCCGGAAAACCGCGACCTTTGAGCCGTAGCGTGGTGCCCGAACTGGCATTCTTGGGCACCCCGACCGCCACCATGCCGTCGATGGTGGGGACCGGAATCTTGGCGCCGAGGATGGCCTCGTCGATGGTGACCGGCAGCTCGACATGGATGTCGTCGCCCTGGCGGGTGAAAAAGGCATGCGGCTCGACCGTCACCTCGATCAGCGCATCGCCCGCCTCGCCGCCATGGCGGCCGCCGTCGCCCTGGTGGCGCAGGCGGATCTGCTGGCCATCGGCCAGGCCGGCCGGAATGGTGACGTCGAGCTGCTTGCCGTCGGGCATGGTGAGCCGGCGCTTGGTGCCGCGCGCGGCATCCAGGAAACCGATCTTCAGGTTGAAATGACGGTCGCCGCCACGGATCGGGCGGTTGGTGCGCGTGCCGCCAAAACCGGCGCCCGCGCCACCAAAGCCACCGCCGCCAGCCTTGCCGCGGCGCATCTGGCTGAATATCTCGTCGAAAATGTCTTCCGCGCCGCCCTCGAAACCGGAAAAGCCGCCGGCATCGCCGGTGCTGGTATAGGGCCCGCGCGACTGGCCGCCGAAGGGGCCGCGACCGCCGGGATTGAAGCCGGGCCGGCGCGGCTGGCCGGCCGCATCGATCTCGCCGCGATCGAATTTGCCGCGCTTGTCGGGGTCGCCGATGATGTCATAGGCGGCGGAGACTTCCTTGAAGCGTTCGGACGCCTTCTCGTTGCCCTGGTTGCGGTCGGGATGGAATTCCTTGGCCAGCTTGCGATAGGCCTTGCGGATATCATCCTGGCTGGCGCCGCGCGCGACGCCGATCACCGTATAGGGATCGCGCATGCTGCTCACGGCTTGGCCCCGGGCTTGGACTCTTCGGGCCTGGCTTCGCCCCCATCGGCGGGCTTCTCGTCGCTGCTGAAGATATCGGGGATCGACACGCCGCCGCCCGACGAAATCGCATTGTAGAAGCGCGACAGGAAACCGGGGCGCTCGGGCTCGGCCGCCGGCGCGGCCGGCGCGGTCCCGGCGGCTTTCGGTTCCTCCATCGGCGCAGGCGCGGCAACGGGCACGGCAGCCGCAGCCTCGGCCGCTGTCGGCACCGACGGCACATAGCCCGCCGGCAGCGCCGAAGCCGATGCAGGCGCCGGCGCAGGCACAGGAGCCGGCGCCGAAACAGCCGGCGCGGCGGCAGCCGGGGCGAGCGCCGGGCTCGGTTCGGCGGCAGCGCTGCTGATATCGATGGCGGTAGCGGATGACGACGGCACGCTGACGCCGGAGACCAGCGGCGGCGGCTCGACCTTTTTCACCAGCTGCGACAGGCGCTCCAGCGCTTCGGGCTGGCCGCTCTTGGCGGCGAGATTGTACCAGCCGAGCGCCTTGGCCTCGCTCTTCTCGACGCCAAGGCCGAGTTCGAACATCAGGCCGAGATTATACTGCGCGACGGCATGCCCCTGGATCGCGGCAGCGGCGAACCATTTATGCGCCTCGTCGTAATTGACCGCGACGCCTTCCTCGCCCTGCAGGTAGATCGCAGCGAGATTGGCCTGGGCACGCGAAAAACCGAGTTCAGCCGCGCGGCGATACCACTGCATCGCCGTCTCGATATTCTTCTCGACGCCCTGCCCCCAGCGGAACAGGTGGCCGATGTTGCGCTGGGCGGCGACGTCGTTCTTCTCGGCCAGTGGCAGCCACTGGGCATAGGCCGCGGCATAATCGCCGGCCTCGTAGGCCTTCACGCCATCGGTGAAATCCGCGCGCGCCGGCGCGGCAAGGCCAGCGCACAGCAGGCCGGCGAGCAACACGACCGCTGGAAGACGCCTGGACATCACCGGTGTGCGAACAGCCATATCAGCCGTTGACAACTTTCCAGCTGCCGTCGGGCTGGCGGCAGGCGGTGCCGAAGGCCTTTTCCGACTTGCCGCCGACAGTGACCTCCTGCTGGAACTCGCGGCAGTAATCGCCATTCTGCGCCGTGCCCTCGCGGGTCGGCGTTACGGTGCCGTGGTTGCCGCTGTCGGGATTGCGCCAGGACACCGACTGGCCGATCGGCGCGGTGGTGGCCTGATGGCTGGCCTGTTCCATCGCGGTCTTGTCGGCCTTGTCGAGCGAGGAACCGATCTGGTTGCCGAGATAGGCGCCCGCCAGCGCGCCGGCGGCGACGCCGACCAGCTGGCCGGTGCCGCTGCCGAACTGGGCGCCGAGCACGGCGCCGCCGATGCCGCCCAGCACGGTGCCAATCGTCTGCTTGCTCATTTCCGGGTCTTTGGCGTATTTGCCGCCGTCACAAGCCCCCAGAGACAAAGCCGCCAGCAGGGCCGGCACGAGCAGTACGCGCGACGTGAGTTGGGTGGCCATGGGAAGCATCCTTGCTACAGACGGGGCGGCGCGATCACAGCGACGGGCGCCGGCGAATCCCGTCTGGGCATTATATTGGGCGGGTTCGGCATGCCGCAAGCCGGCCCCTTGAGGCGCATATCCGAAAAAGGCCGGCAGAATCGCAGTCTGCCGGCCTTTTATGGTTAGCGGAGGGTTACCGCCCGGATTGGATAGCGGGCTTACGACTTGCTGAAGAAGTCCAGCGTCGAGAAAAGCGGCGCGGGCTCGTCCACCAGTTTGGCGGCATCGAAGGTATCGAGGCTGTTCGACTTCATGATCGAGCGGATGGTGCGGATATAGTCCGGACCGCGCACCGAATAGCGATGCAGGGTGCCGGCCAGCGCATAGCTGTCGAGGCTGTTCTTCTCGCGCATGGCCGAACGCTTGTCGCGGAAGTCGCGATAGCTGGCCTTGGAATTCAGGTTGCGCATATAGGCGGCGACCGAATGCTCCAGGCTCTTGAAGCGCTGCACTTCATAGGTCTCGCCGTCGGGGCGGTTCTCCGGCACCAGGCCCGAGCCCGGATTCCAGGTCCACATGCCAAAGACGGCATTGCCCATCAGCGCGAAACGCGAGGTGCCCCAGCCCGACTCTTCCACGGCCTGGGCCAGCGCCAGGCCCGGCGGCACGACGTCGACGCGCGTCACCAGTTCACCCAGATCGCCATCTTCCACGTTGTACTGTTCAGCCATCTGCTCGACCCACTGCTGGTCGCGCAGCGGCAGGGTGGCGCCCGATTCAATGCGCTTGCGCAGCGCCTGCAGGCGGTCGCGATCGGCGCTGATGCGTTCGTTCTCGCGCAGGATATGCGGCAGCATCACCTTCAGGAAAGCGCGCTTGCGCTTCTCGGTGATGTTGACGTCGGCGATGTCGATCGGCAGCGCGGCGAGGAAGATGCGCGGCACTTCCACCTGGCCGGAGGCATTGCGCAGTTCGGTGAGATCAAAGCCTTCCTGTTCAAAACGACGCAGCATGGCATCGACCGTGCGCTCGGATTCGGCGCGCATGGCGGTGCGATGCGGCGAGAACTGGCGCACTTCGGCGATGCGGCGCGAGGCTTCGGCGGCGCTCACGGTCGGCGCCTGCTCATCCTTGGGCTGCTGCGTCTTGGCGGCATCGGCCACGATGCTGCGCGGCTCGATCAGCGCGCGCCAATCCAGCTGCGCCACCTGGCGCAGACGATCCCAGGCATCATGCACGCCCTCGCCAAGCGAGGCCTGCTGAACCTGCACATCCGGGACTCGAGAAAGCTGACGGCTGGACAGAAGTCCGACCCCCACCCCCGAAACAAGACCGACCGCCAGTAACAGGCCAAAGCCGGCAACAATCAGACGTACGTCCGATCCAATGGCAAGCAACCGCCTATCGCGATGTGCCGTCATGGGTCAAACCTCCACAGTTATCAGCGCCAATCCCGCGACGCCGCCGACATATCTTCGTCGTACGGCGCCGGGCGCTGCCCTATGTGCGATCCCCCACCAGGAAACGCGGTGATTACAGCCAAGTTCCAGAAACCCCGGAAACTGGCTGCGACTAAAACTCAGACAGCCCGAACTTCCGATACCTCGGGCACGTAATGCTTCAGCATGTTCTCGATGCCGTAGCGCAAAGTTGCCGTCGAACTTGGGCAACCGGAACAGGAGCCCTGCATCTGCAGGTACACGACGCCGCGTTCAAAGCCGCGGAAGATGATATCGCCGCCATCCTGGGCGACCGCGGGACGCACCCGCGTGTCGATCAGTTCCTTGATCTGACCCACCAGCGGCGCATCGGCCGGGTCGTAGGTCTCCTCGACGCCGGCCGTGCCGGCCGCGTCGGTCATGACCGGGAGGCCGGCCATGAAATGCTCCATGATGCCGCCAAGCAGGGCCGGCTTCAGCTCGGTCCAGTCGCGCGACTCGGATTTGGTGACAGTGACGAAGTCCGCCCCCAGGAAGACGCCTTCGACCCCGGCCACCGCGAACAGGCGGGTCGCCAGCGGGGAGGCCTTGGCGGCCTCGGCGTCGGTGAAGTCAACCGAGCCGAAGTCGCCGCCCAGGACGTCGCGTCCGGGCAGGAACTTCAGGGTCGCCGGGTTCGGCGTGGTCTCGGTCTGGATGAACATGTTTCACTGGGTTCTTGAAAGGTGGACTGGAAATTGGGCGGGGGGTCCGCAAATATCAAGGTGGAAGACGAAGGCAAAACCGTGACGCGGCAATAAAGTTTCGTCGGGGAAGCAAGTTTTGGAAGAATTTAAACCAATGTGGATAAAACTGCGGGTTGTCCCCAGGGCTGTGGAGCAATGACCCTCCCCGCCGAGGGCATCACCCGGCTGCCGAGCTGGCCCGATTCGCGGCTTGTTCTCACCCCGGCCGCCCGGTTTCTGCTCGATCACGACGGCAAGGCACTGCCGATGCCGGAGCTGATCGAGGGATTCTGCCGCCAGCTGCTCGACGAAGGCGTGCCGCTGTTCCGGCTGATGACCGGACTGCCCTCGATGCACCCCCAGACCTACACCCGCGGCTTCGTCTGGCAACGAGATGTTGGAGTCACCATGGCCGAACGCCCCCACGGGGTGACCAAGACGGCCGAATATCTCCAAAGCCCCATCGCGGTGATCCATCAGGGCGCCGCCGCCATCCGCCGGCAGCTCGAACTGCCCGACACCCCGATGGATTTCGGCATCTCGGCCGAGCTGAAGCAGCTGGGCGTGACCGACTACCTGATGCTGCCGATGAAATTCACCCAGGGGCCGGGCATGGGGCGGGAGGCGGGGCAGAATGTCTCCTTCATGAGCTTCGCCACCGACAAGCCGGGCGGGTTCAAGCCCGAGCACCTGAGCTATTTCATGGAGCTGATGCCCCTGATCGCCCTGCGGCTGGAGCTGGAGGCGGCCCGGCGCATGACCCGGGACCTGCTGACCACCTATCTGGGCCATGGCCCGGCCAAGCGGGTCTTGAACGGGGCGATCCAGCGCGGCCAGGGCTATGAGGTGGAGGCCGCCATCTGGCTGTCGGACCTGCGCGGCTTCACGTCTTTCTCGGACCGCAACACCGCCACCGAGGTGGTGGCGACGCTGGACCGCTATTTCGATGCCATGGCGGCGCCGATCCAGTCCCATGAGGGCGAGGTGCTGAAATTCATCGGCGACGGGCTGCTGGCGATCTTCCGCGTGGAAGACGGGAGTACGTTAGAAGC
>Ga0209675_1001517_pt1 | contig 13255 bp, 13 predicted proteins | sample AraplaCol_mLB_r2_2_FD_184280 | JGI IMG/M metagenome (GOLD analysis project Ga0209675, IMG submission 184280) | Arabidopsis root microbial communities from North Carolina, USA - plate scrape MF_Col_mLB_r2 (SPAdes) (version 3) | ecosystem: Host-associated > Plants > Roots > Endosphere | place... | reverse complement strand
CACGCCGCAAAACGGAGTGACCCGTTTGGGTTTCACCACTGACAGTTCCAGTGCACTCATCATGACTCAATACCTAAGTACGTTCGATCTGTTCCGGATTGGTATCGGCCCTTCGAGTTCGCATACGGTGGGACCGATGCGAGCCGGAAAGGCATTCATAGACCGGCTGGGGCAGGAAGGCATCCTGGAGCGCGTCCGCTCGGTCACAGTCACCCTGCACGGGTCTCTCGGTGCCACTGGCAGGGGCCACGCTACGGATCGCGGCGTGATATTGGGTCTGATGGGCGAGTCGCCAGAGGCCATCGAACCGGCATTGGTTCCTCAGTTGATGGCGATCGTGACGGAAGGCAGGCGTCTGACGCTTGGGGGCAGGCACAGCATCGAGTTTGATTCGGCTTGCGATATTCGCTTCGAGAACCTGCCTTTGCCAGCGCACCCGAACGCACTCACCCTTCACGCATGGGCAAGCGGTGGCGAGGTGCTAAGCGCCGTTACTTATTACTCGATCGGAGGTGGGTTCATTACCGCGGATCCTGAAGCGCGGGGGCAGGGGGATCGTGCGCGTCCTCCCCGGTTCTTCGATTCGGGCGCAGCGTTGCTGGAACTATGCCGACGTTCGGGTCAATCGATCGCCCGAATAATGCTGGAGAATGAACTCACGTGGAATGACGCGGGCAGCGTGCGAGCCGGTCTTCTTAACATCTGGCAGGTGATGGAGGAGTGCGTGACACGGGGATGCTCGGCCAGCGGGCCACTACCGTCTTCCGGTATCCAACGGCGTGCGCCTGATCTGATGCGGCGGCTTGACGCCGACACTGGCGTCGCAGGTAGTCTCTTCGGATCAATGGAATGGATCAACCTGTTTGCTATCGCGGTCAACGAAGAGAACGCCGCCGGAGGCCGTGTCGTTACCGCCCCGACCAACGGGGCTGCAGGCATCATCCCGGCCGTACTGCACTACTACGTGTGGTTTGTCCCGGATGCTACCGACGATGGCATCTGCGATTTCCTGTTGACCGCTGCGGCAATAGGAACGCTGTACAAGCTGAACGCATCGATTTCAGGCGCTGAAGTGGGTTGCCAGGGAGAGGTCGGTGTCGCGTGCTCCATGGCTGCAGGGGCGCTGGCTGCCGTACTCGGCGGCACACCCGAGCAAGTGGAACATGCCGCGGAGATCGGCATGGAACATAACCTCGGCCTGACCTGCGACCCGGTCGGGGGGCTGGTCCAGGTTCCGTGCATCGAGCGCAACGCCATCGCCGCCGTCAAGGCGGTCAATGCCGCTGCCATGGCCCTGCGCGGAGACGGCACCCACACTGTGTCCCTCGATGCCGTGATCCACACCATGCGCGAAACGGGCGCAGACATGCACTCGAAATACAAAGAAACCTCGTTGGGCGGGCTTGCCGTCCGTGTCGCCCTCTGCTGAAGCAAGGCGCGGAATGCACCCAATGACCCAAATCAGTACACAAGATTAGTCGAATACCGGATATGCCAAGCCTAACTCTTTTAATACAATGGATCGTGCTCCTCGCCGGGTCGCTCGGTTTCTCATGGTTGCTCACGCCCTGGATCGCAACCGCCAGCCCACTGGTTGGCGCGATGGTTGTGGCGATGTGCTTCGGCTTCTCGGGGGCACACACGCGTGTGCGGCCATTGTTCGTCGCCATTGCACAGGCCATGACAGGGGTGGCAATTGCCAGCACTCTCGACGTCAAGGTCCTGTGCGCTACGGCTGGTAACGCTTGGGTGCTCCTCGGCGTATTGCTGACGGTCGCTTGCGCTGTGCTCGTGGGCTGGATGCTTACTCGGTTTTCATCCCTGCCTGGCACCACGGGTGCGTGGGGTTGCCTGCCCGGCGCGGCAGCCGTGATGGGAAGCCTCGCTACACAGAACGGTGGCGATGGCATCCTCGTCTCGCTCATGCAATACCTGCGCGTCGTGATGGTCGTCGCCACGGTTCCCGTTCTCGCGCATGCTATGGTGGCTAACGACAGCGCGGCGCTCGGCGTTGCCCAAGGGCCGCTAATTTCAGCGTCGCATGCGGGGATCGGTTCAGTCGCCGCCGTAGCCATCAGTGTGGTGGGATGCTGGCTCGGTACGCGGCGCCCGATTGCCGCCGGCGCGTTTCTCGCCCCACTTGTTCTGGCTTCGGTCTGGTCCGCAGCAATACCCATCCCGCTGGAGGTGCCCAAACTGCTGTTGCTGGGATGCTTCATGGTCATCGGGTGGGCCATCGGGCTGCAATTTCGCCGAGAGCTGGCCTTGCCCATGCTGCGCTCGCTGCCTGAAATGCTCGGAGGCATCTTAGCCATGTTGGTCATGTGCGGATTGTCGGCATGGCTGATCTCGAGCCTGTCATCCGTGACCTTCATCACTGCGTATCTGGCGACGTCACCAGGCGGGCTCGATTCGATCGTTGCCGTCGCGTTGGGATCGCATGCGGACATGAATTTCGTTGTGGCCGTACAAACGCTTAGACTTTTCACCGTATTGCTGGCCGGTCCGATGCTCGCCAAGGCGATTACGCGAAGCGCTGCGCCCGCGTGCGCGTGACCCGTCTTAGTAGTCCAGCCGTCGGGTGGGCGTAGGACTATCTTTACAGGACGAACCGAGTGCGCAGCGAATGCACGGGAAAAACTGCTCTTCGCACGATGCTCAGGACCTGCAGCGACTAGCGCTGGTCCCATTACCGGGTAGGCAATATCGCAGATAACCGCCGCACGCGGTGTCACACGCCGCTAAGGTGCCGGCAATGTTCGCGAAACCAGCGGTCCAGCCCCTTCTGCGCGCCGGACCAGGTCGGCATCTCGCCGACTGCGCCAGGCGCCAGACCAAGGCTCTCCCACGCCGATTGCAAGAGTTGATCTACAGGCTTCCAGAAACGCCCACCCAGAGTCTGCGGCTGTAGAACAACGTCGTAGGCTGCAATCCATGTGCAAAGAGCCCGCCGGTCTTGCGCCGAGGGCAGTTCGGTCGACTGCAGCGCCCTTGGCGGGGTCCTGCCGATCGCGGCCGCCTCCAGCCATGCGCCCAAGGCACCACCCAGCGGTTGTTCGGCCAGTATGGCCGATAGCGCGACGCCTTGGCGCAGATCAGCGAGTACGTACAGGCACGCGCGCGGCGGAGTCTGCCCGCGAAAGAGAGTGCAGTGCAGGGCCCAGGTATGGGCCGAGGGTGAAGGGGGCGTCTGCAAGGGCATGTGCGATAGCTGGAGAGTCGCTTCCTATCGCAAGCAAAGTTCGCGCCGGCCGAGATGTCAAGCGCTGGCGACTCGAAATGCATCGCTGGGGTGTCATGGGCTCCTATTGCCGAGTCCATACAGGGCATCCCTCGCGCACCGGTGTAGCGAGGGCGGGTCTTGTCCAGCACACGTATTGCGAGATTCGGCGTCGGTCGGCTGTTCCCGACCCACAAGGGACGATTTCACTCTCTATCCAGCGTGTTCCGCCATGTGTCATGAACCGGGGGCGCGCTGCACAAGGGTTTCTCAGTGCAGCGTGTAGAGAGCCTGCCGCCGATCGTTGACATAGATGGACATGGCAATCTTCAAGATCTCATCGCGATGCCGGTCGAAGGATGCCAGCACCCCGGCTTCGTCGGCTCCGAGAGCGGAGTCGAAATTCATCAGTATGCGGTCTTCCACAAAGAAGGTAATCTCGCGTGCGTTGTCGTAACCCCAGAACCAAACGCCATGCTTGGTGCCATCATAGCTGCGGCTGGGGTTGGAAAAACTGAGTGCCATGTGTCGTCCTTCGTTCTACGCCTTTGATGGGCCGGATTGCATGCTCACTATCGACGCGGCGCGGAGCTCCGGCTATTGCGTATCGCCTTTCATGCTCTCGGCTTCCGCTGCGGCATGTAATTCCTCATACGCCTCGATTGGCTCCATGTCCTGATCGACGAATGCGGCTGCGCGCTCTGCGGCGGCCAATGCGTCGGATGGGATGTCGTTTTGGCTGTCGTCCTCGATATCTGGCGGCAGCAACATGTCCTCAATCATCCCACGCAGCTCGGGGGTATTCCATGGCTTGCCAAGCTTGGCCTTCCTGCTCAGGTAGTGACGGATTTCCGAGTCTTGCTCGGCCGTGAGGGGAAGCCCGCGAAAAGTGGGGTCTGTATTGTGATGGGTCATCATGCGCCTCCCGAAGTGGTCTGCGCTTTCAATGTAGAGATATCATTTTCCTGGGGTGAACGTTACAAGTTGCATTGATCAGTGGCCCCTGCCCGGGACCCCTCGATTTATGTCTTCTTCTTGGCGACACCTTCGTTCCCGCCCCGAGAGTGAACTGTGCTGAGTGGGCTTGACGGCAATGACGGCTTCGGGGGCTGCTTGGGCTTCTTCGCTTCGCGAGTGCTGCGTAGTTGACTCTTGGCCATGGTGTTTCTCCTAGTGGGTTGCTCGCCAGGGCGGCAGTCCCAGCATACGCCCTTAGTCGCCCTAACAACATGACTTTCGTGACTTTAATGTGGGCCGGGAAAGGTCGCAGCCCGACTACATCATCATTGCCGAAATCTCCGAAGCGTACTGACGGTGCGAAGCTCGGTGGCAGATCGGCAAGATAGAGGTGTGTGTAGGAAGTTGACTGCCAAGGTGGGCCCATCACCGGCATTCGAGTGAACGATGCTGAAGGTCATCACAACGCGGCCGTTTCCGGTAACGTCATATGCAAGCGATGTTCGCGACCGTGCCCGCCGTTCATGGTTAGTAAGACTGTGCGAAATCACGAATCCGCTGCATCGTGAATTCCAATAGGCCAGGAGAGGCCTGCCGGTGACCCGGCAGACAATCAATGCAACGAAATTAGCGGCCGCGGCTCAGGTCCATTAGCATGCGGGTGCTCAGGTACAGTCGGCGCGGGATGGCATCTACCAAAACATACTCAGCCGAAGAGGTGTGATAGCCAAAGCCTGGGAGGCCCATGCTTTCCACCACCGGCTTGCCGGACAACGCTGCGTAGGCCGCGTCGCTGCCGCCTCCGGTCCGGGTGTCGGACACTGTCAACGAATAGCCAAGCTCTTGGTAGATCGAGGCCGCCTTGTTGGCGAGGAACTTGCCACCATCATTTGCGTTAAAGGCAGGCCGGCCGCGTGTGACGCTCACCTCAACCTTGGCAGCGGCCAAGCGCTTGCGTTGTGCCCGCTCGTCGAGCATCGACTGGATCGCGTCGAGATCTTCGTTGCGACCGTAGCGGACGTCGGCGTTCAGCGTGGCGGAGTCAGGAATAGCGTTCGATGCACTACCGGCTTTGGCCAGCGTCCAATTGAAGCGCATCTCCTTATCCTTGCTATCGATGTCCTGCGTGCGCAGGATGAGGTCGGCTGCCTCGGTCAGCGCGTTGACACCGAGTTCTGGGGCGACGCCGGCGTGTGCCGCCTTGCCGGTGATTGTTGCCTCGACGTATGCAATACCCGACGTGGCGAGGCCAATGCCTTCCGTTTCTCCGCTGGGCTCATGGGAGATGACATAGTCGGCGCCCGCTGCCAGTTGCTGAATGAGATCGCGCGAACCGAATGAGCCTTTCTCTTCGTCGGTATTGAACATGACGACGATCTCACCATACTCGTTGAAGCTTCGCGACTTGAGTATTGAGAGCGAGTTGAGAATGACGGCGATGCCGCCCTTATCGTCCGCGATGCCGGGGCCGTAGGCTCGATTCCCTTCGATGCGGAACGGTGCCTTGGTGATATATCCTCTCGGATAGACGGTATCCATATGCGCGATCATCAGAATCTTGACCGAGCCCGTGCCTTTGAACCGTCCCACAATGTTTTCTCCGACCACGCCGGCTTCAGCCTTGTGGCGGCTGACGGTTGCACCAAGCCCCGCGAGTTGCTGGGCGAGATAGTCCGACATCTGAGGCATTCCGACTGTGTCGCCAGTTCCAGTTTCAATATTGACTAACTGCTCCAGCATTTGCATGACTGCCGGCTGCTGGGCCTTTGACGCAGCGTCGAGTGCGCTGTCATAGGTAGCACTGGCTGCACTGCTATCCGAGCAACCGGACGTTACGAAGGTGGCGGCTGCAAGGGCAACCGCACACAGGACCGTGCGTTTCATTTCTTCTCCTCTTGATGGCGAAATTCGCTACAGGCTCTGCAGCGAGGGCAGGGGTTCCTCCGCGCTACACTGGCGACGGCAGCAAGCTGCCGCACCGTGGTGCGCGGATGTTGTTGAGCTGGAGGAGATTGGAGTGGCGTAGCGCGTGATTTGCCAGGCCGGAGTTGATGGTCTATGCCGTCGTTCTGGAGGGCCGATCCGCCTCGACGGAGAGTCAGTCCACGCGAAAAGCGGGTCGGCCCGGCATTCGTTGCTGGTTGCGTGGTCCGCAATTCAGTATCTCGCTCGAAAATCATGGGTGTCGCCCGTGATACAAAGTCGACATGCTATGGAAATCTTGGGCAAGCGAGTACGCACAAATCTGGATGTGGATAACGAATTGTTATAGCGTCGCGTGGGGTCCCCTAGATTGACTGCGACGACGTATCCAAAGCGAAATAGCATGCGCTGTACTGCACGGCAGGACGAATTTCTGATGTGCGGTAGTGGTGCCTGCGGGCCGCCGTACGCCTGGTACGCCGCCGGTCGGTCCCCACTCCGGGGCAATATGCACTGCGCTTGGGACGTATCATTACCTGCGCAAGGCATACTGGCGTAGAGCGATAGCGCTGCCCCATTATCGTCGTCCGTATCAAGAGCACAGCTAACTGCACCCGTCGAAAATCAAGCCGTATAGATATGAAGTTGCATCATTTGCGAGCCCTGACTGCAATCGCCGAACAAGGCAGCATCAATGCCGCTGCGCGCGCGCTCTGCGTGAGCCAGCCAGCGATCACGCGTGCGATGCGTGAGCTGGAATCCGAAGTTGGCGTGGCAATACTCACGCGGAATTCATGGGGTGTTTCGATTACAGAGCAAGGTCGGCGTTTACTAGCGCGCGCTCGTCTGATCGTGCATGAGTTCGAACGCGCTGAGGCTGATATGGCGGAGTTGCGAGGTGTGGTGGGTGGGCACCTGTGCATTGGTGTGTCGCCGCTGGCGGGGGCGATGGTCATTTCAGAGGCGTTCGCGCAGTTCCGTTTGGCGATGCCCGAGGTATCGGTCGAGTTTCGCGAGTGGAACTTGCCGAAGCTGCTCGACAACTTGCGCAATAGCCGCCTGGACTTTGCGCTGGCCGCGGTGCCAGGGGCGCCGGTGGACGACGCGTTCGTCGCCTGCGAGCCGCTGTTGTCGCTTCCCACCGCCTTCGTGACACGGCACGGAAGCAGGTACGCTGGTGCGACGAGTTTTGCCGAGTTGCAGGATGCCGAATGGCTGCATGCAGATGCTACCGAGCAGTTTCCCGGCTACATAAAAACGGTGTTCGCACGCTATAACCTGCCGCTGCCGCGTCGCATTACGCGGTGCACGTCGAATCTGCTGACCAGCAAGCTACTGCTCAACGTCGATACTGTTATGGCGCTGACCCGGCACGTGCTTATTGTCGCCCCGGAGCCCAAGCTGGTTCAGCTCGACCTACCGGAGGACCCGCCGGCGTTACAAATTGCGCTGCTTCAGCGGGAAGGCGCAATTATGACCTCACCGTCAGATTACTTCATCCATTGCATACGTGAGGCGGCGGCACGACAGCGCGGATCCTCGCTAACGTCGTGAGAGAGTACATTCTGACTACGTCAGCCATGGTGCTGCGCCTCCGGTGAACCGTTCTGGGCTGCTGCGGTCATTGATCCCCTCTCAGTTCGAAGGAACGGGAGGACGCGGAAAAGCGGTTGCTTGGTTCCCCCAGATCTCGCGTGCGGGAAGGTACGGGCCACTTCCGGCTATGGTTGGCGACGGTGGGGCGATCCTGGTGTGCTTCACATTCCCCGCAGGGATCATTGGAATGGACTGAGAACGTGCCAGAGAGGGACGCCCTGGTCTGGGCGCCCACTCACTAAACGAATTGCTTATTCCCTAGATGTTTCCGCTACCCGTTCGCCATTGCCAAGGATCATCAGCGCATCGTCATCGAATTCTGTGGGTTCCAAAATTTCCAACTTGGGGACTTCCGGAAACAGAACTGGCACTAGATCGCTCACGATTTTGTATGACTCGAAGGGACCAAAGCGATAAACGGCTTTCCCGTCAATTTCTACGAAATACCAGCCACCGAGAAGGTCGGGGAAAACGATCACACTGTGGCCATCACTCTTAGCTTGCATTACATCCTCCACACCACGGTTTTCGATGGATCCTCCGCAGTCCGGTGGAATGGGGGCAGGGGCTACTGAGCAGCCATCCCTCGTGCTCGGATCACATCTGGCTTGACTGTGGGCGGTTGCCGACGGTTTGTCGGTACGCTAGCGTGCCAGCGGGGCTGGCATGAGGGTCCCCTTGATTTTTTGCAATTTCGCCACTCAGCACCCACGCATGTTTCCAGGCGATGCTCCGCTGCAATCACAGCCAGATCACTTGATAACTGTCCCTTTCCCTTGCTTTGGAACGTTGGCCGGCACCGGCGCACGTCTGGAGCGCGCCCGTAAGCGTGGGAAGCGTTGGTTCGGCAAGTTAGCGGCCGTGACCGATGGCCTGCTGGCGCGCGAGCGACGCAGGCGTTTTGCTTCCTGGCATCGCCGCACTGGCTGCGCCACGCCTCTGCACGCACGCCTCGGTACCGAACACGTAGGGATATACCAGGACGGACCTGACGCAATTGGAACCTCTGTCGATGCCACGTTGCCTACCGATGTGCCGTAGCGATCTGTCGGCTCGGCGGGAGCCTCAGGCGCCCCAGCACCTTGTCAACCCACCCCGGCGCGGAACGACTGAATTCAAGTGGTTTCCCCGGAGGGCCACCGCGGGTGGGGAGCCACTACGTATTCCGGTTTGTGGCGACAGTCGCCACTTCAGCGTACTGCTGCTTTCATGAAGTGCGCGGTCACACGCTTCGCCGCAAAAAGAGGAATGTAGTCCTGTGATTTCGCGTCTTTCCGCAAGTCATCGCATGCGGCGTCATAGGCCATTTCTACATCGTAGATCGGGGTGTGTGTCATTTGTGCAATCTTTGCAAGTAGCCCTGCTTCTGCATGTGTCTTCATTCTGATTCTCCAACTTGTGGGTTGCCAAGTCAGAATTCGCTCCAACGGCTAACACCTATTCGAATCTTAGATTACCGGGCAATAGAAAATATTTATTATTTATCTCAGTCAGAAGGGGGCCTCAAATCTGCAGTGCAACACCTCGACCATCTGTGTCAAGGAAGCGGCGCACCATGCACCCGCAGTACGCCATCAGCAGCGAGCTTCGCGGCTGGGATAGCGGGCTTTGACGTGTTGCAGAACGGCCAGCTTGCGCGCTCATTTCGTCATAGCCGCAATGGGGAGGCGAAGGCACGGTCAAAAGTGGGTATCTGCCCCTTAACGAGACGTAAAGTGGATCTGCCCGTGAAGAAACCGGCATAGGCCCTCTGTGCCGGAAATATCGTCGCCCGCGGCACGTTCAAATTCGTCGAACACACGGCTGGCATCGGACGGTGCGATGCGCATCCCCGGATCGGTTTGTAGCTGGGTTGGTCAAATCCGTCTTGTTCGCTCATGACCGCCGCTCCTGCGCGAAACACGTGCTGATGCGGACCACACACGACGTGGTGTCTCAATTGGGAGATCTAGTCGCATCGACTGATGACGACGCACTGATGATTCTCAGAGATCTGGAACGGCTGGGCGAGGAGGGAGAAAACAGTTTAGTGCAGCACCGGGTTCCGGCGGCAGCAGCGCGGTGGCCGACGTTCGATTCGACGCCTCATCGACTACAAAAAGCTGTTCTCGAATCCAATGCGGCCTTTTGTTGGGCGATCGTCAACGTCGCATTGGCTGCTCTCTGCCGTCGCCGCATTTCCGGTGGTTGCCTGCCAAGTTCTAGATACTTAACCACGAACGGTGCGAAGCCCGATAGCAGATCGGCAGGATAGAACGAAGGAACGTGGAGCAATGCGGGCGCTCGCCTGTGGACCGTCCGTCGGCACGCGAGAAGAAAGTCGAACGCTGCGTCCCTAGTCTGTCTGTCCTTCTCTGTGGGTAGTACGGCGAGCGGCGTACGCACCGAGCAAAATGAAAAGGCCTGGCAAATGCCAGACCTTTCTGCTTAATAGGCAGCGGTATTACAGGGCCGCGTCCTTCAGCTTCTTCAGTGGGCGCACCTTCACCTTGACCGAAGCCGGCTTCGCTGCGAACCATTGGTCAACGCCAGTGAAGGGGTTCTTGCCAAAACGCTTCTTGGTCGCTGGTACCTGAATGGCCGACACCTTGAACAGGCCCGGCAGCGTGAATTCACCCGCGCCCTTCTTGTGCACAGCGCCGACGATAGTGTTTTCGAGGTGGGCAAGCACGGTCTGCACCGTCTTCTTGTCCAGTTCGGTCTGCGTCATCAGGTGGGCGAGCAGGCTCGACTTGTTGAACGTGTCCTTGATTGGCTTAGCCGCGGGAGCGGCAGCTGCCTTTTTTGCTGCAGGTGCAGCCTTTTTCGCCGGCGCTGCCGGTTTTTTTGCCGCAGTCTTCGGGGCGGCCGTCTTATTTGTTGCCATGGAGCTCCTGTTTCGAGAATTCCGGCGTTTGGCCGGATCGTGACAGCTTAGCTAGAATGTCGCGCTTCTTGCAATAGAAATCGCATTGCTGCTCAGGGGCCTTTTCTGCGGCCTCGTAGCGCGCATCCTACCGCTTCGGATGCGAGTCTGGCCACGAATGGGAGGCACTCGACAACAACATCCGCCACGCAGGCTGGTGCCGGCCTTGCCGCAATGAAGGACACAAGCTAGGCATCTAGGCCATGCATGACTTGGCACGAAAGCGCGGCGGCAACCACCTCCAACACCTACCGCACCGGCGCCCGTTCCATGATGAGCGGTACTCAAACACCGGCCGTCGTGCTCGTCGGCGGCCCTTTTTATGCGCGCCAAGCCGTCGGCATCCGTCCGTTGCGCTCCAAGTCTGGCATTGGTGCATGCGCGGCACCAGTTCCCCGGGTATGAGAATCTTGTAGCCCATCGCTTCCCACCGGTAGCCAGCAGCGTGGCGGCGGCGTGAAGCCGGACAAGGGCCGCCGCCACGCGCTGCGACGTTTTGGGACCGGCTTGTTTCCATGTACGACCGGTGACCTGTCGATATCCAGATTTTGGGAAGCCTAGCATCCCATCCGGTACTGTTGGTCGCGGATCCCTCGGTGCTGCTGGCGCAGGTTGTCTTGCCACGACGAGGGGTTTGGGCGCCGCATCGAAGCTTCGACCGTCCTGGCTTGGTCGGCAAGCGCATCGCATACTGCGGCTTGCGACTGGGCCTGCACGGGCGTGGTAGCTGCGATAGAGTTCTGCGACGCCGAGCGAGCTGTGCTCGCGCGCGCATCGAGGAACTCCTGCTCTTGCCGGCGGACGCCCTCACTTTTGCCGATAGTGGAGACCGTGCCGATGGCAGTGCTTGCAACCGATGCAAAACCGGTTGGGCAGTACAGATCCTGCGTGTACAACACTCGGCCGGCGCGCTGGCATTTCGTGAATGCGTTGGCCGTGCCCAGTGCAGCGGCGATTATGGCCAACGCCGCTAAGCTGCTCGTTACTCGACCCATGCGTAGCTCGGGTCGTTCGTGATTATCCAGTGCAGGCCTACAAAAAGCGCCGCCAAGAGGGTGAGAGCGTACAGAGCCCATGCAAGGGTGGTGACCATGCTGTTGCTCCCGGGTGTTTTTCAGTTCGTTTGGTCCGGAAAATTCCAGCTGCGAGTATGGCGTAGCAAGCCTGCGACAGCTCCCGGCTAAAGAGGGGGCAATCTTGGCTATCGGGTGCGTGGATTGTGGCGGCAATGCGTTTAACCGTCCCGTTGCTGGCCAGGCTTAGCCGTTCCGTGACTGCGTCGGGAGCAACGCCACGAATCAACAGCCGCCGGCAGTAGGTGTTTCGCAGGCGATGACCTGGCGGTGTGGTGCTGCTGTGTACTTGGTGAGTGCAATGGCTTCGTTGGCGGACAGAACTGCGGTGTACCCCTGGTTCCCCAATGGACCGAGTCGCGGTTTACGCACGGAGCAGCCTTACTATTCGTGATGCGCTTGGTGAGCCAGCCTTTTAGCCAACCGAGTTGCACGCCACAATTGCCGTCCCACTCGGCGAGCGGCACAGCGCCATGCCCTTCCAGCATCGCTGGATTTTGGCCGATAGCGGGTCATGCGAGACATGTTCCAAGATATAGGCGGAGCAGGCGGCAGTCCCAACACGCGGACGGGCTAGATACCAAAGTACTGACAGTTGGCCACGATGCGGGCGCGTTCGCTTTCGGGAAATTGCCGATCCGCGATCAGTCGCTGAAGCGCGTGGCGGCCCTGATCGATGGCGCCCACGTAATAAGCGCTGACGACGAGTTCATCAAGTGCGCGCCAGGCATAGACGGAATCGTCGACAAACAGTGAGTCGGGCGGACGCGGCATGGCGGCGGCCTGTTGCGCGTAAAGGTGTGCGAGCGCGAATTCGCTCCGCAGCCGGTGGTAACGCGCCAGCGCGCAGAGCGGCTCCGCGCGCGTGGGTCGAAGCTGGTAGGCATCAAGATAGGCCGCCTGAATTGCGGCTAGCGCGTCGCCGCGGCGTTCTCGCAGCGCGCCGATTTGAAAGCGCGCGAACCAGACTTCCTCTTCCCAGCCGCCCATCGCGGCGCGTTCCTCATAGTGGCGGATGGCCTCGTCCAGCTTGCCTGCATCGCGACAACTTTGCGCAAGATAGAAGCGATAGCGCGTGTTGCCGGGCGCCTCGCGAACCGCCTTCTCCAGCACCTCGATGTCGCGCACGTACGTTTGCGGATCGCGCGCCCGCGCGCCGTCGCGCGACACGACGATGGTGGCGTGAGACAGTGGGTCCCAACGGTGCGGCCCGTCCTGCGTCAGAAATTCGTGCAGCACGCCCTCCCACCGCCATGGCTGACGCGCGCGCACTAGTGCGTTGCGCAAGTAGTGCCAGCCATCAAGCTCGCAGCGAAACTGGTAGCCGTCGGCCTGCAGGTCGGGCCACGCGAAGTCAGGCGTCATGCGGAGCGTCTCGTCGGCGTCGATACACAGCAGGTAATCGTCCGCGCCTGCCATGGCCGTGCGGGCGAGGGCCATGGCCTCGTTGCGGTTATGCGCAAAGTCGCGCCATGGGCGCTCATGCAGGGTGCCCGGCACGTCGGCCATGAACTCACGGATCGTGCGCTGCGTGCCGTCGCTCGACCCCGTGTCCACGATGACCCAATAGTCAATCCACGG
>Ga0209675_1001512_pt1 | contig 13303 bp, 8 predicted proteins | sample AraplaCol_mLB_r2_2_FD_184280 | JGI IMG/M metagenome (GOLD analysis project Ga0209675, IMG submission 184280) | Arabidopsis root microbial communities from North Carolina, USA - plate scrape MF_Col_mLB_r2 (SPAdes) (version 3) | ecosystem: Host-associated > Plants > Roots > Endosphere | place: USA... | reverse complement strand
CGCCACGCCGGTCGAGGCCGCGTTCCCCGGCGTCGAAGTGCATGCCAACGTCGTGTCGGCACTGCTCGATCGCCGGCTGCTCAGCGTGCCGGACTACGCCCCCGGCTACGAAGTCGTCACCGTGCTGGCGAGCGGATTGCTGCTCGCGTTCGGGCTGTCGCTGCTGCCGGCGCTGCGCGCCGTGCTCCTGACCGCGGCGACGATCGCCGCGCTGACCGGGCTCGATGTCTGGCTCTACGCGGCCCATGGACTCGTCCTGCCGCTGGCCTCGGCGCTGGCGATGGCCGCGGCCGCCTTCGCGCTCAACATGAGCTGGGGATATCTCGTCGAGTCCCGCGCCCGGCGAGGGCTGGTGCGGCTCTTCGGCACCTACGTGCCGCCGCAGCTGGTCGACGAAATGCTGGTGCAGCCCGACCGCTACAGCATGCGCGCCGAGAGCAAGCCCATGACCGTGGTGTTCTGCGACATGCGCGACTTCACCCGCCTGTCGGAGCAGATGTCGCCAGCCGAGCTGCAGGCCTTTCTCAACACCGTGTTCAGCCGGCTCACCGACGTCATCAGCGCGCACCGCGGCACCGTCGACAAGTACATGGGCGATTGCGTGATGGCCTTCTGGGGCGCGCCCATCGACACGGCCGACCATGCGAGCCTGGCCGTTCGGGCGGCACTCGACATGGCCGATGCCGTGCACGACATCAACCGCGTCCATCGCGCCGCCGGCCAGCCCGAGATCAGCGTGGGCATCGGCATCAACAGCGGCGTGATGAGCGTGGGCGACATGGGTTCGACAGCGCGCCGCAGCTATACCGTGGTCGGCGACGCGGTCAACCTCGCTTCGCGCCTGGAGGGGTTGAGCGGACACTACGGGGTGGAAATCGTGGCCAGCGCCAGCACCCGCGAACTGGCGCCGGACCACATCTGGCAGGAGCTGGACAGCGTGCGCGTCAAGGGCAAGGCCCAGGCGGTGGCCGTGTTCACTCCGCTCGACGCCCGCACGCCCGAGGCGGCCGAGCAGGCCCGGCAACTGCTCGGGCAGTGGGCCGAAGTGCTGGCCGCCTACCGCCGACAGGACTGGGCCGAGGGGCGCAGCCTGCTCGCTCCGCTGCTCGCCGCCGATGCCGAAAAAGTCCTTTACCAGCTCTACGCGCAGCGTTTAGCCTCGATGGCGTTGCGACCGCAAGACCCGAACTGGGACGGCGCGACCCGGTTCGAAACCAAATGACGACAGACACATTCAAGGGGTCTCTCACAATGCAGGTTCGTGTGCTGGGTTGCTCGGGCGCCATCGCCAAAGACTGCCGCACCACCTCCTTCCTGGTCGACACCGACCTTCTCGTCGACGCCGGCACCGGCGTCGGCGACCTCACGCTCGACGAAATGGCCGGCATCGACGACGTCGTGCTCACGCACAGCCATCTCGACCACATCGCCGCGCTCCCTCTCATGCTCGACGCCGTCGGCAGCCGGCGCACGAGGCCGCTGCGCGTGCACGCGCTGCGCGCCACCATCGAGGCGCTGCGGGCGCACGTGTTCAACAACGTGATCTGGCCGGATTTCGAAAGCATCCCGAGCCTGGACGCGCCGTTCGTCAGCTTTCACGACATCGCCGTCGGGCAGGTGCTTGCATTGGGAACCCGCGAGCCCAAGCTCATCGAGGTGCTGCCCGCGGTCCACACCGTGCCCGCGTGCGGATTCGCCGTGCGCCGCGCCGAAGGGGGCGCTCACTGGGTCTTCAGCGGGGACACCGAACGTAACGCGCCGTTCTGGGAGCGGGTGAACTCGCTGGACGTTGCCATGCTCGTGATCGAGACCGCCTTCAGCAGCAGGGAGCAGGCGCTGGCCGAACGCAGCCTGCATCTGTCGCCGGCAGCGCTGGCCGATGAGCTGGCGCATATCGATGCGGGGAAGCAGTTTCCGATCTACATCACGCACACGAAGCCGGCGGAGACCGAGGAGATCATGAGCCAGATCGAGGTGCTGGCAGCGCACCAAGTCGCCGGGCTGGCGCAACGCGACATCCGCTGGTTGAAGGCCGATGGCGTCCTGACATTTTAAGGTGGGTGACGCGGCAGAGTGACAGAATTGTCACTTTTCGTACAAATCCCGTCTCAAAGTGCTCCTCGCCGGAACTGGATCATCAGCAAACCAATGTATTTGGGGTTGTTTCGGATTGAGAGCAGGCTGGCATAGATGCTGCGGAGCTATTGCCTTCCAATAGGTTGCCAGAGCAATAACTATCGTGAGGTCCATTGGTGATGCGGACGTAGACGATGACGCCTGAATGGTTCGGTCACGCCAACTGCCAACTGCCGGTGCGTTGCAAGGCGAGCCGACTTAGACGGGCTTTATTCATCCGAACAATCACCATGCCTTCATCAAAGCTTCCAGTTCGCGGCTTCACGTTGATCGAGTTGATGATCGTCGTCGCGATCATTGGAGTGCTTGCAGCGATTGCCATTCCCCAATACCAGACGTACGTATTTCGCTCGCAGGTGCAGCGTGTCATCGGCGAAGCTGGCAGCCTCAAACCTGCAGTGGAGTTGTGCCTGCTAAGCGGCAAGGTTGATGTTGGAAATCCAGCGGATGGCAAATGCGATCCTCAGGCCACAGGCTCCAACCTGCAGGCGACAGCCGGAAATGCAGCGCCAACCATTGCGGAGACCTGGTCATTGAGCGGGACGGGAGTTCCACAAGTGATGCTTTCAGCCACCGAACCATCGACCATCGTTGCGACGCTGGGCAATATCGCAGGCATCCCACTTCAAGGACCTCCGGCAGGCGCCATTACGTGGACTCGGCAGATCGATGGCACCTGGAGTTGTCGCTCGGCCAACATCGATCCTAAATACGCGAGCGCGGCTTGCCCGCTTTAGTGCCGCCCAACGGGTGCTGCTGAGCCGCTGGTGTTCGCGACGATCAGGAGGCGATTCCTGTCCTTGATGCATACGACAAAGAGATCCGCATAAGGGAAGCACGTACTCGACGTCTGTCAGATGCTGCTCCGCAAAATCAACGGGCTCCTGGCTCACTTCGGTACTGCCGACCTGACGACTTCGACTCCGACTTTCCGCCATGCCAAGCGGATGTGACCCAACCCGCCCAATCTTTGAGCACAGCCCCGTGCGCAGCGACTCAACTGGCTGCAAAAAACGACGAGCTGTTCAGCACTAAAGCGCTCTGAGCATCTTCAGCCCGCGTGGCATTTGAGAGCTCGCATCTCAAGTGATCGACCCGCGCCAGTTGGAGAGGCCGCTCATCCATTCGCACCTGTGCAACACACCGCCTTTCAGACAAACGGTCATTTCAACAGCGCGAACGGCCCGTTGCCCTGGTAACAATTAGCAGCACAAACATTACCATCGGACACGTTGTTCATCGACTTTGTGAACTGAAGGCCGATTTCCGCTTTTCCATGAAAAAACCAGCGTTCTCACCGCGAGGGCTGAAGGGCTTCACCCTGATCGAGATGATGGTCGTCGTCCTCGTGCTGGCGGTGCTGGCTGCGTTCGCGGTGCCGTCGTTCCGGACCATGATCGCCAACCAGCGGGTGACTTCCGCAGCGCAGGAATTGCAGGTCGTGCTCCTGTACGCCCGCTCGGAGGCTGTCTACAAGCGCGTCGAGACCACTGTCACTTCGTCCGGGCAGAAGTGGGAAGTCACGGCAGCAGAGCAGGTGCTGCGCGAGGCCACCCTGTCCGACGTCGTCAACGTGGAGCCCGGATCTGCCGGCGGCGTGATCTTCGACGTGTCGGGCCAGGCCAAGCCTGCTGCTGGCGGCACGTCGTACACGGTGTCGGTTTCCGCGACCGACGCGTCCCGTGTGCAGTGCCTGAACGTGTCCCCGGCGGGGTTGGTGCGGCTGAAAGGCGTACCGGTCGGGCAAGCCTGTCCATGAGCCTCGCCTCCTTGTTCCAGTTTCATCCATGAACGTCCCTCGTACCTCATCGTCGTCCCGGCAAAAGGGCATGAGCCTCATCGAGGTCCTCATGGCGGTTCTGCTGGTGAGCATCGGCCTGCTTGGTGCCGCAGGCATGCACGTGCGCGCCATCCAGTTCTCCACGGACACCGAACGGCGCCAGATGGCGTCGATGGTCGCGTCCGAACTGATGGAAACGATGCGCGGCGACACGCTGACCGTGCTGCAAAGCGACGGCACGCCGAAGGTGGATCTCGGCGGCTACGCCAAGGCGGCGGGCGGCTCGCTGGATGCCGTGACCGAGGGCGATTGCCAGCCGCTGGCTGCCGTTCCCTCGAAACGGCTGGGCTGCTGGGTTGTGCGCGCCAAGCAACTCATGCCGGAACTGAAGGATGAGCTCGTCACGAGCAACTTCGTCGTCGGCCTCGATGCGGTCAGCGGCGTGGTCCTGGTCACCGTCGCCTGGCCGGTCAAGAAGGGCCAATGCCTGGACAGTACCGACAATGAATATTGCTCCTACACATTGCGATCGAGGCTCTGAACCCATGTCGCATACATCTCTGCAGGCGCGCACAGGCGTCATCCGCCGGCCTCGGGCAGCCGAGCAAGGTATTTCGTTGATCGAACTCCTGGTGGCAATGGCCGTCGGGCTCATCGTCATCCTGATCGCGACCACGATCTACGTGGAAGGGATGCGCAACTTCAGCTTCCGCACCGGCCAGAGCGAAAACCTCGGCAACAGCCGCTACGCACTGGGGACCCTCGACAACGAGTTCACGAAGGCCGGCTATCGGCGCGACCCGACGCAATCCATGGATGAAGCCTTCCCCGCCGATGCCGCAGCCTATCCCAACGGCTGCCAATTCGCCGTGGGCCAGGCAATGTATGCCCTCGATCCGGGCACGTTGTGCATGCGGTACCAGGCGCGTGACAACGACGAAAAGGACTGTGCGGGCTCGGCGGCAGGCATTGCCGGCCTGGGGGCCTATCAAGCGCCGCCCGCGCCTGCGTTGGGTGCGGGGTTGTTCGTCGAAAAGTACTCCCTCAACGACAAGGGCGCGCTGGTCTGCCAGGCCGGCAATCAGGCCGAGGGTGGGCAGGACGTGGCCATCGGCGTAAAGGACGTGTTCTTCGAATTCGGCGTCGGCAAGGGGACTGACTCGTTCGCCGAGCGCCGCGTCGAGGAATTCAAGGTCACCACCCCCACTGGAGAAGACGTCATTCGCTCGTTGCGCTATGCCGTCCTGCTGGTGAGCACCGGCCAGAAGATCACCGGGGGCATCGATTCGTCCGTCTGCGACCGCTGGACGAAGGCCGGCGGCACCGCCGAAAGCTGCGACACCAGCAAAGGCCAGCTCTATCAGTTGGCCAGCGGTTCCCTCACGTTGAGAAACCTGATGCCATGAGCGCGCCACGTCACTTCCTGCCTTCTTCTTCCCTGCGCTCGCGCCAGCGCGGCGCTGCGCTGTTCGTCGCGATGATCATGATGCTGCTGGTCCTGGTGCTGGCCGTCGTCGGCATGCGCACCGTCACGCTGGAATCGCGCATCGCCGGCAACATGATCGAAAACCAGCGCATGCAGGAAACGGCGGACGGCGCGTTGCGCGAAGGCGAGCGCATCATCCAGAAGTACGGCCTGTCGCTGGCCAAGTGTGCCGAGGGTTCCGCCAGTCCGGTGGACGGGGTCAAGCCCTGCTACGTCGGCGAGGCTCGTACCGATACGTTCGGACTGGACACGACGTTCAGCGTGAAGAAAGAGGCCGTGGGCTTCGGGTCGGATTATCAGGATCCGTCCGGCTACTGGTATCCGCGCTACATCTCCACCGTCTGCCCGAAGGGCTCGAGCGCCACGTCCGCCCTCGACGCCGCCACCACCGGCTGCATGGAGTTCTATGAACTCAATGCGCAGGCGACCACCGAAAAAAGCGTGCAGGTCTGCGGCCCGACGGCCTTCTGCCTGCGCTCCACGGTCAATCTCTTCATCAAATAGTCGAGGAGGGCTGCTATGGCTCGCTCCAACCTTTCAGAACGGTCACCCTTTCGCATCTTCCACACGGTCGGCCTGCTTGCGGCCGCTGCGGCGATGCTTTTCGGCCAGCACCTTGCGACCGCGCAGGACAGCGGAGATACGGCGCTGGCACAAACGCCGCTGTTCGTGAGCGAGAGCAACCCGCCGCTCAACATGCTGGTGATGGGGCGCGACCACAAGCTCTACTACGAGGCCTACAACGATGCCTCCGACCTGAACGGCGACGGTGTGATCGACGTGGGCTACAAGCCCGACCAGATCGACTACTACGGCTACTTCAACAACAACGCCTGCTACGAATACAGCGGCGACAAGTTCACGCCCGTTGCGGCTGCCACCGGTGCCAAGAACAAGATCTGCGCTGGCGGCACCCGCTGGAGCGGCGACTTCCTGAACTACCTGGCGACCTCGCGCATGGACGCCATTCGCCGCGTGCTGTATGGCGGCACCCGGGTGACCGACACCACCTCCAGCACCGTGCTGCAGGCCGCCTACATGCCTCGCGATGCGCATGCCTGGGGCAAGGCCTACGACCCGGTTCGCGACGGCCCGGTCTACAACATCAGCGACTACGCTCCTCTCGCGCAGCCGGCAACCGGAACGCGCCATCTTTTCGCGGTGACCACGCTGGGTGAAACCGACGACAACGCGATTCCTCGCCTGCGGGTGCTCAACGACTCGAAGTTCCAGATCTGGGATTGGGTGTCCAAGGAAGGGACAGCCGGACAGGATGATTGCCTGGGTGGGGTGCAATGTGCGGCGGCAGCAGGTTCGACATTCGACATGTTGACGAGCAGTGCATACCGGAACATGACCATCACGACCTGGAAGAACACGAACAACGCCGGGACGCCAGGCAACGCGGCGGACATGGCAACCTTCTTCACCAACAAGATCGTCGATGCCAACAGGTGCGGCACGGCCGCCATCAGCGTGATCGACACCACCGGGGGTAACAACAATCCCTTCAGCGGCACGAATGGCTGTACCCAGGACAACTACCTGACCGAGATCGTCGGGGAGATCAACATTCCTACGGCAGGCGAATACACCTTCGCCGTCGATGGCGACGATGCCGTGGAAGCCCGAATCGATGGCACGACATGGGGCTGGTATGGCGGCCACGGCGCGGACCGCAGCCAGGGGACTTTGCAGAACCATTCGAAGAGCATCACCTTCGCCACGCCGGGCTGGAAGTCGGTGAGATTTCGCCATGTCGAAGGGGGCGGCGACGACAACTGGGGCCTGGCGTTGAAGCTGACACGGCCTGCCAGCGCCATCAAGACCCAGAAAATCCGGGTGGAGGCCTGCTCCAGCACCAACGCGGCCCTGCGCGAGGCCAGTTGCAAGTCCTATCCGAACAACGGTGGCACGGCCATCTACAAGCCGACAGGCCTGCTGCACGACTTCGGCGAGAACAACAAGATGTACTTCGGCCTGCTCTCGGGCTCGTACCAGAAGAACATTGCTGGCGGCATGTTGCGCCGGAACATGAGCAGTTTCGCGGACGAGGTGAATCCGCAGACCGGCGCCTTCCGGACCGACGTCGCCGGCGTGGTCGCCAACATCGACCGGCTGCGCCTGATCGGCTTCAACGGCAGCCAGTACAACGACTGCGGCTGGATCACGGACGGGCCTATCAGCGGCAAGACCGATCCATCGATGTGCGCCATGTGGGGCAACCCGATAGGCGAGATGATGTTCGAGACACTGCGCTATTTCGGCGGGGCGTCGGGTGCGCACAGCGAATACAACTACGGCACCGGGGCCAAGGACAGCGCGAGCCCGCTGAACCTTTCGAAGCCCAACTGGATCCCGCCTTATGCGGCAAAGGCCGATGGCGGCGGAGGCTACCAGCATTGCGCAAAGCCGGTGATGACGGTCCTCAGCGACATCAATCCTTCGTACGACACGAAGATTCCGGGTAGCCAGTACAAGAAGTCCATGGCACTCAATGCGGACGCTCTCACCGGCTTCAATGTTTCCGACGAGGTGAGCGCGATCGGTGCAGCCGAAGGCATCAACGGCAACAACTTCTTCATCGGCCAATCGACTTCGACCAACGCGAACGGTGCACCGTCCGTGAAGACGGTCGATGACCTGTCCTGGGTGCGCGGGCTGTCGCCCCAGGAGCCCAGCAAGGAGGGCAGCTACTACTCCGCAGGCGTGTCGCGCTTCGCAGCCAACAACGCGGTCTTCGGCAATGCCAAGGGCAAGAACCGGCTGATGACCTATTCGGTGGCCATCGCCTCCCCGCTGCCGCAAATCCGTTTCCCGGTGGGCAACGGAAGGTTCGTGACGATCTCTCCGTTCGCCAAGTCCGTGACCGGCTACAACATCGATCCCACGCGCTTCGCTCCCACCGACCAGATCGTGGACTACTACGTGGACCGCATCGCCAACACCGGCACGGCGGACCAGAACGCCAGCATCAACGGTGGACGCCCCTATGCGGAATTCCGCATCAATTACGAGGACGTGGAGCAGGGTGCCGACCACGACATGGATGCCATCTCGCGCTATGTGGTCGCCTTGCAGGCCAACGGCACGGTGAAGGTCGACATGGTGTCCGAATACGCGGCGGGCAGCATCGGCCAGCACATGGGCTACGTGATCTCCGGCACCGACCAGGACGGCATGTACCTGGAAGTGCGGGACAAGGACACGGGCTCCGTGTACTACGCGCTGAACACGCCGCCGAATCGCGCGCCGGGCTACTGCGTGAACCGGTCGTCCGACGCCGAATGCGCCAACCTGCCGCTCACGGCGAGCCGGACTTTCACTCCCAGCAGCACCGGTTCTTCCGGCAGCTTCCTGAAGGACCCGCTGTGGTACGCCGCCAAGTACGGCATGCCGGGGCGCGACCCGGCCTCGGTCGTGGGAGACCCGGACAACTATTTCCTGGTGACCAACGCCACCACGCTGAAGGCGCAGATGACCAAGGCCTTCAACGACATCCTGCAGAACACCAACTCGGTGACGGCGGTGTCGGTGGACGTGCCCGGCGGCACGATCGCCTCGGGCGCCGAGGTCTACCGCACCCGCTTCGAAGCCGAGGGTTGGGTCGGCGACGTGATCCGCGAAACGCTCGGCGAAAGCGTGCCCAACGGCTCGCTCAACTACGTGCGAAAGTGGAGCGCAGCCGAGGTGCTGGCCGCACGCGACAAGAAGACCCGGAAGATCCTGTACGCGGGCGCCGGCGATACGGTCACCCTGCGCCCCTTCACCTTTGCCGGAATCACTTCGCAGACCGCCGATGCGGCCTGGTTGACGGCACTGAACCTGGACCCGGCCGCGAATCCGAGCCGTGCAGACGGCAAGGCCGAACAGCGCATCGGCTTCCTGCGCGGCGAGACCAACACGCTTCGCGTGCGCAAGAACGTGCCCAGCGGCATCGGCCCCAACGTGCTGGGCGACATCGTCAACTCCTCGCCATTGCGCGTGAGCGGCGCGCTGTACCGGCCCGCGCCAGCGGACGCTCTGGAGGGCTCCAGCAACTACGCAACGTTTGCCACCGGCCAGGCAAGCCAGCCTGAAATGATCTACGTGGGCGCCAATGACGGGATGTTCCACGCCTTCCGTGCGGCGACCGGCGTCGAGGAGTTCGCCTTCATTCCGACGGCGGTGCGCGGCAACCTGAACACGCTCACCATGCCCGACTACGGCAAGAAGGACGGCACGTCCCATCGCTACTACGTCGACGGCACGCCCGTTGCCTCGGACGTGTATTTCGGCTCGGCGTGGCACAAGGTGGTGATCGGCAGCCTGGGTGCGGGCGGCAAGGAAGTATTCGCGCTGGACGTTACCGACCCCACCGCGCCCAAGCTGCTGTGGGAGTTCATGGCCGACTCCGGTGACCGCGCCAACATGGGCAATTCGCTGGCGCAGCCAACCATCGCCCGCATCAACGATCCCGCGACCGGTCACGGCAAATGGGTCGCTCTGGTGCCGGGCGGCTACCAGGCGGGCAACAGCACCGCCGGCGGCGGCGGCGCCAGCCTGTTCGTCGTGGACATCGCCAATGGCGCCGTGCTCCGGCGCTTCGACCTGGACGGCGGCATGACGTCCGACGAGATGACCGCTGCAATGCCTTTGGGCAACGGCCTGTCTCGGGTGACTGCCGTGGACAACAACAGCGACGGCAAGGTGGACATGGCCTATGCCGGCGACCTGGCCGGCAACGTGTGGCGCTTCGACCTCAACAGCGGCGACATCTCGGCCTGGACGGCGCAGAAGTTCTACACGGCCAAGGACGCGGACGGCAAGCGCCAGCCCATCTCGGCAGCGCCCTACGTGCTGCGGCACCCGACGGGCCTGGGCGACCTGGTGATCTTCGGCACGGGCCGCCTGCTGACGGCCAGCGACAAGAGCAGCACGCAGAAGCAGACTGCGTATGGCATCTGGGACCGCTACAGCACGAAGGGAACGACGGCGCCCGTGCCATTGCCGACGGCTGACAAGACACGTACCAACCTGCAGAGCCAGTCGTTCGCCGAACTGGAAACCGGTACCGGCAACTACTCGCTAACGAACAACAAGGTGGACTGGTACAAGTCCGGTGCGGCAGGCACAAGGGACATCGATGTCGACAAGTGGGGCTGGATGGTGGACATGCCGCGAAACGGCGAGAAGATCGTCTACGACCTGACGTTGTACGGCCGCGGCCTGTTCCTTTCGTCGGTGCGAACCTCGGAGGATCCTTGCGCGGCGGGCATGAGCGGCACGATCTACGGCATCGACCCGAACGGCGGCGGCCGCACCGACTACGTCGTGTTCGACATGAACGGCGACGGGATCTTCAACTCCTCCGACGCGATCGCGGGCGGCATGGTCAGCGGCACGGGAACGGGCGCGGGCAAGCAGACGATTCGCGCGGAGCGGGTGTTCGACCCCAGCGCGAACGCAGAGCGGCGAGTCAACCACGGCTTGCAGTTCGGCCGCCAGAGCTGGCGCAAGCAGCCGCCGAACCCGAAGAAATGACGTTTCGAGCGTTCCGGCGCCGGGATGGCGAGAGGCTATTTTTGAAGGAGAAACAAGTGCGCAACGCTGAAAAGGGCTTCACCCTGATCGAGCTGATGATCACAGTGGCCGTTGTCGCCATCCTCGCGGCCATCGCCTACCCGTCGTACACGGAGTATGTGATGCGGGCCCGGCGGACGGAGGGGCAGAACCTGCTCAATGACGCGGCTGCACGGCAAGAGCGCTGGAGGGCGCAAAACGGCTCCTATACCGAAGACAAGGACAAGCTGAAGCTCCCTAACGATTCGAAGTCGCAAAACAGTTACTACCAACTGGTACTGAGCACTGCAGAGGGCGACGGCGGTTACACCCTGAAGGCGCAACGCATCGGAGCCCAGTTGTCGGACAGCAAGTGTGGCGATCTGACATTGACTGCGACGGGTAAGAAGGACATAGCCGCCGATACCCCCGGAACGAAGGAGCTTTGCTGGCGCTAAGACGCGGGTGTTGACGGCTCCCGCCGCCCTCCCGTTTTGCTGCTCCACATCAGCAGCCTGTGGATTGCATCTCGCGGTCCACCACCGAAGACGCTGGAGGCTGCCGACAGTGGCATCGGTGCTGCGATCGACGCCTCCGGTCGCCAGCATCGGCTGCCGTGTGTCGCTGCCGCTCATGCTCACGGTCTTCTAGCGGCAGCCTGCTTGACGCAGACGTCGTCCGTCGGCTCGTCCGGGCGCGTTTGAAGTGGCAAGCAAATCCGCGGTGCCACGGTGGATCGTCACAGCCCGCTTGTGGCGGCCTGCACAATCCTTGCGATGCCCTTTCTCAACGCGGCACTGATCGCCCTCCCTTTCCTGTTCCCCGTGGTGGCCGGGCCATCCGTCAATGCCTGGCAGTTGCTCTTCGCTTGGGCTTGCATTGCATTCCTGCTGTTGCTGAGCGACGCCCGTGGTGAACCTCTGGGTCGCGCGGTGTTGTTCTGGCTGGTGCTTTGCGCGGCGTGCGTGGCATTGCTCCACGGCGATGCCTGGGGTTTCCGGCTGCCGGCCTGCATCGCGATCGCGGGCGTCGGGATGGCTGCGCTGGTTGGGGCTCGCATGTCGGGCACCACCCAGGGGGCTGCCGCATTGGCCTGGGGCGTACTGGCATCCGGACTCGCCAGTGCCGTCCTTGGTCTGTTGCAGTACTACGGCCTGGCCGAACCCCTCGCGCCATGGACAACCTCGCCCGCACTCGGCCAGGCCTACGGCAACCTGCGCCAGCGCAACCAGTTCGCGACGCTGATCAGCCTGTCATGGTGCGCGGTGCTGTGGCTTCACGCCACGAGCGATGCGACGCGCACGCGGCGGGGCCTGATGGCGGCGGGGTTGCTGTTGCTGATCGCGGCCGCGGCATCGACCTCGCGCACGGGCCTGCTGCAGTTGCTGTCGATCCTCGGCGTAGCGAGCTTCATCGCAAGAAGAGAGCGTCGGCGCGTGCCGCAGCAATCGGCCGTCCCGTTTCGCCTGCCGGCGCCTCGGTTGCTGCTCGCGGCGATACCGCTGTACTTCGCGATCGCCTGGGTGTTGCCGAGGCTGGCCGCTGGCGGCGGCTCAGGTGTGGAGACCATGATCGAGCGCCTTAAAAGCGGCGCACCCGACGATCACAGCCGCATCCTGCTCTGGCGCAACGTGCTGGCGCTGATTTCGGAGCATCCCTGGACGGGTTGGGGCTGGGGCGAGTTGTCATATGCGCACTACAGCGCTGCATACAGCGGCGGGCGATTCGTCGAGATCCTGGACAACGCGCACAACCTGCCGCTGCATCTCGCCGTCGAGCTCGGGATTCCCGCCGCCGTGCTGATCTGCGGCGGCTTTCTCTGGCTGGTCCTTCGCGCCCGGCCGTGGCGCGAGCGCGATCCGGTCCGGCTCATGGCCTGGGGAATGCTCTGGGCCATCGTCCTGCACAGCCTGCTCGAGTACCCGCTCTGGTACGGGCCGTTCCAGCTGGTCTTCGGACTTTGCATCGGACTGCTGTGGCCGGGCCGGCACTCGCAACGCATTGAAAAAGCGGCGCCCTATGCCGCCGCGGCCTTGCTGGCCATCGTCGGCTATGCCGGCTGGGACTACCTTCGCATCAGCCAGATCTACCTGCCTCGCGAAGAGCGGCTGGCGCCCTATGAGGACGACACCTTGGCCAAGATTCGTGCGTCCCGGCTCTTCGCCAACCAGGTGCAGTTCGCGGAACTCACGCTGACGACCGTCACGCGCGAAAACGCCGGCGCGGTGCATGAACTGGCGAAGCGCGTCATGCATTTCTCGCCGGAGCCGCGCGTCATCGTGAAGCTCATCGAGAGTGCCGAGCTGCTGGGGCACGAAGCAGAAGCGCGGGAAGAGGCGGAGCGTTTCAGCAACGCGTTT
>Ga0209675_1001509_pt1 | contig 13319 bp, 15 predicted proteins | sample AraplaCol_mLB_r2_2_FD_184280 | JGI IMG/M metagenome (GOLD analysis project Ga0209675, IMG submission 184280) | Arabidopsis root microbial communities from North Carolina, USA - plate scrape MF_Col_mLB_r2 (SPAdes) (version 3) | ecosystem: Host-associated > Plants > Roots > Endosphere | place... | reverse complement strand
TACCGACATGGCACTGAAACCGCAGATGAACGAGGTCTGGGACAGCTGGGTGGACATGAAGAACCCGCCGCAGCGCGCCTGTATCGGCGCGTCGCTGGAAGAGGGCGACCTGATCGAGATCGTCGCCACTGCCTCGACCAAGGACTGAGCGCCATGCTGCCGATCACCCGCCTCACCGGCATGACGCCGACCCGCAGCCGCGCCGTGGCGCATGACAAGACGGTCTTCACTGTCGCCGTGGCCGATACCGCCGATCAGGACATGGGCAAGCAGACCGCAGAAACGCTGGCCAAGATCGACCGCTTCCTCAAGGATGCCGGCACCGACAAGTCACGGCTGCTGCGCTGCACCGTCTTCATCTGCGACATGGCGCTGAAGCCGCAGATGAACGCGGCCTGGGATGCCTGGGTCGACATGGACAACCCGCCTCAGCGCGCCTGCATCGGCGCCACGCTGGAATATCCTCATATGGTCGAGATCGTCTGCGTCGCCGCGACGCAGGACTAATGCCTTCAGCCTTGCACGCCGTCAGAATGTCGGCGGTGTGCAGGCGCTGACCAGCTCGCAGGCATCCTTGCCGATATTGCGGAAACGGTGCGGCTGGTCGCTCTCGAAATAATAGGCATCGCCCGGCCCCAGCACGCGGGTCTGCCCCGCCACTGTCACTTCCAGCCGGCCGCGGATGATCACACCGCCTTCCTCGCCATCATGCTGCAGCATCACCCGGCCGGTATCGGCGCCGGGCGCATAGCGCTCGACCAGGATCTGCAGCGCACGGCCGCGCAGGTCGGCGCCAACCTGGCGATAACTGATCTTGCCCTTGCCCACCTCGGCCAGTTCCTCGGCCGCGTAGAAGGCCTTGCGCGGTGCAGGCTGTGCCTCGCCGGCGAAGAATTCCGCCAGGCTCATCGGCAGGCCGTCGAGCACGCGTTTCAGCGCGCCGACCGAGGGATTCATCTGGTTCGACTCGATCAGCGAGATGGTGGCGTTGGTGACGCTCGCCCGCCGCGCCAGCTCGCGCTGCGACAGCTTGGCCGCCTGCCGTACGGCCTTGAGCCGCGCCCCGATGTCGATATCCATGCCAGCCACCCGTTTCTCTGTTCAGGATCGTGAACATTCTGCTCATGATCCTATAAATATCAAGCGCTTAGCCGGCCGCAGAAAAGCACTGTTTCGCCCGTGCAAACTCCCCGATGATCGGGCCACAAGCCCCATCCCCGCCAGACGATTCCGGAGCACCGCCATGTCTGCCAAACCTGCCCTTGCCAACGAGAATACGGCCGTGCCGAACGACCTGGAATCCTGGTGGATGCCCTTCACCGCCAACCGCCAGTTCAAGGCCAATCCGCGCCTGCTGGTCGGCGCCAAGGACATGCATTACACGACGCATGACGGCCGCCAGGTGATCGACGGTTCGGCCGGCCTGTGGTGCGTCAATGCCGGCCATTGCCGCCAGCCGATCGTCGAGGCGATCCAGAAGCAGGCCGCCGAGATGGATTTCGCGCCCACCTTCCAGATGGGCCATCCCAAGGCGTTTGAATTCGCAGCACGGCTTGCCCATCTGGCGCCGGGCGACCTGAACCATGTCTTCTTCGCCAATTCCGGTTCGGAAGCGGTCGATACCGCGCTCAAGATCGCCATTGCCTATCACCGCGCCCGCGGCGAAGGCGCGCGCACCCGCCTGATCGGCCGCGAGCGCGGCTATCACGGCGTCGGCTTCGGCGGCATTTCGGTCGGCGGCATCGTCTCGAACCGCAAGGTCTTCGGCCCGCTGCTGGCCGGCGTCGACCACCTGCCGCATACCCACAGCCTGAAGGACATGGCCTTCTCCAAGGGCCAGCCCGACTGGGGCACCCATCTGGCCGACGACCTGGAGCGCATCGTCGCGCTGCATGATGCCAGCACCATCGCCGCCGTGATCGTCGAGCCGGTCGCCGGCTCGACCGGCGTGCTGATCCCGCCGAAGGGTTATCTGCAGAAGCTGCGCCAGATCTGCGACAAGCACGGCATCCTGCTGATCTTCGACGAAGTGATCTGCGGCTTCGGCCGTACCGGCGCGGCGTTTGGCGCCGATACCTTCGACGTGCTTCCCGACATGATGACGGTGGCCAAGGGCCTGACCAACGCCGCCGTGCCGGCCGCTGCCGTCTTCACCCGCAAGCATGTCCATGACGCCTTCATGAGCGGCCCGGAGAACATGATCGAGCTGTTCCACGGCTATACCTATTCGGCCCATGCGCTGGCCTGCGCCGCCGGCATCGCCACGCTGGACCTCTATCGCGACGAAGGCATCTTCGAGAATGCCAAGGCGCTGTCGCCCTACTGGGAAGATGCCGTGCACAGCCTGAAGGGCGTGAAGAACGTCATCGACATCCGCAATATCGGCATCATGGCCGGCATCGAGCTGAGCGCGCGTGAAGACGGCGCCGGCAAGCGCGGCTACGAGGTCTTCGTGAAGGCTTACGAGAAGGGCCTGATGTGCCGCCTGACCGGCGACACCATCGCGCTGTCGCCGCCGCTGATCCTGACCAAGAAGCATATCGACGACATCTTCGGCATCCTGAAGGACGCGATCCAGAGCGTGAACTGACCCGCAGCCGGTTCCGCCTCCATGAAAAAGCCCGGTCTCACGACCGGGCTTTTTTTGTCAGGCCGGGAAGGCCTTGTCGTAATGCTGTTCCAGCCTGTCCATCTTGGTCCAGAAGGCCTGCACCGGGCGGCCGTGCAACTGGTCGATCAAAGCCGCCACATGGGTATGCCAGCCGGCGCTGACGCTCAGCATTTCCGTGCGGCCGGTCAGGCGACGATGCGTCAGCACCATCAGCACATCCTTGCCTTTCGGCGTCAGCTCGAACACCACCTCTGAATTGACGCCGGGACCGCAGCGGCCGTCGGGATCTTCCTTGGTGCCCCAGGTCATCGCCAGCCGGCGCGGCGGATCATACTCGGTGATGATGCCGCCATGGTTCACCGGCCCGGTATACTTGCTGTAGCGCTCGGGCACCGCCTCGCCTTTCGGGGCCAGCGCGCCGTTGTGGAATTGCAGCGTCACCTTGCCGCCGACGCGCAGCTCCATCTCGCCCGCCGCCAGCCAGGTGGCGCGCTTCTCAGAGTCGGTGATGTATTCCCAGACGCGTTCGACCGGACCGGGCAGCAGACGGGTGAAGCGCACCGCGCCGGATTCCAGCAGCGTGCCGTAATCGTCGTTGTTGATGACTTCGCTCATCGCCGGCTTCCTTTCGGTTTCGCCTTCGGTTTCGACTCCCGGGGCTTTCGCAATTCGCGCTCCAAGGCATCCAGACGCGGGCCCCAGAAGCGCCGCACCTCGGCCAGCCAGCCGTCCATCTCCGACAGCCCCTGCGGGTTGAGCTGGTAGATGCGGTGCTGGCCATCCACCCGCACCTGCACCAGCGCCGCTTCGCGCAGCACTTTCAGATGCTGCGAGACGGCCGGGCCACTCATGGTGAACTGCTCGGCGATCTCGCCGGCGGCGCATTCGCCGCGGCTCAGGCGTTCGACGATCTGCCGGCGGGTGGGATCAGCAAGGGCGGTGAAAATCTGCATGGCCGTACATTTATTATTTTCACTTAAATAAGTCAATACTTAAATATAAGACCTGACGGTACGCAGCGTTTTCGCGGAAATCCAGTCAGGATGGAGTGTTGGCGGACGACAGCAGCTTGGCTTCCGCCACCAGCGCCGCCGTCAGCGGCGTCATCGGTTCGCGGTTGGGAACAATGAGACCAATAGAGTGCACCGCATCGGGCGCGACGATCGGGATCGAGCGCAGCCGTTCGGTCAGGCCCAGCGTATCGGCCAGCTTCTCGGGCATCACGCTGGCCCAGCGGCCGGTGCGCACATGCGAGAACAGCACGATCATGGAATTGGATTCCAGCGTCGGCTCCGGCTCGCCACCGCCGGCCTCGCGCAGCAGCTGGTTGATGATGCGGCGGTTCTGCATGTCGGGCGTCAGCAGGCAGAGCGGAATCTTCGCCACTTCCGCCCAGGTGACGCTGTCGCGGTCGCCCAGCGGACTGTCCTCGGACGTCAGCAGGCGATACTGCTCGGCATAAAGCGGCACCGAGCGCGCCTTGCCCAGCGGTTCGTTGTCGATGTAGCTGATGCCCGCATCGATCTCCAGATTCTCCAGCATGGAGAGCACCTCGATCGAGGTGCGCGACAGGATCGTGAAGCGGACATTGGGATGCTTGGCGCGATAGGGCGTGGTCAGCGCCGAGACCATGGCCAGCGCGGTGGGGATCGCGGCGATCTTCAGATGCCCGACCAGGCCGTGTTTCAGCGCGGCGACCTCCTGCCGCATCGCCCGGCTGTCGCCGACGATGCGCCGCGCCCAGTCCAGCACGCGTTCGCCCTCCGCGGTGAATCCGAGGAAGCGTGAGCTGCGCTGCACCAGCATGACGCCGAGGATATCCTCCAGCTGCTTGATGCCAGCCGACAGCGTGGGCTGCGTCACGCCGCAGGCTTCGGCGGCACGGCCGAAATTCTGTTCCTTGGCCAGGGCGATCAGGAATTCCAGCTTGTCGATCATGTCGTCTTCCAGGCCACCAGCAGGCTGCCGCCGGCAATCAGGATGATGCCGACCCAGTTGAGCAGGGTCAGCGTCTCGCCCAGCAGCAGCACGCCGAAGACGGCGACCAGCACCACGCTCAGCTTATCGACCGGCGCGACCCGGGCGGCATCGCCCAGTTGTAATGCGCGAAAGTAGCATAGCCATGAGGCGCCGGTGGCCAGCCCCGACAGCAGCAGGAAGACCCAGGCGCGGGAGGAGATCTGCTGCAGCGGCTGCCACTGGCCGCTGATCGTGACGATGACGAGCAGCAGCAGCAGGACCACCACCGTGCGGATCAGGGTGGCGAGATCGGCGGCGATCTCGGCCACGCCAAGCTTGGCGAAGATCGCAGTGAGCGCAGCGAAAACGGCGGCCAGCACAGCCCAGGCCTGCCAGCTTGTCCACACACCCTGCATCGCCGCCTCCCCTCGTTCCGCTGAGTCCAGCTTAGCCCTTTTTCTTCACCGCGCCGGCCGCTTCCAGCACTTCGTTCGCTGCCTTGAAGGCATCCAGGCCGGCCGGAATGCCGCAATAGATGGTGGCATGCAGCAGCACTTCCTTGATCTCGTCCACGCTGACTCCGTTGTTCAGCGCGCCCTTCACATGCAGCTTGATCTCCGGCACGCGGTTCAGCGCCGTCAGCATGGCCAGGTTCAGCATGCTGCGCGTCTTGCGGTCCAGGCCGGGCCGGTCCCAGCCATAGCCCCAGCACCATTCGGTGGTGATATGCTGGAAAGCCATGGTGAAATCGTTGGCATTGGCGATCGAGGCATCGACATAGTCGGCCCCCAGCACCTCGCGGCGCACTTTCAGGCCGGCCTCGAACAGGGCCTTGGTTTCGTCTTCCTTCGCCATCGATCTCTCCTGTCAGCGATAAAAGATATGGTCGCCGATGCGACCGAGATTCTTGCGCGTCTTCGCCCAGACCGGCGGCCTGATCTTGGCGCTGTGGAAATACAGCGCGCCCCTGGTGGGATCGGCGGCCTGGCCGGCCATGGCGGCCCGCGCGCTGTGCACGGCCTCCTCCCAGTCCTTGTCGTCGGCCGGCTCGTCGCGCTTGCCGTCGCACCACCAGGAAAACTGGCAGCCCTTCTTGCCGCCCTCGGGTTTCTGCGCCACCACGCCGCAGACCGTGTTGGGGAATTTTGGTGCCTTCGTGCGGTTCAGCACCGTATGGGCGACGGCAAGCTGGCCCTCACGGGTTTCGGTCTTGCCTTCCCAATAGACCGCCAGCGCCAGGCATTTGGTCTCGGCATCCAGCGCCTTTGCCGGTTCCGGCTCGGCGGTGGCGACCTTGGCCGGCGTGTCCTGTGCCGCCGCCGGCGCCATTGCCAGCGCCGTCAGCAGGAAGACGAGCGCCGGCATACGCATGGTCAGCCCAGTTTCGCCAAAGCGCGGTCGAAGAAATCGAGCCGGTCCTGGCCCCAGAAAGGTTCGCCATTCAGCACGAAGGTCGGCGCGCCGAACACACCTACCTCAATCGCCTGCTGGGCGCCGCGGGCATATTCCGCCTGCACGGCGTCGGTCTCGGCGGCGGAGAACAGCTTCGCCGGATCGAGCGCCACTTCGTTGACGATCTCTTCCAGCACTTCCGGATTGGCGAGATCACGCTCCTCGGCCCAGAGCGCGGCCATCATGCGATGCGCCAGCCGGATCGCGTCGTCGGCGCCGGCACCGGCGGCATCGCGGGCAGCAACCACCAGCTTGCCGGCCAGCATGTCGTTGAGCGGAAACGGCTTGGGCAGCGGGATGATCTTGATATCGAGATGTTCGCTCCAGCGCCGCAATTCATGCAGGCGATAGTCCTGGCGCTGCTTGGCGCGCTTGGCCAGCGGCAGGCCGCCGGTGGCCGGAAAGACATCGCCCGCATTCATCGGAATGATCCGCACGGTGGCTTTATGCTTCGCGGCGATTGCTTCCAGGCGCTTGGAGCCGAGATAGGCCCAGGGCGAGGCGATGAAAGTGTAGTAGTCGATATGCGCCGGCACGGCGTCCCTCCGCTGTTTCTTGCTTATGACCGGTCCTGCAGGCCGCGCAGGCGCTGGAACTGCCGCAGGGCGTATGAATCCGTCATGCCGCTGATGAAATCGGTGACGGTCAGCAGCCAGTCATAACGGCCCAGGCCCGGTTTCGGTTTCTGCGGCATCAGACGCAAAAGCGCGCGCTGCCGCGGCGCCATCTTGTTCAGCTCGCCGCGGGCGAGTTCGTAGGCGTGATGCGCGCTGCAGAAGGCGTCCAGCAGGCTGGTCAGCACCTCGCCGCCCATCACCTCGGTCTGGAAGCGTTCGCGGGTCTCGAAAATGCGGCTGCGGGTAAACGTTGCGATCTCGGCCAGGATCGGCGCGCGATCCGTGCGGCTGAGCAGATCGCCCTCGAACTTGCTGTTCAGAATCTCGGTTTCGTGATCGAGGAAGACCTGCACGGCCAGATCGATCAGGTCGCCGATCACCTTGGCGCGCAGGTAAGCGATCTTCCAGGTCTCGTCCTCGATCTCGCGATAGCGCGGCGGCACCTGGCGCAGCAGCTGCTTCAGCCAGCCCTCGGCTTCCGCAAAGGTGATGCGGCCGAGCTTGAAACCATCCTCGATGTCGACCACCGAGTAGCAGATGTCGTCAGCCGCCTCGACGAGTTCGGTCAGCGGATGCCGCGCGAAGCGGTCCTGTCCCAGCGCCAGCAGCCCGACATTGCGCGCCATTTCCTCGAACAGAGCCGTCTCGGCGACGAAATGGCCGAACTTGCCCTTCTGCGGATCGGCCTTGCTGCTGCCGAAGGGATATTTCATGAAGGTGGCGAGCGTGGCGCAGGTCAGGCGCAGGCCGCCGGCATCGCGCCAGTTCTGCAGCCGCGCCATCACGCGGAAGCCCTGCGCATTGCCCTCGAAATGCAGGAAGTCGCGGCGCTGCGCTTCGGTCAGATCCTGGATCAGCGCCGCGCCGGGGCCGGAGCGGAACCAGTGCTGCACGGTCGCCTCGCCGAAATGGCCAAACGGCGGATTGCCGATATCGTGGCCGAGACAGGCCGCCGCCACGATATGGCCGAATTCGGCCGCCGAGACGCCGAGATCGCCATGCCGCGCCAGGATCACCTCGCCGACCTGGGCGCCGAGCGACCGGCCCACGGACGAGACTTCCAGCGAATGGGTCAGCCGGTTACGCACATAGTCGCTCTCGGGCAGCGAATGGACCTGCGTTTTGTCCTGCAGCCGCCGGAAGGCCGAACAGAACACCACCCGGTCCCAGTCCTTCTGGAAGGGGTTGCGCGAGGGCGTCACCGGCTCGGCGGTTTCGTGACCGAGCCGCTGGGCCGAGAGCAGCCGGGACCATTGCATTGTCATGACGGCATGGTGGAGAGAACTTCCCGCCCTTTCAAGGCTTTGACCACCTGTGCGAGCAGCGGTTTCGGTGGAAATGCCGCCGCCGCGTTGGCTAGACTGGAGGCGGACAGGAAACCGAACACCAGCATGCTCTTCTCCCCCCTCGCCGCCGCCGCTGTCGCAGCGCCCCTGATCGTGGCGCTGGGCTGCCTGGTGGGCTGGAGCCGGCTGAGCAGCGGACGCCATCTGCTGTTCTGGGCGCTTGGCCATTTCTGCCTGGCGCCCACCTTCGCCATCGCCGGCTTCATCGACTGGCGCAGCGAAAGCCCGATCTTCGTGATCGCCTCGGTGCTGGGCGTCAACGCCATCGTCTTCATCGTCGCCGGCATGCGCATCCTGGTCGGCCGCACCGACAGCTTCATCACCGTGCTGCTGGCCGCCGCCACCGCCACGCTGGTCACCGTGGGGCTGCAGCAGATCGGCCCGGTCGCCTATTACGTCGCCGCGCCGGCAGTCACCGCCGCCACGCTCCTCTATGGTGGCGTGATAGCGATCCTGCACCGGCGCTCGGTCTTCTACATCACCGCCGGCGTGATCCTGCTGATCCGCGGCATCCTCTCGATCTATTATGCAACCGAACTGGTGGCGCAGGCGCCGTCGCTGCACGATGCCTTCGGCCTGTCGATCCTGATCAACCTGACCACCGGGCTGGCGCTGGTCATGATCGAGTTCGACAATGCCCGGCAGCGCGAGGCCCAGGCCCGCCTGACCGAACAGGAAACCCGGCTGTTCTTCGAGACCATGCTGGATTCCATGCCAGCCACCATGACCTACAAGGATACCGAACTGCGCTACCGCGCCATGAACCGGCGTATGCGCGAATTGCAGCAGAACTACAGGGACGATTATCTCGGCAAGACCTGGTCCGAACTCGTCGGGCCGGTCGCGGCGAAGCTGGTCGAGGATATCGACCGCCAGGTGCTGATCACCGGCGAGCCGACGCATATGGAGCAGGCGTGGGCCGGGCCGGACGGCCGCAATCTGGTGATCTGGGCCATGAAAGTCCCGCTGCGCGATGCGCAGGGCCGGATCATGGGCGTGATCACCTGCGGCATCGACATCACGCGCCAGAAGGAAACCGAGGCGATGCTGATCGAGCAGCGCGAAGCGGCCGAAACCGCCAGCCGCGTGAAGACCAGCTTCCTCGCCAACATGAGCCACGAACTGCGCACGCCGCTGAACGCCATCATCGGTTTCGCCGACATGATGGCGGCGGGCTATGCCGGGCCGATGTCGCAGCGCCAGCAGGACTACGCCGTCAATATCCGCGAATCCGGCGAGCATCTGCTGCGGCTGGTGAACGACATCCTCGACCTGTCACGGCTGGAAAACGGCCGCCTCGACATCCAGGCCGAGGATTGTGACTTCGATCCGATCGCGCAGAGCGCGCTGGCCATGGTGCAGCCGCAGGCACGCCAGGGCGAGGTGGACCTGCATTTCGCCCAGACCGGCATACCTTTGCGCGCCGATCCGCGAGCGCTGACCCAGATCCTGGTCAACCTGCTGGGCAACGCCGTCAAGTTCAACCGGCCCGGCGGCAGCGTGACGCTCAGCGCCGAGACCAGCAACGGCGTCACCCGCATCCGGGTCAGCGACACCGGCATCGGCATGAGCGAGGCGGAAAGCCGCGCCGTGGTGCAGCCGCTGTACCGCACCGATGTCTATCGCAGCCGCGCCAACAGCGGCGCCGGCCTCGGCCTGTCGATCTGCCGCAGCCTGGTCGAACTGCATGGCGGCCGGCTGGAGATCGAGAGCCGGCCCGGCGAAGGCACCATCGTGGAAATCGCCCTGCCGGCCTGACACGGGTTTTTCATGCGGGAGCAATTGTCTCCACCAATCGTTTGAAAACAAAAGTTTACGGCGTATTTCCTTGTTTTCGGCCGGCGTCCCGGTTTTTATTGCCGGCATATATAAACACCGTCAGCCGACCGTTTTTCTGGGAGAGAAACATCATGATGAACCGCCGCAGCTTCCTGCAGTCCACCGCCTGTGCCGGCACCGCTGCCGCCCTTCTGCCTGCTTTCGGCCGCGACGTGCAGGCCCAGGTCGACAGCCTGAAACTCTTCGTGCCGGCCAATCCGGGCGGCGGCTGGGACCAGACCGCACGCAGCATGGAACTGGCACTGAAGCAGGCCAACCTGATCAAGGGCGCGCAGGTGACCAACGTGGGCGGCGCCGGCGGCGCCGTCGGCCTGCCGCAGTTCGTCAACCAGTGGAAAGGCCAGGGCAACGCGCTGATGGTCGCCGGCATGGTGATGGTGGGCGCACTGATCACCAACAAGTCGCCGGTGAAGATCACGCAGACCACGCCGATCGCGCGCCTGACCGGCGAATTCGAGGTCATCGTCGTGCCGCCGAACTCGCCGTTCAAAAACCTGGGCGACCTGATGGCCGCCTTCAAGGCGGATCCGACCAAGGTGAGCTGGGCCGGCGGCTCGGCCGGCGGCACCGACCATATCCTGGCCGGCATGCTGGCCAAGGCGGCAGGCGGCGACGCCAAGAAAGTGTCTTACGTGGCCTATTCGGGCGGCGGCCCGGCCCAGGCGGCGCTGCTGGGTGCGCAGGTGACCTGCGGTGTCTCTGGCTGGGGCGAGTTCAGCGAGCAGATCAAGGCTGGCAAGCTGCGCGCGTTGGCGATCTCGGCCGACAAGCGCGAGCCGGGCGTCGACGTGCCCACCATCAAGGAACAGGGCTTCGATGTCGTGCTGTATAACTGGCGTGGCGTCTTCGCGCCGCCGGGCGTGAAGGATGCCGACAAGGCCGCGATGATCGACCTGATGACCAAGATGAATGCCAGCGCGCCGTGGAAGGAACAGCTGAAGACGCGCGAATGGACCGACGTGTTCCTGGCCGGCGACGCCTATGGCAAATACATCGCCGAAGAGAATGCGCGCATCGAGGGCATCCTGAAGGACATCGGCCTCGCCTGATGCAGCGCCTCGCCAAGCCGGAAACGGCCGTCGCCATCGGCGTCATCGCGCTGGGCCTGCTTGCGCTGTACGAGACCACCGAGATTCCGGTTTCGCCCATGTATGCGCAGGTGGGCCCGACGCTGGTCGCCTATCTGGCCAGCGCGCTGCTGATCCTGCTAGGACTGGGCCTGATCGTGCAGGTCTGGACCGGCCTGTGGACCAGCCCGCCGGAAGAAACCGAGGTGGTGCTGGATATCCGCGCGCTGGGCTGGCTGCTGCTCGGGCTGGTGCTCAATATCGGCCTGATCGGGCCGCTCGGCTTCATTCCCGCCTCTACCCTGCTGTTTGCCTGCACCGCGCGCGCCTTTGGCAGCACCCGGCCAGGCCGTGATGTCCTGATCGGTCTCGCCTTTGCCGCTGTCGCCTATTTCGGCTTCGCGCAGCTTCTCAACATCAACATCGGCGAAAGCAGCCTGCTCTCCGCACTGCTGGAAGGCGGCAACTGACATGGATACCCTCTCGCTTCTGGCCGGCGGCTTTGCCGTAGCATTACAGCCGATGAACCTGCTCTGGGCGCTGGTCGGCGTCACCTTGGGCACCGCCATCGGCGTGCTGCCGGGCCTGGGCCCGGCGCTGACCATCGCGCTGCTGCTGCCGATCACCTTCAGCGTGCCGGCCACTGCCGCCTTCATTCTCTTTGCCGGCATTTACTACGGCGCCATGTATGGCGGCAGCACGACGTCGATCCTGCTCAACACGCCGGGTGAAAGCGCCACCATCATCACGGCGCTGGAAGGCCACAAGATGGCCAAGAAGGGCCGTGCGGCGGCGGCACTCGCCACAGCCGCCATCGGCAGCTTCGTCGCCGGCACTATCGGCACGCTGGGGCTTACCTTTGTCGCCCCGCCGCTGGTGGAATTCGCGCTGCGTTTCGGTCCGGCCGATTACTTCTCGCTGATGGTCGTGGCCTTCATCGCCGTCTCCGCCGTGCTGGGCACCTCGGTGCTGCGCGGCCTGACCGCGCTGGCCTTCGGCATCCTGCTCGGCCTGGTCGGCATCGACCTGCAGACCGGCCAGCCGCGCTTCACGCTCGGCCTGCCCGAACTGCTGGACGGCATCAACGTGATCGTCGTCGCGGTCGGGCTTTTCGCGGTCGGTGAAACGCTCTACCTCGCCGGCCGGCCGAAATCGGAAGTCACGCTGGTGCCGCTGAAAGGCCGTGCCTACATGACCAAGGAAGACTGGCAGCGCTCGTGGAAGCCCTGGCTGCGTGGCAGCTTCCTCGGCTTCCCCTTCGGCGCATTGCCGGCCGGCGGCGCGGAAGTGCCCACCTTCGTCAGCTATTTCCTGGAGAAGAAGCTGTCGAAGAAGCCGGAGGAATTCGGCCATGGCGCCATCGAGGGTGTCGCCGGACCGGAGGCCGCCAACAACGCGTCTGCCGCCGGCGTGCTGGTGCCGATGCTGGCACTCGGCCTGCCGACCTCGGCGACCGCCGCGATCATGCTGTCGGCCTTCCAGTCCTACGGCATCAATCCCGGCCCGCAGCTGCTGCAGAGCCAGCCCGAACTGGTCTGGGGCCTGATCGCCTCGCTCTATGTCGGCAACGTGATGCTGCTGATCCTCAACCTGCCGCTGGCCGGATTGTGGGCGAAGATTCTCGCCATCCCTTCGCCCTGGCTCTATGGCGGCATCCTGGTGTTCGCCACGATCGGCACTTACGGCATCAGCCAGTCGTGGATCGATCTCGTGCTGCTCTATCTGATCGGCGGCGTCGGTTATCTGATGCGGCGTTTCGATTTCCCCACCGCGCCCACCGTGATCGGCATGATCCTGGGGCCGTTCGCCGAGCAGGAATTCCGCCGCGCCATGACCATTTCAGCCGGTGACATGACAACCTTTGTCACGCGGCCGTTGAGTCTGACCCTGCTGATTATCGCAGCGGTGCTGCTGATCACGCCGCTGGTGATGCGCAGCCGCAACCGGATGGGCTGATTTCCTTCTGGATTTTCCGGGGAATCGCCAAGATTCCCCGGCAGAATGTGACGTTTTCCGGCCAGGACCAGAAAAGTGACCGCGGTCACTGCACGCTGGCGAAAGGCATCCTATATAGGGATCATGAAGACGAGAGATTTTGCAGAGTCGCTCGGTTTCATCGGGACGAAGAGATTTTGCAGAGTCGCTTCGTTTCCATTTCCTCCCCTATGAATACCCCCTTGAGGGCGACCTTCCCCCCGGTCGCCCTCAATTTTTTTGTGCTGCGATTTGCCGAGCAAGAGTTGCCCTGGCTGCATGACTTGCCTTCGGCGGGCGCATACGCCATCACAACATCTATGAGAAAACCCCGTATCCCGGCACCGGTGCCCCCGGGCTTCAAGCCGCTGCCGCCCGTCTCGCCGTTCTTCCGCACACTCGGCAAGGTCTACATCAACGATGACGGCCCCGGTCCTGATGGAAAGCCGGGTGC
>Ga0209675_1001494_pt1 | contig 13411 bp, 12 predicted proteins | sample AraplaCol_mLB_r2_2_FD_184280 | JGI IMG/M metagenome (GOLD analysis project Ga0209675, IMG submission 184280) | Arabidopsis root microbial communities from North Carolina, USA - plate scrape MF_Col_mLB_r2 (SPAdes) (version 3) | ecosystem: Host-associated > Plants > Roots > Endosphere | place... | reverse complement strand
CCACCGGAGAATTCATGCGGATAGCGGCGCGCATGGATCGGACGCAGGCCGACCAGGGTCAGAAGTTCCTCGACGCGGGCCTTGCGTTTGGCTGGCGGCACCAGGCCGTGCAGCATCAGCGGCTCGGCCAGGATATCGCCCACGGTCATGCGCGGGTTGAGCGAGGCATACGGGTCCTGGAAGACCAGTTGCATGTCGCGGCGCAGGTCGCGGAGCGCCGTGCCCTGAAGATGCGTGATGTCGCGACCGTCAAAGACGATCTTGCCGGCGGTCGGATCGATCAGGCGCAGCAGCAGCCGGCCGGTGGTGGATTTGCCGCAGCCGCTTTCGCCCACCAGGCTGAGCGTCTCGCCGGGCTTCAGCGTGAAATCGACATCGTCGACGGCCTGTACATGGCTGACCGGCCGGCCGAACCAGTTGGTCCGCGCGACGAAATGCTTGGTCAGGCCGCTGACTTCGAGAAGATTGCTCATAGCAGGGGCGCTTTCCAGCAGGCGACGGCGTGGCCGGACGCGATCTCGCGCAGGACCGGCTGCTCGACGCGGCATTGCGCCTCGACGAAAGGACAGCGCGGGCTGAAGCGGCAGCCCTGCGGCGGGTTGAGCGGATCGGGCACGCTGCCCTCGATGGCGGCGAGACGGTCCTTGGTATGATCCAGCCGCGGGATCGAGCCGAGCAGGCCGATCGTGTAGGGATGCTGGGGCACGTCGAACAGTTGCTCCACCGGCGCCTGTTCCACGATGCGGCCGGCATACATCACGGCAACATGGTCGGCCATTTCAGCGATCACACCCATATCGTGGCTGATCAGCATGATGGCCGTGCCGAGATCGCGCTGCAGGTCGCGCAGCAGGTCAAGAATCTGCGCCTGTACGGTCACATCCAGCGCCGTGGTTGGCTCGTCGGCGATCAGCAGCTCCGGCCCGCAGGCCAGCGCCATGGCGATCATGGCGCGTTGGCGCATGCCGCCCGACAGCTGGTGCGGATAGTCGTCGACGCGTTTGTCGGGAGCGGGGATGTTCACCTTGCGCAGCATGGCGATGGCAGCCTCGCGCGCCTCGGCCTTGCTCAAGCCCTTGTGGCGCACCAGGCCTTCCATGATCTGGTCGCCGATGGTGAAGGCCGGGTTCAGCGAGGTCATCGGTTCCTGGAAGATCATCGCCAGGCGATTGCCGCGCAGGTCGCGCATCGCATCCTTGGTGATGGTGCTCAGGTCCTGGCCGGCGAATTTGATGCTGCCGCTGGCGATGCGGGCGCCGCGGCTGGGCAGCAGGCCCATCACGGTCAGTGAGGTGACCGACTTGCCGCAACCGGACTCGCCCACGATGCCCAGCGTCTTGCCGCTGTCGACCGAGAAGCTGACGCCATCGACGGCGCGGAATTCGCCGCCATCGGAGGAGAAATAGGTGCGCAGGTCATCGACTTCGAGCAGCGCCATCTTACGCTTGCCCCGCGAGCTGGGCTTCCAGCTTCTGCACTTCCTGTTCGATCACGCTGCGATCCCAGATGCCGGCGGGATTGTCGCGCGTCGCGTAGAACTTGGAAAACGCCGCCGCGCGGCCGCGCGACACGCCATAGAGCCGGCGCAGTTCGGCCAGCGGTTCGGCATGGTCGTCGACCCGCAGGGAGAGGGCAGGGTAATCCTCGCCGGTATAGATGATGAGGGCGGCCGACTGTTTGCCGCGCTTGTCGCCGCCTTCGGTCTGGCCGGCATCCAGCGCGTCGAGGAAGCGGTCGGCCAGGGCTTTTTTGCTGCTGCCGAAGGACGCGAAGGTGGCGCCCACCACGCTCTCGCCGGCCAGCATGTTGCCGGCAACCGAGAAGCCGTCACCGGTCTTGTGGCCGCACCAGCCTATGCAATTGGCGCCGGTATGGGCGGCGACGCGGCCTGCGCGATCGACCACATGGAGCTGGCGTGCCTCGCGGCCGTCATCCGAGGCGATCAGCCGTTTTACGACATCCTCGGCCGGCATGTCGTCGGTCAGCATCCCTAAGCCACGCGAACCGTAGGTCGGGTTGATCAGAGCCTGCGTCGCCAGCGCGCCGATGCCGCTTTTGGCATGTGGACAAAGCGCACCGACGGCAAAGAATTTGGTGGTGACCGCAACGCCGAAGGCGCCGGTGGCTGGATCGCGGGCGATGATCGACCAGGTCATAGATCAGCGACCCACCGCGTAGCCCTGCATGCCGCGCGGATTGGCGCCGGCGCGCAGCAGCGTGCCATCCGGCGTTTCGTCCGTGGCGGCGGCGCAGAGGCGGCCTTCCGACCAGTCGCCGCCGACCTCGACCTTGTGGCCGCGTGCCTTCAGCGCCTCGATGGTCTCTTTCGGGAAGCGGCCTTCGAGGCCGAGATGGCCGGGCTTGGCGGCGCGCGGATAGAAGGAGGAGGGAAAATGCTCGCTGTGCCAGGCCGGGCTGTCGATGGCTTCCTGCAGGTTCATGCCGTGATGCGCGACCTTCAGGAACATCTGGGGCGACCACTGGTCCTGCTGGTCGCCGCCGGGCGTGCCGAAGGCCAGCGCCGGCTTGCCGTCGCGCAGCGCCATCGAGGGCGACAGCGTGGTGCGCGGCCGCTTGCCAGGCTTGAGCGAATTCGGCAGGCCGTCTTCGAGCCAGAACATCTGCGCGCGGGTGCCGAGGCAGAAGCCGAGTTCGGGGATGATCGGCGAGGACTGCAGCCAGCCGCCCGAGGGCGTCGCCGAGACCATGTTGCCCCAGCGGTCGATCACGTCGATATGGCAGGTATCGCCAGCGGCGGTGCCCAGACGCGTGGTGGCGCCGTCGCTGCCGGCCAGACGGCCCACCGTGGGCTCGCCGACACCGACGCCGCCGGCCGCACCGGCCTTGATCGAGGTCAGCTTGGCGCCCATGCCGGTCGGATTGCCCGGGCGGAGGTCCAGCGACGCCGTGTCGCCGATCAGCTTGCGGCGCTCGGCGTTGTAGGCATCCGACAGCAAAGCTTCCATCGGCACGTCGACATGATCCGGATCGCCATACCAGGCCTCGCGGTCGGCGAAGGCGAGCTTGGAGGCTTCCACGACGGTATGGATGAAGTCCGGGCCTGCCGGGTCCATCTTCGCCAGATCGAAGCCTTTGAGCAGCGCCAGCTGCTGCAGGAAGGCCGGGCCCTGGCTCCAGGGGCCGCATTTCGCCACGGTCCAGCCGTGATAGTCATAGGTGAGCGGCGCTTCGACATGTGCCTGCCACTTGGCCATGTCGTTGCCGCTCAGCACGCCGCGATGGCGCTTGCCCGAGGCATCCATGGCTTCGGTCTTGGCCAGGAAGGCATCCACCGCTTCGGCGACGAAGCCTTCGCGCCAGGCCTTGCGGGCCGCATCGATCTTCTGTTCGCGGCTGCCGCTGCTGCCGGCCGCAACCAGCTTGCGATAGCTGGTGGCCAGGCCGGGCTGGCGGAAGATGCTGTAGGGCTTCGGCATGTCGCCGTTTTTGTCGAGCCAGACCGCGGCCGAGGTCTTCCATTCTTCCTTGAACAGCTGCTGCACGGTCGACAGCGTGTCGATCACGCGCGGCACCAGCGGACAGCCCTGCTCGGCATAATGGATCGCCGGCGCCAGCGCCTCGTCGATGCCGATGGTGCCGTAGTCGCGCAGCATCAGCAGCCAGCCGTCGACCGCGCCGGGCACGCAGGGCGCCAGCAGGCCGGAGCCGGGGATGAGGTCGAGGCCGAGCGACTTGAAATGCGCGATCGTCGCCTTCTCGGGTGCCGGGCCCTGGCCGCACAGCACTTCGATCTTCTTTTTCTTGGCGCTCCACAGCAGGGCAGGCAGATCGCCGCCGGCGCCGTTCAGATGCGGTTCACACAGATGCAGCACGAAGCCTGCAGTGACGGCGGCGTCAAAGGCGTTGCCGCCGCGCTCCAGCACGCCCATGGCGACGGCCGACGCGATCCAGTGCGTGGTGGCGACGACGCCGAAATTGCCTTTGATCTCGGGGCGGGTGGTGAAGGCGAAAGGAATCTTGGTGCTCATGAGGCTTGATCCGGGAGACTGGGATTTTCGGGAGACGGAACGGCGAGGCCCTGATCGTTGGTCATCGCCTTCAGCAGGGCCTGCTGGTGGGAGGCGACGTGCTGTCGCATGATCGCCGCCGCGCGCACGGAATCGTGGGCGGCGATCGCGTCGACAAGTTCGAGATGCTGTTGCGCCGAGCGCACCTTGCCTTCCGGCGTGCGGGCGCGGGCGCGCATGGTCTGCCAGGCGGCGTCGTAGCGGATTTTGTCGATCACCTCGAAGAGATCGAGGAACAGCCGGTTGCCGGCAGCTTCGGCCAGCGCGCGATGAAAAGCGCTGTCCCAGCGTTCGATGGTGGCGGCGTCCATGTCGGCGCTGCGGGTGGCGAGACGCTCGCCCAGCCGGCGGATCATGGCGATCTGCTCCGGGCTGGCGCGATGCGCGGCCAGGCTGGCGATGCTCGGCTCGATATGCAGCCGCACTTCCATGATCTCGTAGAAATTCGTCCGCCCGGCCAGGCGGCTCAGGGTCGGTGCAGAAGAAGAGGGTGCGGGGCCGATGAAGGTGCCCTTGCCCTGCCGGCGCCAGATCTTGCCCTCGGCTTCCAGTTCGGCGAGCGCGAGACGCACGGTGCGGCGGCTGCAGCCGAAACGGACGGCCAGATCGCGCTCGGGCGGCAGCGGGGTTTCGGGGAAGGCGGCATGATCGACCAGCAGCTTGCGCAGCATGACCATGGCCTGGGCGGCAGCGCTGTTATTGCTGGGGTCGCGGACCATCATCCTGTTCATGGCGTCGAACCTAAACAAAATGGTTCGGACCGCCAATCCCAAATCTTTGATTTAAATGCCGATTTAGTGGGCGAATTGCTGCCTCTTCCGGCACTTTGAGGGTGCAGGTGTTGGACCAATATCGACATTGGTACCGTAGTCGTCCGCCGGACCGGGCCATGGATGGTGCCATCGGGCAAATCGGGCCCAAAATCTCGCCAGGTTGGGATGGAGTCGGGGGCCAGCGGCTATTGATTTGTCGAATGGGACCCGGTACACACCGCGTCGCGCCGGGCGACCGGCGCTGCGGCCGGATCATCTGATTCGCCGCCACAGGCCGACCCCATCGTCTAGAGGCCTAGGACGTCACCCTTTCACGGTGAAGACACGGGTTCGACTCCCGTTGGGGTCGCCACTGCCAGACACTGGCGGCGATCACTCCCAGACAGGCCCATACCAGATCGAATCGCATCCCACGCGGGTGTGTAATATTCCTGTAAACTGCCCGTTTTGTGGGCTTTACGAGAGAATCGGTCAGAATTTTCCTGGGGACTGAAAACTATTTGTGATTGCGTGTGCGGTTGTGCTCCCGATATTCTCAGCACAAAGAGCATGGCACCCCAGACGACCCTTGCCCAACTGAACGAACTGCTGAACCGGGCAGAGGCCCGGGGCGTGGCGATCATTCGCCATATGCAGCGGCCCGATCAGTATGCCGCCACCTTCGACAGCTTCCGCCGCTATATCGACGAGATCGACCAGTTCTATGTGCTGGTGAACCTGGTCGAGGACCAGCTGCCGCTGTTCGAGCCGGCCCGGCGCGAGAAGCTGACGCATAATTTGGTCAATCTGCGCTGGCAGGTCTGCATCGTCGAGGTAAATGCGACGCAGGTCTTCATCGTACGCATCGGTGCCAGCAACCGGCCGCTGCCGCTGGGCGCGCGCGATTTCCTGATCCGCCGGCGCGACCGCTTGACCGAGATCGACGCCTATTACGACCAGTTCAACGAGAAGCATGCGCTGCCGAAGATCGAGATCGAACTGATCGAGGCGGTGCGCAGCCTGCTGGACCGCGCCATCGGCAAGACCCAGTCGCTGACCGATTTTCTTGCCGATGCGATGCAGGAAAGCGTCGAGGCGCAGAACGGCAACCGCCTGCGGAGTCCGAACGAGATCGGCACCGCACCGCCCAAGCGCAAGCCGGTGGAATTCCGGGTGAAGGTGGTGCATGGCCGCTTCTATGCCGATGGCATGTCGCTGCAGGCGGTGGCCGAAGCCTGCGCCGACATGAAGATGACCATGGACGACCTGGCGCGGCAGCTGGAAGTGTCGCGCTCGCAGCTCAGCCTGATGCTGAACGGCGCCGATGCGATGCCGTCGCGCATCCATGACGCCCTGCGCAATTTCCTGCGCAAGCCCTGATCAGGTTTCGATCGTCTTCGCGATAAAGCGGCCGCGGCGATAGCTGGCCCCGAAATAGACATTGACGCTGGTGACCTGTCCACCGGACACGGTCAAGTATTCGGTATTGCGGAAGGTCATGTCGTCCAGCGTCGTCACCAGATAGGTCACGAAGGCGCCTTCGGCTGTCGCCTGCAGCAGCTCGATGCGGAAATCGCTGAAACGGTCGCCGTTGGGCCAGCAGCGCTCGAAAAACGTCGTGCGGTCGATCCGGTCATCGTAAGGGCTAGTGAAGCTGAACTGCGGCGCCGCCAGCTTATCAGCCAGGTCGCGCCGGCGGTCGCGGAAGGCGTCATAAAACGCCCAGACAATGGCTGAGACATCCGCCTCGGTCTGCGTTTCCGGCTGGGTCTGCGTCATGCTCATCCTGACTTCATGGATTGGCCGATGGAGCCAAACGTCCAGGTGGCGCGCCGGTTCGCTTTTTCGCAGCGAAGCATGTCTGTTATAAGGAGCCAGACCGTCCAGCCAGGAGAGTGACATGGCCCGTGCCCAAGCCCATATCGGAACCACCCGTTACGCCGTCAGCATTAAGGCCGGACATCACGAGCTGAAGGCCGACGAGGGCGCGGCTCTGGGCGGGCAGGATACCGGTCCGGCGCCCTATGAGCTGCTGCTCTCGGCGCTTGGCGCCTGCACCGCGATCACGCTGAAGATGTATGCCGAGCGGAAAGAATGGGACCTGCAGCAGGCCCATGTGTCGCTGCTCTATCGCCGCGAGAGCGACCAGGGCGTGATCGAGCGCACGCTTACCTTCGATGGCGGCCTGGACGAGGCGCAGAAGGCGCGGCTCGCCGATATCGCCGAACGCACGCCGGTGACTCTGACGCTGAAGTCGGGCAACACCATCAACACCAAGCTGGGTTAAGGGAGGCTGCGTCATGCAGAGCCGCGCTTTCGATTTCACCGGCGCCCAGGGCCAGAAACTCTCAGGCCGGCTGGAACTGCCTGATGGTCCGGTGAAGGCTTATGCGCTGTTCGCGCATTGCTTCACCTGCACCAAGAAATCCATCGCCGCCGTGCGCATCACCCGCGCGCTGGCTGCCCGCGGCATCGGCGTGCTGCGCTATGACTTCACGGGTCTGGGGGAAAGCGGCGGCGATTTTGCCGACAGCACCTTCAGTGCCGATGTGCGGGATATCGTGGCGGCCGCGAAGATCATGGCCAATGAAGGCTTCCCGCCCAGTCTGCTGATCGGCCATAGCCTGGGCGGCGCGGCCGTGCTGGCCGCCGCCGGGCAGCTGCCGGAGATCGTCGCCGTGGCGACACTGGCTGCGCCGTTTGACGTGGAGCATGCCACCGGACAATTCGGGGCGTCGCTGCAGGAAATCATCGACAAGGGCGAGGCGCGCGTCGATCTCGGCGGCCGGCCTTTCACGGTACGCCGGACCATGATCGACGACCTGCACAACCATGACCAGGCGGCGCGGATCGGCAGCCTGCACAAGGCTTTGCTGGTGCTGCATGCGCCGCAGGATCTGGTAGTCGGCATCAACAATGCCTCGTCGATCTTCATGGCGGCCAAGCATCCGAAAAGCTTCGTGTCGCTGGACGGCGCTGACCATCTGCTGACCAAGCCGGCCGATGCCGATTACGCCGCCGAGGTGATCACGGCCTGGGCCTCGCGCTATCTGGTGACAGAAAAGACCGCCGTGGCGGAAGCGCCGGCCGTGAAGGAAGGCGAGGGTGTGGTGGTGGAAGAAACCCGCGCCGGTAAATACCAGGTCGCGGTGCGCGCGCCGGGCAGCACCTTCTTCGCCGACGAGCCGGTCTCGGCTGGCGGCATGGGGACCGGGCCATCGCCCTATGATCTGGTCGCCGCCGGGCTGGGTGCATGCACGGCGATGACCTTGCGCATGTATGCCGACATGAAGACGCTGCCGCTCGGCCGTGTGCGCGTCGCCGTGGCACACCAGAAGATCAAGGACCGCCAGCCAGGCGATGTCTTTACGCGGCGCATCAGTTTTGAAGGCCTGCTCAGCGATGAACAGAAAGCCAAGCTGATGCAGATCGCCGATAAATGCCCGGTGCATCGCACGCTGGAAGGCGGCGCGAGCATCGTGACCGAAGCGGGCGAGCCGCCAGCACCAAGTGGGCCGGCCAATGAGCATCAGCAGGATATGAAAGAGGTCTGCGAGACCTGCTAGAAAAGCTGAAGGCCGGAGCGCTCGCCACGCTCCGGCCTTCGTCTTGATCAGGCTGCGGCTTTTGCAGCCCCCGCTGTGCCGAGTGCCTGATCCAGATCGGCGATGATGTCGTCGATATGCTCCAGTCCCACCGAAAGGCGGACATAGCCGGGCGAGACGCCGCTGGCGATCTGTTCGTCGGCCGCCAGCTGCGAATGCGTGGTCGAGGCCGGATGGATCGCCAGGCTGCGTGCATCGCCTATATTTGCGACATGGTAGAAGAGCTGCAGCTTGTCGATGAAGGCCTGGCCGCCTTCCAGGCCGGCCTTCAGTTCAAAGCCGACCAGCCCGCCATAGCCGCCCTTCAGATAGGTATCGGCGCGCTTGCGCGCTTCTCCATCCTGCTTGCCGGGATAGATCACCTTCGAGACAGCCGGATGCTTGGCCAGCCAGTCGGCCACGGCGGCGCCGTTGCGGCTATGCTCGCGGATGCGCAAGGGCAGCGTTTCCAGCCCCTGGATGATCTGGAAGGCGTTGAACGGGCTGAGCGCCGCGCCGAGATCGCGCAGGAGCGTCACGCGCGCCTTGATGATATAGGCAATCGGGCCGAGCGGCTTCACGGCGTCTACCCAGACCGCGCCGTGATAGCTCGGATCGGGTCGGTTCAGCAGCGGCTGACGCTTGGGATGCGCAGCCCAGTCGAAATTGCCGCCGTCCACGATCAGGCCGCCGATGCTGGTGCCATGACCGCCGATATACTTCGTCGTCGAATAGACCACGATGGCGGCGCCATGATCGAACGGACGCGCCAGCAGCGGCGCGGCGGTGTTATCGACAATGAGCGGAATGCCAAGCGGCCGGCCGATGGCGGCGACGTCTGCGATAGGGAAGACGGTCAGCTTCGGATTGGGCAGCGTCTCGGCGTAATAGGCGCGGGTCCGGTCATCCGTCGCCTTGCGGAAATTCTCCGGATCGGCGGGATCGACGAAGCGCACCTCGATGCCCTGCTGCTTCAGCGTATTGGCGAAGAGATTCCAGGTGCCGCCATAGAGATCGGTGCTGGCGACCACATTGTCGCCGGCCTGCGCCAGGTTCTGCAGGGCGAAGGCAGAGGCTGCCTGGCCGGAACTGACGGCGAGGGCGGCTGCGCCGCCTTCCAGCGCCGCGATGCGCTGTTCCAGCACATCGACGGTGGGATTCTGGATGCGGCTGTAGATGTTCCCCAGTTCCTTGAGCGCAAACAGGTTGGCGGCATGGCCACTGTCGCGGAACTGGTAAGAGGTGGTCTGGTAGATCGGCACGGCGACGGCGCCGGTGGCCGGATCGGCCCGGTAGCCGGCGTGAAGGGCCAATGTTTCCGGATGTTTAGCTTTGCTCATGACGGGCTCCTGGGATGTTCGCCCGTCCAGTATTCACATTTAACATATGTGTTCTATTTAGTTTTACGATAGACAGGTGATAGTTATATTTGCTTAGATAGTTCCAATGTGAAATCTGGAGTCGTCTCCCCATGCTGAGTCCCGCCAGTTCTGCCGCGAATGGAAAGGCCCTGCGCACGCCGCCGGTCTCCGTGCTGTCGCCACGCCAGGCCAAGAAGCGTCTGCCGCCGCTGATGTCGCTGCGCACCTTCGAGGTCGTCGCGCGCCATCTCAGCCTGATCAAGGCGGCCGACGAACTCTGCGTCACGCCGGCTGCCGTCAGTCACCAGATCCGTACGCTGGAAGCCCATCTCGGCCTGGCGCTGTTCCGTCGCAACGGCCGCAGCATCATCCTCACCGATGCCGGCCAGGCCTGCCTGCCGGGCATCCGCGACGGCTTCGAGCGTCTGAGCGATGCGATCAGCCAGCTGGAGACGCTGGGCGAGGGCGGTGTCATCACCGTCTCGGTCGCGCCGTCCTTTGCGGTGAAATGGCTGGTGCCGCGTCTTGATCGTTTCCAGGAACAGTTCCCCAATGTCGACGTGCGCGTGGCGGCGTCGAACCAGCTGGCCAATTTCGCCAACGACAATGTCGATGTCGCGATCCGCTACGGCTCGGGCCGCTATCCCGATCTCGAAGTCGAGCGTCTGCTGCCGGAAGCGATCTTCCCTGTCGCCAGTCCGGAGCTGGCAGCACGGCTGAAGACGCCGGCCGATCTGGCATCGGTGACGCTGGTGCATGACGACAGCCCGGATGACGACCAGTCCTGCCCGACCTGGCAGATGTGGCTGCGCGCCGCCGGCTTCAGTGACGTTGATTGGAACCGTGGTCCGCGCTTCACGCAGTCGAGCCTGGTGCTGGAAGCGGCCTTGCATGGCAAGGGCGTGGCGCTGGCGAAAGCCACGCTGGCGGAAGCCGATCTGAAGGCCGGCCGCCTGGTGCGCCTGTTCGGCGATACGACGCCGATTGATTTCGCCTATTACATCGTCGGGCCGCAGCGCAAGCTGAAGCTGCCCAAGGTGGCGGCCTTCATCGACTGGCTGCGCGAGGAAGTGAACGCGCGCGACTGACGCGCGCGTTTCTCCATTCTCTTACGCCACCGAGGCGAAGGGCTCCCAGTGCGGGTGCAGCGCGCGGATCTGCGTGCGGTGCAGCCGCCGGCGCTGTGCGGAATCGAAAGCGTCGCGGCGATGCATCACGGCGATGTTGTTCCACAGCAGCAGGTCGCCGGGCTGCCAGCGATGGCGCAGTACGAACTGCTCCTGCCGCGCATGGGTCCAGAGTTCATCCAGTAGCGCATGGCCAGCGGGAGTCTCCAGCTTGTCGACCTGACGGTTCAGCGTACGGCCGAGGAACAGCGATGGCCGGCCGCTCAGGGGATCGCTGTTGACGATCGGGTGCCAGCTGCCGGCGCCGTCCCTCGTATCGGTGCGTTTGGTGCCGGCCGAAGTATAGCCGGCATCGTGGAAGATGTTGTGACGCGCGATCGTGGTCTTCAGGCCCAGCGGCAGCGTTTCATAGGCGCCGAGCAGATCGAGGAACCAGGTATCGCCACTGCCGTCTGAAGGAAGTTCACGGGCAAGGAGAGCGCAGGCGACCGGCGGATCGTTCACATAGGTCATGTCGCTGTGCCAGGCGAGTTCGCCGTCTCCCAGACCCCCGAGCGGCTTGCCGTCCTGCTTGATATTCGAGACCACGGCGATTTCGGGGAAACCATCGAGGCTGGATTTCTTGGTGTCGAAATTCGGCGCCGGATCGAGGCGGCCGAGCGCGCGGCTGAATTGCAAAAGATCGCTATCGTTTGCCGACTGCTGATCGCGGATCACAACGATGCGCGCCTGGCGCCAGGCGTCGACCAGCCGGCCGAGCTGGCGGTCATTGGCCTGGGTCAGATCGAAGCCGCGGATTTCCGCGCCGAAGCCCGGGGTAAGAGGGCGGATATCTAGCACCATGATGTCAGTCTCCGGCAGAAAAGCTCAGCCTGCAGTTTCACGCGGTCCGCCGTAAAAATCACGCAAATAAATGTATATCGACATTTAAGAACGTTTGCGTTTGTGAAATAGCCTTTGCGCCTTATTCCTCATGGTCGGACTTATCCCGAAGGAACGATCATGCGCCTCACTCGTCTCGCCCTTGCTTTCGGCCTCGCGGCCAGTGCCCTTCTTTCTGCGCCGTTGGTGCGCGCGGAAACCAACGAAGTGCGCATCGCGCAGCAGTTCGGCATTGGCTATCTGCCGCAGACCATCGTCCGGAACCAGAAGCTGATCGAGAAGCATACGGCGGCGCTCGGCCTGCCGGCCGCCAAGGTCACCTGGGCGCGGCTCAGCGGCGGCGCGGCGAGCAACGATGCGCTGCTGTCGGGCAGTCTGGATTACGCCGCCGCCGGCATCGCGCCGGTGCTGGTGCTGTGGGACAAGACGCGCGGCAACCTGGATGTGCAGGCAGTCGGCGCGCTGGATGCCTCGGCCGCTTTCCTCAACACCAGCAATCCCAATGTGAAGACCATCAAGGACTTCACCGAGAAGGACCGCATTGCCGTGGCCGCCGTGCGCGCCTCGATCCAGTCGCTGTGGCTGCAGATCGCCGCCGAAGGTGTCTGGGGCGTGGGCCAGCATAACAAGCTGGACACGCTGACCGTCACGCTGCCGCATCCAGAAGCCACCGCTGCGCTACTGTCAGGCAAGTCGGAGATCACCGCGCATTTCGGCACGCCGCCGTTCAATTTCATCCAGCTTGAGAATCCGAAGATTCATCGCGTCACGACCTCGTGGGACATCCTCGGCGGTCCAGCCAGCGTGAACCTGCTCTACACGACATCGAAGTTCCGCAAGGAAAACCCCAAGACCTACCAGGCCGTGTTCAACGCCTTCGAGGAAGCCTTCACCGTCATCAACAACAATCCGAAGGAAGCCGCGCGGATCTTCGTCGAGGAAGAGAAGGGCTTCACGCAGGAGAATATCGAAAAGCTGCTGAAAGATCCGTCGGTCAAGCTGAGCTGGGCGCCGCTGAATACCCAGAAGGTCGCCGATTTCCTCTATCGCACCGGTCAGATCAAGAACAAGCCGAATTCCTGGAAGGATTACTTCTTCCCGGAAATTCATCCGCAGACCGGGAGCTGATCCCATGAGCCCGGCTTCCATCGCCCGTCTGCCGTCGCCGCTGCTGTCGGCGCGTGGCGTGACCCTGCAGTACAAGACCGCCGACCGTCTGGTCACGGCCGTGCAGCGCGCCAGTTTCGACGTGCATGAGGCCGACCGCTTCGTGCTGCTGGGGCCGTCGGGTTGCGGCAAGTCGACCTTGCTGAAGTCGATTGCCGGCTTTCTCCCGCCGGTCGAGGGCGAAATCCTGCTGGATGGCACGCCGGTGCGCCGGCCGGGCCCGGATCGCGTGATGGTGTTCCAGGAATTCGACCAGCTGCTGCCCTGGAAGACGGTGCGCGAGAATGTCGTTTTCCCGCTGACCGAGAACAAAGTGCCGCGCAAGACAGCGGAAGAGAAGGCCGATCACCTGCTTGAGAAAGTCGGCCTCTACAAGTTCCGCGATGCCTATCCGCATACGCTGTCGGGTGGCATGAAGCAGCGCGTGGCGATCGCCCGCGCCATGGCGTTGGAGCCCAAGGTGCTGCTGATGGACGAGCCGTTTGCAGCGCTTGACGCCATGACGCGCCG
>Ga0209675_1001489_pt1 | contig 13442 bp, 9 predicted proteins | sample AraplaCol_mLB_r2_2_FD_184280 | JGI IMG/M metagenome (GOLD analysis project Ga0209675, IMG submission 184280) | Arabidopsis root microbial communities from North Carolina, USA - plate scrape MF_Col_mLB_r2 (SPAdes) (version 3) | ecosystem: Host-associated > Plants > Roots > Endosphere | place: USA... | reverse complement strand
CTTCTTGCCGCCGTTGACCAGCTCGGCATAAGCCGTGGTCATCTTCATCAGCGTGCTTTCGCCCGCACCCAGCGACATGGACAGCATCTGCGGCATGTTGTCGATGATGCCAAAGCGCCGCGCGCTATCGGCCACCTTGTCCATGCCGATGGCTTGCGCCAGGCGCACGGTCATCAGGTTGCGCGACTTCTCGATGCCGACGCGCAAGGTCGACGGACCGTAGAACTGGTCGGTGTAGTTGCCCGGCTTCCACAGCGGCAGGCCCGGGCCCTGGTCGAGCACGAAGGGCGCATCCAGCACCAGCGACGACGGCGTGAAGCCGGACTCCAGCGCAGCCGCGTAGACAAACGGCTTGAAGGACGAGCCCGGCTGGCGCAGCGCCTGGGTGGCGCGATTGAACTGGCTGATCTTGAAATCGAAGCCGCCGACCAGCGCCAGGATGCGGCCGGTATGCGGATCCATGGCGACCAGGCCGCCGCCGATTTCAGGGATCTGGCGCAGGTTGAAGCCGGCCTGCGGTTTCGCCGCATCGATCGGCTCGACCGCGATCACGTCGCCGACGGCGAGGATTTCCGACGGCATGCGCGGCGCCGGGCCGAAATGGTCGGCGCTGAGTTTCTTGCGCGCCCAGCGGAAGCCGGTCTGCGGCAGCGTGCCCTTGCTGCCGTCGGCGAAGACCAGCGCGGCGCTGTCGTTGTCCAGTGCGGCCACAGAGGCAACGCGCCAGCTCGCTGGCAGGCCGGGGAAGGGCGGCAGGCTGCCGAGCGTCTGGCCCGGCTGCAGTTTGGCCAGCGGACCGCGCCAGCCACCGGCGCGGCGGTCATAGGCTTCCAGCCCGTCGCGCAGCACGCGCTCGCCCAGAGCCTGCAGTTTCGGGTCCATGGTGGTGCGCACGCTCAGGCCGCCTTCATACAGGCCCTTCTCGCCGAATTTCTGCGCCAGTTCGCGGCGCACTTCCTCGGCGAACCAGTCGGCGCGGGCGAGTTCGGATTCCGGCCGCGCCAGCGCCAGCAGCGGTGTGGCGATGGCGGTGCGCGCCTGCTCCACGGTGACGACGCCGTCTTCCTGCAGACGCTCGATCACCCAGTCGCGCCGCGCTTTGGCGCGATCCAGATGGCGCACCGGATGATAGTTGCTCGGCGCTTTCGGCAGGGCCGCGAGATAGGCGGCTTCGGGCAGGGTGAGGTCGTAGAGCGACTTGTCGAAATAGACCAGGGCTGCTGCAGCGACGCCATAAGCGCCTGAGCCGAGATAGATTTCGTTCAGGTACAGTTCGAGGATCTTGTCCTTCGAGAAGGTCTTCTCGATGCGGAAAGCGAGAATGGCTTCCTTGGCCTTGCGGCCGAGCGAGACCTCGTTGCCGAGCAGGAAGTTCTTCGCCACCTGCTGCGTGATGGTGGAAGCGCCGACCGGGCGGCGGCTCTGCGCCAGGTTGGCCACGTTCTGCACCACGGCGCGCAGGATGCCGAGCGGATCGATGCCGCTATGCTCATAGAAGTTCTTGTCTTCGGCCGACAGGAAGGCCTGGATCACCGGCTTCGGGATCGCCTCGATCGGCACGAACAGGCGGCGCTCACGCGAATATTCGGCGATCAGGCGGCCGTCGCCGGCATGCAGACGCGTCGTCACCGGCGGTTCGTATTTCGCCAGCTGCTGATAGTCCGGCAGGTCGCGGCCGTAATACCACAGGCCGACGAGGCCGGCAGCGCCGGCGCCGATCACGCCCAGCACCGCGAGGAACAGCAGGAAGAAGAAACGCGACAGCAGACGCATGGACAGGAGGCTTCCCCCGACGCATCGGGATTAGGTGTTTTTTCGGGGCTACAGGTACTCCCGAACGGCCCCCCTGTATAGGGATAAGATTGTGGCTCGGGCGTGGCGCGGCGGCCGGTTTCCGGGGCGGGAATCAGGGATTTTCTTCAGAGTCCTGGCCGGGCTGAAAAAATCCGCGGCGGGCTGTCGGCAGGGGGGTATTCCGGGCGTCCTCGGAGGACGGACGGAAAACCGCCGCTTCCGCTGCAGGCTTACGAAAGGACCATGCCATGCGCTTCATGCTGCTGATGATTCCTAAGGGCTACGAGACGGCGCCGCCGGGCACCATGCCCGAGGATGTGCCGCGCATCGAGGCGATGATGAAGTACAACGAGTCCATGCAGCAGGCCGGCATCCTGCTGGCCTGCGACGGCCTGCATCCGCCTTCGATGGGCGCGCGCGTCTCCTTTCCGAAAGGCAAGCCGGTGGTCACCGATGGCCCGTTTGCCGAGAGCAAGGAAGTGCTGGGCGGCTACTGGGTGATCCGGGTGGCCTCGCGGCAGGAGGCGATCGACTGGGCCAGCCGCTGTCCGGCCAGCGACACCGAGGTGATCGAAGTCCGCCAGGTGCAGGAGATGGAGGATTTCCCCGACGCGGCACAGGAGGCCATCGCTTCCATTGCTGGCATGCAGGAGCAGGGGCAGCAGAAAAGTTAGGGCGCCGTCGCGCCGAAGAAGCGGTCGATGGCGGTGACAACCGCTGTCGCCAGCTTGTCGCGACCGCTGTCGGAAAACAGTAGCGCCTCGTCGCTGGGGTTGGAGATATAGCCCAGCTCCAGCAGCGCGGACGGCACGTCGGGCGCCGACAGCACGCGGAAATTCGCCGCCCGCACGGCGTTGCGGCGCATCGGCGTGGCCTCGCTCAAGGAGGCAGTCAGTAGCCCGGCGAAACGGCTGCTCAATCGGCCGGTATCACGCGAGGCGAGGTCGAGCAGGATCGACACCACGTCGTCGACGTCGCCGGCGCGCGTGCTGTCGCCCAGCTGGTCGGCGCGGTTCTCGCGCAGCGCCAGCGCTTCGGCATCGGTGTCGGTGGCGGCGTCGGCGCGGGTGTAGATGCTGGCGCCGCGTGTGGCGCGGTCGGCGGCCAGGCTGTCGGCATGGATCGAGAGGAAGAGGTCGGCTTCCTTGGTCCGTGCCAGGGCCACGCGTTCAGGCAGCCGTATGAAGCGGTCGTTCTCGCGGGTCAGCAGTACGGTGTAGCGTCCCGTCGCACGCAGCCGCGTCGCCACCGTGCGCGCCACCTGCAACGTGATCTCCTTCTCATAACGGCCCGAGGCGCTGATCGCGCCGGGATCCTGCCCGCCATGGCCGGGATCGAGCACGATCAGGCGGCGGCGGTCGGCCGTGGTCGCCGGCGGCGGGGCGATGTCGACAGCCTGGTCGAGTGGCAGATGCACGGGCTGGGCGAAGGCGATGCCGAAGGCCTGCGGCTCGGCCGGGCGCAGGTCGATCACCAGCCGGTGGCCGGCAGGTCCCTGCGGGCCGAGGCGGAAGGCGCGCTCGACCACGGCCGGCTCGACCAGGTCGATGGCGATGGTGAGCGGACCGTTCGGGGTGGAGACCGGTAGGCCAAGGGCGGCGACCAGGCCACTGGCGGTGACGTCGGGCGACGGGGCGGCCCAGCGCAGGCCGGGCAGGCTCAATTGCAGGCCCAGCCCGTCGGGGCTGGCGCTCAGGCTCGCCTCCGGCGGAACCGAGGCCTCGACTACCAGCCGCGTGAGGCCGGCATTCAGGCCAAGCTGCAAGCGGGTCAGCCGGGCCGGGTCCGCGGCCGCCGAGTCGGCCTGCGGTGCGCAGATAAATACAAGTAATATCAATGTCTTGATAGATAGGGTCAACCGCCGGGGCGCGCCGCAGCGAGAAAGACCTTGTGGGTATGCCCTGCCAAAGCGTAGCATGCAGTTGCGAATATCCGAGTCAGACCCGGACGTCCAGCCAAAGGCTTCTTCTACAAGGCGTTTTGTCTTGTTTTCGGGCCCCGGTGCAGGTGCGAAACGGTCGGCGTAGCGATGATGAGCCGGACCGCAATCACCCAGATGTCTGCCCCAAGGAGGCGACCTGGCGCGGAACAGCCCCAGAGCGGCGCTCAAGACATACCGGATGAACTGTAAACCTTCGGGGCACCCGTTCCAGCCATAGGCTGGACGGAGGCTCGGCAGACCGGCGCCGCGGCGCGCTCGGATGGTGCAAACCTTCCGATGAAGCGCCCACTCACCGGTCCACAGGATCACTACCGCCGCCGCCCGCTTAAAGTCTGGGTCGCGCCGGGCCGATCCGGCCGCAGTCCGCCCCGAGAGCAAAGGCGCGCCGCCGTCTGTTATTCGCGCGGGCGGTGCCGTGCCGCAGGAATAGTGCCTCATGGGCATGCGTATGTTGATCGATGCGACCCATCCGGAGGAAACCCGGGTTGTGGTCGTGAAGGGTACTCGGCTCGAAGAGTTCGATTACGAGACCTCCACCAAGCAGGTAAACAAGGGCAACATCTATCTCGCGCGGGTCACCCGCGTGGAGCCCTCGTTGCAGGCGGCCTTCGTTGAATATGGCGGCAACCGTCACGGTTTCCTCGCCTTCAGCGAAATCCATCCCGACTACTATCAGATCCCGATCGCGGATCGTCAGGCGCTGCTGGCACAGCAGGCCGAGGAAGAGGCGCGCGCCGCCGAAGCCGAGGAAGCCGAGCTCGTCGCCGAGGAAGCCCGCAAGGCCGCCCGCCGCGCCCGCCAGCAGCAGACTGCCGAAACCGCTGCCGACGAGGCGCATGACGAGCACGACGACAATGGCGTCGAGACCGTCGAAGGCGATTTCGAGACGGTCGAAGAGATCAAGTCCGACGCCGAGCAGCCGGCTGCTGAAGCCGCGCCGGTCGAGGCCGCGCCTGCTGAAGCCAAGCCGGTCGAAGACCAGCCCGTGGCGGAAGCGGCCCCGGCGCCGGTCGCTGCTGAGACTGCTCCGACCAGCGAAGACTCCGCCGGCGGTTCGCCGGCCTATTGGAACGTGCCGCATGTCGCCGAGCCGGTGCCGAGCATCTCCGCGCCCGTCGATGGCGGCGAGGAGCATGCCGAGGCTGCGGCCGACGAGCATGGTGATGAAGACCATGCCGAAGAGGCCAAGGACGGCGGCAAGGGCGACGACCAGGAAGAAAGCCGTCGCCGTCGCCGCGCCAATGCCTTCCGCCGTTACAAGATCCAGGAAGTGATCAAGCGTCGGCAGATCATGCTGGTGCAGGTCGTGAAGGAAGAGCGCGGCAACAAGGGGGCGGCGCTCACCACCTATCTGTCGCTGGCTGGCCGCTATTGCGTGCTGATGCCCAATACCGCGCGTGGCGGCGGCATCTCGCGCAAGATCCAGTCTCAGGCCGACCGCAAGCGTCTGAAGGCGATCACGGCGGAGCTGGATATCCAGGACGGCATGGGCGTGATCGTGCGCACCGCCGGCATGGAGCGCTCCAAGCCGGAGATCAAGCGCGACTTTGAATACCTGCTGCGCAGCTGGGACAGTATCCGCGAGCGCACGCTGGAATCCTCCGCGCCGGCCCTGATCTATGAAGAGGCCGGCCTGATCAAGCGCTCGATCCGCGACCTCTATTCGGACCAGATCGACGAAGTGATCGTGGAAGGCGAGGAAGGCTTCCGCTTCGCGCATGACTTCATGCAGATGCTGATGCCCAATCACGCCGACAACGTGAAGCAGTATCAGGACAAGATTCCGCTGTTCACCCGCTACCAGGTCGAACAGCAGCTCGATGCGATGTTCTCGCCCACCGTGCAGCTGCGCTCCGGCGGCTACATCGTCATCAATCCGACCGAAGCGCTGGTCTCCATCGACGTGAACTCGGGCAAGTCGACCCGCGAGCACAACATCGAAGAGACTGCCTACAAGACCAACCTGGAGGCGGCCGAGGAAGTCGCCCGCCAGCTGCGCCTGCGCGACCTTGCCGGCCTCGTCGTGATCGATTTCATCGACATGGAAGAGAACCGCAACATCCGCAAGGTGGAGCAGAAGCTGAAGGAATGCCTGCGCAACGATCGCGCGCGCATCCAGGTCGGCCGCATCTCCGGCTTCGGCCTCTTGGAAATGTCGCGCCAGCGCCTGCGTCCCAGCCTGCTGGAAAGCTCGACCATGCCCTGCCCACATTGCCAGGGCCGTGGCTATGTCCGCTCGATTGAATCGACTGCGCTCACCGTGCTGCGCGCCATCGAGGAAGAGGGCATCCGCGACCGTTCGGCCGAGATCACTGTCTCGACCTCGGCGGAAGTGGCGCTGTACCTGCTCAACCACAAGCGCGACCGCATCGGCGACATGGAACGCCGCTATGTGATGCGCGTGATCCTGGCCGCCGACAGCAGCCTGGTGCCGCCGGACTTCCGCATCGAGCGCAGCAAGACCCGCCAGCCGGGCGACGTGAGCCGCCCCGAAGTGGCGTCCAAGTCCGACGCCATGCGTCCGATCACCCAGGAATCGGCCTATGCCGAACCGCAGGATGACGGGACGGATGATGACGAGGCCGGCGAGGCCGAAGAGACCACGAACGCCGAAGCCGGCGGTGAGGAAGGCGAGGGCGATGGCCGTCGTCGCCGTCGCCGCCGCCGCCGTCGCGGCCGTGGCGATCGTGCGCCCCGTGAAGATGGTGCCGAGGCCTCTGCCGATGGCGAAGCCGCCGCGGGCGATGATTCTGCCGAAGGCGAGGACGCTGCTGGCGACGAAGCCGGCGACGACCAGGCCGAGGGCAATGCCGAAGGCGCCGAGGCGACCGAGGGTGCTGATGGCGAAAACCGCCGTCGCCGTCGCGGCCGCCGTGGCGGCCGTCGTCGCCGTCGTGATGGCGAGGATGGCAATGCCGAGCGTGCGCCGCGCGAACCGCGCAGCGACCGGCCGCAGCATGACGACAGCCATGGCGGCGCGATGACGCCGGCCGCGCTGGGCGCGATGCTGGATGGCGTGCCGAATTTCGAATTCGACGACGAAGAACCCGCGCCGGCTCCCAAGCCGAAGCCGGAACCCAAGGTGGAGGTTGCCCAGGCCGATATTCCGGCTCCGGTCGACCAGACCTCCACGGCGCCTGCCGTCTCGCCCGCGATGCCGGAAGCCGAGCAGACCCCGGCCAAGCCGGTGGCTCCGCAGACCACCGGCCCGGTCTTCGAGACCGTGGTGATGGGTTCCGACGGCAGCACCGACAAGCCGGCCGATGCGGCCCCGGCGAAAAAGGGCTGGTGGCGTCGGTGAGTATCGTATCGTGAGTGAGCCGGCGATCCGCCGTGCAGCAGGGCGGGATGAAGCGCGCTTGGGCGCACTTCAGAAGCGCGCGTATGTGAAATACGTCCCCCGCATCGGGGCCGAGCCGCAGCCGATGGCGGAAGACGCCGCCGGCCTGATGCAGGCCTACGAAGTCTGGGTGGTCGATGGCGTGGAAGACGGTCTGGCCGGTGCCCTGGTGCTGCGTACGGCGCCAGATCATCTGCTGATCTGGAGCGTTGCCGTCGATCCGACCCAGCAGGGCACGGGCTTGGGCCGCCGTCTGCTTGATTTCGCCGAGGAGCAGGCGCGCCAGCGCGGCCTCACCGAAATCCGTCTCTATACCAATGCGCAGTTCACCGAGAACCGCACGCTCTATGCCCATCTCGGCTATGCCGAGACCGGCTCGGAGCAGTATGAGGGCCGCGAACTGGTCCATATGGCCAAGACGCTGGCGGCGACGGCCTGACCACCGGCGCCTGACGCATCATGTCGGCGGACGTACTCCAAGATTATCTCCACGCCCATATCCCGCTCTCGGCGGCGATGCAGGTGTCGGTCATTTCGGTTTCGCCCGAGGCCGTCACCCTGCAAGCGCCGCTGGAGCCGAACATCAACCATCGCAGCACGGCGTTTGGCGGCAGCATCTCGGCCGTCGCCATCCTGTCGGCCTGGGCGCTGGTCAACCAGCGGCTGGAGGCCGAAGGCCTGCGCAGTCGCCTCGTGATCCAGTCCAACCGCATGGATTACGACCAGCCGGTGGTGACGGCTTTCACGGCGACGGCGTCGCTGACCGATGCCACGGCCTGGCCGGTGTTTGTGAAGATGCTGACGCGCAAGGGCCGCGCGCGCATCGTCGTGCAGTCGGTGGTGATGTGCGGGGGCGTGACCGGCGGGCGCTTCGAGGGCGAGTTCGTCGCCTTCCGCCTCGACTGAGGTTTATTTCCGCCAGTCCTTCAGCCGTTTCGCTGCCTCGATTATCCGCTCGGTGCTGCCGGCAAAGGAATAGCGCATAAAGTAATGGCCGCGCCCGCGGTCGAAATCGAAACCGGGCGTCGCCGCAATGCCGGTCTCGGCCAGCATGCGCTTGCAGAAATCGTTCGCGTCGTTGGTGAAGCGGCTGATATCGGCATAGATGTAGAAAGCGCCATCGGCCGGCGCCAGGCGATCAAAGCCCGCCTGCGGCAGTTCGTTGAGCAGAATCTCGCGGTTCCTGGCATAGCGCGCGACATTCTCTTCCAGCTCGTCATAAGCCGAGAGCGCGGCCACGCCGGCCACCTGGCTGATGCCGGGCGCGGAGATGTAGAAATTCTGCGTCAGGCATTCGATCGGCCGCAGCAGGCTTTCCGGCACCACCATCCAGCCCAGCCGCCAGCCGGTCATCGAGAAGTATTTGCTGAAGCTGTTGATGACGATGGCCTGGTCGGTCAGCGCCAGCACCGACTGCGCGCGGCCGTTATAAGTGATGCCGTGATAGATCTCGTCGACGATCAGCCAGCGGCCCTTCGCCTTGCAGTCGTCGACCAGCGCCTTCATCTCGGCTTCGCCCAGCATGGTGCCGGTGGGATTGGCCGGACTGGCGACTAGCACGCCTTTCGCCTGCGGCGCCTGCGCGTTGATCAGCGTGGGCGTCGGCTGGAAGCGCGTTTCCGGTTCGGTGACGATCATCGCCGGATTGAGGTCGAGCGCCTTCAGGATATTGCGATAGGCCGGATAGGCCGGCTCGCCCAGCGCCACGGTATCGCCCGCATCGAAGGCCGAGAGGAAGGCGAGCTGGAAACCCGCCGACGAACCGGTGGTGACGATGATGCGTTCGGCCGGCACGTCGAGGCCGTAATAGGTGCGGTAATGATTCGAGATCGCCGTGCGCAGCGGCGGGATGCCCAGTGCCAGTGTGTAGCCCAGCGGATCGTGCTGTGCCGCCGCCATGGCCGCCTCGATGGCGCGCCGGGGCGCCTGGGTCGAGGGCTGGCCGACCTCCATATGGATCACATCGCCGCCGGCCGCCTCACGCGCGGCCGCTGCCTTCATCACTTCCATGACGAAGAAGGGATCGATGGCGCCCCGTTTCGAGGGCTGCGGCTTGAGCGTCATGACAACCTCGGACCTGGCTCAGAACTGCCGCCCGACGCCCAGGCCATAGCTGCGCGGATCGGCCGCAAAGCTGCAGGTGGCCGGATCGCGCGGCGAACCGTTGGCGCAATAGGCGAGGTTGACGCGGCCGAGCCGGCCGATCTCGTTCACCGTCACGCCGCGATCGGCCAGGGCCTTGTACAGCGCGGGGTTTGTGTTGGGCTCGACCAGCAGCGTCGATTGCGGATTGGCCTGCAGCATGCGCGGCTCGGCCAACGCGGGCGCGGCCGGATCCTTCTTGCTCTTGCCCAGCGCGACCTGCAGAACGCTGTAGGCGGCCGCGGAGGCAGCCGGCGCACCGCCGGTGCCGCCGGCGGCGACGAAGGACTGGCTGACGCGCTTGTTGAAGCCGACAATGGCCGTCAGATACGGCGTTTCGTCGCCGGCCAGGCCGGGGGGAGTGGCGAACAGCACGCCGGTCTCGCGGCCGCTCTGGCGGGTGCCGAAGGCGAGGCCCATGCTGAAGGTGCAGGCGACCGCGCTGCCCTTGGCGTCGATCACGGCGATGCTGGCCGAACCGAAGCCGCTCAGCGGCATGGTCGCCGGATCGCTGCGATAGGCCTGGCCCAGGCTTTCGGCGAACTTGTCGCTGCGCACGTTGTCGCGGCCGCTGAACAGGTTGGCGCTGCGGAACAGGTTGCCGCCGTCATAGGTCTGTTCCAGCAGCCAGGCGGCGATGGCGCCGCCTGCCGGATTGTTGCTGGTGTAGAGCGTGATGTTGTTCTCGAACGGCACTTCGATGGGCTGCGAGATGCCGGCGATATAGCTGCGCAGGTCTTCCAGCGTGATCTTGCTGCCAGCCGCATTCATGTCGTTGACCACGCTCTGGGCCAGCGCACCCTGGTAGAATTCTATCGCGCCGCCGGTGCGGACGCGCGCCAGCGTGTTGCCGATGTTGTACTGCAGGCGGCGTTCGCCTTCCTGCGGCACCAGGCCGCTGCGCGTGCCGAACACCTGGCGCAGGCCGGGGCTGTCGGTCACCGAGGGTTGGGCTTCCACCGCGGCCTGGACGAAGGCGCGGCTGGCCGGTTCGCCGAAGCGGGCGAGCTGCTCGGCCGGCGTCACCACGGCTTCCCAGCGCAGCTTGCCATACCGGCTCTGCAGCAGACCCAGGCCGCGCAACAGCGCGGGCACGGCGATCTGCTCGCCTTCCTTGGCGGGCAGCAGCGGGAATTCGATGGTCTCGACCTTCTTGCCGACCGGGTCGCTCGCCACACAGAGCCCGCCGCTGCCCAGGCTGGCGCCGGCGGGATAGGTGACGGTATAGGCCAGCGCGGCGGCCGCGGCGGCATCGGCGGCCGAACCGCCGGCCTGCAGGATATTGCGGGCCACCAGGGCGGCGCGCGGCTCGTCGGCGGCGACGCCGCCGACGAAGTTCTGCAGATAGTCGATCTTGCCGGCGCTTTCCGGCGACTGGAACCACCCACCTTTACCGCAAGATGCCGTGATTAATGCCACCATGGCGAGCAGGGCGCATTGACGCAGCCGCAGCCCATGCTTACCTAGGGACTGTGCCGGGCCAGACGGGCTGACGGGCTTGCCGGAACCGGATTTCCGGACCGCCTGCCACGTTATGGCCGTTTTGTTGGGACAATGCTTCGCCATGGCCATACGCTGGTCTTCCATGCGCCGTTCTCTCGTTCGTCTCGGTGGATTGCGCCGTCGTCTCGTAGCTGTCGGCTGTGCCGCGGTGATGGCCGCCGGTGCGATTCTGCCGACCGCGACCGAGGCCCAGCGCCGCGGCGGGATCTCCCTGGTGCGCGACGCCGAGATCGAAAATACCATCCGGGCCTATGCAGCGCCACTCTTCGCGGTCGCCGGATTGTCCAATGAGGCGATTACCGTCCATCTGGTCAACGACCGCACCCTGAACGCCTTCGTGGCCGGCGGCCAGCGCATCTTCGTCAATACCGGCCTGCTGATCCGGGCCGAGCGGCCGGCCCAGGTGATCGGCGTGCTGGCCCACGAAATCGGCCACATCTCCGGCGGCCATCTGGCCCGCATGGGCGATGCCATCGATACGGCCTCCACCGCCATGATCCTGTCCATGCTGTTCGGCGCCGCCGCCGCCGTGGCCGGCTCGGGCGAGGGCGCCGTGGCGGCCGTGCTGGGCGGCCAGCAGATCGCCGAACGCAACTTCCTTGCCTTCACCCGCAGCCAGGAATCGGCGGCCGACCAGGCTGGCGCCAGCTTCCTGGAACAGACCGGCCAGACCTCGGCCGGCCTGATGGAATTCCTGCGCATCATCGGCAACCAGGAAGCCCTGGCCTATGAACGGCAGGATCCTTACGCGCGCACCCACCCGATGTCGGGGGATCGCGTCGCCGTGCTGGATTCGCGACTGCAGCGCTCGCCCTACAAGAACACGCCCGATACCCAGGCCAATATCGAACGCTTCAAGCGCATGCAGGCCAAGCTGGTCGGCTATCTCGAAGGTCTGCCGGTGACCTTGCGCAAATATCCCGAAAGCGACACCTCGCTCTACGGCCGCTACGCCCGCGCCTTTGCCTATTTCCGCGCACTGGATTTCAACAAGGCGATCGCCGAGACCGACGAGCTGATCCGGCTCTATCCGAACGATGCCTATTTCCATGAGCTGAAGGCCGACATCCTGCTCAACCAGGGCAAGGTGGCGGAGTCGCTGCCGCCGATGCAGGAGGCCTATCGCCTGCTGCCGCGCGAACCGCTGATGGCCTATGGCGTGGGCCAGCGCCTGGTGGGACTGGAAGACAACAGCCGCCTGCCCGAAGCCATCGACATCCTCAAGCAGGTGACGGCGCGCGAGCCCGACAATGCCGCTGCCTGGCAGCAGATGGCCACCGCCTATGGCCGCCAGAACGACATCGGCATGGCCTCACTGGCTTCGGCCGAGCGTTTCCTGGTCAGCGGCAATACGCGCGATGCGCAGGGCCAGGCCGAACGCGCCGCCCGCCTGATGAAGGAAGGCACGCCCGGCTGGCTGCGCGCCCAGGACATCATCGCCAACGCCAAGGATGAACGCCGCCGCCGCCAGCAGTAACGCGGTTCACGGCCCGGGCTTCACGGTCTTGTGCCTTTTCCTCCCATCTTTCTCCCGGGCATAGTCCGGGCCCGTCTTGCAAGGATTGCTTTCATGCCTGTCTTCCGTTCCATCCTGTTCGTCCTCGCGCTGGTCTTCGCCAGCGGCAGTGCGCTTGCGCAGCAGGCCGAGCCCTTTACGCCCGAGCAGAAGGCCGCGATGCAGGGGCTGGTGCGCGAGATCCTGATCAAGAATCCAGAAATCCTGATCGAGGCGATGCAGGCGCTGGAAGCCAAGCAGCAGGATGATGCCGGCAAGGCCGCCAAGGCGGCGATCGCCGAGCACCGCAAGGAACTGCTGGATGACGGCGTGTCTTACGTGGCCGGCAATCCGAAGGGCGACGTCACCATCGTCGAGTTCTTCGACTACCGCTGCCCTTATTGCAAACAGGTCGTGCCGGCGCTGCAGCAGCTGATCAAGGAAGACAAGAAGCTGCGCGTGGTGTTCAAGGAACTGCCGGTGCTGGGCCCGGACAGCATCTTCGCCGCGCGCGCCGCCATCGCCGCCATCGAGCAGGACAAGGGCGCGAAATACATGGCCTTCCACGATGCCATGATGGGCCAGCGCGGCCAGCTGACCGAGGCGGAAGTGCTGCGTCTGGCCGGCGAGGCGGGGCTGAAGCTGGACAAGCTGAAGGCCGACATGATGGCGCCCAAGACCGACAAGGTGATCCGCGACAACCTCACCCTGGCCGACAAGCTGGGGATTCGCGGCACGCCGGGCTTTGTCATCGGCGACGAGCTGGTTCCCGGCGCCATTCCGCTGGAAAGCCTGCGCCAGCTGGTGAAAGCCGCCCGGGGCTGAGGCCTGGACGGGTTTGACGAACCGGGTCGGAAACCCTATGGTCCGGCCCGAAAACCACCCTTTTTTCGGGACTAGAACATGCGCGCCGAAATTCGGTCGATGGCCGATGAAATCCAGCAGTCGCTCGGACTGCTGAGGAGGTCTCTTTGACTGGGATAACGCAGTCAAGAAACTGGAGGAACTGAACGCGCGGTCGGAAGACCCGTCGCTCTGGAACAAGCCCGCCGAGGCCCAGGCGCTGATGCGCGACCGCACCAAGCTGGAACGCGCCGTCACCACCCAGCGCCGCCTGGAAGCCGCTCTGCAGGACAGTATCGACCTGATCGAGATGGGCGAGGCCGAAGGCGACCAGAGCGTGGTCGACGAGGCCGAGGCCGTGATCATGGGCCTGAGCAAGGAAG
>Ga0209675_1001484_pt1 | contig 13460 bp, 14 predicted proteins | sample AraplaCol_mLB_r2_2_FD_184280 | JGI IMG/M metagenome (GOLD analysis project Ga0209675, IMG submission 184280) | Arabidopsis root microbial communities from North Carolina, USA - plate scrape MF_Col_mLB_r2 (SPAdes) (version 3) | ecosystem: Host-associated > Plants > Roots > Endosphere | place... | reverse complement strand
TAGAGCTGGGCGGCGCGGTCGGCGATGCGGCGATAGCCGGCACGGCCGCTTTCGGCGGCTTCCATCAGGCGCAGCATCTCGGCCAGAAAGGAGTCCTGCGCCGCGGCGGTGGCTTCCAGGATCAGCGGCGCGGTCAGGTTCAGCGTGCCGGCCTGCAATTCCGTGCCGACACGCGCGGCCAGTGGCAGGCTTTCGCCGGTGACCAGCGCGCAGTCGATATCGGATTCACCCGCCAGAACGCGGCCATCCACCGGCACGCGCTCGCCGGCTGCCAGCAGGATATGCATGCCGGGCCGCAGGTCGTCGACCGGCAGATAGTCGTGATTGCCGTCCTCCCGCCGCACCACGGCGCCACGGGCGGCCAGCCGCGCCAGGCCTTTCACCGCTTGACGCGCGCGGTCGCGCATCATGTGATCCAGCGTGCGGCCGATCAGCAGGAAGAACAGCAGCGAGATGGCGGCATCGAAATAGGCGTATTCGCCATGAGTCAGTGTGTCATAGACACTCATGCCGAAAGCGAGCAGCACGCCGATCGAGATCGGCACGTCCATGTTGGTGCGGCCATGCCGCAGCGCCTGCCAGGCCGAGCGGAAAAAGACTTGTCCGGAATAGGCCGCGGCCGGCAGCGAGACCAGCGCCGACAATACATGGAACAGGTCGCGCGAGCCGGGATCGGCGCCGGCCCAGACCGACATCGAGAACAGCATCACATTGCCGGCGGCGAAACCGGAGACAGCCAGCGCGCGCAGCAGATGCGTCAGTGCGGCGTCCTTCTCGTCTGCACCGGTATCATGCAGATGAGCCGGATAGCCCAGCCGGTCGAGCGTCTCGAAGACTGGCGGCCAGGTTTCCTCGCGCCACTGTACGGTGACACGCTTGGTCGAGAGGTTGACGCGTGCCTTGACCAGGCCAGGCAGGGTACCCAGGCCCTGTTCGATGCTGCGGATGCAGCCGCCGCAGTGGATTGTCGGCACCGAGATTTCCGTCTGCCGCAGGCCGTCTCCCAGCGCATGGCTGGCGAGCCGGATTTCCTCATGCGACGGCCCATTGCTGCCAGTCAGGGACTGGGTCAGTTCACCGCCGGGCAGGCAGCAGCTCATGACGCGCTCAGGCCGGCTGCCGGATCGCCTTGTAGGCATGCCAGGTCGCATGCCCGACCAGCGGAAACACGATCAGCAGGCCGAGCAGGCCGGTGATCAGGCTAAACAGGAACAGCGCCAGGACGATGATGCCCCAGCAGAGCAGGACGGCCAGGTTGTTCCAGACCAGTGCCACACTGGTGCCCATGGCGGTGAAGGCGTCGACATCCTCGTTCAGCAGCATCGGCACCGAGAAGACGCTGATGGCGAAGGAGAAGGCGGCGAACAGTCCGCCAACCGCGCCGCCAACCAGCAGCATCGCCCAGCCCAGCGGCGTGGTGAACAGCATGGCGGCGACCTGGTCGAGGCCGGGAAACGGCGTCAGGCCGAAGAACAGCGCATAGATGATGACGGCGGCGCGGTTCCACAGCAGCGTCAGCAGGCAAAGGATGGCGCCGATGAAGGCGACCTGCGTACCGGCTTTTGCTTTCACGAACAGGATTTCGCCGAACATCACCGGCTCGCCGGCAGTGAGGCGGCGGCTTTTCTCATACAGGCCAACCGCCAGTGCCGGACCGACCACCATGAAGCCGGCCAGCGCCGGGAACAGGATGTAGTCCAGCCCCAGCTTGAACAGCCCGCCGACGATCAGTGCCGAGGCGACGAAGACGGCGACGCCATAGAACAGGCTGATGCTCGGCGTGACCCAGAGGTCGCGCCAGCCGGCGCGCAGCCAGGCAAAGGCGGCACTGGCCGGCAGGTTGCGGCTGTAGGTCTTTTCGCGGGGTAGCGGCGGAACGATGGCCGGAATGGTCGTCGACATGATGCTCTCCGTCAGCAGGAGGAGCGGGCGGCGCGGAACTGTCCGCTCGCCTCGCCGGAGGTCTTCAGGTGGCTCACGCAATCGGGCTGCGAGGTGGCCGCGACATAGACCAGATGCGCATTGGCCAGCACCAGCAGCAGCACCGCGAGGGCGACGCCGATCAGGATGCCAAGCTTCGCGCGCGTCATGGTCATGCCTTGCTCTTGCTGCGCAGGTCGAGCAGGTAAAGCGTCAGGATCTTGCGGTCCAGCGGGCTGAGACGGCCGTCCCAGGCCGGCATCCAGCCCTGACGGCCGTTGTAGATCGTGCCGTAGATGCCTTGCAGGTCGCCGCCATAAATCCAGAACTTGTCGGTCAGGTCGGGCGCGCCGACCTCCAGCTTGCCCTTGGCATCCTCGCCATGGCAGGCGACGCAGTTGGCGTCGAACACCGCCTTGCCGGCCTGAAGCGTGGCGGCCGGCGTGGCATCCTGATTGGACAGTGCATGCACATAGGCGGCGACATTCAGGATATCGGGACGTTCCAGCACCTTGTCGCGGCCAAAGGCCATCATCTGCGACACGCGGGTCTCGGCATGGCCCGAATTGATGCCGACGCGGAGGGTCTCGGCCACGGTGTCGGGATCGCCGCCCCACAGCCAGGGCGCGCGCGCTATGGCGGGATAGCCCTTGCCGCCCTGCCCTTGCAGTCCGTGGCAAACGGCACAATTGTCGCCGAACAGCGTATGGCCGGTCTGGCGCACGATCTGCATCAGCTTCGGGTCGGCCTGTACGGCGGTATAGTCGCTATCGAGAATCTTCTGGCTCCAGGCGGCGCGGTCCTGTTGTGCCGCCTGCACGGCCTCGGTTACGGTGCGGCGCTGGTCGATGCCGAGCAGGCCTTTGGTGTAGCTGACGCCCAGCGGCCAGGCCGGCATCAGGACCCAGTAGCCGAGCGCGAAGAGGAAGGTGACAGCCAGGAAGAACAGCACGGCCTTTGGCACCGGCGCGTTCAGTTCCTTGATGCCGTTCCATTCATGCCCGGTCGTCATATGGCCGGTATGGGGATCGCGCTCGCCTACCGCCATGGCTTGTCCTCGTCATGAATGATGTTGCGGGCCGCATCGTCGAAGCGCTGCTTGTTCGACGGCCAGTAGGCATAGACCAGCACACCGACCGACAGGGCGATCAGGTAGAACAGCCCGAAGGATTTGGCGAAGGCGACGACTTGTCCGTGGTCGAACATCACTGGCCTCCCTGCTGTTTGTAGGCGGCGTCGGTCAGGCGGCCGAGAATCTGCAGATAGGCCACCACGGCGTCCATCTCGGTCAGCGTGCCGGGCTCGCCGTCGAAGACGCGCACATTGGTCGCCTCGCCATAGCGTTCGGCCACGCCGGCGGCGGCATCGCTGTCGGGCGAGGCCTGGCCGATCGCATCCCTGGCGGCATTGGCGATCTGAGCGTCGGTATAGGGCACGCCAACTTTGCGCAAAGCCGCCAGATGCAGCCCGAGATCGGCGACTTCCAGCGTGTTGCGCATCAGCCAGCCATAGCGCGGCATCTTGGATTCCGCCACCACGTCGCGCGGATTGATCAGATGCGCCACATGCCACTGGTCGGAATACTTGCCGCCGAGGCGGGCGATATCCGGCCCCGTGCGCTTGGAGCCCCAGAGCATCGGATGGTCGTATTTCGATTCCACCGCCAGCGAATAGGGCCCGTAGCGCTCAACTTCATCCCGCAGCGTGCGGATCATCTGCGAATGGCAGGCGTAGCAGCCTTCGCGGATGTAGATGTTGCGGCCGGCCAGTTCGAGTGGCGTGTAGACCCGCATGTCGGGCGCTGGCTCCACCGTTTCGTCGATGGTGAACAGTGGCGCGATCTCGACCAGGCCGCCGATGCTGGCCATCACGATGACGGCGAGCGCGAAACCGATGGCGTTGCGTTCCAGCTTGTAATGGAAACCGAAGAAGGACATGGCGGTCACTCCCCGGCCGCGGCGGTGGTGCCGATCACCGCCTCGTCGCTGGTCTGGGCATTCGCCGCCATCTTGATGGTCATCCAGATGTTGTAGCAGCCGATCACCGCGCCGATCAGGAACAGCAGGCCGCCGAAGGCGCGCGCGAAGTAGTAGGGATGCATGGCGACAAGCGAGTCGATGAAGGAATAGGACAGCGTGCCGCTTTCGTTATAGGTGCGCCACATCAGGCCCTGGATCACGCCCGAATTCCACATCGAGAAGACATAAACCAGCGTACCGGCCATCGCGAGCCAGAAATGCCATTCGACCAGCCCGGCCGAATACATCCGCGGCTGTTTCCACAGCCAGGGCACGACCGCATAGATCGATCCGAAGGTGATCAGCGCCACCCAGCCCAGCGCGCCGGCATGCACATGGCCCACGGTCCAGTCGGTGTAATGCGACAGCGAGTTCACCGCACGGATCGCCATGAACGAGCCCTCGAAAGTCGAGAGGCCGTAGAAGATCGCCGCCATCATCATGAAGCGCAGGGTCGCGTCGTCGCGCACCTTGTGCCAGGCGCCGTTCAGCGTCAGCAGCGCGTTGGTGGCGGACGCCCAGCTCGGCACCAGCAGCATCACCGAGAAGGTCATGCCCAGTGTCTGCACCCAGTGCGGCAGGGCCGTGTAATGTAGGTGGTGCGAGCCCGCCCACATATACATGAAGGTGATGCCCCAGAAGCTGATGATCGACAGGCGATACGAGAAGATCGGCCGGCCGGCGCGCTTGGGCAGGTAGTAGTACATCATCCCCAGGAAGCCCGAGGTGAGGAAGAAGGCGACGGCATTGTGGCCGTACCACCATTGCGTCATCGCATCCTGCACGCCGGAGAAGGCGGAATAGCTCTTGGCCTGGCTGGCCGAGATGGGCATCGCCAGGTTGTTGACGATATGCAGGATCGCCACGACCAGGATGAAGCCCATGTAATACCAGTTGGCAACATAGATATGCGGCTCGCGACGGCGCGCCAGCGTACGCAGGAAAATCAGGAAATAGGTGACCCAGACGATCACCAGCCAGATGTCGGCATACCATTCCGGCTCGGCATATTCCTTCGACTGGGTCACGCCCATGAGGTAGCCGCTGGCGGCGATCAGGCAGAACAGGTTGTAGCCGAGCAGCACAAACCAGGGGCTGAGCTGGTCGGGCAGGCGCGCGCGGGTGGTCCGCTGCAGCACATGGAAAGACGTGGCGATCAGCGCGTTGCCACCGAAGCCGAAGATCACGCCCGAGGTATGCACCGGTCGCAGGCGGCCGAAGCTGGCCCAGGCCGCATCGAATGTGAGATCGGGATAGACCAGCAGCCAGGCGACCCAGTCGCCGACGAACATGCCGATCACCGCCCAGATCATCGCCAGCACGATGCCGACCTTGCTGGGGTCGTCGTAATAGTGCGCGAGCCGCGCATCGCCCGGTTCGGGATCGTAATAGCCGGCGGCAAGCACGAAGATCACCGCCACCGCGCAGACGATGATCAGCCAGCCATGCATGCCGAGCGGATCGTGTTGACCCGCGACGGCCATGACAAGGCCGATGCTGGCGAGCAGGAGAGCAATCAGAAGGCCGAGGAAGCGTTCATTCTGCGTGAGCTGCGCGACCATCGGACCATCCCCCGTAATCAATCTGATTGCGCAGAAGGTAATCCGATTTTCCTGTCGAGGCGATACTGAAAAGGCTGAACAATTTGCCGCAGGGCAGCAAATATTATCGACTCACTATTACATTGGGCGCGGAGACACTGGCCCTCAGTATAGGGTGCGCGTCTGCGTATGCATGACCGGCGATCGGGAGTTTTTGGATAGGCGGTTCAGCGCCCGAGCAGGTTCTTGTGTTCCAGCCGGCTGAGCCAGCGCACCAGCGGCCAGAGGATGGCGAGGTAGATCAGCGCCGCCAGCACGATGGGCGAGGGATTGAAGAGCAGGGCCTGGGCGTCGCGTGCCACCCGCAGCAGTTCGGGCAGCGCCACCACGCTGGCGATGGTGGTCAGCTTGACCACCTCGATGCTGTTGCCGACCAGGTCGGGCAGCACGTTGCGTGTCGCCTGCGGCACGATCACATAGGCCAGCGCCTGCATGCGGGTCAGGCCGGTGGAGCGCGCCGCTTCCATCTGGCCCTGTGGCACGCTGAGCAGGCCGGCGCGGAAGACCTCGCCGTAATAGCTGGAATTGTTGAGCAGGAAGCCGAGCGCCACCGCCAGCAGCTTAGGCATGTCGAGGCCGAGGAAGGGGAAGCCGAAATAGATGAAGATCAGCAGCACCAGTGGCGGCAGGGCACGGAAGACATCGACATAGGCGGCGACCAGGAAGCGCAGGATGCGGCTTTCGCTCTGGGTGGCAAGCAGCGCCACCGCCAGGCCGCCGACCAGGCCGAGCGGGATCACCAGCGCCGACAGCCACAGCGTGGTGAACAGGCCCTGCAGCAGATAGGGGAAAACCTGGATGAAGACATCGATGTTGAAAAAGTTGCGTAAGAGCGCGTCCATTGCCGGCCTCAGACTTTCCACTGCCAGCGGCTTTCCAGCCGCCTTGCCGCGAAGATCACCGGGATGAACAGCAGCAGATAGGCAAATGCCGCCATGGTCAGCGGCGTCGGGTTGCCGGAATTGCTGGTGGCCGACTGTGCCTCGTTCAGCACCTCGTTCAGCGCCACGACCGAGCCGAGCGCGACATTCTTGCTGATTGCGATGACGCGGTTGGTCAGCGGCGGCACGGCGATGCGGAAGGCCTGTGGCAGGATCACCGATGTCATGGTCTGCCACCAGGTCAGGCCGGTGGAGCGCGCCGCTTCCGACTGGCCGCGCGGCAGCGACAGGATGCCGCCCCAGACGCTCTCTTCCGCATAGGCCGCCAGCACCAGCGACAGCGCCAGCCACACGGTGGTGAAGGCATTCATCGGCAGGCCGATCAGCGGGAAGGCGAAGAAGAACACAATCATCAGCACCAGCGGCGGCAGCGCGCGCATGATGTCGGCAAAGGCGATGATCAGCAGCGACAGCGGCCGGATCTGCAGGGCGCGCAGCACTGCCAGCACCACGCCGAAGACCAGGCCGGTGATGGCGACCAGCAGGCCGATGCCGGCGGTGACACCCAGACCCTTCAACAGGTCGGGCCAGTATTTCGCCGCGACCTCCAGATTGAAGAAGGTGTGGATGAACCGGTCGAAATCGGTCATTTCAGTGGGCCGCGCCGTGATAGCGCGAGAGGAAGGCGCGGGTGCGTTCGTGCTGCGGCGCGCCGAAGACATCGGCTGGTGCGCCCTGTTCGACGATCACGCCGCCATCCATGAAGATGACGCGATCGGCAGCGGCGCGGGCAAAACCCATTTCATGGGTGACGACCAGCATAGTCATGCCGGCCTCGCGCAGCTGGCGCATCACCTTCAGCACCTCGCCCACGGTCTCGGGATCGAGCGCGCTGGTCGGCTCGTCGAACAGGATCAGCTTCGGGTTCAGCACGATGGCGCGGGCGATGCCGACGCGCTGCTGCTGGCCACCCGACAGCTGAGCCGGATGGGATTTCGCCTTGTCGGCCAGGCCGACGCGCTCCAGCGCTGCCAGCGCCAGCGTGTCGGCCTCGCTGCGTGACTTGCCCTGCACCTTGCGGAGCGCCAGGCCGACATTGTCGAGCACGCTGAGATGCGGATAGAGATTGAAGCTCTGGAACACCATGCCGATATGCTGGCGCACGGCATTGATGTCGACATCGGGACGCGTGATGTCGGTGCCGTCGACCACCACCTGGCCGCCGGTCGACTCTTCCAGGCGGTTGCAGCAACGCAGCATGCTGCTCTTGCCCGAACCGGACGGGCCGATGACGCAGACCATCTCGCCCGGATAGACCCGCAGGTCGATGCCGCGCAGGACGGACAGGGAGCCGTAGGCCTTGTGCAGGCCTACGAGCTCCAGGATCGGTGACGGACTCACGCGAATTGACCGGTGTACTGGTGATTTACGAGCATTTCAGCGGGGTTTCGGTCGGATCGTAGCCTTCCATGCCCGGCACGCCGAAGCCCGGCGTGATGGTGGCGGCGGCCGAACCCGGCTTCGGCTTCTCGCCCAGCCACTTCTCGACGATCTTGGCCAGCGTGCCGTCCTGCTTCATGCACTTGATGGCCATCGAGAGTTCGTTGCGGGTCGCCTTGTCGTCGAGGCGGAAGGCCATGGCCCAGACCAGGCCGGTGGAGATCACCAGCGTCGCCTTCAGTTCCGGGTTCTGCTTGGCCGACCAGGCGCTGGAGGTATTGCCCGACATGTTGGCGTCGGCGCGGCCGGCCAGCACGGCCTGCACGGCATCGGCATTGGTGCCGAAGACGTCATACTTGAAGCCGAGCTTCTCGGCGTTGTCGCGCGCCCAGTTCTCGTAGGCCGAGCCCTTGTTGACGGTGATGGTCTTGCCCTTGAGGTCTTCCACCGTCTTGATGTCGGGCGCGCTCTTCTTCTGCACGAAGCCGTAGTCGGTATTGAGATAGCCGTCGCTGAACAGCATGTTCTTCGAGCGCTCGGGCGTCACCGTCACCGGTGCGATGACGAAATCGTATTTCTTGGCGTTGAGACCGGGGATCAGGGCGGAGAATTCGGTGCCCTCGATCTCGATCTTCTTGCCCAGCTTCTTGCCCAGCTCTTCGCCCAGGTCGATGTTGAAGCCCTGCAGGCCGCCGCCCAGCTTGGCCATGGCATGCGGCGCGAAGGTGGCGTCGATGCCGGTTTTGAGCGTCTGGGCCAGCGCCGGCAGGCTCAGGGTGGCGAAGGCCACGGCGACTGCGGCGACCAGACCCCGGTTCAGTGTGCGATACGTCATGACAACCCCCTGTGTTTTACGGATGGATGGAAAACGGCTTGCAAGTTTCAGTCCGGTGCGCGCCCCAGCGGTGCGCCGGCGCCGGTGCGTTCGACGATAAGGCTGTAATGTTCTGGCCGGCGGTGCTTGGCGAAGTTGAAGACATGCTCGCGGAACGTCTCGCCAATGCTGAGATCCGCATTGGTGAAGATCAGCTCGTCTTCCTCGCTCTGCGCTTGCGCGGTGATCTCGCCGGTCGGCGCGACGATGGCCGAGCCGCCGATCATGTGGAAACCGTCTTCCTTGCCGCATTTGGCGGCGGCCGCCACCCAGATGCCGTTCTGGTAGGCATTGCCCTGCAGTGACAGCAGGTGGTGGAACATGCGCAGATGCGGCGGTTCGCTCCAGTGGATGTTCCAGCTCGGCGTGTTGTAGCCCAGCGCCACGATCTCGGCGCTCTGCAGGCCCATGACGCGATAGGTCTCGGCCCAGCGGCGGTCGTTGCAGATGCACATGCCGATGCGCGCGCCCAGCGTGTCCCACACCTTGAAACCTTCGTTGCCGACCTCGAAGAATTTCTTCTCCAGATGCTGGAACGGCGCGGTCTCGATATGGTGGGAATGGCCGGGCAGGTGAATCTTGCGGTAGCGCCCGACGATCTTAGCGTTTTCGTCGGTCAGGATCGCGGTGTTGAAGCGGCGGCCGTCTGGCGTCAGCTCGGCATAGCCGAGATAGAAGCCGATCTTGAATTCTGCGGCGAGATCGAACAGCGGCCTGGTCTCGGGTCCCGGCATGCTGCGTTCGAAGAAGCGCTCGACGGCTTCCTCTTCGGTCATCCAGTAGCGCGGGAAAAAGGTGGTCAGCGCCAGTTCGGGGAAAACCACGAATTTCGCGCCGCGCGCATGGGCCTCGCGCAGCAGCGCGATCAGGCGCTTGACCACGGCGGCGCGGCTGTCGGCCAGGTTGATCGGGCCCAGCTGGGCGACGGCAATGCCATAGGGGCGTTTCAGCGTGCTCATCTTCAAGCCCCCATGCCGACCAGGCTGCGCAGCATCTGGCGCGCCACGGCGGCCGAGATGCCGGTCGGATTGGCGAGCATGTCCGAGGCCTTCCGCTTGAGGAACTGGCCGGAGCCGCGCTCGACCTTGAGCGCGTTATCCTCGACCACCACGCGGCCGCGGTTGATCACGATCTCGGGCCAGCCTTTCAGCTGGCGGCCCTCATAGGGCGTGTAGCCGACATTGTCGTGCAGCATCGACGCAGTGACGGTGATGTCGCGGTTCTCGTTCCAGATGCCGAGATCGGCATCGGCGCCCACGGCAATCGTGCCCTTGTGGCCGGACAAGCCATACATCTCGGCGTGGTTGGTGGCGGTCAATGCCACGAATTCCTGGATGCTGATGCGGCCGGCCATCACGCCTTCGGAGAACAGCAAAGGCAGGCGCAGTTCCAGGCCTGGCACGCCATTGGCCATTTCCTTGAAGGTGGTGGCATCGCCCTTGGGCAGCTTGCCGCTCTTGTCGAAGCGATAGGGAGCATGGTCGGAGGAGTAGGTGTAAAGCGTGCCGTCCTTCATGCCGGCCCAGACGGCTTCCTGCGATTCCTTGTCGCGCGGCGGCGGCGAGCAGCAGAACATCGCGCCCTGCAAGCCTTCGCGGTCGAGGTCTTCCGCGGTCAGGAACAGGTATTGCGGGCAGGTCTCGGCATAGACGGCGGCGCCGCGCTGCTTGGCGCGGCGGATGGTGTGGATCGCCTCCTGGCCCGACACATGCACGATCAGCAGCGGCACGCCCAGCAGGCGCGAGAGCGCGATGGCGCGGTTGGTTGCTTCGGCTTCCGCCAGCGGGTCATGCGCCACGGCATGGTATTTCGGTGCGGTATGGCCCTGTTCCAGCAGGCGATGCGCCAGCCAGCGGATCATGTCGTGGTTCTCGGCATGCACCATGACCAGCGCCTGCTCGCGTGCCGCCACGGCCAGAACATCCAGCAGCTGGTGATCGTCCAGCTTCAGCTTGTCATAGGTCATATAGACCTTGAGCGAGGTGATGCCGTCGCGGATCGCCTTGGGCAGGTCGGTCTGCAGCGCGGTGTCGTCGGGATTGGCCAGGATCAGGTGGAAGCCGTAATCGATCACCGCCTTCTCGCGCGCCAGCCGGCCGTAATCGGCGACGACTTCGGGGATCTTCATGTCGCGATGCTGCGCCGCGAAAGGGATGATGGTGGTGGTGCCGCCAAACGCCGCCGAGACGGTGGCGGAGTAGAAATCGTCGGCGCACATCAGGCCCATGCCCGACAGCTGCTCGACATGGCAGTGGCTGTCGATTCCGCCGGGCAGAACCCAGCGACCGGCGGCGTCGATCTCGCGCTTGCCGGGCGAAAGTCCCGTGCCGATCGCGGCGATCACGCCGTCACGGACGGCGATCTCGGCTTCAAACACGTCGCTCGCGGTGGCGACGCGTCCGTTGCGTACCACCAAGTCGAAATCACTCATGCGCCCCACTCAGATGCTGATCAGACAACAGCGCTTACGGCAAAAGTCTCGCAATGCAGCACCAGAATGTCGCATGCCGGTTTGTCATCCGCCCTTAACACGATGTTAAGGGCAGGCTGGCGGGCGCCGCTTCAGTGCCCCGGTCAGTGCCGCAGGGCGCCCTCGCGCATTTCCTCCTGCAGGGAAAAGCCGTTGGCGGCCATCAGCTTGCGGAGAATCTTCACGAAGGACTGTGCAAGCTGCGACATCGGCTCGAAGCGCAGGAAGGCCAAGTTGGCCATCATCACCGGCGCATCCATCACCGGCCGCGACACCAGATGGCCGTTCGGCCAGTTGTGCAGCGAGAATTCGTCGATCAGCGCGATGCCGGCGCCGGCCTGCACCAGGGCGCAGGCGCTCTGCGGCGAGCCGACTTCGATGGTGGTTTTCAGCGGCAGGCCGGCGCGCTCGTACATCTGCGCCACCATGCGGCCATAGGGTGTTTCGCGGTCATAGGCGATCAGCGGATAGGCTTCCAGATCGGCCAGCGTCAGCATGGCTTTCTGCGTCAGCGGATGATCCTCGGGGCAGACGCAGCAGACCGGGCTCTGGCCCAGCGGCTTGGTCTCCAGGTTGGGGTGATCCATCGGTGTGCTGATCACGCCGATATCGGCCTGGTGGTTCAGCAGGCGGTCCTGCAATGGCGCGTAATTGAGGAAATTGAAGGTGACTTTCGCATCGGTGTATTGCTCGCAGAGCGTGGCGATTGCCTGCGGAATCAGCACATGGCCGATACTTGGGCTCGACACCACATGCAGCACGCCCTGGCGCCGTTCGGCCAGCGAATGCGCGACTTCGTTCACCCGCTGCACGCCGAGGTAGACATGATCGACCTCGCGGAACAGGCGTTTCGCCTCCGGGGTTGCATAGAGCCGACCCTTGATACGTTCAAACAGCGGAAAACCGACGCGCGTCTCGGTATAGGAGAGCAGGCGGCTGACGGCTGGCTGCGAGACATGCAGCACTTTCGAGGCGCCACTGATCGAGCCGGTGCTCATCACCGCGCGGAAAACTTCAATCTGCCTGAGATTCAAGGACATGCGGGCCTCCCATGCGCCGTTTTCTTATGTCATCGCATGATGCACCGAAAACCGGCCGTCCCATAACATTGCGTTAAGGGCGCAAGACAAATACGCAAGGAGCATGCCACTCCCAGCGCGCGCGGCCTGGCATAGACTGGGTGCGACTTCTGGAGGTCGCGCGATGACGCCCACAATCTTTGTGATCAATCCGAACTCGAATGAAGGCGTCACCGCCGGCATCGATGCAGCGCTGGAGCCCCTGCGCATCAGTGGCGGTCCCGCCATCCGCGCGCTGACGCTGAAGGAAGGTCCGGCCGGCATCCAGAGCCAGCATGATGTGGAAAGCGTGACGCTGCCGCTGGCGAAGCTGGCGAAGTCGCTGGAAGCCGAAGCCAGCGCCTTTGTCATCGCCTGCTTCAGCGATCCCGGCCTGCATGTGGTGCGCGAGGCCGTGAAGCGCCCGGTGCTGGGCATCGCCGAAAGTGGCGCGCTCACTGCCATGACCATGGGCCACACGTTCGGCGTCATCGCCATTCTCGACGCTTCGATTCCGCGCCACCTGCGTCTGTGGGGGTCGATGGGCGTGACGGATCGTCTTGCCGGTGAACTCGCCATCGGGCTGACCGTGGCCGAATTGTCCGACCGCGAGCGTACGCTGAAGCGCATGATCGACACCGGCAAGCGCCTGCGCGACGAGCGCCAGGCCAATACCATCGTGATGGGCTGCGCCGGCATGGCTGTGTTCCGCGACCCGCTGCAGGATGCGCTTGGCATTCCGGTAATCGAACCGACCCAGGCCGCTGCTACCATGGCGCTCGGCCGCGTGCGGCTCGGCTGGTAGGCGTCATGGATATTTCGGCCTCCGAGCTGTCGCCCGACCGCATCTACAAGCTGCTGGTCAGCACCGTGATGCCGCGGCCGATCGCGCTGGTCTCGACGCTGAATGCCGATGGCGGGCTGAATGCCGCACCGTTCAGCTTCTTCAATGTCTTCAGCAATGCGCCGCCGCTGCTGGTGATCGGCATCGAAGGCAGCAAGCGCGACGACGGCAAGCCGCACAAGGACACGGCGCGCAACATCATCGCGCGCGGCGAATTCGTGGTGAACCTGGTCAGCCACGCGATGGCTGTGCCGATGGTGGCCAGCGCCATCGATTTCCCCGAAGGCGTCAGCGAGTTCACGGAAGCCGGCTTCACGCCGCGCGTCTCCAAGCAGGTTGTCGTGCCGGGCATCG
>Ga0209675_1001482_pt1 | contig 13489 bp, 10 predicted proteins | sample AraplaCol_mLB_r2_2_FD_184280 | JGI IMG/M metagenome (GOLD analysis project Ga0209675, IMG submission 184280) | Arabidopsis root microbial communities from North Carolina, USA - plate scrape MF_Col_mLB_r2 (SPAdes) (version 3) | ecosystem: Host-associated > Plants > Roots > Endosphere | place... | reverse complement strand
CAGCGGCAAGCCCTTCAGCTTCAAGAGCGTGGGCGTGCAGGCGCAGGGCCGTACGACGATCCTGAGGATCAACTACCGCAACACCCGCCAGATCCTGCAGACGGCGAGTGCGATGGCGACCGAGCTCTTGCAGCCCCAGGAGAAGGACGACGATGGCGTCCCGCTGGTCCAGCCGGTGAGCTGCGGCAGGGAAGGGCCGGAGCCGATCGTCATCGATCTGCCGAGTACCCGGGCGCAGGCCGACCGGATTGCGGAACTGATGGCCAGTGCGCACAACGAGGGGCATGCCTGGGGCGACATGGCGGTGCTGTGCCGGAGCTGGGCGCTGATGGACGAATGTGCCCGGGCGCTGGGGCGCCGCCGCCTGCCGCACAAGGTGCGCAAGGGCACGCATGATTTCGACCCGGGCGCGGACACCATCAAGGTGATGACCTTGCATGCCAGCAAGGGGCTGGAGTTTCCGGTGGTTGCAGTGATGGGGGCTCGCCAGGCCGCTGCGGGCCAGGAGGAGGGCGTGAAGGACGGCCACGACGCATTGGAAGAGATGCGGCTGTTCTACGTCGGTGCGACGCGCGCGACGGCGCGGCTCATGATTGCCAATGCCGTCGGACAGTGAGCAAGACCTATCTGTTGATCGATTTGCAGAACCGGCACCCGCCGCCGGAGGACGTCGCGTTGTGGATGGGCTCGAATGGCGAGGCCTGGATTTTCTATGGTGAGCACGAGATCGGACTGCTCGCGCCGTACATGGAACTGGGCGATCGGGTATCTCTTGTCGATATCTCCAGGCCGGGCAAGAACTCACTGGATTTCCATCTGGTTCTGTATCTGGGCTATCTGGTCGGGCGGCATGAGCCGGGGGCGCGCTTCGTGATCGTCGCCGCAGACGGGGACTACGATCCCGCGATCGTGCATGCGCGATCGAAGGGACGACAAGTCGAGCGTATGGAGGTCCTGGGACCAGCGTTGATAGACGTCAAGCCGACGTTGGTCCGACCGGCTCTGTTGCCGCAGCCAGCGGAAGTGGCGCATCCACCGGTCGGCAAAGCGATCGCTCCCTTGGCTCCAAAGAGCAGGAGATCCAAATCCGTCGACCAGGTTTTGTCGCTGATGCTCAGGGACTTTGGCGAAGCGGGAAAGCCAAGGTCATTGAGCGCGCTCGAAAGGCGAATTCAATCGCGCTTCGGGCCTGAACCGGTGCCTGAGAAAGTGGCCAGTGTGAAGGCTGCTCTGGTGATGAAGGGCGCGATCAAGATTGCAGATGAGACGGTCGAGTACAGGGACCGAGGCGATCAGATATGACTGGCGGCTTTAGACTGGCTGCTGACCTTGAGATCTCATAGCTGAGCGGCTGCCGCGCGCGAAACCTGCCACTCAGTGGGTCGCCCCACGCCCTGTAGACACTATTCAGAGCCATGCGTCATCCTCGCTATACGGCCATTGCAAACGTCGACGGTGAATTTCGACGGGTCTTGTTCAAACGTACTTGCGGCGCCGGTTCTCAAACGCCGGCTTGGTGCCTTCCAGGATATTCACCACCGATTGGTTCAGGTTCAGCTCTTCGATGGCGCCAGCCTCATAGGAAATTTTGTTTGAGCCGTCGCGCTCCATGCTGCAGACAATGACCTGCTCGGCGTCGCAGGCCACGGCGAGGTTGGCGTTGTGGGTGACCATTACAACTTGACGGTGTTGCTTGGCCCGGGTGATGACGCCGACCAGTAGGTTGTAGACGGTCTCGTTGTCCAGGTTTTCTTCAGGCTGGTCGAGGATGATGGGGATGCGGTCCAGGTCAACCAGCAGATAGAAGATGAGCAGCAACGCGCCTCGCTGACCGGGCGAGAGCCGCTCCAGTTCGACGCTTCCAAGCATCAAGCCATAACTCAGACTAGCGTATTCAAGCCCAAAGAGGAAGTCGTATAGCTGTGCTGCTGTCCTATCGGACTTGAGAATTGTTGCCGTGGCGACGGCACGGCGTTGACCGCCACGAACAGTGAAGGTCAATGCATCGTCTACGTCGGCAAGAAACGCCGTCAGGCCCGCATCGGTAGTGAGGTCATGCGCCGCAAGCAACTTGCTGGCGAGAGCCTTGGACTCCTCAAATCCTACGAACGACCCTGCGCTCTGCTTGATGAAGTCGAAGAGTCGCGCGACGAAGGCATCGAACGACAAGCGCACCGAGAACTGGACGCCCAGTGCTTCACGAATCTGCGGCTCGTCGTCTACCAGCGCCTGCACGGGGGCGAAGAGGCTCTTGAGCACGTCACCGCGCTTGCGCAATGTCCCCAGTATGGCCAGCGAAAGCTGAACTCGCTGTTTGCGCAGCTGAAGCAGCTCGGCGCGCAGAGCCGGGATGTTCTTCAGCCTATACCATTTGCCACGGAAGGACTCTTCTTTGTCAGCAGCACCAGTCGCTGCCGCCCACTCCTCCTCCCAGACCCGCAGAGCAAACAGTGCCTCCTGGTGCGCTTTCATCGGACCGTCGAGCTTGGACTGCTCTGCGGCTAACTCCGCCTTGAATTTGGCCAGCTGTGTCGGGTGCGTCCCTTCAACACCCGGTTGAAGCAATGCTTCCTGTTCGGACAGCTTGGATTTTGACGCTGTCTGCAGTTCATTCAAGGACACCGTATTGACGGTAAGCTGAATAACGTCTTCCAGCTTCAGGCCGAGTACAGTGAGGCGCTTCGACAGGTCTGCTTTGCTGTCCTCGAGTACCTTCTGAAGAGCGGCGATACGCTGAAGCACATCGTCTATGGCGCGAATGCGCGTTCGCTGCAGGTCGGCTTCAGTCTGGGCCGCCGTCTGCTGTGTCTCGACTGCCGCGATGCGAGCATTCAAGTCCGCAATGACAGCCGCCGCGACTTTAGCGGGCTCGTCATCGGCCTGCGGCGCCGGCGGAACCGCGGGCCTCTTGTCGCGCAAGGCGTGGAGACCGACAAGCGAAAGACGAACCGATTCCCGCGCACGGTCCTGCGCAGGCTGGTCCACCTGCTCGATGAGCTGGATGATGCGAGCGTTTGTCGCTTTCAGGTCGGCTCGAATGGCCAATGCCTCTCGCTCGATGACGTCAGTGCGAAGCGCTATCAGTTCATCCAACGAGTCAGCCCCATCTCGTTCACTGACGGGGATGTGGGAAAAGATGACGGCGCGGAGCTCACCCTGCAGCAAGCTGTCGTCGCCTTTGACGTGGTCGTTGCACAGCTCTTCGAAGTACCGCTGCGGCAGATACTTGACTCGCGGTACAGAACTGCTGGATCGACTGTCAGACAGAGCGCGCCACTCTGGATCCTTCGAGTCCTTAATCCATTCGAGTTGTGCCTCGAACGAGCTGGCCTTATTGTCCTTCGCCAACCGAAATCGCTGGTCGGAGAGGAAAGAGAAGTACCTTTCGTTCGGTGTGTCACCGAGTACACCTATAACGTCAGCAAGGGCGCTTTTGCCGCTGCCCTTTCTGCCGATTAGTGCTACAAGGTCTTGATTCAGGGGAAGCGTGGTGTTATCGAACCACGCGCCGGGCTCGGGGGCGCCAGCGCGCTTGCGCACCTGGACGTTCTTGATGAAGAGCTGGGGGTTCTTCTGGACGAAGTCGACTTTGGGCGGCAACGCTCCGACGTGCGACCGGTTTGCCGGTTCCCGGCAAGCCTGCAGAAGCCCCGCGAACGTCGGAAGCGCCTTAATCCACGTGGGGTTGCCTCCATGAAACTTTCCGTAGTCCGCGACGCGATGCGCATCACTGCCGCGAACGGCAAGCTTTGGGTGCTTGATAGCCGCTTGGAAATCGTTGAAGAAGCTGTCGTTGTCCGCAGTCTTGACCCCATTGAAGGCGCTCCGGGTTGCTTGGTTGGCGACCTCGAAGACTGCCTCCATCGCGAGCACCTCGCGCGGGAAAGAGTAGTGTTCCCGGAAGCGGATTTTGTTCACTCCGTCACTGGTGTCGAATGGCACGAACAGGATGGCGTCACGCTCGCCAAAAGTACGCAAAGCTTCCCCAACCGATTCGGCGGTCACCTCTGCGCACTTTGAGCCAGCCTGAAGCGCCGCCGCTTCATCGCTGTTGAGGGTTGCGCGAGAAATCCCAAGCGTAGACAAGCGCTCGTCACTCAAGTTCTGGCGCGCCCATTCCACAAGGTAGCTGTCGGTCAACGGCTTCCCGCCCATGCTTAGCTTCAACTGGGTCTTGAAGGCGTTCAGCTTGTCGTCCGGCAACTCGGGGTTGAGCAGCACATGCATGTTGAGCCGGAAGCTCCCTGGGGAAACCATCCTCAACTCAATGCCCGGGAATATGGTCGCCTTGCACTTCGTCGCTCCCGGTCGGCCGAGGTATTCACGCAGGGCGAGGACGCCGTCGAAGGTCCAGTAGTCCATGACCGCAACGGCGGCGCAGCCACTGTCATTGATGCCGGCAACGACTTGCTTCAGCAAATCGTCTCGGTCGGCAGCTGTGGCGGCATCGCGCAAGCGTTTGCCGCTCCATTGGTACGAGGCAGGCGTGTGGATGTGCAGATCCCACTTGCCCCAGGTTGCGCCCTGGTTCATGTCGTCTTCTTCCCCGGAAGTGATTTAACCAGCCAGGTGGACGAGCATTCTCTTCGTCTTCCAGGCATCCCCGCGCCTTTCGAGCTGCGATGTTTAAAGTGTATCGGCTGCAAGAAGGGATTAGCCCCGTTTGCTGCATCGGCTGCCAGCTTAGCCATCATGCGAACTACAGAGGCATCAGCGACCGCCACCTGGCCCAGACCGATCGCTCGCCCTATGCGTCGCATCGGCGGCAGCCGTTGCGTAGCCGCCCTTCAAGTATGCTCGCTCCAGACTGGCCAGAGTCATTCGCGGCAGTCGATCTGGGCGACCGCTGCGTTCGTCAACCGACACCCGATGGGAGGTGGCTCGTATGATCGCTTCGGGACCGGGTACTTGATTGGGCACAACGACCGATCCAACTTGGGATGACCGGTTCGGCCTAGTTTCAGCTGACACTTCAGACCCGGAACCGCCGGCGAAATCAGATCGTCGGCTACTGCAATTGATGATGCCAGTGATCCTATCGATGTGAGCAGCCTAAAACTTATGCCTTGTCCCGACTAGCGCGCTACCGGACGATACCGGTTCCCGGCGTTCGAAGCTTTGTCAGCCAACCTTTGACACCCTCTCGCTCGACGGCCTGGATGTCGTAGCCACGCGCCGAGATCGTCGTCTTCGCGCCAGGGCTTAGCTCCGACGTAGTGACGATGACGCCGTACTCCGCCCGCGCGAACTGAACGTCGGCGTGAAGGCCCTTGACGACGACCTTCTCGATCTTGTCTTTCTGCCTCTTGCACTGAACGATGCACAGCGGGCTATCGCTGGGACTTGCATCCGGTTTCCACACACGGACATCGACACCGTCATCTCCGCTGCCAGGACCAAGATCGACCTTGTATCCGTCGCGCTCGTAAAACTCGGCAGTCAGTTTCTCAAATTGCCGCCAGTGCATATCTCCAATGCGATCCTGGTTGTTCGACAGATAGTCGATGTACCGCTGGTCAATGAACCGCGCCTTCTCAGGTTGTTGGTCTGTGCCCTTGAACAGCCCCTTCAGGTCAAGAGGGTTGATCCATTCGTTGCCGATGCCCTGATGCGGATTCATCCGAATCCCGCGATTGATGATCTCGTACATCTCAATTGCGATCTTGATGCCCGCTACGCCGAAAATCTTCTTGACTTGAGGCAAGATCACCTTGGGGTCAGTCGGTTTTGGATCGCCGTTTTGAATTCCGACCCTCATGAGGTGATTCATCGTCGAACTGACCTGCATGTACAAGTCGAGTTCCGCAGCATTAGCTTTGAAGCGATGAAATAGCCTCGCCTGCTCGATGCTGGGCCCTTGATACAGCTCTCTCGTGTACCCGATTCGGTGCAGCAGGTTGTAGTAAAGGTCTTCGTACTCTTCTGACCTGAGCCGAACGCCCGATGTCTCGCCATTGCGGATGGCATCTGGGAACGAAGTACCGGTCAGATGGTCACAGATCTCTTCAATCGACATTGCGAGGCCGACCTTATAGCCGGCGATCTCGGTCAGGTTGTCTGGCAGAACCTTTGGTCCAAAGACAATGCTGCCCATCTGCGCCCCCAGTTTTTGTGGTGACCGAGAGGATACAGCCACACCGCCGCAGACTTCGGGAATGGGCTACCTACTTGACGGGGGAGCTTACGAAGGGGCACACCTGCCGGTGCGCTTGCTTCAGAATTAGCGGAGCCGGGCAGAAAAAAGTCCTGGTTCGGCATCCTTGTTTGCAAACTTGGGCTTTCTGCCTCTTTGCAAGCGTTGAAATCGACGACGGCTTTCCGCAGTCAATCGGTCACTTGTTGCTTCGTCGCGAAGCGCAGCAAAGCGCCGCGACGTCTCGCGCGCTGGCGTGCTCGTCGAGGGTGGCGGTCGCGATGACGGCGCCCTCGGAAGTGATCTGGATCTTCGTCGTTCCCAACCAGCGGTACAGCCTATTCGCGGGTCAGGCATTAACACCAGTCAACGCCGGCACAAGCACCACCGCCGCTATGGCTGCCATGATGGGCCCGAAGCTCAAAAAGTCTTGCCAAGCGATCTGCGCCCCGGGTCACCGTCAGGGCCAGGCCCTCGACATCATCGAGATTGAGGAAGGTCTGCGCTGCGCTGACCGCGACAGCGGTCAAGATGATGGCATCGGCCAAAGCGACCGCAGAGTCAAGCTGGAATCGAAATTGCACGATGCTTTCAGGGCGCTGGGCCGCTGGATGGGGACTACAGGGCCAGTGCCAACGTGGCGTTCCTCGATCTGCCAAAGATCCCAATCCCGTGTATTTCGCTCAAAATGAGGGGATCGAAAATGAGGAACGTGTCATGAGCTCCGGTGATAGTCCAAAGGTCTTCGTCTCATACGCTTGGTCAAGTCCTGATCATGAGCAGTGGGTTTTGAATCTTTGCCAGCGCCTTGTGGAGGCCAGCGTCGACATCATTCTCGACAAATGGGACTTAAGGGAGGGGCAAAACTCCTACCAGTTCATGGAGCGAATTGTTAATGACTCCGAAATCAGGAAAGTCATCATCATTTCGGATCGAACCTATGCTGAAAAGTCCAATGACCGCCGCGGCGGAGCGGGGACTGAAGCCCAAATCATCTCCCCCAAGCTTTATTCTGGAAAAGACGAAGGTCGCTTTGCGCTTGTCGTCAGAGAGCGCTCCGAAAGTGGCGAGCCGTTCGTGCCGACTTACTACCATGGGCGAATATTCATCGACATGAGCACTGATGAACTAGCTGATAGCAACCTGGAGCAATTGCTGCGCTGGATTTTCGACAAGCCCCTTCATCAGCGCCCACCTTTGGGGGCAAGGCCGTCATTCTTGACCGATGAACCTGAAATCGGTCTTGGTACCGAGTTCACCGCGAGTCAGTTTCGTCGCGCGGCCAGGGGCGGCAGCGCGAACTCTGCAAACTTGTTCCGAGAGTACTTGGAGTGCTTTTGTCGCAACCTTGATCGCTTTGCCATCTTGGATCCTCGTGCGACAAACAGTCTGGTCGTGAAGCAATTTGAAGCCCTCAGGCAAGCGAAGGATGAGTTCGTGAGGGTTGTCTTAGACGCCGTCGATCACGAGTCCGTTTCACGACAGAAGCTGTCAATGCATCTTGTCCGTTTCTTTGACGATCTTTTGGCACGGTGCTACCCGGCGAAGAGAGACCGAGAGTCGACCGATCACTTCAGGCTGCTAGCTCACGAGCTTTTCGTGTCCGTCGTAGGCATAGCTATCTGGCGCGAAGAATTCGAATTAGCGAAGAGTCTTCTGGCCGCGCCCTACTTCGGCGCGATCAAGAACGGGTATCGCGGTGGCCAACGCGATTCTTACGCCGTGTTTTGGCAGGGCGATGATCGCCTCAAAGAGCTCAGAACGCCTGAAGGTTCCGAATATCTCACCCCCTTCGGGCAGACGCTCCAGGAGCGAACTTCATCAGGAGTGTTGCCTCGAGACCAGTTTCTGCAGGCGGATCTGCTGATCCATCTTCGTGCTGAACTCGCAAACGGCGATGACCGCTGGTACCCACTGACATGGATCTATGTGAGTCACCACCGAGCGCTCGAAGTCTTCGTCCGTGCTCAGTCAGAGCAATTTTTCGGACAGTTGAAGGAGGTTCTCGGCATCGAATCGCTGGACCCGATTCGGGAGCTCGTAACAAGCAACGGTCCAATGGGATACCGACGGATTCGGCTCGGCTCCAACGTGCTGAGCTATGCTGCCTTGATGCTTCCAGATGCAATAGCTACCCGTCGCTGAACTGGAGGTTCGGCTGGATCGAGCGCCGCGATCGACCGCTTTGGGCACTCGGCCTTCCCCGCGCACAAGGAAGAATCTGGCCGGATCGTGCCGGCTCATGCCTTCCAGCACACCAATCGCTTCGCGCTGCATTATTCCGAGAAGCCGGCAAAGACTGTCCGCGGTCGTTAGGACGCTAGCTCCAAACTCCTGATGTCAGTCTGCTCGAATCTTCTTTTTTCACGAGACCGCTGCGCTCCCTGGACTCCGCGCGCCTCTGTGCTCTGAATGCCTGAGGAGCGACCAGCGTGACCTCGTAGCTAAGGACGGCTAAGCGCTCCGTCTCGGTGAAGCCGGTTACAGGGCGATTGGCCGCCCGGATTGCGCCCATCCTTGTCGAATGCCCCGATGTGCGGATCAATCTTCGGCTTAGGTTCCTAAGGCGTCGCAAGTTTCCGGTCGTTTGAATGGAGGTTTGTAGAGCGGCGGAGCTCGTCACGTGGAATCTCGCGGCGGGTACGCTGTCTGCCCATCCAGTGCTCTTCCTTCAGACATGGATAATCTGTCAAAGATCTGACGGCGCGGACCGGCGACGGAAAGGAACGACATGAAGCTCATCAAGGCACGGGTTCAAAACTACCGCTCGGTGGAAGACTCTGGGGAGTTCGACATTGGAGAGCTCACGTGCCTCGTCGGCAAGAACGAGGCGGGCAAGACGGCACTGCTCAGCGCGCTGCGAGGCCTACGCCCCAGCGACGATTTTGAGTTCGACAAGACGGAGGACTACCCGCGCCGCTTCCTCAACCGATTCGACGAGCGCCACGATGACGGCACCTCGGAGGTGATCCGCACTTGGTGGAGGCTCGACGCGGTTGACATCGCGAAGATCGAGGCCCGCTTCGGGTCGGGAGTGGTCCTCGGCGACGAATTCGAGGTCCACTTCGGCTTCGGTTACGAGAAGGACAAGCGAATCTGGACCCTGCGGATCGACCAAGCCAAGTGCCTAGACCACCTCACGAGCGCTCACGCGCTCGACGCTACGGACCGCAACATCCTGCACGGTGTGACCAATGGCCGCGGCGCGGACAAGGCGTTGTCGGGCTTGGCCAATCGCACGCCGAAGCAGGAAGCCTTGCTGCAGGACATCAAGAAGTGCCGCGAATCGGACTTCACGCTCTGCGCGATCGACATCCTCTCGCCGAGAATGCCCAGCTTCTTCTACACCTCGCACTTCGAGCGCATGTCGGGCGAGGTATCGGTGGAACAGCTGCAGCGCGACGTCTCGCAGAAGAAGGTCGACACCGGCGACAAAATCTTCTTGGACTTCTTGGCCTACGCGGGGACCGACATCGACGAGCTCGTCTCCGTAGACAAGCGCACAGCGTTGAAAGCGCGGCTCGAAGCGGCCGGTAACGAGATCACCGAGGAGATCTTCCAGTTTTGGTCGCAGAACAACGCGCTCGAAGTCACCATCGACTTCGACGCGGGCAAGCCCGGCGACTCGCCGCCGTTCAACACCGGTACGGTCGCCTCGATTCAGATCCGAAACACCAATCACAAGGCTAAGATCGCCCTCTCGGAACGCAGTGCCGGCTTCGTCTGGTTCTTCTCGTTTCTGGCGCAGTTCAAGCAGCTGAAAAAGACCCAAGGAAGCGCAGTGCTCTTGCTCGATGAGCCGGGCCTAACGCTGCACGGCAAAGCGCAGGCCGACCTCCTCAAATACATCGAGGAGCGCCTGCTGCCGGACCACCAGGTGATCTTCACCACCCACTCTCCTTTCATGGTGCCCACGAGCCGTTTGGCGGACGTGCGCATCGTCGAGGACGTCATCGAACGAGGCGGGCCGCGGCCCGTGGTGAAGGGCACTAAGGTGCGCTCCGACGTGCTGCAAGTCGACGACGACACGCTCTTCCCGCTGCAAGGCGCTCTGGGTTATGAGATCACGCAGTCGCTCTTCATCGGCGAGAACACTTGGCTCGTGGAGGGTCCCAGTGACATCGTCTATCTCAACGCGCTCTCCGAGGGCTTGAAGCGGTGGGGCCGAGCCGGTATGGACAAGCGCTGGGTCGTCTGCCCCTCCGGCGGCATCGACAAGATCGCGCCGTTCGTGCGCCTCTTCGGCGGCAACAAGATGAACTTGGCCGTCCTCTCCGACATCGGCAAGGGGGATGCGAACAAGATCGAGAAGCTCAAACGCGAGGAGATCCTCAAGGCAGGGCATTTCTTCACCGCCGCCGACTTCGCTGGTCAGTCCGAGGCCGACGTCGAGGATTTGCTCGATCCGGCTCTTTACATCGAGATCCTCAATGCCGCATACAAAGTGCCGTCGTCGCACACCGTGACGATCGAGAAGCTGCGCGAGGCGGACAAGACGACGCCGCGCATCGTTAAGCAGGCCGAGGCGTTGTTCAAGCTGATGCCGCCGGAAGTACCCGAGTTCGGGCACTGGCGTGCGGCCGAATGGCTGCTCAAGCACCCCGAGCTTTTCCACTGCGACGCTGAGTCCGTCAAGGCGACGCTCGACAAGGCCGAGAAGGTCTTCATCGCATTCAATGCGCTGCTTCCCTGATCGTCGTCTCAGAAACCGGCGGATCAGCTTCGGAGAACCGTGCTCAATAACGGGCGGACATCATGGACGTCAAAGCCAAATCGCCAAACGAGTGTTCGCCGCAAGAGCTCGTCCAGTTCGAAGCGCTCGTCTTAGAGGGCGGTGAGGTCGACCCCATAGGGTTGGCTGGGCGCATCAGGTGCGCTGTCGCTCTCGCGTTTCTGTTGGACGAGGGCGCAATCCTGGGTGTCGCGGGATTGAAGGAGCCGAGCGTGGGCTACCGCGCGAAGGTGATGAAAGGGGCGCTGACCAGCATCCCCGCTGATCGGTATCCGTTCGAGCTTGGCTGGGTTTACGTGTGTCCGGGCATACGCGGCGGGAAGTCCAAAATGCTGTGCGAGGCGCTCGTTCTGCACGCCCCTGGTCGTGGAATGTTCGCAACTTCTAGGGTAAATAACCCGTGGATGCACGCCACGCTCGAAGGAAAAGGATTCAAGCGGACTGGAGCAGAGTGGCCGTCGGGACAGAACTCGGCCAAGCTCGCCCTGTTCCTTTTCGAACCTACCGAGAAGACCCTGCAGAGTTCGAGCTGAGATCGCACAGCCTAGAAGACGCTGCCTGGGACGAGGCCTACTATCAGATGCCTCAGGGTTGATCGCGAAGTCCGGGATGGTTTCCGCAGGTCCCCGTCCAGGATGTGCTCGACGCAGGAGAATGGTCGCTTGTCCTTGTACGACCAGTTAGTGCTTCTTTACGCACGTACGCCTGTGGGAGTTGAAGGTCCGCAAACGCTGCGTCTCGGGCATCCAAGGTCGCTCGCCCTAGCGTCTCACCTGTGCGCTCTTGAATTCTCAGAGTCGCGCCTTGGCCGCTAAGTCGGCAACAGAGACACCAATGCCCGCGGCGATCTGCACAATCGTCATCACGCCGGGATTTTGCAATCCCCGTTCGATGCTGCTCATATAGGAGCGGTCGATGTGGCTGCGATGCGCAAGTTCTTCTTGCGAGATTCCATGAGCCTTACGCAGTGCCTTGATGGCGGTGCCGAGCGCCAACAGCGCTGGGTCGAGCGCGTGTTTTGGCGAGGCGATTGGCATGGACAAAATGCTCCCGCCTTGTGTACGATCACACCACGGACGATCTTCCACATTTCGTCGCCCCCGCGCAGTTCTGTTGTTATGGGGACGGCCTTGTTGTCATATGCCGCGCAGACACACAGCTTCGCCTTTGCCGTCGGCTCGCCCACTGCGCTTACCGGCCGCAGTCACACGTGCACGGTCGCGGCGGCCGACTCCGGTGGCGCGCAATCCGTCTGTGTCTCGCGTCGGGGCTCAAGTGAGGGCGCTGCGCATGGCGGCCGGCCTATCCGCCGGGCGGCTGGCGTTGGCATCGGGAATCTCGGCCTCGATGCTCTCGCGCATCGAGCGGGGCTTGGTTTCGCCCTCGGTCGAGACTTTGGAGCGGGTTGCGCAAGGCTTGCACGTGCCGGTGTCTCGCTTCTTCGGTGATCAGTCCCGGCGCACGGACTTTTGTCATGTGCGGGCAGGGCAGGGGCTTGTGGTCGATCGCATCGGGGCGGTGGCGGACTACCGGTATGAGCTGCTGGGGCACTCGCTGTCGGGCAACCTGTTCGTGGAGCCCTACCTGGTCACGCTGCTGCCGGAAGCAGGTCCGTACGTAACCTTCCAGCATCCCGGGCTCAAGTTCCTGTACTTTTTATCAGGGTCGGTCACCTACCGCTACGGCGCGAAGGCGGTGGAAGTGGGGGCAGGGGACACGCTGATGTTCGATGCGACGATGCTGCACGGCATCGAGGTGATCCATTCGGGGCCGGTGTCGTATCTCTCGGTGGTGTCCACGCTGCGCGAGTGACGCAAAGTTGGCTCCGCCTCTACATTGATTCTCATCAATGTGGTGTGATCATGCTTCGGGTCGTTGGTCTCGAGTTCGGACGAACAGGTTTCATCGCTGCTTGAAAGTCATGAGCGCGTGGCTCGGCGTCAAGCTGGTCGCACGGGGCTTGAGATCCCAACGGGTTGAATGACTGTCCGACGATCTAGGAGAGAAAAAGTGCGCCTGCTGATTGCTTTGATCTTGCCCTGGCTGACATTCTTCACCATCGGCAGGCCGATTGCCGGTGTGATCTGCCTCATTCTCCAGCTCACGATCATTGGCTGGTTGCCGGCGACGATCTGGGCTGTGTATGGACTGGGGCAGTACAAGACCGACAAGAAGATCGAAAAGGCGCTCCGTCAAAGGGCCTGACCAAGGCGGCGGGCGCCGGAAGGCTGCGCGCGCCCGTTCCATGCTGGCCGCGCACATCGCTTGAGGATCGGTCAGCAGCACGGCTGGCCTGGAGGAAGGTCGGCGTTCCCTGGTGCCGTTGCGCGTGGTCCGGTCGATGGCTCGCTATTGCAGCGGCAGCGCGATGCATCCCTTTCTTCCCTGATGTTCGGCATGCCGAACATCGGGTAGCTGCGCGCGGGAATCCGTGTCTGCTTGTTCTGCCTGATCGTGGAAGTTGAGGTGTTCTGAAGCCTCACCTGGTTGCCGGCTTGGCTCGGAGTTCCTTCCGGTAGCGCTTCATGAGGGAGTGCATGAGCTCTGCCGGATCTGTTTCGAGTCCGTTGCACAGGAGAACGAGGCTGGTCAGCGAAGGACTGGAGGTGCCGGTCTCGAGCTTC
>Ga0209675_1001475_pt1 | contig 13511 bp, 10 predicted proteins | sample AraplaCol_mLB_r2_2_FD_184280 | JGI IMG/M metagenome (GOLD analysis project Ga0209675, IMG submission 184280) | Arabidopsis root microbial communities from North Carolina, USA - plate scrape MF_Col_mLB_r2 (SPAdes) (version 3) | ecosystem: Host-associated > Plants > Roots > Endosphere | place... | reverse complement strand
CCTCGTTCCAGGCACTGAAGGACCAGCTGCGCCGCGACCTCGCCATCGTGCGGCTCAACACCAGCGCCGTGCCGCTCGCGGCGCTGGCCGAGGAACTGGGTTTTGCCGACAGCGCTGCATTCCAGCGGGCCTTCAAGGCCTGGACCGGAGGCGCGCCGGGGTCGTACCGGCGACGCCGCGAGGCGGACGGCTGAACGGTCTCTGCCCGGCTGAGGCGCGCTGGCCCCGGGCGTCGGCGGCCTGCACGCGGTACCTGAACCCGGCCCGTCTGCGTTGACGCCGGCGAAGACGCCATCGCGCCGCACCGGAACGGGCCGTGTGTACATTCTCGAGTTGCTGGGTTTCCGGTAGTTTCCGGAATTACAGCAGCGCCCGCGCGACAATCCGGCGCATGGCCACCTCCACCGACCTTCCTCCCCTCAATCGCCAGTTCGTCGCCCACTTCGGCGAGATGGGCAGCAAATGGGGCATCAACCGCACCGTCGGCCAGATCTACGCGCTGCTCTACCTGTCGGAGCGCGCGCTCAACGCCGACGAGATCGCCGAACTGCTCGAGTTCTCGCGTTCGAACGTCAGCATGGGCTTGAAGGAACTGCAGGCCTGGCGCCTGGTGCACCTGCGGCACCACCCCGGCGACCGGCGCGAATACTTCGAGGCGCCGTCGGACGTGTGGGAGATCTTTCGCGTGCTGGCCGAGGAGCGCCGCCGCCGCGAGATCGAACCCACGCTCTCGATGCTGCGCAACGCGCTGCTCGAGTCACCGACGAGCGATGCCGAACGCCACGCGCAGGAGCGCATGCGCGAGATGCACGACCTGATCGACCGGCTCATGAAGTGGTTCGACGACGTCCAGCGGCTCGCGCCCGAGACCGCCATGAAGCTCATGGGAATGGGCGCGACCGTGACGAAGGTGCTGACGCTCAAGGACCGCATCACGGGCGGCGGAGCGTCGAAGAAGAAGGCTGACTAGAGCCGCTCCTGTCCTTGGGACGGCTCGGGCGTCCCGAGCTTGGCCCTGCGGACGGCATCGTCGTCCATCAGCTCGTACCACATGGCGTTGAGCACGGCGAAGGCGGCGGCCAGCGGCAGGCCGAGGATCCAGGCGAAATACCACATCTTGTTTTCCTCCGTTCAGTAGGCGTGTCCGCTCTCGTCGCGGATCGCCTGTTCGTCGACCTTGCCCCACAGCACGTGGTACACCCAGCTGGTGTAGGCCACGATGATGGGAATGAAGAACGCCGTGACCACCAGCATGATGAACAGCGTGAGGTGGCTCGACGACGAATCCCACACCGTGAGGCTGGCGCGTGGATCGATCGACGACGGCAGGATGAACGGGAACATCGACGCGCCCACGCTCAGGATGATGCCGGCGATGCCGAGCGCTGCCGTCAGCAGCGCCATGACGGGCCTGCGAAGCGCCAGCCCCAGCAACGCGCCCAGCACGCCGACAAGGCCCAGCACGGGCGCGGCCATGGTCCATGGGTGCGCGGCGTAGTTGGCGGTCCATGCGCCTGCGTGCAATTCGACGGTCTTCAGCATCGGGTTGGACGGCCCGACGGCATCGACCACGCTGCTGATGCGGTAGCCCCCGACGCTGGTCGCGAGCAGCACGCCCGCCAGCGCGTACAGCGCCACGGTAAGCACGGCGGCCACCATGCCGAAAGTGCGCGCGCGCTCGGCCACCGGTCCCGCGGTCTTCAGCGTCAACCACGCCGCGCCGTGCGTCACGAGCATGGCCACCGACACCAGTCCGCAAAGAACGGCGAACGGATTCAGCAGGGCGATGAAGCTGCCGTCGTAGAAGATGTGCATGTCGGGACCGAAGCGGAACGGCACGCCCTGCAGCACGTTGCCGATGGCCACGCCGCAGATCAGCGCCGGCACGAAGCCGCTGAAGAACAGCACCCCGTCCCAGCGCGAGCGCCATTGCGGCGCCTCGCGCTTGCTGCGGAACTTGAAGGCCACGGGCCGCAGGATCAGCGCCGTGAGGATCACGAACATTGCCAGGTAAAAGCCCGAGAAGGACACGGCGTACAGCTGCGGCCACGCCGCGAAGATCGCGCCGCCGCCCAGGATCAGCCACACCTGGTTGCCTTCCCACACCGGGCCCACGCTGTTGATGACGACACGGCGTTCGATGTCGTTGCGTGCCGCGAACGGCAGCAGCATGCCGGTGCCGAGGTCGAAGCCGTCCGTGACGGCGAAGCCCACCAGCAGCACGCCGATCAGCAGCCACCAGATGATGCGCAGGGTGTCGTAGTCGAGGAGTGTGTGGAGGGTCATGCGGCGCTCCCGCGGGTGGAAGGAATGGCGGCGGCGGCAGCGCCTGCTGCCGAGTGCGCCGGGGGAATGTGAGAGAGCGTGTCGCCTTCGTCGGGCGCGTGCTCGGCCTCGGGGCCCTTGCGGATGGCCTTGAGCATGAGCTTCATCTCGATGACGAGCAGCACCGTGTAGATGGCGATGAAGCCCCCGAGCGTGAGCAGCAGCGTCTTCACGCCGAGGTTCGACACGGCCACCGCGGTCGGGAGCACGCCTTCGATCACCCAGGGCTGGCGGCCGAACTCAGCCACCAGCCAGCCCGCCTCGATGGCGATCCAGGGCAGCGGAATGGCGAGCACCGCGAGCTTCAGCAGCCAGCGGTGGCTGTCGAGCTTGCGGCGCGCCGACAGCACGAAGAAGGTGGCCGTCAACAGGATCAGCAGCACGCCGACGCCCACCATCACGCGGAACAGCCAGAACAGCGGCGCCACCTGCGGCACGGTGTCCCATGCGGCCTTGGTGATCTGTTCGTCGGTGGCGGTGCGCGGATCGTCCACGTAGCGCTTGAGCAGCAGCGCATAGCCCATATTGATGCCGTTGTCCTCGAAGTCGCCGCGCACGCCCTGCGTGACCTTGGCCGTTCCGCCGGCCTCGCGGATCTTCTGCAGCGCGTCGTAGGCCTTCAGGCCCTCGCGGATGCGCGCTTCGGCGCGCTTCACCAGTTCATCGATGCCCGGCATCACCGTGTCGAGCGAACGCGTGCCGATGAGCCCCATCACGCCGGGGATGTGGATGGCGTAATGCGTTTCGCGCGCTTCCTGGTCGGGGAAGCCGACGACGGTGAAGGCGGCGGGTGCGGGCTGCGTCTCCCACATGGCCTCGATGGCCGCCAGCTTCATCTTCTGGTGTTCGCCCGAGAGATAGCCGCTCTCGTCGCCGAGCACGGCCACCGACAGCGCGGCGGCCAGGCCGAACGACGCGGCCACCGTCATCGAGCGCTTGGCAAGCTCGAGGTGACGGCCCTTGAGCACGTACCAGGCCGAGACGCCGAGCACGAACACCGCCGCGCACACGTAGCCCGCCGACACGGTGTGCACGAACTTGGCCTGTGCCACCGGGTTGGTCAGCACCGCCGCGAAGTCGGTCACTTCCATGCGCATGGTCTGCGGGTTGAAGGCCGCGCCCACCGGGTTCTGCATCCAGCCGTTGGCGATGAGGATCCACAGCGCCGAGAAGTTCGAGCCGATGGCCACCGCCCACGTCGCGACCAGGTGGCCGACCTTGGAAAGCTTGTCCCAGCCGAAGAAGAAGAGACCCACGAAGGTGGCCTCCATGAAGAAGGCCATGAGGCCTTCGATGGCGAGCGGCGCGCCGAAGATGTCGCCGACGTAATGGCTGTAGTAGCTCCAGTTCATGCCGAACTGGAACTCCATCACGATGCCGGTGGCCACACCCATCGCGAAGTTGATGCCGAACAGCACGCCCCAGAACTTCGTCATGTCGCGCCAGATCACGCGGCCGGTCATCACGTAGACCGTCTCCATGATGGCGAGGATGATCGAGAGCCCGAGGGTGAGCGGTACGAACAGGAAGTGATACAGCGCCGTCACGGCGAACTGCAGGCGCGATAGCGCAACGATGTCGAGGTCCATGGGTTCTTCCTTTTGTTTTCCCTGTTTTCTCTTGTTCTATGAAATCAGTCGGGACGCAGGCTGCGCAGCACGGCGTCGAAGGCATCACCGCCGCGGCGCAGGTCGGCCACGATGCGGCCCTTGTCCATGCACACGATGCGGTCGGCGAGCGCGGCCTCGCGGCGCAGGTGCGTGGCGATCAGCAGGGTGCGCTCGCCCGCGTGCCGGGCGAGGCGCTGCAGCACGTCGTGGGCGGTGGCGGTGTCGAGCGCTTCGGTGGGTTCGTCGAGCAGCCAGAGCGGCACGGGCCGCAGCATCAGGCGGGCCAGGGCGAGGCGGCGCGACTGTCCGCCCGACAGGCCGAGGCCGGCTTCTCCCAGCCGGGTGGCAAGGCCCGCGGGCATGGCGCGCACGTCGGCGTCGAGGCCGGCGGCCTGCAGCACGGCATGCAGCTGTTCGTCCGTGGCGTCGGGCGACGCGAGGCGGAGGTTGTCGCGCAGGCTGTCCTGAAACAGCTCGGTGCGCTGCGTGAGAAGGCAGGCCGGCCGCGCACCAGCCCGGCCCGACCGCGGCGCGATCTCGCCTGCGACGGCAGCGAGCAAGGTCGACTTGCCGGCGCCGCTCGCGCCGACGAGCGCGACACGTTCGCCGGGCAGCAAGGCCAGCGAAAGACCGGACAGGACGGGCGTGCTGCTGCCCTGGTGTGTCACCGTGATCTCCTGGAGGCGCAGCGCGAATGAGCCCGCATCACCGGCATCACCGGCATCACCGGCATCGGCGGTGCTCGCCGGCGCCGGCGCTTCATCCGCCATGCGAGGCGAAAGGCGGCGGATCGCCAGCCACGTGCGGCCCGCATCCAGGGCACCGCGGCGCAGCGCCGCGAAAGGCTCGGTCGCGGTGAGCGCAACCAGCAGCGCCAACGCCGCGGCAGGAGCGCCGATCGCACCCTCGCTCACCAGCGCGCCGACGGCGAGCAACGTGCCCACCAACGTCAGCGTGCCGGCGCAGCCGAAGGAGAAGCCTGCCGCGGCGTCGAGCCTGTTCAACGCCAGGTCGGCCCTGGCGAGATGCATGTCCGCGTTCATCACCGCATCGCATTGGGCATCGATGCGGCCTGCCATGACGAGGTCGGCCTGTCCGGCCACGAGGTCGACGGCGCGCGCGCGCAAGGCTTCGATGGCATGGGCGCGCTTCATGGCGGGCCGGCGCGCACGTCGCGCCACTGCAAGAGCGATGCCCCAGCCGGCGGCCACCAGCCACGACAGCAACGCGAGCCCCATTCCGGCGTGCATGAAGCCGAGCACCACGCCGGCCAGCACGGCGGCGCCCAGTGCGGCGACGCCCGGCACAAACAGCCGCAGGTAGAGCGACTCCAGCGCGTCGATGTCGGACGTGAGACGGAACAGCAGCCGCGCCGGCCGCATCAGCAGCGCGCGCGCGGCCTCGGCCTTGGCCCAGCCGCGAAACAGCTGCACGCGCAGCGCGGCCAGCACGGCGAAGGTCGCATCGTGCGTCACGAGCCGCTCGCCGTAGCGCGATCCCGTGCGACCCAGCGCGAGAAGGCGGATGCCGGCCGAAGGCATGAACACGTCGAATGTGAAGGCGGTGGCGGCATGCAGGCCGGCCAATGCGGTCGCGGTGATGAACCAGCCGGACAGCCCCAGCAAGGCCATTCCGGTGAGCGCGGTGAGGGCTGCAAGCAGCCCGCCGAGCAGCAGCGGCCGAGGCTGCCCGGCCAGGAATGGGCGCAGCACGAGGCGCAGGTCGCGCCAGTACGAGCCGCGGGCGACAGCTGCCTTCATGCGGCCTCCCTCGTCTTTTCGAATTGCGCCATCGACGCCCCGTCGAGGCACACCACGCGGTGCATGCGTGCCGCGAGCACGGGGTCGTGCGTGGCGACGACCAGGGTCTTTCCGCGCGCCAGCTGCACCAGCGCATCGGCCACGCGCGCAGCGGTCTCGGTGTCGAGGTGCGCAGTCGGCTCGTCCACCAGCAGCAGGTCGGCGTGCGGATGGACCGCGACGCGCGCGAGCGCAAGACGCACCGCTTCGCCGCCCGACAGGCCATGTCCGCCTTCGCCCAGGGCCACGGCAGGATCCGCCTGCGCCACCTCGTCGAGCGCCACGAAGCGCATCGCGGCGGCAACCCGGGGCGCATCGACCGCGGAACGCCCGAGCGCCACATTGGAGGCCACGGAACCGGCGAACACATGAGGCAACTGGCCCATCCAGCCGATGCGCCGGCGAAGCGCGGCAACGGTGTGGTCCGTGAGCGGCACGCCGCCGATCGAGATCTCGCCGCGGCTCGCAGGCAGAAGGCCCGCGATCAGCGACAACAGCGCGGTCTTGCCGCTGCCGCTCGCACCCATCAGCGCGATGTGCTCGCCGGGTGCGACGCGCAGCTCGAAACCGTCCACCACCTCCTGCGATTCGCCGGGCCAGGCGAAGTGGAGGTCGTGCACCGAGAGTGCCGGTGCGGTGGCGGGCATGCCGGTGCTGGCGCGGGTCAGCGAGGCATTCGCGCCCGGCAGGGGCAACGCGCTGCGCTGCAGCTGTTCGAGCGACTCCCAGGCCGCCTCGCCGGCCGCGCGGTCGTGCCACACGGCCGACAGTTCGCGCAACGGCTCGAAGAAGGCCGGTGCCAGCAGCAGCACGAAGAGTCCCTGGCCCAGGCTCAGTTGGCGGCCCCAGGTGCCGAAGCCGAGCGTGCCGAGCAGATGGAAGCCGACGTACGCGGCGACCATCGCGACGCCCAGCGCGGAGAAGAGCTCGAGCACCGCCGAGGAAAGGAACGCGATGCGCAGCACCGCCATCGTTCGCTGGCGCAGGGACTGCGCGGCATCGCCGAGCCTCTGCGCCGTGGCGTCCACCGCGCCGAGCGCGCGCAGCGTCGCGAGGCCGCGCAGGCGATCGAGCAGGAAGGCGTTCATGCCGCCCAGCTCGACCATGTGCGCCTCGCTCGCGGCCTTCGCGCGCCAGCCGACGATGGCCATAAACATGGGAATGAGCGGCGCCGCGAACAGCAGCACCAGCGCCGCCACCCACGAAAACGCGGCCACGACGACCAGGATGACGACAGGCACGACCGTGGCGCGCCAGCGTGCGGGCTGGTAGCGCACAAAGTACGGCACCAGCGCCTCGGCCTGCTCGGCGAGCGCGCTCGCAGCGAATCCCGACGGCGCGCGAGAGCGATCGAGCGGCGAGCCGGCGGCCAATGCCGTGGCCGCCTGTGCGCGCAGCGCCGTGAGTTGCGCCCGTGCGCGGCCGAAGGTGCGCCGCGAGCCCCACGCTTCGGCGGCGGCTCGCAGCACGCCGAGCAACAGGATGAGGCCGGCGGGCCAGATCACCGCCAGGAATCCCTGTCCCGACGCAAGCCCCTGAACCGCCATGGCCAGCAACGCAGCTTGCGGAAGCCAGAACAAGGCGGCTGCGCCCTGCACCATCCCGCCGACGTCGGGCGACGCGAAAGCACGCAATGGCGATCGTGATGGCGAGATGTTGGTCATTCCTTGGTTTCGTGTATTTTCAGTATTTACTGAAATTTCCACAATCATACCGAAGACGAGCGCGGCTGACGAGCCCCGGAGACTGCGCGCTCCAGGGCTCGAATGCAATGCGTCAAAAGGGATACGGCGGCCTCGCCGCCATGACCGGCCGAGCGGGCGCTCGGCCGGTCAGGGTCTGCTCACCCTGTTTCTGGCGTCGCGAAGGCCTGTCACGGCAGGCCAGCCGAGGCGCGCGACGCCGCATGTGCCCTTGGAGGGGGCGCAACGCCGAGTGGGCGGCCGTGGCAAGCCTTCCTTTCGGTTTGGCCGAAAAAGGGGCCGCCTGCGGCATTGCTTGCGCTGCAAGGCATCAGCCTTGCAGCCAGCCCTTGCCGTCAACGCGAAGCCAGAAACAGGGCGAACCGACCCTAATGCGAAACGACGATGCCGCTGACCAGCAACGCGGCAAAAAGCGCGAAGACTGCGCGCCACGATGCCGGGCGGGCTTCCACCCAGCGGTACAGCAAGGCGGCCGCGCCCACCGACAGAACGAAGGTTGCCGCCAGCCCGGCGGCGTCGAACCACGCGCCGTGCGGCCCGGCGTTGGCGACCGCCGCGTTCATGGCGAGCAGCACCGGAAAGTGGATCAGGAACAGCGAATAGGACATGCGTCCCAGCCGCTGCAACGGCACCGCGAAAGTCGGCCAATGCGACGGCGACAGCCAGTGCCGGCGCTGCGCGACCGCCAGCAGCAAGGCCGTGACCAGCGCCGTGGCGATGCGGCTGCGCCAGTCGATCGCCAGCGCGCCCGCACCCACCAGCGCCAGCAGCGCGACCGCGCTTTGCCAGGTGCTGTCGCGCGTGGCGCGGCCGCTCCAGAACACCAGCATGCCGAGGCCGTAGGTGCCGAAGAAATAGAAGGCGGTGTCGTCCAGCCCCGCATTGCGGTTGAACAGCGCGAGCGACGCCACCGCCAGCCCGAGGACCAGCGCCACCGGCAGCCAGCGGGCCGCGGCGCTCAGCGGTGCGCCGCCGTTGGAGCGCTGCATGAGTGTCGGCAGTCCGACCAGCACCAGCGCCAGCGCGAACAGCTGGAAGTCGATGGCGACGTACCAGACGCCGGTGGACAGAGACTCGTAGCCCAGCAGGTCTTGCAGCAGCAGTCCGTGCGCAATCAACTGCCCGAGCGTCGGCGACGCGGGCACCACCTCCTCATCGAGCCAGGGCCTGACCCACGCCGCCACCAGCACGCAGACAGTGAGCGCGGCGAGGTAAGGCATCACCAGACGCCCGTAGCGCTGCAGGATGCGCGTCACCGGCCGCTCGACGCGCAGCGTGCCGTCGGGCGCCAGGCTGGCGGCCGCCAGGAAGCCGGCGATCACCAGGAACACCTGCACCGCCAGGCGTCCGTCGTCGGACAGCCATGCGAAGAAATCGGGCGCGAGCGCATACGCGCCGGCCGGCATCGGGCCGTAGCGCGAAAGATGATGTCCGACGATCACCGCACAGGCGATGCCCTTTGCTGCATCGAGCAGCGGCATCCGTCCAAGCGACGAAGAAGGCGCGCCGGGAGCCGCCGCGCCGCTCGCTTGCGGGGTCAAAGCGCGAGCCGTTGCCTTGCCTGCTGGTACTCGCGCTTCAGCTTCTCGATGAAGGCAGCGGCACTCGACACTTCGGTCACGGCGCCGATGCCCTGGCCCGAACCCCAGATGTCCTTCCAGGCCTTGGCCTTGCTGCCGTCGCCGGTCGCGAAGTTCATGGTCTTCAGGTCGCCTTCGGGCAGGTTGGCCGGGTCCATGCCGGCCGCCACGATGCTGGGCGCGAGGTAGTTGCCGTGAACGCCGGTGAACAGGTTCGAGTAGACGATGTCGTCGGAGTTGCCGTCGACGATGGCCTGCTTGTACTCCTCGCTCGCGCGCGCTTCCTCGGTCGCGATGAAGGCCGTGCCGATGTAGGCAAAGTCGGCACCCATGGCCTGCGCTGCGAGCACCGCACCGCCGGTGGCAATGGAGCCCGACAGTGCGATCGGGCCGTCGAACCATTGGCGGATTTCCTGCACCAGCGCGAACGGGCTCTTCACGCCCGCATGGCCGCCGGCGCCGGCCGCCACCGCGATGATGCCGTCGGCGCCCTTCTCGATCGCCTTCTGGGCGAACTTGTTGTTGATGATGTCGTGCAGCGTGACGCCGCCGTAGCTGTGCACCGCGTCGTTCACATCGGTGCGCGCGCCCAGCGAGGTGATGACGATCGGCACCTTGTACTTCACGACCATCTCCATGTCGTGCTCGAGGCGGTCGTTGCTCTTGTGCACGATCTGGTTGATGGCGAACGGCGCGGCGGGCTTCTCCGGATTGGCCTTGTTGTAGGCCGCGAGTTCCTCGGTGATCTCGGCGAGCCAGTCCTCGAGCTGCGCGGCGGGGCGTGCATTGAGCGCGGGCATCGAGCCGACCACGCCGGCCTTGCATTGCGCAATCACGAGCTTGGGGTTGCTGATGATGAACAGCGGCGAGCCGATGATGGGCAGCGGCAGGTTCGCGAGCACGGGAGGCAGTTTCGACATGATCGTTGTCTCTTGAAGGTTGTTGAAAGCGGTAAGCGGACAGCCGGACGCGGAGACGCGGGGACGCGGGGACGCGGACGTTCGCGAGGAGCAACCGGGAGAAATCAAATTCTGATTTCCCTTTCGCGTCCTCTGCGTAACCTTGGCGACCTTCCCGCCCGGAAATCCGATGTCAGAAGGCGTCGAGCGCGAGCGCCGTGACGCTCTCGGCGCCTTCGACGATGCTGTCGCGCATGCCCGGCACCTTGTTCAGGATGTGCTCCGCGTAGAAGCGCGCGGTGGCGATCTTGGCCAGCATGAAGTCGGTGTCGAAGCTGCGCGAGGCGAGGTCCTGCGCAATGATCAGCGAGCGCGCAAGCTGCCAACCGGCCACCAGGTTGCCCGCGAGCATCAGGTAGGGCACGCTGCCCGAGAACACGGCGTTGGGCGAGGTCTTGGTCTGGCCTGCGACGAAATTGACCACGTCGATGAATGCCAGCCGTGCGGCCGTCAGGCGCTTGAGCACCGCAGCAGCCGCGGGATGGTCGCTCTTGGCGAGTTCGGCCTCGGTCTTCTCGATCTGCGCGGCAATGGCTTTCGCGGTCTGGCCGCCATCGCGCGCGGTCTTGCGGCCCACGAGGTCGTTCGCCTGGATGGCCGTGGTGCCTTCGTAGATCGTCAGGATCTTCGCGTCGCGGTAGTACTGCGCCGCGCCTGTCTCTTCGATGAAACCCATGCCGCCATGCACCTGCACGCCGAGCGAGGTCACCTCGAGGCTCATCTCGGTGCTGTAGCCCTTCACCAGCGGAACCATGAATTCGTAGAAGGCCTGGTTCTGCCTGCGCGCATCCGCATCGGGATGGTGGTGTGCCGCATCGTAGGCCGCCGCCGCCACGCTGGCCATCGCGCGGCAACCTTCGGTGTAGGCACGCATCGTCATCAGCATGCGCTTCACGTCCGGGTGGTGAATGATCGGCGCGCTGGCGTTCATCGAGCCGTCGACCGGACGGCTCTGCACGCGGTCCTTGGCGTAGGCCACCGCGTGCTGGTAAGCGCGCTCCGCGATCGCGATGCCCTGCATGCCGACCGCATAGCGGGCCGAATTCATCATGATGAACATGTACTCGAGGCCGCGGTTCTCCTGCCCGACGAGGTAGCCGACGGCACCGCCATGGTCGCCGTACTGCAGCACCGCGGTGGGCGAGGCCTTGATGCCCATCTTGTGCTCGATGCTCACGCAATGCACGTCGTTGCGTTCGCCGAGCGAGCCGTCCTTGTTCACCAGGAACTTGGGCACCACGAAGAGGCTGATGCCCTTCACGCCTTCGGGCGCGCCGCTCACGCGGGCCAGCACCAGGTGCACGATGTTCTCGGCCATGTCGTGTTCACCGTAGGTGATGAAGATCTTGGTGCCGAACACCCTGTAGGTGCCGTCCGGCTGCGGCTCCGCGCGGCTGCGTACCAGTGCGAGGTCGCTGCCGGCCTGCGGCTCGGTGAGGTTCATCGTGCCGGTCCATTGGCCGCTCACGAGCTTCTCGAGATACACCGCCTTGAGTTCGTCGGAGCCGGCCGTGAGCAGCGCCTCGATGGCGCCATCGCTCAAGAGCGGGCACAGCGCGAAGCTCATGTTGGCCGAGTTGAGCATCTCGCCGCAGGCCGCGCCGATGGTCTTGGGCAGCCCCTGGCCACCGAAGTCCGCAGGATGCTGCAGGCCCTGCCAGCCACCCGACACGTACTGCGCGAAGGCTTCCTTGAAGCCGGCCGTGGTGGTCACCGCGCCATCCTTGAACGACGAAGGGTCGCGGTCGCCCGGCACGTTCAGTGGCGCGATCACGTCCTGGTTGAAACGTGCGCACTCCTCGAGCACGGCCTGTGCGGTCTCGAGGCCGGCGTCCTCGAAGCCCGGCAGCCTGGCGATCTCGCCGATGTTGGCCAGGTGCTCGATGTCGAACAGCATGTCCTTGAGTGGGGCGGTGTAGCTCATGTCATGTCTCCAGATACAGCGGATACGAAAAGGGCATCGCGAACGATGCCCTCTGGCTCATTGCGTCGGCACGGTCAGAGCGCCTTGACCAGTTCCGGCACGGCCGTGAACAGGTCGGCCACGAGGCCGTAGTCGGCCACCGAGAAGATCGGAGCTTCCTCGTCCTTGTTGATCGCGACGATGACCTTCGAGTCCTTCATGCCGGCCAAGTGCTGGATTGCGCCCGAGATGCCTGCTGCGATGTACAGCTGGGGGGCGACGATCTTGCCGGTCTGGCCCACTTGCCAGTCGTTCGGGGCGTAGCCCGCGTCCACTGCGGCGCGGCTGGCGCCGAGGCCTGCGTTGAGCTTGTCTGCCAGCGGCGTCATGACCTCGGTGAACTTCTCTGCGCTGCCCAGCGCACGGCCGCCCGACACGATGATCTTGGCGGCGGTCAGTTCGGGGCGGTCGCTCTTCGTGACTTCGCGGCCCACGAAGCTGCTCTTGCCGCTGTCGGCCACGCCTTCGGCGGTTTCGACCGTTGCGCTGCCACCCGTGGCGGCTGCGGCGTCGAAGCCGGTCGTGCGAACGGTGATCACCTTGGTGGCGTCGCTGCTCTGCACGGTGGCAATCGCGTTGCCTGCGTAGATCGGGCGCTCGAAGGTGTCGGGGCTGTCGACCTTGGTGATGTCGCTGATCTGGGCCACGTCCAGCTTGGCGGCCACGCGCGGAGCGACGTTCTTGCCGTTGGCGGTCGAGGGGAACAGGATGTGGCTGTAGTTCGCGGCGATGGCGAGGACTTGCGCTGCGACGTTCTCTGCGAGGTTCTCGGCCAGGGATGCGCTGTCGGCGGCGATGACCTTGGAGACACCGGCGATCTGGGCTGCGGCCTTGGCGGCTTCGGCCGCATTGGCGCCAGCCACCAGCACGTGAACATCACCACCGCAAGCGAGTGCGGCAGTCACGGTGTTCAGGGTCGCCGGCTTGATGCTGGCGTGGTCGTGTTCGGCAATAACAAGTGCGGTCATGTTCAGATCACCTTCGCTTCGTTCTTCAGTTTCTCGACCAGGGTGGCAACGTCAGGCACCTTGATGCCGGCGCCGCGCTTGGGCGGCTCTGCAACCTTCAGCGTCTTCAGGCGAGGCTTGACGTCCACGCCCAGGTCTTCGGGCTTGACCGTGTCGAGCTGCTTCTTCTTGGCCTTCATGATGTTGGGCAAGGTCACGTAGCGCGGCTCGTTCAGGCGCAGGTCGGTCGTGATGACCGCAGGCAGGCTCAGGGTGAGGGTTTCCAGGCCGCCGTCGACTTCGCGGGTGACCGTGGCCTTGTCGCCGGCGACTTCGACCTTGGAGGCGAAGGTGGCCTGAGGCAGGTCGGCCAGGGCAGCGAGCATCTGGCCGGTCTGGTTGGCGTCGTCGTCGATGGCCTGCTTGCCGAGGATGACGAGAGATGGCTGTTCCTTGTCGACCAGCGCCTTGAGCAGCTTGGCGACAGCGAGGGGTTGCAGCTCTTCGGTGGTTTCCACCAGGATGCCGCGGTCGGCGCCGATGGCCATCGCGGTGCGCAGGGTTTCCTGGCACTTCGCATCGCCGCAGGACACGGCGATCACTTCCGTGACCACGCCCTTTTCCT
>Ga0209675_1001474_pt1 | contig 13513 bp, 10 predicted proteins | sample AraplaCol_mLB_r2_2_FD_184280 | JGI IMG/M metagenome (GOLD analysis project Ga0209675, IMG submission 184280) | Arabidopsis root microbial communities from North Carolina, USA - plate scrape MF_Col_mLB_r2 (SPAdes) (version 3) | ecosystem: Host-associated > Plants > Roots > Endosphere | place... | reverse complement strand
GCAGTGCACCTTCGCCCGGCCCCATGCCAACGTAGCTGATGGCATTCTGCGTCACGCAGTAAGGGCGCTCGCTCATGTCGCCGGGGCGCGCAATAATAGTAGCGACGCCCGCGCTGTGCAACAGTTCGAACAGATGAGACGATATCTGGTCGTCTCCACGCAGATAGACGGGCAGATGGTCCAGCCCAGGCATCTGATCGAAGGTGGCGTCGCGCGTGCAGCGCAGACGTAGGCGCAACGCCCCCTGTACGGTGACATGGGCGGGCACATACCGCTCCAGGCCCCGGATATCGGGAGGTATTCCTGTGAGGCGGGCTTCAGTGATCTCGATCGGCCACAGCGTCAGGGGTTGTGTGGTGCGAAACTGGCAAGCCGTTCGCTCCCCGGGTGACAATGCGGCATTGACCGCAGTCCCGCGTGGCACGTCCACGCCCCTTGCAAAATCGCCTTCGGCCTGACTCGGGCGGAATTGTGCGACAGCGATGGATGGTGTGGGTGCCACGTAATTTGGATAGATCACCTCCAGCAGTCGCTGCGTGAAACGTGGGAATTCTGCGTCGAGTTTGATCTGAGTGCGCGCCGACAGGAAGCAGAAGGCTTCGATCAGGCGTTCCACATAGGGATCGGCCACTTCGGTACCGTGCATCCCAAGGCGCCGCGCGACTTTTGGATGCTGTTGGGCGAACTCTCCCGCGAGCTCGCGCATATACACCAGTTCGCGGTTGTAATGGTCAAGCAGTAATGGATCCATGGTGTCAGCTTGCGTGGATCGATTGGACACTCATCCGGCTGGTTTCCAGATCGAGCGAGCTTTGGGCCGTGAACGCCATGGGATAGGGGTCCATATGGATGAAACCTCTGATATCGAACACAAGCGTGTTGTAGCGCTGCGGGGCGTCTTCCTTCAATAGCGGTTTGACATCCAGTGAACCCGGAATTAGTCGGGGCTCGAAATCTGAAATCGCGCGCCGGACGATGGTGACGATGTCGTTCCACTTATGCTCGGACAGGTAGCTGCCGGCAACCGGTGGCACGCCGTAGTTGATCGTTGAACCCGCAGCCGCTGGATATTGCTTGCGATCGATTTCATCCTCGCGATTGGTCGTGTTGAGCAGATAAGTCAGATCGCGCTGAATGATCTCGCGCATCTGTGCGCGGGTCACAACGTATTCGCTCGCATCTTCCGTCTGGCGCTGCGGCGCGTCGTCGCGCAGCCGGTCAAAGAGCGTTGGCAGCAACTGCGTGTTCGGGCGACGCGGCGGTCGATGTTCAGACATGGGCGGCGTCCAGGGAGAGGGTTGTCACATCCAGCATGGCGATATCTCCTGTATCGGTCGCCCATGTCTTCTGACCTAACGCGACGACACCGGTCTCTCCCACCTCGGTCCAATGAGTCTCGCGACCGAGCCGGATGGCATCGCTACCTTGGTCGGAGCCGGGGTAGCGCACGGGCATGAAGCCGTGGGTGATCGAGCCGTCGATCAATGTCACCGTGACTGGCCGCCACAGGAGGTCAAGCAGCCCCGCAGGCCTGGCAAGGTCCAGTCGGCGCATTTGTACAAAGGGCAGCCACGCATAGCGGCCCGCAGTCACGATCTCGCAGGCGGGTCCAACGCGATTATCGGTGTCAGTAAACCAGGCGAATGGCGACTCATCATGTTTGCCAGCCGATTCCGGAGCTTCCGATAGTGCAAGGCTGCGGCTGGCATCGGCAGCAGGAATATCGCCAGCGTTCATCGACGACAGTGCGGTCAGCAGTGTTTCCATCCAGCCGGGTGCCGCCAGAAGGGTGCCGGGAGTTCGCCGGCCGGCGAATACGTCGAGCCGAAACACTTCGGCCCGTATCAAGTCTCGATACACATGGGCGGTCTGCGCAAAGTCTGGCGTCAACTGTGAAGCAACCTGCAACTGCTTGAGCGCGCGTTGCCAGTCTCCCACCACGCACAGCCATTGAAACAGTTGCCAACGTTCATGGAAGGCCCGTGGGTCCTTGCGCACCCTTCCTTCGATCATGGTCAGCGCACCGTTTATCGAACCCGATTGCCGCAAGCTGTCTGACAGTCCTGTCGATGTCGAACCGGTCGATAGCCGCGTTTCAGGCGTCATGCTGCGCCTCCTGGGCTTGGGATGGACGGTAGGCACTGTCCATGGATAGAAGGTGGTGCTCGCGGCGGGTAAGGAGAGCCGTGACTTCCTGGCGTTGCGTGGGAACGATGTCGCCCGCGAACAGACGCAGAACGTCCGGTGCCGGAGGAAGTGCAAACAGCTCGTGATTGTCCAGAGACTGGAAAGGTTCGGCCAGGCGGCTAATGCTGTCCGGCCCATCGAGCAATTCCAACAGACTGTCCGTGACTTGTCCTGCACGAGTCGGAGGGCGAAGTGGATCCACGTCCGTCTGTGTGGAACGGGGTTCCACGGCTGCTGCAACAGCCCTTGCATACGCACTGATGTAGTTGGGATCGCGCAAGGCCGCAGCCGCTTCCAGCCGCAGTTGCTCCAGCACATCCATGGAATCAGTTGGCGCGCTCCCAAGCGACTCTGCAGAGGTTGTCGCGCCACCGGACGACAACGAGGAGAACGGATTTTCAGTATCTGAAAGTGAGTGCCCAAGCACGTCAAAGATCTCACTGTCGCTTGTCGATGCCTGTGCAGGAGAGCCACTCCCCACGGGCGGATTCATCTTGTCGCGCATGTTCGTCTCATTCGTTTCTTGAACGTTTCCGGCGTTGATGATAATCGCAAATCTGGATAGGACAAAATTCAGAAGAATCCTGAATGAATAGATAAAAATTCAGATGTAAGGAAATTTCATATCTATTTAGTAATAATCCTATTGATTGAGTAAAAGTGCGCAAATATGCATTGAATTATTAAGCAAATTTATATGTCATGTAGATAATTTCTGTAACTTTTGGATGAATGGCTATGTTGACTTCCATAAATTAACGGTGAGTGGAATAGTAGAAAATTGAAATAAAAATTTTTATTAGGTGGGTGTGAAGGCCAATAAAACTAGATCGGTGGGTGGGGGTAATTGCGCGTGTGAAATTTTTCAAATAGCCTAAAAAAAGACGGCTTTTGGGCGGTTTCCCTGGCATACGCAGGGCGGGTCAAAGAAAAGAAAAAAGGCATTGGATGGATATCTCGCGTCAGGCGCTGTTTGGCCGACTCAATCCCACGTTGTTCAAAGCGATCGAAAGTGCGACCGCATTTTGCAAGCTCCGTGGCAATCCCTATGTGGAGTTGGCGCACTGGTTGCATCAGTTGCTGCAGGCGCCCGATGGTGATCTTCAGCGGGTGCTGCGCCATGCCGGGGTAGATCTCCAGGTGATCGAGGCCGATGTTGCGCGCGCGCTGGCGACGTTGCCTGCCGGGGCGAGTTCGATCAGTGACTTCTCTTTCCAGATCGAGTCTGCAATTGAACGGGCCTGGGTATATGCCACGCTGGCATTCGCGGACGATCGGGTGCGCGGTGCGTACCTGCTTACTGCTTTGCTCCGGACACCTGAGTTGCGGCGCTCGGTGCTAGGCATCTCGAACCAGTTTGCCAAGGTGAGCGCTGATGATCTGGTCGATGGTCTGCCCGCGCTGATCGCTCAGTCGCCTGAGAGTACGGAGGCGGCCTACGAGGGCAGCGGCCTCGCTCCCGCTATTCCGGGTGAGGTCAGCCGAGCAATGGAACCAGCGGTTTCCGGCAAGAGCGCACTGGGCCGATTTTGCCGAGATCTGACCGAAGAGGCCCGAGCCGGCCGGCTCGATCCAGTGATCGGGCGCGAGCACGAGATCCGTACCATGACCGATATTCTGCTGCGCCGCCGGCAGAACAATCCTCTCCTGACCGGCGAGGCTGGGGTGGGCAAGACGGCTCTGATCGAAGGGTTGGCGCAAGCCATCGCCACAGGCGACGTGCCGCCGAGCCTGAGGGAAGTCCGCCTGCTGAACCTCGATGTCGGCGCCTTGCTGGCCGGGGCGAGCATGAAGGGCGAATTCGAGGCACGACTGAAGGGTGTGCTGGAGGAAGCTGCCAAATCCCCAAAGCCCGTGATTCTGTTTGTGGACGAGGTGCACACGCTCGTCGGCGCAGGTGGTCAGGCGGGAACGGGTGACGCCGCAAACCTGCTCAAGCCCGCGCTGGCCCGGGGCGCCTTACGCACCATCGGCGCGACGACATGGAGCGAGTACAAGCGCCACATCGAGAAGGACCCGGCGCTGACACGTCGATTCCAGGTGTTGCAGGTAATGGAGCCTGAGGAAATCAGCGCCATTGCCATGGTGCGGGGTCTTGTAGACCCTTTCGAAGCCCATCATCGGGTACTGATCCGTGACGAGGCCGTGCGTGCAGCGGTGAAGCTCTCGCATCGGTACATTCCATCGCGGCAACTTCCTGACAAGGCGATCAGCCTGCTGGACACGGCTTGTGCTCGGGTAGCGCTATCGCTGCACGCGGCGCCGGCTGTTGTCGAACGATTGCGCCAGCAGCTCGCAGCAGCAAAGGCGGAAGCAAGTCTTCTGGCGAAAGAGGCCGCTTTCGTCAAGCCAGATGAGCCGCGTATGACGGCAGTCAATCAGACGATCAGCGAAATCGAGCTTGAACTTGACCAGGCAGAGGCGCGTTGGCAGCAGGAACGCAAACTGGCCACCGGGATTCTTGAGTGCCGGCAAACGATTTCGAGTTCCGATGCGATGTACGGCGCAGATGTCAACCGGCAGACGTTGACGGATCTGGAGGCGTCGCTGCGGGGCATGCAAGGCGATGCGCCGCTGGTCTTCACCGATGTCGACGAAGCCGTGGTGGCGGCGATCGTTGGTGACTGGACGGGCATTCCTGTCACGCGCATGGTTGCCGACGAAGTTGCCACGGTGATGGCGTTGCCCGATACGCTCGGCGAGCGTGTTATCGGCCAGGCCCATGCCCTGGGTCAACTGGGCGAACGTATTCAAACGGCGCGCGCGCGATTGACCGATCCGAAGAAACCCGTTGGTGTCTTTCTGCTGGTGGGCCCATCAGGCGTTGGCAAGACCGAAACCGCACTGGCGCTGGCCGACACACTCTACGGTGGCGAGCAGAACCTTATCACCATCAATCTTTCGGAATTTCAGGAATCCCACACCGTTTCGACCCTCAAGGGCGCGCCACCGGGCTATGTCGGCTATGGAGAAGGCGGTGTGCTGACCGAGGCAGTGCGTCGCCGTCCCCATAGTATTGTGCTGCTCGATGAAGTCGAGAAGGCTCACCCCGACGTGCACGAGGTCTTCTACCAGGTGTTCGACAAGGGATACATGGAAGATGGGGAAGGCCGCTACATCGATTTCCGGAACACGATCCTGCTGCTCACCAGCAACGCGGCCTCTGATCTGCTGACGAGCCTTTGCGAAGACCCCGCGCTGACGCCCGAACCTGCCGCACTGCGTGATGCATTGATGCCGGAACTGCGCAAGGTGTTTCCGGCAGCGTTCCTCGGGCGACTGGTGGTGGTGCCCTACCTCCCGCTGGCACCGGACAACCTCGGCCGGATCGTGCGTCTTCACCTGAATCGCGTGGTGGAGCGCATGCGCGACCAGCACGATATCGCGCTGACGTACAGCGACGCTGTGGTGTCGCACATCGTGCAGCGCTGCCCGGTTGGAGAGACCGGCGCCCGCCAACTGATCAGCTTTATCGAACAGATCGTCCAGCCGCAACTGGCTAGACGCTGGCTCGGGGCGCTTTCGGATAAGCGCCAGATTGCCACCCTCGAGATTGATCTTGCCGAGGATGAGGCGTCCTCGCTCACCTATCACATCGAATACGGTCCCCGCCACGATGCCATCGGGCCGGACATTCCCAATGCCGAAACGGCCTGATGCCGTGCGGCACATTCTTGTCACCCACTCCGTCACCTGCTGAGGAGATCCATGTCCGTTGTAAATAGTTCGCAGAAGTTCATCGCACGTAACCGCGCGCCGCGCGTGCAGATCGAGTACGACGTCGAAGTTTACGGTTAGGAGAAACGCATCGAGTTGCCGTTCGTGATGGGGGTGCTTGCAGACCTCTCCGGCCGGCCTGCCGAGCCGTTGCCTCCCGTGGCCGATCGCAAGTTTCTCGATATCGATATCGATAACTTCGACGAACGCATGAAAGCGATGAAGCCGCGCGTGGCGTTCGCCGTTCCCAATACGCTGACAGGTGATGGTCAGTTGATGGTCGACATGACCTTCGAGAGCATCGAGGATTTCTCGCCGGCTGCTGTCGCCGGCAAGGTCGATGCGCTCAGGCAACTGCTCGAAGCCCGCACACAGCTCGCCAATCTGCAGACCTACATGGATGGCAAGTCCGGCGCTGAATCGCTGATCAACCAACTGCTGCAGGACCCGGCATTGCTGCAGGCACTGGCAAAGGCGCCGAAGCCCCGGTCCACCGAAACCGATGGCGATGCAGCGCAATCCTGACTGAAGCGTCTGAAGCGTCTGAAGCGATTCAGCGCCTTCGTGATCCAAACCATTGATCGAGCAATCCATGGCTTCCGCACAACAACAGCAGAAACAAACCGCCACGACCGTTGATCAGTCAGACTTTGCGTCGCTGATCAACCGTGAGTTTTCCCCGAAGACCGACCAGGCCCGCGAGGCGGTCGATCTGGCCGTCAGGACGTTGGCCGAGCAGGCACTGGCGTCTAGCTTCACCATGAGCGACGATGCCTACAAGAGCATCGAAGCCATTATCGGTGCCATCGACTCCAAGCTCTCCGAGCAGATCAACCTGATCCTGCACCACGAGGACTTCCAGAAGCTGGAATCGGCGTGGCGCGGCCTGCATCACCTGGTGTCGAACACCGAGACCGACGACAAGCTGCGTATCCGTGTGATGGATATGTCGAAGGAAGAACTGCGCCGAACCCTGCGCCGCTACAAGGGCATTGGCTGGGATCAGAGTCCGTTCTTCAAGCGCATTTACGAGGAAGAGTATGGTCAGCTTGGCGGGGAGCCCTACGGCTGCCTCGTTGCGGACTACTACTTTGACCACACGCCTCCCGATGTGGAACTGCTCAGCTCGATGGCGAAGATATCGGCTGCCGCCCACGCACCGTTCATCGCCGGCGCATCGCCGTCCGTGTTGCAGATGGACTCCTGGCAGGAACTGGCGAATCCGCGCGACCTCTCCAAGATCTTCCAGAACCTCGAGTACGCACCGTGGAACAGCCTGCGCAACTCTGAGGACGCCCGCTATGTGGGTCTGGCGATGCCGCGATATCTGTCGCGTCTGCCGTACGGCATCAAGACCAATCCGGTGGATGAGTTCGACTTCGAGGAAGACACCGACGGCGCCGATCATCGCAAATACGTATGGAGCAACGCGGCCTATGCGATGGCGGTCAACATCAACCGCTCGTTCAAGCTCTATGGCTGGTGTACGTTGATCCGAGGTGTGGAGAGTGGTGGTGTGGTGGAGAACCTGCCTTGCCACACCTTCCCGACAGATGATGGCGGCATCGACATGAAGTGCCCGACCGAGATTGCCATTTCGGATCGCCGCGAAGCAGAACTGTCGAAGAATGGCTTCATCTCGCTAGTGCATCGGAAGAATACCGACTACGCGGCGTTCATTGGTGCGCAGTCGCTGCAGAAGCCGGCCGAGTATTACGACGCCGATGCCACGGCCAACGCCAACCTCTCGGCGCGCCTCCCGTATCTGTTCGCCTGCTCGCGCTTTGCGCATTACCTCAAGTGCATCGTCCGCGACAAGATCGGCGCGTTCAAGGAGCGCGAGGACATGCAGCGCTGGCTTAACGAATGGATCATGAACTACGTGGACGCCGATCCGGCCAACTCGTCGCAGGAAACCAAGGCGCGACGTCCGCTGGCCGCAGCCGAGGTGGTGGTCGAGGAAATGGACGGTAATCCGGGCTACTACAGCGCCAAGTTCTTCCTGCGCCCGCACTTCCAGCTCGAAGGGCTGACCGTCTCCCTGCGCCTCGTTGCGCGTCTGCCTTCGGTAAAGGACGCCGCTTAACGCCAGCCTTATCTCCACAGACGCCATGAAACGGGCCGCCGCGCGCGGCCTGCAGCGGCGCCTGTGGCTCTATTGGTAGTACCTATCTCAACGTGAAGGAGCATTGCTATGGCACAGGACATCTTCCTGAAGATCAACGGTATCGATGGTGAATCGCAGGATTCGTCGCACAAGAACGAGATTGAAGTGCTGGCCTGGGAGTGGGGCATCGAACAGCAGTCGAACATGCACGCTGGCAGTGGCGGCGGCGCTGGCAAGGCCACCGTGTCGGACCTGAGGTTCGATCACTTCATCGACCGTGCATCGCCGAACCTGATGAAGTATTGCCTGACCGGCAAGCACATCAATGAGGCCGTGTTGGTGGTACGCAAGGCCGGCGGTAACCCGCTGGAGTATCTGAAGCTCACCATGACCGATGTGCTGGTGACCCATGTCTCGCCGCGGGGTTCCGTGGACGATGAAGTCCGCATGCGCGAGTCCGTGGCGCTGTCGTTCGCCAAGATCAAGCAGGAGTACGTGGTGCAGAACGCCCAGGGTGGTAGCGGCGGTGCCGTGACGGCCGGCTACGACATCAAGGGTAACAAGGAGGCTTGATCGTTGTTGGCGCCCCGTAGGTTGCAGTTGCCGTGACCGACGGGGCGCCTGATCTGATTCGAGCAAATTCGCGGTTCTGCTTCACGCTTGACTGATGGCCTCTGGCCTGAGAGGTGTTTTCATGAGTACGCCCAACGATCTGACTATCTTGACCCGCGGCCGGCATCGAACCGTCAGTGTTTCCAGTGTGGCTGTGCCGGATCTGATGGGGCAGCAGCAACTCGAGTTTGTGCGACTCACTGGTCATGAAGCACTGAGCGAACTGTTCACGTACACGGTGGATTTGCGCGCTGTGTCGCCGGCGGCAGAACAGTTTCTGGCAGAGGCAGATCCGGATCAAATGATTGGCCGCGAGATGACCCTCAGCATTCAGCTCGATGGCATGGGTACTGGCCTGCTGGGCAGCGTCGGTGCAGGAAAGAGGGAAATCACCGGGGTCATTGCTGAGGTCGAGCACGTTGGTGGCGTTGCCGAGAAACGGTTGTACCGTTTTACCTTGCGTCCGTGGCTCTGGCTGGCGACGCAAACTTCAGATTTCAAGTCTTTTCAGAAAAAAACGGTCATCGAGATTCTGGATGAAGTCCTGGCGGACTATCCCTTCTCGGTGGAGAAACGCCTCGATCCATCGGTCTATCCCAAGCTGCTCTGGGAAGTCCAGCACGGCGAAACCGATGCAGACTTTATTCAGCGCCTGACCGAAGAATATGGCATCACCTATTTCTTCGAACATGACGACGGGCATCATCGGCTCATCCTGGCCTCCGAATCGGGAGCCTTCCGCAAGTTTCCGAGCGATGCCTATCACACGTTGCCCATCTATCCGAGCGGATTCAAGATTGACCAGGAGCATCTTGTCCGCTTCGATCCGATCAATCGCCTGCGCACGGGCAAGGTAATACTGAACGACTACGATCATCGCAAGCCTCGCGCGGACTTGATCACGGGTAACAGCCAACCACGCGAAACTGGCTTTGCGGATGCCGAGCGCTACGAATACCCGGGCGACTATATCGAACCGGCAGTTGGTGATGTGCGCGCCAGGGTCCGCATGGAGGAGTTGCGCTCGCCTGGTCGGCGGGCGCGTGGTGTCGGGGCGTTGCGCGGGGTGGCGGCAGGCTGCACCTACGTGGTGAGCAATCACAGCAATGCGGCGATGAATCGAGAGTACCTCGTCATCGGCGCAACCCTGGAACTGGAAGACGTCGGCGGAGAGTCTGGCAGTGAGCAGCAATTCAAATGCCGCGTTGCATTCGATGCGCATCCTACCGATGAGGTCTTTCGGCCCCCACTCACTATCGATAGGCCGCGGGTAGCCGGACTGCAGCGCGCAGTCGTGACCGGGCCGAAGAATCAGGAAATCTGGTGCAACGACCATGGCAACGTGACCATCCAGTTCGAATGGGACCGCTATGGAACGTATGACGAGAACTCGTCCCCATGGATTCGTGTCGTCAATGGCTGGTCCGGCGACCAGTTCGGCGCGATGCATATCCCGCGCATTGGCCAAGAAGTCATCGTCGCATTTCTCAACGGCGATCCAGACTGTCCGCTGATCGTCGGGCGAGCACCCAACCAGCTCAATATGCCGCCGTGGGTATTGCCGGGGCAGCAATCGCTCTCAGGATTTCGTAGCAGGGAATTCGCCGATGGCAACGGCAAGGGTGGCGGCCGCGCGAACAAGGTGATTGCCGACGATACACCTGGGCAGCCGCAGGCCCAGATTGGTTCCGACTTTCGGGCGTCGGAACTGGCACTGGGCCATATCGTCGATATTCCGGGGAACGCTGGCCGTACGGACAAGAGAGGCGAGGGATTTGAGTTGCGCACGGACGCCTGGGGCGCACTTCGCGCCAGCCTCGGGATGCTTATCAGCACCTATGGGCGGCCGTCCGGCGATGACTATGCGCTGAGCATGGAGGCCGTGGTGGACGGGTTGCGAGACGGTGCTCAGGAGGCCGATCAACTTATCGATGCTGGTAAGACAGTGGAGGCCCACGACGGGGAGCCCGCCGACGTGTCGAGGATTCTCGCTCAGCAGGCGGATGCCATGAAGGGGGAAGGGCGCCTCAAGGAACTGACGTCGCCGCAACTGGTGCTCGCCAGCCCCGCGGGGATTGTTCAGGCAACGCCGGGCTCCAGTCACACCCGCAGTGGGGGGCATGTGGCAATGACCGCAGGCGAACACATCGCGATGACAGCTGGTGGCGGGTTCTTCGCCAATATTCGTAAGGCGTGGCGAGTTTTTGTCTATGAGGCAGGTATCCGGTTGGTAGCCGCTTCCGGCGACATCGATATCCGCGCCCTTAAAAACTCGATCAATCTGCTCGCGAAACTGAATATCACGCTGACGGGAACGCGAATCGAGATCAATGCCACAGAGGAATTGAAACTTGCTGGCGGAGGCAGTGCCATCGTGCTGAACGGCAACATCAACGAATACACCCCAGGTGGGCACACCATTCATGCCGCTAGCAAAGCAAAAACCGGCGCTCGAAGCATGCCAGTGTCTTTCGAGACCAAGTCCGTCTGCATTGAATGTCTGATGAAGGCGGCCAGGAATAATGCGGCGGTAGTGCTGCGCTGACGTTGGGAAGACACCATGACATCCACCATGCCTCTCTATGTGCTTGCCGACGGTGCGCAGTTTTCTGTGTCTATCGTCAAACTTGTTCAGCAGGCTCCGGAATACAGAAACGTATACGCCGGAATGCCAGAGGAGTCAGCAAAAAATTCATCGCTCTTCCTTGCCCGCATTGGTGACGACCAGCCGGAATGGATGACAAGGCTGGATAAGCTCGATCAAAAGATGCCCTGCATCTCCCTGATCCTCAGCGATACGGGCATCGACGCGCTGGCAACCCATCTGCAGCAGTTCCTGCTGGCAGACCTGGGGGAGGGCGTTGTCTCGCTGGTGCGCTACTTTGATCCTCGCAATATTGCCGTCTTCCTCAAGGTGTTCGACCCCGAGATCGCCAGCAAGCTGGTTGCACCGATCTATCAATGGAAGTACCGCGGGCACTCACGTAGTTGGAACGTTATTCAAGGCGGCGCGAAATATGCCGCCGTACTGGATGCGCCAGCGGATATCCGACTGGACCAGCAACAACTCGATTACCTGACCGCACATTGCGAGCCGGACAACATCTTGTACGGCATGACTCAACTTGGCCTCGTCGATCTCGGCGCGCCCTATGTGAATCGGTTCGAGAATCTGCTACGTCGATACAGGCGAGGTGCGGCGTGGGGACTCACCGATTCGGTATGTCGCATGAGGTATTGCGAATACAGCTATCGATACGGATTCGAGTTCGACCAGCATCCCGAAGTTCGGGCGGCACTGGAGGCACGCAGACAGTCGGGGGGATCGTTTGGAAATCATGTTGATGCGTTGAAGGGGTATGTGTGGCAGGAACTGCTCCGCATCCGCAACGGCAATGCTGGAGCAACAGGGAAAGTTGCGCATGACAGCGTACCGCGCCCCGCCGGAGGATCCCGGTGAAGCAATTGAAGCGCCCGGCACTAGCACTGGGAGCATTCATTCCGCTCGGCTGCTCTGACGGGAAATCGATAAGTGAGGTGGCCGCACCGCAGGCGAGTGTAGCGGGATATGAACGTCCTGCCGTGGTCAATCCAGGTGGCGTGAGCGGACTCAACTACACGCCGCACTACATCGTTGGCTTCAGCATCACCGGTGAAAACGGGATGAGCGGTGGCGGCCCCAACATTTGGATCGCCGAAGGCGAAAGGCCGGCTGGTGGGGGAGCGGAGACCTGCTGCATCGGAATACCCGAAGTGGGGAAGCCGGGCATGACCGTCACGATCCGTTGGGAGGTGGCAAAGGTGCCGGATGGCAAGACGCGGGCCGTGCACTACGTGGCGGAAGCTCACATTCCAGAGTACTCGAGAGAGACGGGCGGGATGTGGGCGATTTTCCTGCCCCAATGATCGGGTGAAGGTGATGGTCAATGACGGAAACGCCAGCGGTCAGAACAATCTCAATGTACGGCCTGCCGATGATGACCCATTCATTGCGCAGGGAGTGTCTGATAAGGAGGCCGATCGCGATGCGGCGGCGCGCCGCTGCAAATACAACGGGCCTGAATACTGTCCAGAGGGGAAAGCGAAATGAGCGTACTGCGCTGGCTGGAAAAGATGCGGGGATGTCTTTGCGCTGCGACGGCGATGATTGTTGTCTCCATATTGATCGGCTGCTCTGACGGGAAACCGATGAGCGGGGCGGTTGCATCGCAGACGAGCATAGCGGGATATGAACGTCCTGCCGTGGTCAATCCAGGTGGGGTGAGAGGACTCAACTACACGCCGCACTACATCGTTGGTTTCAGCATCACCGGAGAAAACGGGATGAGTGGCGGAGGCCCCAATATCTTGCGTGCGGAGGGCGAAAGGCCCGCCGGAGGTGGAGCGGAGACATGCTGCATCGGCATCCCAGAAGTATGGAAACCGGGCATGACTGTCACGATCCGTTGGAAGGTTGGGAAAGTACCGGATGGCAAGACGCCGGGCATTCACTACGCCGCTGAAGTTCGCATTCCGCAGTACGCGAAAGAGACGGGAGGCATGTGGGCGATTTTCCTGCCCAATGATCGGGTGAAGGTGATGGTGAATGATCAAAAGTCGACCCGACAAAACGACCCGGACTACCGCCCCGCCGATGATGACCCATTCATTGCGCAGGGAATGATCGACGAAGAAGCGGAACGCGACGCGGCGGAGCGTCGCCGAATCAATGCCCAGGCCGAGCCGACGGAACGTCGTCGGATGGCGAAGGCATTTGAAGCAGAGGCGCTTGAAGCAACGGAGGTCGAGGCAAAGGACCTCCGTCGTCAAGCAGCCGAGCAGCTTCGACTGGCGGAAACTGCTGAAGCGAGGGCGGCGGAAGCAGAAATGCTTCATCGCCAATTAGTGGCG
>Ga0209675_1001470_pt1 | contig 13542 bp, 14 predicted proteins | sample AraplaCol_mLB_r2_2_FD_184280 | JGI IMG/M metagenome (GOLD analysis project Ga0209675, IMG submission 184280) | Arabidopsis root microbial communities from North Carolina, USA - plate scrape MF_Col_mLB_r2 (SPAdes) (version 3) | ecosystem: Host-associated > Plants > Roots > Endosphere | place... | reverse complement strand
AGATGGCTGCCGGCGGCCTCGCCGCCGATGCTTTCGTCAGGCTATCGAAGGAATATGCCGAGATCGAGCCGCTGGTGCAGGCCATCGGTGGCCTGCGCAAGCTGCGCCAGGAGGTCGCTGACCTGCTGGTGATGCGCGACGATCCGTCGTCCGATTCCGAAATGCGCAGCATGGCCGAGGCCGAGTGGAAAGAGGCGCAGGCGGCGCTTCCAGAAGCCGAGCGGCATGTGCTGATCATGCTGCTTCCGAAGGATGAAGCTGACGAGAAGAACGCCATTCTCGAAGTGCGCGCCGGCACCGGCGGCGACGAAGCGGCTTTGTTCGCCCGTGACCTGTTCGAGATGTATCGCGGCTATGCCGCCAAGCATGGCTGGCGGTTTGAAGTTGAAAGCATCGCCGACACGGAACTCGGCGGCTTTCGCGAGGCCATCGCCACCATCACCGGGCGCAGTGTCTTCGCCCGGCTGAAATTTGAATCCGGCGTGCACCGCGTGCAGCGCGTGCCCGATACCGAAACGCAGGGGCGCATCCACACCTCGGCGGCCACCGTGGCGGTGCTGCCGGAAGCCGAGGATGTCGATATCGACATCAACGAGAACGACCTGCGCATCGACGTCTATCGCTCGTCAGGCGCCGGTGGCCAGCATGTGAACACCACGGACTCGGCCGTGCGCATCACCCATATCCCGACCGGCATCGTGGTGGCGCAGCAGACCGAGCGGTCGCAGCACAAGAACAAGGCCAAGGCGATGAAGTTGCTGCGCGCCAAGATGTACGAGGCCGAGCGCGAGCGCCTGGCCTCCACGCGCGCCGCCGACCGCAAGGGCCAGGTTGGCTCGGGTGACCGCTCCGAACGCATCCGCACCTACAATTTCCCGCAAGGTCGCGTCACCGACCATCGCATCAACCTGACACTCTACAAGATCGAGCAGGTGATGACGGGTGAGTCGCTGGACGACGTGATCGAGGCGCTGATCGCCGAGGATCAGGCCAGCCGCCTGGCCGAACTCAACAATGCCTGACGGCGTCACTCTTGGCGTATTGCTGAAGGACGCGACCGAGCGCCTGAAACAGGCAGACGTGGCCGAAACTCCGCGGCTGGATGCAGTCCTGCTGCTGGAACAGGCCAGCGGCCTGAGCGGCAACGAGATACGGCTTTCACCGGAGACCGTCATCGCATCCGATGCCGTGACGCGCTTCGAGGCGCTGCTGCAGCGGCGGCTCGCGCGCGAGCCGGTCAGCAAGATTCTGGGCTTTCGCGAATTCTGGAGCCTGACCTTCCGCACCAGCCGCGACGTGCTGGACCCGCGCCCCGATTCCGAGACGCTGGTGGCCGGCGTACTGGCGGCGCTGCCTGATCGCGATGCATTGCTGCGGCTGGTCGATTTCGGCACCGGCTCGGGCTGCCTGCTGCTCAGCCTGCTGCATGAACTGCCCAACGCCACCGGCCTCGGTGTCGATCTTTCGCCGGCGGCGCTCGCCATAGCAAAAGAGAATGCGCAGCGGCTCGGTCTGACTGATCGTGTCACCTTCCGTCAGGCAAGCTGGGGCGAGGGACTGGACGGTGTCTTCAACATCCTGATCAGCAACCCGCCCTATATCGAAAGCGCCGTGGTGCCGACACTGGAGCCTGAGGTCTCGCAGTATGATCCGCCGCTGGCGCTGGACGGTGGCGCCGACGGTCTAGGTGCCTATCGCGCGCTGGCGCCGCATCTGGCCCGGTTGGCCGCGCCGGGCGGTTTCGCGGCGCTGGAAGTCGGTCTGGGACAAGATGTCGCAGTTGGCCAGCTGCTGGCCGGGCAGGGCTTCCAGGAAATCGCCGTCCTGCCCGATCTCTCCGGGATTGGCCGGGTGGTGTGCGGCCGCAAAACCGGCTGAATCCCGGGGAAGGTGCGGGAATCCCCTGAAAAAAGGGTTGGCAGGGGCCCGGCCCCCCCTTATCTTGGGATTCGGGATGACGCGGTCCCAAGGAACCCGCCTTCGGGTGTTAACCAGGGGCGCATAAGGCAGGCAGCGTCATCGCCTCATCGACACACATCGAATGACGGGAAGATCGTCGCGATGGATTCATCGAGAGGCCGACCGCATGGCGCGCGGTAGCGACGCAATCCGTGTGCGCATGACGCCTGATTGCGCGAATTTGCTGAAACAAACGAGATATGACCCGTGAATAACAAGAATCGTCAGCGTGGCGGCCGTCCTCAGAACCGTAGGCCCCATGGTGGTGGCGGCGGTGGTGGTGGCGGAGGCGGCAACGGCGGGATGAACAATTCCCACCGGAACTTCGACTCCAACGGCCCCGACGTCAAAATCCGTGGCACCGCCACGAACATCTTCGAGCGCTACTGCCAGCTCGCCCGCGACGCGAATGCCTCGGGCGACCGCGTGTCGGCCGAGAATTACCTGCAGCATGCGGAACACTACTACCGCATCATGCTGGCCCAGGGCGTGACGCCGATGCAGCGCGCCGCCAGCCAGCAGCAGACTGCGCCGCAGCAGGGCGGTCAGCCGCAGCAGGGTCAGCAGCCGCAGGGCCAGCAGCCGGCCGTCGAGGGCGGCGAGCAGCCGAGCCTGGAGATGGAGCTGGAAGCTGTGTTGGAAACCGACCCGAAGGCCCCCGCCGACCGCGACGAGGCCAACGCGGCCTGATCGCCGCCGGATTGCAGACATGAAAAAGGCCGCTGGTTTCCAGCGGCCTTTTTTCTTGCCTGGGCTTGAGGCCCGGATCAGTTGGTGGCGGCGGCGCCGTTCTGGTCGGCCTGGGCCCACAGCGCCTCGTCGGCGATGGTGAGCTCGCGGATCGGCAGCATCTCGGTCTCCGGCACCACCGGCGCCAGCGCGATGTCGATCTCCAGTTCCTTGTCGAGCAGGCCGCGGTCGGTGCCGAGATAGCGCTCGAAGAAGCCGACGGTGCGGTTGATGCTGTCGGCCTGGGCGTCGCCACGGAAGGTGTGGCCCTGGCCCTTGTAGATCATGACCTCGTGTTCCGCGCCCAGCTCGCCCAGCAGGTTGGCCAGTTCATAGGCGCGGCGCACCGGCACGGTGGCATCGCGGTCGCCATGCAGCACCAGGGTCGGCGGCATGCGCGAGACGCCCTTGCGCTGCACTTCCGACGGCATCGCGCCGACGACGTTGACCACGGCCTGGATGCGATTATCGCGGCTGCCCAGCGCCAGCGCATGGAAACCGCCAAGCGACAGGCCGAAGACACCGATCCGCTCCGGATCGACATAGGCCTGCTTGGAAACATAGGAGACGGCCTCGGCGATCACGCGCTCGCGCTCGTCATGCAGGGTCGGCGCGGCCTTGCGGGCCTGCGGGATGCCGTCGAAATAATGGATCACGAAGGCGGTGATGCCCTTCTCGGCCAGCGCCTTGGCCTGCGGATAGAACAGCGAACCGTCGCCCAGGCCATGGGCGCCATGCAGGATCAGCACAGCCGGCGTCTTGCCGTCCGGGCCCAGCATATCGGTTTCGGCCTTGATCACGTCGACGCGCACCTTGCGGCCGTCGATGGTGAAGCCGTTGGTGTTCTCTGCTTCGGCGGCGCGGCGGGCGCCCTCGGCGGACTTCTGCTTGCGCGGGGCGATCGCCTTAACGGGCTTGCTGTCGGGCTTGGGAGCGATGGAGGACTTGGTCTGGCCGGCGCGCGGCTGGGCGTTTGCGGCCGGCACATAGACGGCGACACTGCCCAAAAGCAACGCAAGTGCAGAAATTCGGCAAAGGCTGCGGAACGTGCGCAGCGTCAGTGCGTTTCCCCCTGCCATGTCGATCCCCCGTACTCTGAATTTATTAACAAAAGCGGGCCCCAACCCGCTGAACTGTAACCAGTTGTAACAACCCCAACTGCGGCTTGTCCACCCTTGATTTTCGCTAAAATTTCCCGCTTTTTCAGTAATATCATGGGGTTGGGCAAAATTTGCCGGGTGGCCATGCTGTGACCGGCGTCAGCTTGACGCTCCCGGGGGGCCTACTTACCTTTAACCACCGAAGCCGGATTCGTTTACGTATGGCGTCTCCGGCACTCCAATTTCTCAGAAGGGTATTCGCATGTCCGCGCCCACCAAAGTTACCGACGCCTCCTTTGAAAGCGATGTCCTGAAGTCGTCCGATGCTGTGCTCGTCGACTTCTGGGCCGAATGGTGCGGCCCCTGCAAGCAGATCGCTCCGGCGCTGGACGAGATCGCCAGCGAGATGGCCGGCAAGCTGACCATCGCCAAGGTCAACATCGACGAGAACCCGATGACCCCGTCGAAGTTCGGCGTGCGCGGCATTCCGACCCTGATCCTGTTCAAGGACGGCAAGCCGGTCTCGACCAAGGTCGGCTCGATGCCGAAGAGCCGCATCGTCGAGTGGATCAACTCGGCGATCTAAGAATTCTCAGCCAGTATCCGGCCCGCCAGGTATAGCGAGCCGGAGATGACGACCCGGGCCGGTGCTGAAGAAGCATCGGCCCGTATCGTTTGCGCGATCTGCCGGATCGCGGCCGCCGCGCTGCCGGCCGGCTCGGCGGCCAGGCCGACGCTGCGGGCGGCCTGGGCCAGGTCCTCGGCCGACAGGCTGTTGGCCTCGCCGGGGATCGCGATGCAGCGCGCACCTTGGAGACCGGGCGCCAGCGGCCGCAGGAAGCCGACGGCATCCTTGGTGTTCAGCATGCCGGCCAGCAGCCAGGTCGGCCGCGGCGGCAGCTGCTTCAGGGTATCGGCCAGCGCCTCGCCCGCCATGGCATTGTGGGCGCCGTCCAGCCAGAGCTCGGTGCCCGGCGGCAGCAGGCCGGGCAACGGGCCTTTGGTCAACGGCTGCATGCGCGCCGGCCAGTCGACCTGGCGCAGGCCGGCGGCGATCGCGTCGACCGGGATGGTGAAACCGGGCAGATGCCGGGCACAGGCAATCGCGATGCCGGCGTTGACCACCTGATGCGCGCCCAGCAGGGCCGGGCGGGGCAGGGTGAGCGACACCGTGCTGTCGCGCCAGATGAGACCGTCGGCTGTCTCGCGCACGGTCCAGTCGCGGCCATGGCGGAACAGCGCGGACCTGGTTTCGGCCGCGCGCGCCTCGATGACGGCGATGGCCTCGGAGGGCTGCGGCCCCACCACGCAGGGCACGCCGTCTTTCAGGATTCCGGCCTTATTCGTGGCGATCTTGGCGATGGTGTCGCCCAGGAAAGCGACATGGTCGATGCCGATCGGGGTGAGCGCGGTCAGCGCCGGCTGCGGGATCACGTTGGTGGTGTCGGCGATACCGCCCAGCCCGGTTTCCAGCAGCACCAGATCGGCCGGCGTTTCGGCAAAAGCCAGATAGGCTGCCGCCGTGGTGATCTCGAAGAAGGTGATCGGCATGCCGGCATTGACGCGCTCGCACTGCTCCAGCAGCGCGATCAGCCGGTCATCGTCGATCAGTTGGCCATTCAGCCGGATACGCTCGTTGAAGCGCACCAGATGCGGCGAGGTATAGGCATGCACGCGGTAGCCGGCGGCTTCCGCCATGGCGCGCAGGAAGGCGGTGGTCGATCCCTTGCCCTTGCTGCCGGCGACATGGAAGACCGGTGGCAGCATCAGATGCGGATTGCCCAGCCGCTCCAGCAGGATGCGGATGCGATCCAGCGACAGGTCGATCGCCTTGGGATGCAGCGCCATCAGGCGCTGCAGGATGTCGTCCAGCTTAGCGGGTGCGGGGGCGAGTGGCGCCATGCGGAATCTCGCCGGTCGGCGGAATCTCCAGGCCCGGACGGGGCAGGGCGACGACATCGGCCTTGGGCTGCGGATCGAGCAGCAGGGTGACGATGCGGCCCAGCGTGTCGCGCAGGTCGCGGCGATGCACCACCATGTCCAGCATGCCGTGTTCCAGCAGGTATTCGGCGCGCTGGAAGCCCGAGGGCAGCGTCTCGCGGATGGTCTGCTCGATCACGCGCGGGCCGGCGAAGCCGATCAGCGCGCCCGGCTCGGCGATCTGGATGTCGCCCAGCATGGCGTAAGAGGCCGTGACGCCGCCGGTGGTCGGATCGGTCAGCACGACGATGAAGGGCAGATGCGCCTCGCGCAGGCGCTGCACGGCGATCACCGTGCGCGGCATTTGCATCAGGCTGAGGATGCCTTCCTGCATGCGCGCGCCGCCGGCGGCGGCGAACAGGATCAGCGCGGCATTCTGGTTGATCGCCAGCGTGGCGGCGGCGATCAGCGCCTCGCCGGTGGCCATGCCCATCGAGCCGCCCATGAAGGCGAAGTTCTGCACGGCGACGACGACGTCCTGGCCGGTCAGCGTGCCATGGGCAACGGCGAAGGCATCCCTCTGGCCGGTCTTGCTGCGGGCATCCTTCAGGCGGTCGGGATATTTCTTGGAATCACGGAAGTGCAGCGGATCCTGCACCACATCGGGCAGTTCGATGGTCTGGTATTCGCCCTTGTCGAACAGGGCGGCGAAGCGCTGCTTGGGACCGACGCGCATATGGTGGTCGCATTTCGGGCAGACCGACTGGTTCTCTTCCAGTTCCTTAACGTAGATCATCTGCTGGCAGCTCGGGCATTTGCGCCACAGATTGTCCGGCGTGTCCTTCTTTGCGGTGAATTCGCGGATCTTCGGCAGGACGGTACGGGTCAGCCAGTTCATAGCAGTCTTCCTCGTTTAAGCCGCGACCTTGGCGACGCCGCGTACGGCGGCGCTCAGTTCGCGCACCAGGTCCAGCACATGCTCGGCCGGATCGATCTTCTTCATCTGGGCCTCAAGCACCCGTTCCACAAGGGCGGTGCCCACCACGGCGGCATCGGCCACTTCGGCGATGGCGGCGGCGCGCTTGCCGTCGCGGATGCCGAAACCGACCGCCACCGGAATCTTGGTGTGCTTCTTGATTTGCGCCACCGCCTTGCTGACCGCGACCGGATCGGCGGCCGCAGCGCCGGTGGTGCCGGCGACCGAGACGTAATAGAGGAAGCCGGAGGTATTGGCCAGCACGGCGGGCAGGCGCTGCGCGTCCGTGGTCGGCGTCGCCAGGCGGATGAAATGGATGCCGGCCTTCACCGCGGGGATGCAGAGCTCATCATCTTCTTCCGGCGGCAGGTCGACCACGATCAGGCCGTCGACGCCGGCATCCTTGGCATCCTTCAGGAAGGTGTCGACGCCGTAGGCCGAGATCGGATTGAAATAGCCCATCAGCACGATCGGCGTCGCATCGTCTTTCTTGCGGAAGCCGCGCACCAGGTCCAGCGTCGTCTTCATGCTGGCGCCGGCGGCCAGTGCGCGCAGACCAGCCGCTTCGACAGACGGGCCATCGGCCATCGGATCGGAAAACGGCATGCCCAGCTCGATCACATCGGCGCCGGCGGCCGGCAGGCCCTCGATCAGGCGGGCGCTGGTCTTCAGGTCGGGATCGCCGGCGGTGACAAAGGTGACGAGGCCGGCGCGGCCCTGTTTCTTCAGGTCGGCGAAGCGTTTTTCGATGCGGCTCACAGCGTCACTCCCAGGGCTTTCGCCACCGTATAGATATCCTTGTCGCCGCGGCCCGACAGGCAGACCGCCATCAGATGATCCTTGGGCAGCTTGGGTGCCAGCTTGATCACCTGCGCCAGCGCATGGCTGGATTCGAGTGCGGGAATAATACCCTCGATACGCGACAGCAGCTGGAAGGCGTCGAGGGCTTCCTTGTCGGTGGCGGAGACGTAGTTCACGCGGCCGACATCATGCAGCCAGGCATGCTCGGGGCCGATGCCCGGGTAGTCGAGGCCGGCCGAGATGGTATGCGCCTCGGTGATCTGGCCGTCGCCATCCTGCAGCAGGAAGGTGCGGTTGCCGTGCAGCACGCCCGGCACGCCCTTGGCCAGCGAGGCCGCATGGCGCGCCGTCTCCAGGCCTTCGCCGGCGGCTTCGACGGCATAGATCTGCACGCTGCGCTCGTCCAGGAAGGGATGGAACATGCCCATGGCGTTCGAGCCGCCGCCGATGCAGGCGACGAGGCTGTCCGGGATGCGGCCCTCGCGCTCGATCATCTGTTCCTTGGTTTCTTCGCCGATCACGCACTGGAAGTCGCGCACCAGCTGCGGATAGGGATGCGGGCCAGCGACCGTGCCGATGATGTAGAAGGTATCGTGCACGTTAGTGACCCAGTCGCGCAGCGCCTCGTTCATGGCGTCTTTCAGCGTCTTCGAGCCGGACTTGACCGCGCGCACCTCGGCGCCGAGCAGGCGCATGCGGAACACGTTGGGCTGCTGCCGCTCGATATCGACCTCGCCCATGTAGATCACGCAGGGCAGGCCGAAGCGAGCGGCGACGGTGGCGGTGGCCACGCCATGCTGGCCGGCGCCGGTCTCGGCGATGATGCGCTTCTTGCCCATCCGCTTGGCCAGCAGGATCTGGCCGATGCAGTTGTTGATCTTGTGCGCGCCGGTATGGTTCAGCTCTTCGCGCTTCAGATAGATCTTGGCGCCGCCCAGATGCTTGGTCAGCGGCTCGGCATAATAGAGCGGGTTGGGACGGCCGACATAATCCTTCAGCAGGTAGTCCATCTCGGCCTTGAAAGCCGGATCGGCCTTGGCCTGCTTGTAATGCTTCTCCAGGTCGAGGATCAGCGGCATCAGCGTCTCGGCGACGAAGCGTCCGCCAAACTTGCCGAAATGGCCGCGTTCATCCGGCCCGGTACGGTAGGAATTGATCGCCGTCATCGCTGCTCGCCTCTTTACAGACTCTTCGCTGCGGCCAGGAAGGCCGCGATCTTCGCCGGATCTTTTTTGCCCGGCGCGCTTTCCACACCGGAAGATACGTCTACGGCTGTGGCACCGGATTGCCGCACCGCCTGCGACAGATTGTCCGGGGTCAGGCCGCCGGCCAGCAGCCAGGGTCGCTTGAATTCCACGCCCTTCAGCAGGGTCCAGTCGAAGGCGACGCCGTTGCCGCCCGGCAGCGCGCCGTCCTGCGGCGGGCGGGCGTCGAACATCAGCCAGTCGACGACGTCTTCGTAATCCTTCGCCGCCTTGATGTCGGCCTTGGACGAGACCTTGATCGCCTTGATGATCGGCAGGCCGAAATAGACGCTGATGGCGCGGCAGCGCTCCGGCGTCTCGTCGCCATGCAGCTGCAGCAGGTCGAGCCGCGCCTTGGCAAGAATCTGGTCGAGGAAATCGGTGTCCGGATCGACGAACAGGCCGACGCGGTCGATGCCGCTGGGCACCTCACGCAGCAGCATCTCGGCCTGCTCGGCCGAAACGTTGCGCGGCGAGGGCGGGTAGAAGACGAAGCCGACCATGTCGGCCTGGTGTTTCACTGCCGTCTGCACGGCGACCTCGTCGGTCAGGCCGCATATCTTGGTGAACAGCGCCATGGTCTCAGGCTGCCTCGGCCAGTTCCTGCGCGATGGCGCGCGCACTGGCTTCCGGATCGGCGGCCTCGGTGATTGGCCGGCCGATCACCAGATGGTCGGCGCCCAGCTTGATCGCATCGCCTGGCGTCATCACGCGCTTCTGGTCGCCGGCGGCCGAGCCCTTGGGGCGGATGCCGGGCACGACCAGCTTGAAGTTGGGGCCGCAATTCTGCCGCAGCAGGGAAATCTCGGTGGCGGCGCAGATCACGCCGTCGGCGCCGTTATGCTGGGCGAGGCGGGCCAGCCGCACCACATGCTGGCTGACATCGCCGGTGACGCCGATGGCGGCGAGGTCGGCGGCATCCAGCGAGGTCAGCGCGGTGACCGCCAGGATCAGCGGGCGGGACTCGGCGGCGCGGGCGGCTTCGACGGCTGCGCGCACCATGGCCGGGCCGCCGGAGGCATGCACGGTCAGCATCATCGGATGCATGGCGGCGGCGGCCGAGCGCACCGCGCCGGCGACCGTGTTCGGGATATCGTGGAATTTCAGGTCGAGAAACAGCGGGGTGCCGGCCGGGACGACGGCGCGGACATCGGCCGGGCCGCGGGCGGTGAAGAATTCCTTGCCCAGCTTGACGCCGAAGCCGGCGGCGGCGGCGGCGCGGGCACAGCGGCCGGCGTAATCCATGTCCACGGTGTCGATGGCGCAGAAGACCGGCGCCGGGTTTTTCGCAAGAGTCTGCATGGGGGCGGCTTATAGCGCTTTTGCCCCTGGAAGTCTCCCCCCAGACCCTCCCCCGGACAGGCGCTTGGGGCTAGAGTGCCGGCCATGAAAACCCGATTTCTGCCCCTCCTGGCCGCCCTGCTGGCCCTGTCCGCCCCGACCCTGAACTCTGCCCGGGCGGCCGACCATGCCAGCATCCTGATGTACCACCGCTTCGGCGAGAATACGGTGCCCAGCACCAATATCCGCCTGGAGCAGTTCGACGCCCATATCGCCGAGCTGAAAAGCGGCCCCTACAAGGTGATGGGCCTGCCTGAAATTGTGGCGAAGCTGAAAGCCGGCGAGAGCCTGCCCGACCGCGCCGTGGCCGTCACTGCCGACGATGCCTATATCTCCGCCTTCACCGAAGGCTGGCCGCGGCTGAAAAAAGCCGGGCTGCCGTTTACGCTCTTCGTCGCCACCGAGCCCGTGACGTCCAAGCTGAAGGGCTATCTGACCTGGGACCAGATCAGGCAGATGAAGGCGGAAGGCGTCACCATCGGCGCGCATAGCCACCGCCATCCCTCGCTACCGGCGCTGGGCGCCGAGAAGGCCCGCGAGGATCTCGAAACCTCGATGGCGATTTTCGAGAAGGAACTGGGCGAGAAACCGACCTTGTTCGCCTACCCCTTCGGCGAATGGGATGCGATGTCGCTGAAACTGGTGAAGTCGCTGGGCTACAGCGTCGCCTTCGGCCAGCATTCCGGTGTGGCGCACAGCAAGCACGACATGTTCTGGCTGCCGCGCTTTCCGATGAACGAGCATTTCGGCAGCGTGGAGCGCGTGCGCCAGGCATTGAATGCCCTGCCGCTGCCCGTCACCGATGTCGAGCCGGCGGACGTGCTGGTCAAACTGGGCCAGACGCAAAACCCGCCGGTGCTGCGCTTCACCGTAGCGCCCGGCATCGAGCGGTTGAAGCAGATGGTCTGCTATACGGGCGAGGGCAAGGCGATCACGCCGAAGGAAATCTCCGAGCGGCGTTATGAATTGCATGCGCCCGATGCGCTGAAGCCGCCGCGCGACCGCATTTCCTGCAGTGTGCCGTCATCCGAGCAGGGCCGCTTCCGCTGGTTCGGCATCCAGTTCACGGTTGTGAAATAACACCGGCATAAAAATCACGGCGACGTGATGCCGGCGACTCACGGGCCAGGCGTACAAAACCTTTCGACAAAAACCGGGAGGTTCGCCGTGATCCGCTTCGTCTCCATCGCGCTGCTGGCGCTTGTGGCTGCGCCTGTGCAGGCTGCCGAGATTTCCATGCTCACCGCCGGCGCCTTCAAGCAGGTGCTGCTGGCCGCACTTCCGGGTTTCGAGGCGCAGAGCGGCCACAAGGTGATCGTCGACGGCGATACCGCCGGCGGCCTGGCGCGCCGCATCGAAGCCGGCGCCGTCTTCGACATCGTGGTGATGACGCCGGCCACGATTGAAGGCGTGATCGCGAAAGGCTTTGTTGCGCCAGCCAGCAAGACCAATCTTGCTCGCGTCGGCATCGGTGTCGGCGTGAAAGACGGCGCGCCGAGGCCCGATCTCTCCAGCACCGAGAGCTTCAGGCAGATGGTGCTAAAGGCGCGCGCGATCGCTTATGTCGATCCGGCCTCGGGCGGCACCAGCGGTATTTATCTGGCCAACCTGTTCAAGCAATGGGGCATCGCCGAGCAGCTGGCGCCGAAATCGGTGCTGGTGCCGGGCGGCTTCTCGGCCGAGAAGATCATCAGCGGCGAGGCCGAGGTCGCGATCCAGCAGATCAGCGAAATCCTGCCGGTGAAGGGCGTGCAGTTCGTCGGGCCGCTGCCGGCCGAAATCCAGAACTACACCACCTACACCGCCGGCCTGAGCGCCCGGGCGGCGCAGCCGGCGGCGGCGAAAGCCCTGCTGGATTACCTGGCCGGACCGCAGACCGCCCGCATCCTGGCCGACAAGGGCATGCAGACGCCCTGACAACAGCTCGGGGCGGCTAGAATACTAATGTATTCAGCTGAAATAAGAACATAAAGCGTACAATCGCCGTGGACCGCCAGTCCGGCGATTTGTTAAAAGCGCGCATGACCCCGGACCAGAAAACCTATCGCGTGAACGGCTACGACCTCTCGGTACTTGAGGCTGGTCACGGCATTCCGCTGCTGCTGGTGCATGGCTCGCTCTGCGACCAGCGCATCTGGCCGGCTCAGATCGAAGCCTTCACCGGCCACTACCGCGTGCTGGCGCTGTCGTTACGCCATTGCTGGCCGGAACAGTGGGACGGCGAAGGCGAGGGCTACGACATCTTACGCCATGCTGACGATATCGCCGCGCTGATTGAACAGCTCGGTGCTGGCCCGGTGCATCTGCTTGGCCATTCGCGCGGCGGCCATGTCTCTTTCCGTGTCGCGCAGCATCATCCGGAACTGCTGCGCAGCCTGATCCTCGCCGAACCCGGCGGCCAGCTCGATCCGGCGCTCAGCGATCACGGCGCGCCACCGCCGGGTACCGGGCTCGGCCGCATGTTTTCTGACGCCGCCGACCTGATCGCGGACGGCCAGATCGATGCCGGGCTTGAAGTTTTCATCACCGCCGTCGGCGGCCCGCGCGCCTGGAAATATTCCACTGAACAGTTCAAGGCGATGGCGCGCGACAACGCCGCCACCCTGATCGGTCAGGCGCGCGAGGCGCGGCCCACTTTCATGAAATCCGAGATCGAGAGCATCGCGATGCCGGTGCTGCTGATGGGCGGGTCGCTCACCCGCGGCCATTTCCCCAAAGTCATGGATGCGATGGAGCGCCTGATGCCCGATGCCAGCCGCGTGCTGATCGAAGGCGCCGGCCATCCGATGTACGAACAGCGGCCGGTACAGTTCAATACGGCAGTGCTGGAATTCCTGAGCGGGCGCTAGCCCCGCGTCACATGGGCGGCGACGCAGAGCCAGGTGTCGTCCTTCTGCTTCATCCAGATATCGGTATAGCGGCCCTGGCCGGGCGAACCGTCCGGCTTGGCATAGACGGTGCGCGCATGGATCAGTGCCGTGTCATTCAGGATGCGGATGCGCACATCCTCGCAGCGCAGGTGCTTCGCCACGGACGGTTTCGATATCTGTGCGATGAAGCCGGTGCGGTCGACCAGCGTGCCATCCGGATTAGAATTGAGGAAATCGGCCGAGAGATGGGCGTCGAACCAGGTGGCGTCAGATTCGGCAACGCTGCGGATGTAGTTCTCGTTCAGGGCATAGAGCGCGGCATGGTCGAGGCTGGTCACGGCGGTCTCCGGGTATGGGGTTGCCCCATCCTCCCGCCGGGACCGCATCTCCGCAAGATTTATCAAAAGCCACCGTGCTAGCGTCCGGTCAGTCGATTTTACCGGATACCTGACAATGACTGACTCCGTTCCTACCGACAGTGCCTCGCAGGCCAGCTACATCCGGCGCTTCACCCGGGTGACGGAATATATCTATGCCAACCTGGATGCCGAGCTGGACTTGGGCACGCTTGCTGACGTTGCAGCGTTGTCACCCTGGCACTA
>Ga0209675_1001466_pt1 | contig 13553 bp, 9 predicted proteins | sample AraplaCol_mLB_r2_2_FD_184280 | JGI IMG/M metagenome (GOLD analysis project Ga0209675, IMG submission 184280) | Arabidopsis root microbial communities from North Carolina, USA - plate scrape MF_Col_mLB_r2 (SPAdes) (version 3) | ecosystem: Host-associated > Plants > Roots > Endosphere | place: USA... | reverse complement strand
CGTGCCAAGAACCCCGATCTGCCGATCGACGATCCGACCAAGCCGCTGGTCACCGTGCCCGACTTCTTCGAGACGGCGCGCACCGGCCTACATTACCTGCTGCCGGTCGGCGTGCTGATCTGGTGCCTGATGATCGAGGAGCTCTCGCCGGGCCTCTCGGCCTTCTGGGGCTGCGTCGCCATGGCCTCCGTCGTGCTGACCCAGCATCCGCTGACGGCCTTCTTCCGCAAGGAAGGCGAATATGCCGCAAGGTGGAAGCAGGGCTGGACCGACTTCGTGCATGGCCTGGAGATGGGCGGCCGCAACATGGCCGCCGTCGGCATCGCCACGGCCGCGGCCGGCATCATCGTCGGCACGGTCACGCTCACCGGCATCGGCCTGGTACTGGTCGAGATTGTCGAGTTCCTCTCAGCCGGCAACTTCGTGATCATGCTGATGCTGGTCGCGGTGATCAACATCGTGCTGGGCACCGGCCTGCCGACCACGGCCAGCTACGTCGTCGTCGCCACGCTGATGGCGCCGGTGGTGGTGGAAATCGCCCAACTCAACGACCTGATCGTGCCGCTGATCGCGGTTCATATGTTCGTCTTCTATTTCGGCCTGATGGCCGACGTCTCGCCGCCGGTGGGCCTTGCCGCCTATGCCGCCGGCGCGATTGCCGGCGCCGACCCGATGCGGGTGGGCTGGCAGGCGACAATCTATGAATCCCGCACCGCGGTGCTGCCCTTCATGTTCATCTTCAACACGCAGCTGCTGATGATCGACGTGAACAGCATCGGCGAATTCCTGGTCGTGCTGCTCTGCGCCACACTGGCCATGGGCGCCTTCGTTGCGGCCACGCAGCGCTGGCTGCTGACCAAGTGCAGCTGGGTTGAAGTCGTCCTGCTGCTGCTGGTCTGCTTCACGCTGCTGCGGCCGAATTACTGGATGGACCAGATCATCCCGCCCTACCGGGCTGTTCCGGCCGCCCAGTTCCTCGAAGTCGTCGACCAGACCAAGACCGGCGATGCGGTTCGCATCCGCATGATGGCGCAGGACCGCGACGGCGACGACGTCGAGAAATCGATCCGCCTGAACCTGAGCAGCGGCAATACCGCGGCTGAGAAACTCTCGTCTGCCGGTGTCGCCGTGACCAAGCAGGGCGACCGCTTCGTCATCGGCACGGTGCGGCCGAGTTCTGAAGCGGCCAAGCTCCAGGTCCGCTCGGGCAACGAGGTGATCGGCGTGATGGTGCCGAACGAGCGTCCGAACCCCTATTGGGTTTCGGCGCCGGCGATCCTGCTCTACGGCCTGATCATCCTGTGGCAGATCCGGCGCCGCCGGATCGATAGGGCGGCCATTCAGGCCGCCTGACGGCGGCGGGCGGTAGCGCAGGCCGCCTGAAAGGCGTAAATGATGGTCCCATGAAGACCGTCATTCTATGTTCGGGTGGCATCGACAGCGTCACCCTGGCCTACAAAGTGGCGGTCGAGCGCAAGCTCGACCGCCTTATTTCTTTCGACTATGGCCAGCGCCATCGCCGCGAGATCGAGCATGCCGCCCGCATCGCAAGTGAACTCGGCGTCCGCCATGACGTGGTGGATATCGCCACGCTGGGCAAGTTCCTCACTTCCAGCTCGCTGATCAGCGGCGGCGATGCCGTGCCCGACGGGCATTATGCCGAAGACAACATGAAGTCGACGGTGGTGCCCAACCGCAATGCCATCATGCTGAGCATCGCCTTTGGCATCGCGGCCGGCGCGAAAGCCGATGCCGTGGGCATCGCGGTCCATAGCGGCGACCATTTCATCTATCCCGATTGCCGCCCGGCCTTCGTCGATGCTTTCCGCACCATGCAGGACACGGCGCTGGAAGGCATGTGGGAGATCGAGCTTTATGCACCCTTCACCGGCACCGACAAGGCCGGCATCGTCGCCGAGGGTGCCACGCTCGGCGTGCCCTATGCGCTGACCTGGAGCTGCTACAAGGGCGGCGAGAAGCATTGCGGGCGCTGCGGCACCTGCGTCGAGCGGCGCGAGGCCTTCCATCTCGCCAAGGTGCCCGACCCGACGAAGTACGAAGATCCGGATTACTGGCTACAGGCCATCGCCGAAATGACGGCAAAAAGAAAAGGCGACCGCTAGGTCGCCTTTTTCATCAGGCAGCGGCGATACCGAGCCGCTGGTCGCGGTCGCGCAACAGCCGGATCACCGGAATGCTGAGGACCACCATCCAAAGCTTGCCGATAATCTGGCCGCCCAAGTAGTCGAGGCTGCCGAAGGCAAGGTAGAGGAAAACGACCGAGTCGACACAGAGGCCGGCCAGGCTGGACAGCAGCACGGCGCGGATCAGGCCGCGCTTCTGCAGCGGGGTATAGACGGCGAAGTCGGCCAGTTCCGACAGCAGGAAGGCGACGACCGAGGCCGCGACCAGCGCCGGCGGCGCCACCAGACCCGACAAGGCCGCGCCGGCCAGGATCGCAGCCAGCGTCCAACCCTTGCCCAGGCGACGCTGCACCAGATCGCGCAGCACCAGCGCCAGACCGATCATCAGCACGCCGCTCGGCGCGGTGATGCCGAAGGGAGCCACCGGGATCAGGCAGGGCCCCTTCGGAATGCAGACAGTGCCGACATTGCCGATCAGCCAATTGGCCGCCGGCACGCAGGCCATGAAGGCGGCGAGATAGACAAAACCCTCGAAACGCTGGCGATCCATGACCGGCCCCTGGAAGTCACGCTGGGAAGAAAACGCGCCGGGGATATACGGCCCGGACCGGCCGGAGGCAAGTCCGGCCGGTTAAATCACAGAATTTTCTAGCTTTTTTCTCAGGCCGCCGAGGTGCTGGCCCAAGGTTGGGCGATCTCGGTCATGCCGCTGCAACTGCCGTCGGCATTGAGCATCGCCACCGCCGGGCAGGCATAGTTGAGCGGCAGTGGATCGCGGCGCTTCGGCACCGCGCCGGGAAAGCGCGCCTTCACAGCGTCCTGCACACCCGCCTCATGCAGCGGGTCGTACCAGGGCTGCCCCATGATGCTGGCGTCGATGCGTGGCTGATGGAAAGCGGCTTCCAGCGGCAGGCCGTAATCCGCCAGGAAGGAGATGATCTGCATCACCGCCGGCATGATGCGGCGGCCGCCCGAGGCGCCGACAGCAAACCATGGCTTGTCGCCATCCAACACCAGCGTCGGCAGCATATTGCAGAGCGGGCGCTTGTTGGGCGAGATGGAATTCGGCCGGCCCGGCGTCGGATCGAACCACATGATGCCATTGTTCATGGTGATGCCGCTGGAGGGCAGCATGGTGCAGCTGCCGAAGGCGGCGAGCAGCGTCTGCGTCACGGCGACCATATTGCCGTCGCCGTCGACGACGCAGAAGTTGCTGGTGCAACTCTTGCCATTGTCGGTATCGCCCATGCCGGCCAGCCGCTTTTCATAGGCATCGGCCAGACCCTCGATATAAGCGATGTAGCTCTGCGCCGAGAGGCCCTTGCTGTCCAGCTTCGGGCCGGCGACCTCGAAGGCATCGCGCAGGCTTGGTCCGGCCGTGAGATACGGCGGCAGCAGCAGCGTCTTGCCGTGATAGTCGTAGCGGATCGGCTCGACCATCTGGGCCTTGTAGTCGCGCAGGTCGTCAGCGGAAATCTTCGAACCACCCTTGGCCAGATCGGCAGCGATGCTCTTGGCCAGCTCGCCTTCGTAATAATCGCGGCCGCCAGCCTTGGCCAACCGCTTCAGCGTCGCCAGCAGGGCATCATTCTTCAGATAACCGCCGGCTTCCACAGCAGGCGGCAGACCGTCGGCCAGAAAGACGGCTTTGGCCGCCGGCGACTTGATCAGGGCGCGCGCCGCATTGGTCACCTGCAGCACCAGGAACCAATCGATCTCCATGCCGCGCTGCGCCAGGTCGATCGCCGGCGCCAGCAGGTCCGCCCAGCTTTTGGTGGCGAAGGTTTCATGCGCCAGCCGCATGCCATCCACCACACCCGGCAGGGCCATGGAGGAATAGCCGTAGATGTTGCGGTCTTCCACCACGCTCGGCCAGCCGAACATGCTGTCATCCTGGCCGCCGACCAGCGGATAGTCAGCAGGGTCAAGCTTCGCCGCGCTGCGCGCGCTAAACTCGATCACCTGCGCCTTTTTGGCTTTCGCATCCCAGATCTGCATATAGCCGATGCCGCCGATGCCGCTCATCCAGGGCTCCAGCACACCCAGCGCAAACGACGTGGCGATGGCGGCGTCGATGGCATTGCCGCCCTGGCGCAGCACCTCGGCACCGACATCGGCGGCCTTCTGGTTCTGCGCGGAGACCACGCCGCGGCGGCCGGTGGCGCTGGATTTGCGGAATTGCAGCGTACGATTCAGATTCGACGACATGGCGAGATTCTTCTCTCTTCTGACTGATGATTACTCGGCGGCGAAAGGATCGGCGACGCGCGGCCAGTAGGGACCGCGCACTTTCTGGAAGGGAATGTCGGCAAAATCCGAGCGCATGGCGCCCGGCGCCTCCACATGCAGGATCTCGCCGGCGATCGGCGCGAAGCCAGCGTGGAAATGCTGGGTCGACTTGACCACGATGATGGCCTTCGATTTCACATCGATGCCGAACTGCTCGAAGGCACCGGGATGGAAGGTCTGCGTGCGGTTGGCAATCAGCACCAGGTCGATGCCGTTGTCGATCTCCACCCAGACCGCATCGCCTATCGGCACTGCGCCGCTCAAGGCCGGCTGCATGCCGTCGAGAATGATCTTTTTAATCGTGACTTTCAGGTCGAGCGGATCGCCCGAGGACACGCCGCATTTGCCGCCGACACGCAGGTCGAGCACCGCACCCTCGCCGGCATCACGGCAGAAGCGCACCGCCATCGGATCCCAGTAGAGCCCGCTGACCACATTGCCGATGCCGCGCTCCAGAATGCGACGCAGAATGAAGGTGGCGTCGCCAGCCGCGCCACCACCTGGATTATCGGTGACATCGGCTAGCACGACCGGGCGCTTCGCAGACGCCGAGGTCGCGCGATCCAGCGCCGCGTCGATGCTCAGATTCTGCACCGCGGTCTGTTCGCGCAGGCTCCAGATTTTCTTGCCGAACCGTTCGGCGACCGCATCGGCTTTCGCGCTGTCGCCATCGGCGATTACGATCACCTTGGCGGTGGCATCGGGCACGTCCTGCATGGGGAAGCCATGCGCGAACGACACCGAGAGGATGCCGTCCCGACCTTCCTGTGCCTGCATTTCGGCAACAAAGGACTTCATCGGCTCCAGCGGCGTGCGCCAGAGATTGATCATGCGGGTGTCGAACACCGCCATCACCGGCCTGGCCGCGCCCTGATGCTTGGCGAGCAGGATGTCGTACAGCTCCTGCGCCCGTTCCTTGCTGTCGGTATGCGGATATTCCTTGAAAGTGATCAGTGCATCGGCGTTCTGCAACATCTTTTCAGTGATCGAGCAATGCAGGTCTAGCTCCGCACCGACCGCCGCCTTGGGCCCGACGATCTGTCGCACGCGCTCCAGCAGGTCGCCTTCGCAGTCGTCATAGCCGTCCGCCACCATCGCGCCATGCATGCTCAACAGCACCAGGTCGACCGGCATGGCGGCTTTCAGGTCACTCAGGATCTCGTCGCGGAAGCCTTCATAGACCTTTCGCACCGTGACGCCCGCCGGCTGCGCGAAGGCCGACAGGCTCTCCGCCACCTCGGCCTGCTGCGCCTCGGCAGCCTGGCGCCACAGATGCAGCGGCGCCGAAAACAGGTTTTCCGGCCGCTTGGTGGCGTCGCCGCGATACAGCATCCATTCGCGGAACCCGTCTTCCGCCGTTGGCAGCGGGGAGAAGGTGTTGGTTTCGGTGCCCAGACAGGCGATGAAGACCTTCATTGGCCGGACCATTCACGAAAATTGGGCACAGAAATATGAGACATGGACCAATGACTCCCGGTTATACGGTGGACGCCGTGGCAACAGGCATGCTGCACAGCGAAAGGGCACTCCTGTGACTGCTCGCGTTTGCAGCAGAGTCTGCTTGACCAAAGCCTACATACCATGATCAGCTTTCATTAGAGGTCAAACAATGACAAGGGGGAGTGCTATGCGTTCGCGTCGTTTCAACATGGTTGTTTCCGCCATCGGCCTGAGCATCGGACTGGGGCTGCTGACCGGCGCCCCGCTGGATGCCCTCGCCCAGGACAACAAGAAGGTCCTGAAATTCATTCCGCATTCGGGCCTGCGCATCACCGACCCGATCATCACGACCGCCTTCATCTCGCGCAACCACGGCTACATGATCTACGACACCCTTTTCGGTGTCGACGACAAGATGCAGGTCCAGCCGCAGATGGTCGAGAAGTACGAGCTCAGCGGCGACAAGCTGACCTATACCTTCACGCTGCGCGACGGCCTGAAATTCCATAACGGCGCCCCGGTCACCACCGCCGACGTCATTGCCTCGCTCCAGCGCTGGGGCAAGGCTGACGGCATGGGCCAGAAGCTGTTCTCGTACACCAAGGAACTGACTGCGGTGAACGACAAGACCTTCCAGCTGGTGCTGAAGGAGCCCTACGGCCTGGTGCTCGATTCTCTGGGCAAGCCCAGTTCGAACGTGCCCTTCATCATGCCGAAGGCGATGGCCGACACGCCGCACACCCAGAATGTGCCGGACGAGATCGGCTCGGGCCCCTACCGCATGGTCAAGGCTGAATTCCAGCCCGGCGTGAAGGTGGTCTACGAAAAGAACCCGGACTACAAGCCGCGCTCGGAGGCTCCGGCCTTCATGAGCGGCGGCAAGGTGGTGAAGCTCGACCGCGTCGAATGGATCACCATGAGCGATCCGCAGACCGCGATGAACGCCATCCTGAAGGGCGAGGTCGACATCTGGGAGCAGGCTTCCTACGACTTGCTGCCGGAGCTAAAGAAGTCGAAGGACGTCGAAGTCAAGGATTTCGGCCCGCTCGGCATGAACTACATGATGCGCATGAACTGGCTGCAGCCGCCGCTGGATAACGTGAAGGTGCGCCAGGCCCTCCAGGCCGCCCTATACCAGGAAGATTACCTGGCCGCCCAGGTCGGCGATCCGGAATACTACAAGGTCTGCGGTGCGATGTTCGGCTGCAGCACCCCGCTGAAGAGCGATGACGGCGCCGTTGGTCTGAAGAAGCCCGACCTGGCCAAGGCCAAGAAGATGCTGGCGGAAAGCGGCTACAAGGGCGAGAAGATCGTCATCATGGCCCCGACCGACCTGAACAGCATCAGCCAGCTGCCGCTGGTAACCGCGCCGGCGCTGAAGGCTATCGGCGTCAACGTCGACCTGCAGTCGATGGACTGGCAGACCCTGGTCGGCCGCCGCGCCAAGATGGACCCTGTCGATCAGGGCGGCTGGCATATCTTCCACACCGCCTGGGGCACCGCCGACATGATGAACCCGATCGCCAACGCCGGTGTGCGTGGCTTGGGCAAGACCGGTGGCTTCTTCGGCTGGACCGAGGATGCGGAGATCGAGAAGCTGCGCGACGCCTATGCGCGCGAGACCGATCCGGCGAAGCAGAAGGACCTGGCCAGCCAGGTGCAGAAGCGTGCCTATGAACTGGTGATGTATGTGCCGCTGGGCGAATACTTCCAGCCGTCGGCCATTCGCAAGAATGTCTCCGGCATGCTGCCCAGCCCGGCCTATGTGCTGTGGAATGTTGAGAAGAAGTAAGATCGACGCAATCTGACGGTTAAGTCCTTTCCATGTTGCGTTTGATCCTGTCGCGTCTGGTGGCTGCCATCCCCGTCATGGGGGTGGTAGCCATTTTCGTTTTCCTGATGCTGCGCCTGAGCCCGGGCGACCCCGCGGCGATCTTGGCTGGCGATGCCGCCACGCCTGAGGTTATTGCGGCGATCCGAGCCGATCTGGGTTTTGACCGCCCGATCTGGGAGCAGTTCGTCACCTGGATCGGCCAGTTGATGCAGGGCAATCTGGGCCATTCGGTCTTCTCCAAGCAGCCGGTCGCCACGCTGATCGGCCAGCGCGTCGAGCCGACCATCTCGCTGGCCATCTGCACGCTGCTCTTCGCCATCATCGTCGCCGTGCCGATGGGCATCCTGGCTGCCTGGAAGCAGGGCAGCTGGCTCGACCGCGGCATCATGGCCATGTCGGTGGCCGGCTTCTCGATTCCGGTCTTCGTGCTCGGCTACATCCTGATCTTCTTCTTCTCGATGAAGCTCGACATCTTCCCGGTCCAGGGCTTTGCCTCGCTGCGCGACGGCCTGCCTGGCTTCCTGCACCGCATCGCCCTGCCCACGCTGGCGCTCAGCTTCATCTATATCGCACTATTTGCCCGCATCACCCGCGCCGCCATGCTGGATGTGCTGGGTGAGGATTATATCCGCACCGCGCATGCCAAGGGCCTGAAGGACCATGTTGTCCTGGTCAAGCATGCCCTGCGCAACGCCGCTATCCCGATCGTTTCGGTGATCGGCATCGGCTTTGCCCTGCTGATCGGCGGCGTGGTTATCACCGAGACAGTGTTCAACATCCCCGGCATCGGCCGCCTGGTGGTGGATGCCGTGCTGGCCCGCGACTATCCGATCATCCAGGGCATCATCCTGTTGTTCTCCGGCATCTATGTGCTGATCAACCTGGCGATCGACGTCGCCTATGTCATTCTCGACCCCAGAATCCGGTACTGATGCGCGCGTTCTTCCGGCACCCCGCCTTCCGCAACCCCTCCGTCCTGATCGGCGGCAGCATCCTGCTTCTGCTGCTGACCACTGCCCTGCTGGCGCCATTCCTCACCTCTTATGACCCGCTGCAGATCGCGCCGCGCTTCCGCCTGCGCATGCCGTCGGACGAATTCCTGATGGGTACCGACCAGCTTGGCCGCGACGTCTGGACCCGCGTGGTGCATGGCGGCCGCGTCTCGCTGCTGGTCAGCGCCTGCGTGGCCGCTGCCGCCATCTCGGTCGGCCTGACCATCGGTCTGGTCGCCGGCTATATCCGCTGGCTGGACGGCATCATCATGCGCGCCATGGACGGCCTGATGGCTATCCCGGGCATCCTGCTGGCTATCGCGCTCGTGTCGCTGTCGGGCGCCTCGCTGATGACCGTGATCGTCGCCATTGTGATCCCGGAAATCCCGCGCGTCGCCCGTCTCGTGCGCGGCGTGGTGCTTTCGATCCGAGAAGAGCCTTACGTCGAGGCCGCAGTCGGCCTGGGCACGCCGACGGTGAAAATCCTGCTGCAGCATATCCTGCCCAACACGCTGGCGCCGCTGATCGTGCAGGGCACCTATATCTGCGCCTCGGCCATCCTGACGGAATCGATCCTGAGCTTCCTCGGCGCCGGCCTGCCGACGGACATTCCGACCTGGGGCAACATCATCGCCGAAGGCCGTGCGGTGTTTCAGCGCGCGCCCTGGATCATCCTGTTCCCCGGCGGCTTCCTGGCCTGCACCATCCTGGCCGTCAACATCCTGGGCGACGGTCTGCGCGACACGCTGGACCCGCGCATGAAAAAGCGGCTGGGGGCCTGAGCCATGTCGGATACCAAGACCGCACCGGTCCTCAGCGTCAAGAATCTCGCCGTCGCCCTGCCCAAGGGCGGCGACCGCAACCTCGCCGTTCAGAATATCAGCTTCGATGTCATGCCGGGCGAGATCGTCTGCCTGGTCGGCGAAAGCGGCTCAGGCAAGTCGGTCACCGCGAGCACGGTAATGGGGCTGGGCAGCCTGCCGATCGTCAGCGGTGAAATCCGGCTGGAGGGCGAGGACCTGCGCAAGGCCTCAAAACCCCGCCTGCGCGACCTGCGCGGCAGCCGCATGTCGATGATCTTCCAGGAACCGATGACCGCGCTCAATCCAGTGCACCGGGTGGGCGAGCAGGTGGTCGAACTGCTGAAGGCGCATCACTGGAAAGGCCGCGGGGTCTCGCCCGAGGAGCGTGTGCAGCAGCTGTTTGCCGACGTGCACCTGCCCGATCCCGAGCGGCTGATGAATGCCTATCCGCACCAACTCTCGGGTGGGCAGCGCCAGCGCGTCATGATCGCCATGGCGCTGGCGCTCGAACCGGCACTGCTGATCGCCGACGAGCCGACCACAGCGCTGGACGTCACCACGCAGGCGCAGATCCTGCTGCTGCTACGCGAGCTGCAGCAGAAGCGCGGCACCGGCGTACTGTTCATCACCCATGATTTCGGCGTGGTGGCCGATATCGCCGACCGCGTGGTCGTCATGCGTTACGGCGAGGTGGTCGAGGCCGGCAAGACCGAGGATGTGCTCTACCGGCCGCAGCATGACTATACCAAGATGCTGATCAATGCCGTGCCGCGGCTGAAGCCCCGCCAGGCCTCGCCGATCACCGCCGCGCCGGTGCTGACGGCGCAGAACCTGAGCAAGCTTTATGTCTCGACCAGCCTGTTCAAGGGCACGCGCGAGGTGCGCGCCGTCGATGGCATCGCCCTGGAACTGCATAAGGGCCAGACGCTGGGCATCGTGGGCGAATCCGGGTCCGGCAAGTCGACGGCGGCGCGCTGTGTCGCCCGGCTGATCGATCCCACCGGCGGCACGGTGCTGCTGGACGGCCAGGACATCGCGCACTTAAGCGAACGCAAGCTGCATCCCTTCCGCCGCCGCATCCAGGTGGTGTTCCAGGATCCGTATCGCTCGCTCAATCCGCGCCGCACCGTGGGCCAGTCGCTCATTGAAGGCCCGCTGAACTACGGCATCGGCAAGGCCGAGGCGTTGGACCGCGCCCGCAGCCTGCTCACGACCGTCGGCATCGACACCAACGCGCTGGAGCGCTATCCGCACCAGTTCTCCGGCGGCCAGCGCCAGCGCCTGGCGATTGCCCGCGCGCTGGCCATGGAACCGGAAATCCTGGTCGCCGACGAGGCCGTCTCGGCGCTGGACGTCTCGGTGCAGGCCCAGGTGCTCGACCTGCTGGAAAACATCCGCGACCAGTTCGGCATCAGCATCCTATTCATCACCCATGACCTGCGCGTGGCGGCCCGGCTCTGCGACCGCATCGCGGTGATGCAGCGCGGCAAGATCGTGGAATTCGCCGAGACGGCGAAGCTCTTCGCCGCGCCCCAGCATGAATATACCCAGCAGCTTTTCGCCGCCCTGCCCGGCCGCGACTGGCTGGAGGACAAGAAGGCCAGCTGATCCCGCGCGATGGCCGGAGCGCCGTGCCGGGCGGAGGAGGATGCGATGACCGTGCTTCTCGATGACCAGGCGGCGACTCTGGCGGAGCTTTCAGCCGCCGTGCAGAGCCTGCGCGGCGTGGCGATCGACCTGCTGAGCGAGATGGTGCGCCATCCCTCGCTGCTGGGCGACGAGACCAGTGCGCAGGGCATGGTGCGCGGCGTGTTCGAGGATATGGGCCTGCACGTAGATGAATTCGCCATCGACGAGGACAAGCTGAAAGGCCATCCCGGCTATTCGCCCTCCATCGTGTCCTACGAGGGCCGCCACAACATCGTCGGCATCCATGAGCCGAAACACGGTACGCGCGGCAAATCGCTGATCTTCAACGGCCATATCGACGTCGTTCCGGTCGGTGCGGAAAAGCTGTGGACCCGGCCGCCCTTCGAGCCCTGGGTGGACGGCGACAAGCTCTATGGCCGTGGCGCCGGCGACATGAAGGCCGGCATCGTCGCCTATATCATCGCCATGCGGGCGCTGAAAAAACTCGACCTAGAACCGGCTGCGAAGGTGATCTTGCAGTCGGTGGTAGAAGAGGAATGCACCGGCAATGGCGCGCTGGCCTGCCTCGTGCAGGGCTATCGTGCCGATGCCGCACTGATCCCGGAGCCGTTCAACGGCATCATGCATGCCCAGATGGGCGTGATGTGGCTGGCGCTGGAAGTCGCCGGCAAACCGGTGCATGCCTCGGTGGCGCATACCGGCGTCGCCGCCATCGACTTCGCGCTTTACATGTTCGGCGAGTTGAAAAAGCTGGAGCACAAGTGGAACGCGCCGGATGGCCGCCATGCGGAATATCACACCCATGAGCATCCGGTGAATTTCAACCTTGGCAAGATCACCGGTGGCGAATGGGCCTCCTCGGTGCCGACCGCCTGCCGCGCCGATATCCGGCTCGGCTTCTATCCCGGCATCACTCCGGCCGAGGTGCGGCAGACCGTGGAAGATCTGCTCGCCGAGGCACATCGCAAGCATCCGCAGAACAATAGCATCGAATACAAGGTGATCTACGAAGGCTTCCAGGCCGAGGGTTTCGCGCTGGACATCAACCAGCCGATGGTGACGACCCTGGCCGACTGCCATCGCAGCATTGCCGGCAGCGAAGTCGCCTTCAACGCCTTCACCGGTACGACGGATGCCCGCTTCTTCAACCTCTACGGCAACACGCCGGCAACCTGCTACGGGCCGGTGGCTGCCAATATCCACGGCATCGACGAATGGGTCTCGATCGACAGCATGATGGAGGTCGCCAGCGTGCTGGCGCTGTTCACTGCGCGCTGGTGCGGCCTCAACCGCCTGTAGTCCACTCGCCACCGACAAAAAAGAAAGCAGACTGCCATGACCGATCTGCATGACCTGACCGCCCATGAACTCTGGATGGGTTACCGCACCGGCAGTATCTCGCCGGTCGAGGCGACCAAGGCGGCGCTAAAGCGCATCGAGGCCTGGGAACCCAAGATCAACGCCATGTACATCACCGATGCCGAGGGCGCGCTGGCGCAGGCCAAGGCATCGGAGCAGCGCTGGAAAAAGAACGAACAGCTCAGCCCTTTGGATGGCGTGCCGATCACGCTGAAGGAGAATATTGCCAGCAAGGGCGTGCCGACCCCGATCGGCACGGCGGCCGCGATCCTGACGCCCAGCACGGTGGATGCGCCGCCAGCCGCGCGGGTGCGTGAGGCCGGCTGCGTCATTCTGGGCAAGACCACGATGCCGGATTTCGGCATGCTGGCCTCTGGCGTCTCCAGCCTGCACGGCACCTCGCGCAATCCCTGGAATACCCGCCGCAACACGGCCGGCTCCTCGTCGGGCGCGGGAGCTGCGATTGCCGCCGGCTATGGCCCGCTGGCACTCGGCACCGATATCGGCGGCTCGGTGCGCCTGCCGGCGGCCTATAACGGCATCTTCGGCCTGAAGCCCAGCCTGGGCCGCATCCCGATCAACCCGCCCTTCCTGGGCCGCGTCACCGGACCGATGACTCGCACGGTGATGGATGCGGCGATGCTAATGAATCACCTGACCCGGCCGGATGTGCGCGACTACATGTCGCTGCCCTATGTCGAGTATGACTATCCGAAGCTGATCGAGGGCGAAGCGAAAGGCCTGAAGATCGGCCTGCTGCTGGATGCCGGGCTGGGCATGCCGGTGCAGCCGGCAGTGCAGGAGGCCGTGCAGCGGGCGGCGAAGCTGTTCGAGGAGGCCGGCGCCAGCATCGAACCGGTCAAGCCCTTCATGACCCAGGCGATGGCCGATGGGCTGAACACCTTCTTCCAGTCGCGCGCCTATACGGATTTCTCCGCCATGCCGCCAGAGCGCCAGGCGAAGGTGCTGCCCTATATCGCCAAATGGTGCGGCATGGCCTCCGATTACTCCGCGGCCGACGCCATGCGCGGCCTGGGGCAGG
>Ga0209675_1001449_pt1 | contig 13701 bp, 14 predicted proteins | sample AraplaCol_mLB_r2_2_FD_184280 | JGI IMG/M metagenome (GOLD analysis project Ga0209675, IMG submission 184280) | Arabidopsis root microbial communities from North Carolina, USA - plate scrape MF_Col_mLB_r2 (SPAdes) (version 3) | ecosystem: Host-associated > Plants > Roots > Endosphere | place... | reverse complement strand
ACCTGCAGGACCTGGACTACGCAGCGGCCATCACCGAGTACTACCAGCGCCAGACTGCGCTGCAGGGCGCGCAGCAATCGTTCATGCAGATCCAGGGCATGACGCTGTTCAAGTACCTGTAACAGGGATGCGCCGGGACGGCGCCTGACCCGCAACGCGCAACGCCCCTTGGCTTCAGCCTTGGGGCGTTGTCATATGCGCGGCTCGCATTGACAGCGCTTCAGTCCGGCGAATGATCGGCCTCAACGAGGCTAACCGAGGGGGTAGCTCGGGGGCACGAGGGGCGGCGTCGACTCCGAGCACCCATTCGATCGATGTCGCGCAAGTGACCGCTGCGCATGTTCTCGACCCATCTTCATCCGTCCTCCGACCAAAGATGTCGGCGAGACCCGACTTGTTCACGCCCGTGGCGCGCTCAAGCTCCAGCATCGATTGCCGGCATTGGCTGTCCGACATCGGGCACATCGTCCACACACACGCCTATATCAATCACGTCGGCATGACCGACCTGTTTCCGGAGATCACCACGGTTGGCATCTCCCGTCTGGAAATGGAGTTTGCGGCCTCGGGAATCATGGGCCCGTTGATGTATACGGCCGCCGATACCAAGCATTTGATCGACCGTCTGCATACGCCACCGATGTGCTGTGGCCCTCGCAGCAGCGCCGCATCGTGGAACTGAACCCTGACGCCTTCTGTTGGCGCTTGCGGCGCTGAGCTTGCGTGTCTCGGCACAACCCGCACAGGCAGGCCATTGTCTGTCAAAGGCGAAATCAATGTTTGGTGCAGGTGCTTCTAACACGAGGCGGTAGCCGCTACGTTGTAGGCCGTTGTGCGAGGTGAATGTCCCGGACGATCCCGTGCGGGCGAATACGAGACGCTCAGGAGAGCAATCATGAAACTTTCTGGAAACACTATCTTCATTACGGGAGGCACTTCTGGCATCGGACGCGCCCTGGCAGAAGCCTTCCATCAGCGGGGGAACGAGGTCATCATTGCCGGCCGCCGCAAGACGCTGCTGGATGAAGTGGCGCGTGCCAACCCGGGGATCGAGACCGTGGAGCTAGACGTGGCCGACGCCAATGCCATCCGTCAGGTGGCGAGCCAGCTGATCGAGCGCTTCCCGTCGCTCAACGTCGTGATCAACAATGCGGGAATCATGCCGTTCGACGATCCGGCAGGCGAGATCGACGACGAGCAGGCGGTGCGCCTCGTGAATACGAACCTGCTTGGTCCGGTGCGCGTCAGCGCTGCATTTGTGGAGCATCTGAAGACTCAGCGCGATGCCACGATCATCAATAACAGCTCGGTGTTGGCCTTCGTGCCGCTGGCCAACACGGCGCTCTATTCGGCCACCAAGGCTGCTATCCACTCGTACTCGCTGTCGCAACGCTTCATGCTGCGCGGCACAAGCGTGCGCGTGCTGGAAATTGCGCCGCCGTGGGTGGATACCGACCTCATCTACAAGAGCGGCGACGCCCGCGCCATGCCGCTGCCAGCCTTCATCGCGGAGACGATGAAGAAGCTGGAGACCGCAACGACCGAAGTCGTCGTGGATATCGCACTGCCGCTGCGCGATAACCCTGGTGCGCAGGAGCACACGCTGGTGGAGCAGTTCAACCAGTCACTCGCCGATAACCCGATTCCCGTTGCCGCGTGAACGGTCTGAACAGCCTGAACAGCACCGAACAAGGAAAACAAGATGACTCGCATGTCCACCATCGATGTGGCGTCCGCCACGGGCCTGACCGCTGAACTTTTCGCCGGTATCAAGCGCGGCCTGGGCAAGGTGCCGAACGCCTATGCCAGCATGGGTACGCAATCGCCCGTGGTGCTCCAGTCGCTGCTGGCCACAAATGCTGCGCTGAAGAGCAGCGGCGCGCTGTCTGGCCGCGAGCTGGAGGCCATCAACCTGGCCATCAGCGAAAACAGTGGCTGCGATTATTGCCTGGCAGCCCATACCGTCACGGGCAAGATGGCGGGTTACACCGCCGAGCAGATGCACGAGCTGCGTGCCGGAGGGCTATCCACCGACGCGAAGATCGACGCACTGGTGAAGTTCGTGCTGACGCTCGTGCGTACCGCAGGCACGCTGCCCCAGGCTACGCTCGACGCCGTGCGCGAGGCAGGGTACACCGACGCGCAGGTCACCGAGTCGATTCTCGCGGTGACCGCCATCCTGACCACCAACCTGTTCAACCGGGTGAACGACACGGTACTGGACTTCCCGCCCGCGAAGTAGGCTCCGCGGCGTGCTTCCTGCCGGCTGCCACAGGCGGCCGGTTGTTGGCTTCCCACCACCGGTCATGCCGCGGCTTCGAAGCGCAAATGAGTCAATGCCGATGCGAGGATTCGGCATTCGTGATTCGCCGGCCGGTGCACCTGCGTGCAGCGTGGCTTGAATACGTGGTCGTCACGTCGAATTGGCGCGCCGGTCAGCGCGCACGCGGCCGGTTTGCGTGCGATAGTCAGGATCCATGTCTGGTCGACATACTGGCCGCGCCTCGCGTCGCTCCAGGTCACTAGCAGCGAGGTATCGCTAAGGCGTTCCACGACCCGCACGCTGCAGTCTGAGATTTGGATCGTCATGCCGCCGCGACTCCGTCACGCATCATGTCGCTAGCCGCTTTGCATTCTGCCGGCTCGGGGTCGTATGCCGGACGGGCATTGCCGTAAGCCTGCAATCTATCGGTCGGTCCCTCCAGCGCCTGCGCCAGCCAATCCACGAAGACACGCAAGCAGGCCGACTCGCGGGTGCGGCAAGAATAGACTGCGTGTATTGGCACTGCGGTAGGCCGGAACGCAGGCAAGATCTCCTGGAGCCTTCCTTTTGCCAGGAACGGTCGGGCCGCCGCATCCCACACCTGCACGATACCGGCATCCATCAAGGCGTATTGCAGTAGCAGATCTTTGTCACTAAAGGCGATTGCCTCTGTCAGTTCCTGCGGCGCGAGGCTGCCGTTACGCTCAAATGCGAATCCCGTCGCACGCCCTTCGTTGCGACGGCAGATGTGTGCCGTCCGGTGAGTCGCCAGGTCGGCGGGCGTGCGCGGTGTGCCATTACGGGACAGATAGGCGCGGCTCGCCACTGTCACAAGCTGGTAGCTTCCCACGCGCCGGCTGTAGCTCGAAGAATCATCCAGTGCGCCCACCTTGACCGTGCAGTCGATGGCGTCACGAATCAAGTCAGTGCCTTGCGAAGCGGTGGCAATGTGCAAATTGATGGCCGGGAAGTCGCGCTGGAAGCGTTCCAGTTGCGGAACGGTCAACCGTGCAATGTCGCCAGGAAGCTCCACGCGCAAGCGCCCGCGTGCCTGGTGCGACCCCGTGCCAATGCGCGATCGCATGTCCGTTATGTCGTGCAAGATCTTCAGGCAGTGGTCATAGTACGTTACGCCAATCGGCGTGGGTTTGACCTGCCGAGTTGTGCGATGTAGCAGTGTGACCTGAAGGTGTGCCTCCAGTTGCTGTATCAGCAGGCTGGTGGATGCCTTCGGTATGCCCATCAGGTCAGATGCCCGCGTGAAATTCCCGCACTCGACGATGCGTGTGAACACCTCCATCGCTTGGAGCATGCGTTCCATGACTTCTCCCGGTTACCACGGATTTGCGATCAATCGGGTTGAAGTCTAAGGGCCAGCCCGATGATGCGACATGGCGTTTTGGCGCATGTGAAGCGACACGTTCGTATAGTCTCGACCGAGCAGGCGCCAGGCCGATGGCGCGTGTGCGGTCAGGGCGGAGCGCCCAGCACTGTGCACAGGCATGCGATCAGCGCATCGGGATCGACCGGCTTGTCCAGTATGGCTGCGGCGCCGTGGTCAAGTGCCTTGGCACGATTTGACGGCGTGGCATGGGCCGTGACGAAGATGATTGGTGTCGGATCGCCGAGGTCGCGCAAGCGGCGCTGCAAATCCAGCCCGCACATCGCAGCCAGTTGGATATCGCAGATAAGACAAGCAAAGCGCGTCGCGTCAGGGCGGGACAAGAATGCCTCTGCCGAATCGAAAAACGCAGCCTGCCAGCCGAGCGACCGGATGAGCGCGCCCGTCGAATGGCGAACGGACGCTTCGTCGTCTACGACGCAGACAATCTTGGCGGGCACGGTGAATCGATAGTCGGCCAGCCGCAAGGTGCGGGCAGCGGCGGTGGAGGGAACATTGGCTGCGACATTATCGCAATCGCGATGACGGGGCACTTATACGGAAGTATCGGGCCAATTCACCCACGGGATAGCCCAATTGCGCGCCAAACGCACGGTTTCGCACGGCCCTGCTGCGGCCGGCGGGCCAAGGTCCTCCGCTCGTTCCTATACTTTCGTATAATTGCTGCGCTCCGCGGTGTGCGGCTTCATTGCCGCTGCGCGGGTATCGCGCCCCGCCCTACGTATCACACCCTCGTCATGAGCAAAAAGTATCGCGACGCCAGCCAGTCGGCCAGTGCGTCCACCCCCGGTGACAGTGCGTTGCCGCCGGGATGCTGGTCCGTCGATGAAACCTACCGCCTTGCGCCGATCCCTATCCTGATCGAGGACTGGTACGGCATACGGCAGTGGGTAGACAGCTTGCGCAGCAACGGCGTCAATGACCTCGACACCTACCTCGACCATCATCCGGACACCATCCAGCAGCTGCGCGACCGGTTCCACAGCTTCGTGGATGCCAACGAGGCGGTGCTGACGCTGTTCGAGGCGCCGTCGAAGGAAGCATTCTTCGAGCGAGCCAGGCGGCTGCTTCCGGCCAGTCGGCGCAGCAATGAGCAGGTACTGCGCGCCATGTTCCGGGGCGAGACAGCGTGCCAGGGTGAGCGTACGCTGACGTCGCTCACTGGCCGGACGATACCGATTGTCTGGCGCTGTTCGCTGCCGTCTGACCCTGAAAGCTATCGCCGTCTGCATTTTTACGCTTTCGACATCAGCGAATACCAGGAAAATATCAACCGGCTCGAGACGCTGCGCGCGGAAATGGCTCGCGCAGGGCGCATTGCGTTGGTGGGCCAGTTGGCGGCGTCCATCACGCATGAGATCAGCCAGCCGCTATCGGCGACGCGCACGTCGGTAGAGGCCGCGCTGCGCTGGATGAATCGCGACGAGCCCGAAGTGGAGGAAGCGATCGCTTCGATTCGCGATGCCGCCCGCTGGGCGCGCGACACCACCGACATCTGTCACAAGCTGCGCGGCTTCATGACGCGCTCGCCGGTACAGCCGAGGTTGCAGGTTGCCGCTGACGTGGTCGCGGCCGCCGTGCTGCTGATTGCGGCTGAGGCAGAGGAAAAGGGTATTGCCGTGGAAGCGGCGGTAGACCCCGGCCTGACGGTGTTCGTTGATCGTGTGCAATTGCAGCAGGTGCTCGGCAACCTTTTGGTGAACGGTATGCAGGCCATCGACGGTGCACCGGGCGATGAATCGCGTACGCTGACGGTCACGGCACAGCCCGACGGCGGGGACATCATCTTCAAGGTCACCGATACAGGCAAGGGCTTGCAGACAGCGGATGCCGATTCGCTTTTCCAGCCGTTCGCTACGTCGAAGCCCGACGGCATGGGCATGGGACTTTCCATATCGAAATCAATCGTGGAAGCGCATGGCGGCCGAATCTGGGTCGAGCCGGGCGTGCGCCGAGGCACGACGTTCTGCTTCCGTCTGTCCGCTGTGGACCGCACCTAGCGAGGCACCGGATGACAATGACGGCCGCTTCGGCAGCTCAGCATGTTGCAATCGATGCCCCGCAGGGCAGTGTCCCGGCGCTGCCGGCACGCACGCTGGCCACTGTGCTACTGGCCAACGCGCTCGAGTTCTTCGATTACTTTGCGTTTGCGGCGTTCGCCAGCTTTATTGGTGCGGCATTCTTTCCATCCGGACAGGCCGGTCTGACGCAACTGGCTGCATTCGGAACGTTCGCCACGGGTTTCCTGCTTCGCCCGGTGGGTGCGATAGTGCTTGGCGGCTATGCAGACCGCGCGGGACGCAAGCCAGCGCTGCTGCTTAGCGCAACGCTCGTCACTGCAGGTACCCTTGGCATGGCCTTCATTCCCGCCTACGCCACGATTGGGCTAACTGCACCGTTGCTGTTGGTGGTATGCAGGATGGTGCAGGGCTTTGCCGTCGGGGGGGAAATGGGTGCCGCCGGCGCGCTCATGGTGGAGCAATGCGCGCCACACCGCCGTGGCTACTATTGCGGCTGGCTGCTGGCGGGCCAGGGCCTGGGCCTGTTTGCGGCAGGGGTATGCGGCCTGGTGCTCGACAGCATGCTGGACCGGCCGCAACTGGCCGAGTGGGGCTGGCGGATTCCCTTCGTGCTGAGCGCGTTGATGATTCCGCTGCAGATGCAGCTGCGCCGTGCCTTGGCAACGCTTGAAATGACGCCCGGCCACCAGCTTGCCCCGGCTGTGGTCCGCGCAGAGTCACGCATGGTCGGATGGAAGCTTCTGGGATGGGGTGTCCTGCTCATTGCTGGCGGCACGGTACCGACTTACGTGGCGACGTTCAACGCTCCTTTCGAGCTGGCCGGCGCAAAGCCGTCACTGCGGGAGGCCTTCGTTGTGACTGCGGCGCTCGGCACGGTCACGCTGGTCATGTCGCTCGTTGGGGGCAGGCTGTCCGACGTTTGGGGCCATGCGCGTGTGATCGTGTGTGGGCGGACGCTGTCGATCATGGCTGTGTTGCCGACATACCTGTATGCCATGAGCTCGTCGGACGGCAGCGCCTTCATGGTTGGCATCGTGATCGTCACCGCGATGAGCTGCCTCGCCGCGGCGCCAACTTTGGCACTGCTGCTCAACACGATCAACCGACGTACTCGGGCAATGTCGCTGTCACTGATCTACGCCGTCGGCGTGTCGATTTTTGGCAGCACCGCGCCGGCAGTGGTGGCAGCGTGGAATGCATGGAGCGGCACGCGCACGGCGGGCGCGTGGTATATCGCGGTGGCGGCACTCGCCGCGATGATGGCGGTGCGTGCCATGTCCGCGATGCAGAAGCGGACCTCATAGGGTCCGGGATGGCGCTTCTGCCTAGCGGAACATCGGCTCGATACCGATCAGTTCGGCCTTGCGTACCATGTCGGCCAGTGAATTGGCGTTCATCTTTCGCATCGCCGTGCCGCGGTGCACCTTTACGGTGATTTCGCTGATGCCGATTTCTGCCGCGATCTGTTTGTTCATCGCCCCCCCGATAACGTAGGCCAGCACCTCTCGTTCACGTGAAGTGAGCGTATGGTAGGCGTCAAGCAGGCCGTTGCGCACACGCTCGGCATCGATCCGGGTTTTGTCGAGTGCGAGTCCGGCCGTGACGGAGTCGATCACGTCCTGGTCGGCCAGTGGCTTGATCAAAAAATCGGCCGCGCCGGCCTTCATGGCCTTGATGCAAATGCTGACATCGGCAAAGCCCGTCATGAAGATGATGGGCATGCGCTGTGTCTTCTTTTCCTGCTGCTGGAAGAACAATCCGCTTTCGCCCCGCAGACGTACGTCGAGCAACAGGCAACTCGGTACGTTTTCCTTTTCGAACGCCTTGAATGCGGCGGTGCCATCGAAGCAGTGGGCGGCAAAGCCGACCGAGCGCAGCAAACTCCTCAAGGAGGTGCGGAGCCTCTCGTCGTCGTCGATGATGTAGACGGCCGACGTTGCATCCTGTGTCTTGAGATTGCTGGACATGCTGTTCGTTGCAGGTTTGGGGGGGAGGTGTCGGGCGCAGTTCCGAGTGGCAGGAAATCGGAGTCGCCCGGTGGCAGTGACACTGCGAAATCGCGGCGATTGTCGCATATCCGTGATATGTCGTGTGACGCGTTCCACTGCGCCGGTCTGGCCACGATGCGCAACCGTGGCGACGATTGTCTGTCCGGCACGAACGCATTTTTCGCTTGGCATCCCTTTCTAGCACCGGCTTGCGGCGCTACCGTTGCAGCAAGCCCAGATTGCCTGCGCCAGCACGACCTGGCTGCACACCCAGGGCATTTTCACTGCGGAAGTGAAGGTGCTTCCCGGCCACACCTGGTGATCGTGGCGTCGGTACATGAAACCATCGCCACTGCCCTGACATCGAGGAAGAAAACCATGTCTGCCGATATCACGATCGTCACGATCGATCTGTCTTTTCACCGCGCCGCCACCGGCATTGTGCGTGCCACGCTCGAAGACCATGGCGTGACCACGCGGGAGGTACTGGCGCCTCACGAGGCCGCGTTCGAAGTGCTGCGCCGGGGAGAAGCCGACCTGCTGTGCAGCGCCTGGCTGCCAGGCAGCCACGGTATGTACCTGTCGCCGATGGTCGACGAGATTGTGAAACTGACTGTGCTATACCGCCCGTACCCGCTGTGGGGCGTGCCCGACTACGTGCCGACGGAAATGGTCCAATCGATTTGGGACCTGGCCCGACCCGACGTGGTCAAGCGGATGCGCAGGCGTGTGCAGGGCATTGGACCGGGCGCCGGCATCAGCCGCTTCTCGCGCACCATCATTGCGGAGTACGGGTTGGCGCGCCATGGTTATCACTTCGAGAACGGCACGCTGGAAGAATGCGTCGGCGCCTACGAGGCGGCCGTTGAGGCTGGCGAATGGGCCGTCGTGCCGCTGTGGCAGCCCCAGTTTCTGCACGAAACACATCATATTCGCACGCTGGACGATCCGCTCGGCTTGCTTGGCGGCGTTGACGAGGCCACGCTGATTGCTCGCAACGACCGGTTGGACAAATTTCCGCCCGCCGCAATCGAAGCGCTGCGCAGATTGCGGCCTGGCAATGGCATGGTCAGCACGCTGGACTACCTGATATCCCGCGGCAAGCGCACGCCGGTGCAAGCTGCGCGTGAAGCCGGTGCTGTGTAACGCCCCCTCCGTCGTCAAACTGGATACTGAACCATCATGCAAGCCATTACCGTCGTCGCCACCATTACCGCCGAATCCGGCGCTGAAGCCATCGTGGGCCAAGCCCTGGCCGCGGCCGTGCCGCAGGTCAGGCTCGAGCCTGGCTGCGAGCAATACAGCCTGCACGCGGACCTTGAAGACCCGCGGACCTACGTCATGGTCGAGCGCTGGCGTAGTGATGCAGACCTCGAGGCCCACGCCAAGGCCCCAGCGTTCTTGCAACTGGCTAAAGCGATCTCGGGTATCGCGACACTTTCCATTCGCCGGATGCGTCCCGTAGTCTGAGCCCGCGAGTCGCCGTCATCGCTAGGCGTAACTGGTATGCGCCTGCATCCGGGCGCTGAACCCCAGTAGGTGCTCCCGCAGCGTGGCATGCAGGTACCGCACGGCTGGCGAAAATTGCTTGCGATGCGGGCATACAAGGTTCAGCGGTACGGACTCCCCTGGCTGGTCCGGCAACAGCAACTCAAGGCGGCCATGCTCGACGTCGTTGCAGACGTCGAGCCACGACTTGTATGCGATGCCGCGACCATCTACGGCCCAGCGCCGGGCAATCTCGGCATCGTCGCACAGCAGGTTGCCCTTGATGGTGATCTGCCGGCGCATGCCAGCGGCGGGAAAGACCCAACGGTCGTACACGCGGCCGCCGAGCACGAACGGCAGACACTGATGCATAAGAAGGTCGTCAAGCGAAGCAGGGCGCCCATGCTGTCGAAGGTATCCCGGCGAAGCCACCAGCACGCGCCGATTGTTTTCGGCCAGCGGCAGGGCCACGTAGGGAGCGCTTTCATTCACGCCGTAGCGAATGGCGATGTCCACCGGATCGCGGAACACATCGGTGACCTGATCCGACAGCGACAGCTTGAGCACCAGCCGCGGATGCGACTCGCGAAAGCTCGTCAGCAGCGGCAGCAGCACATTGCGGCCCAGGTCGGACGGTGCGGCGATCTTCAGCACGCCTTGCAGCGCCTTCTGCTCGCCATGGATGCGGTCTCGGCCTTCCTTGAGCATCGACAGCACTTCGTCGGCGTAAGGCAAATACTGCTCGCCTTCGGCAGTCAGGCGCAGACTGCGCGTGGACCGGGCAAACAGGCGAATGTCCAGTTCCTTTTCCAGGCGCTGAATGGCGGCGCTGACCTGTCCGGGCAGCAGGTCAGCCTCGCGAGCGGCATTTGAGAAGCTGCCCAAAGCCGCGGTACGTATGAATAGCTGAAGGTCGTCGAGTCTGATCATTTTCACTCTGGTAGTGAAAGTCCTGCCCGATTTTCCCAGTTTCTTGGGGACTCCGCAGTAGCGAAGATACAACCCGTGCAGCACGCGGCCGCCAGCGACCGGGGCAATGCCAACCCATTCAATTCTCGGAGAACCAGCAATGAAAGCAATCGTCTACAGTCAGCACGGACTGCCCATCTCGGATGCGAAATCGCTGTATGCGGCCGAGGTCGACAAGCCGACGCCGGGGCCGCGCGACCTGCTGGTCCGGATTCGGCCCATCCTTCAAAGCACACTTGCCGCGGTAGCCTCCGCAGCGCTGCTCGGCATCGGGACCCCCGCCATTGCCAGCGCTGTTCAGGATTCGACGCACTTCGGACCGGCGCTCGAAACCGTGGCCATGTTTAACGGCGCGATGCCCACGGGCGTGACAGTCAGCGAAGACGGAAGGATTTTCGTCAACTTCCCGCGGTGGGGGGATGACGTGCCATTCACGGTTGGCGAGTTACGTGAAGGCAAGGTGGTGGCGTACCCGGACCCAGCCGTTAACAGGGCCGATCCGGCGCGACCGCGAGAATCGTTTTTGAGCGTGCAAAGCGTGGTGGCGGATGGTGCCGGACACGTGTGGGCGCTCGATACGGCCGCCCCCGGCTTTGCCAACCCGATTCCCGGTGGCGCAAAGCTGGTTGCCATCGACCTGAAGAGCAATCGCATCGTCAGGACCGTGGTGTTTCCTGCGGAAGTCATGCGCGAGCGCACGTACGTCAATGACGTGCGCTTCGACTTCCGCGTAGGCAAAGCGGGTGTCGCCTATGTCACGGATTCATCGCTGTCTGGCGTTGGGGGCATCATCGTAGTGGACCTGGACAGCGGTTCCGCAGTGCGCCGGCTGACGGGGCATCCATCCACCTCGGCCGATCCGCTGTTTCACCCAGTGGTGGAAGGCAAGCCGATGGAGGCGCGCGACGCCGCCGGCAAGGTCTCGCCGTTCACGGTCGCTTCGGACGGCATCGCGTTGAGCCCGGACGGAAAAACGCTGTACTACTCGCCGCTGTCCAGCCGGCGCCTGTACTCGGTACCTACCGCCCTGCTGCGCGATGCCGCCACCAGCGAAGCCGCGCTGGGAGCCGCGGTACTGGACCTGGGTGAGAAAGGCGCATCCGACGGGCTCGAGACCGACGCAAAGGGCACCGTCTACGCCAGCGACTACGAGCACAACGCCATCCGCGTGCTGGCGCCGCAGGGCAAATGGAAGACATTGGTACAGGACGTACGAATGCTGTGGCCAGACACCTTGTCTGTGGGGCCCGATGGGTACCTGTACTTCACTGCGAACCAGCTGCACCGGCAGGCTGGTTTCCAGGGCGGCATGGATCGGCGTCAGAAGCCCTACGCGCTGTACCGCGTTCGTATAGACGCCGCACCTGCGCCGACGCGTTGAAGCGTCGACGCTACGCCGAACCACTCTTCCACCTACAGCTCGGATTCGAGGATAGACATGAACATCAACGAGGCAGTTCTTTCCCGGCACACCGTCAAGGCCTATGAAGGCGGTCATACACTGCCGCAGGAGCAAATCGATTCGTTGCTCACGCTGCTGCGCAACAGTCCGTCATCTGTCAACTCGCAGCCCTGGCACTTTGTCGTGGCTTCGACGGCAGAAGGGCGGGAAACGATCGGCAGGGCTGCGACAGGGTCGTTTGCCTACAACCATTCGAAGATCATCGACGCCTCGCACGTGGTTGCTCTGTGTATGCAGGCCGATATGAGCGAAGAGCACCTGAGCGCCGTGCTCGCACAGGAAGAGGCGGATGGCCGTTTCAAGATCGAAGGCGCCCGCGAGAGCCAGGAAAAAAGCCGCCGTTCGTATGTCGACATGCACCGTTACGTCCTGCGGGACGTACCACAGTGGATGGAGAAGCAGGTTTATCTCGCGCTGGGAGGACTTCTGCTGGGGGCAGCCATGCTCGGCATCGACGCCACGCCGATGGAAGGCTTCGATACGGTTGCGCTGGACAAGGAACTGAAGTTGCGCGAGCGTCGGCTTACCAGCGTGGTATTGGTGGCGCTAGGCCGGCGCAGCGACAAGGATTTCAACGCAACACTGCCTAAGTCGCGCCTGCCGAACGAAGCAATTTTTACGTTCATCTAGACCCTGGGCGGTTGGCCGGGGGGGGGGGCGGGTCTTCTCCGGCCTCCCGGCAACTCAAATGGAATACAGGCACCCCGGCGCGGCATGCCTAGGCGAACACCTCGGCTTCGTCGAGGGTGCGTCCGGCAGCGTCCTTGGCGGCCACCATCGGCGTGCCGGAAAGCGGCCATTCGATGGCGATACGCCTGTCGTTCCAATGCAGCGAGCGTTCGTGCTCGGGGTGCCAGGTGTCCGTGGTCTTGTAGAGGAATTCCGCATAGTCCGACAGCACGAGAAAGCCGTGCGCGAATCCTTCCGGAATCCATAGCTGGCGCTTGTTTTCGGCGGACAACACCTCGCCCACCCACTTGCCGAACGTTGGCGAACTGCTGCGGAGGTCCACGGCCACGTCGAAGACCGCACCGGCAACAACGCGCACGAGCTTGCCCTGCGGATGCCGGATCTGGTAGTGCAGCCCGCGCAGCACGTTGCGGGCCGACCGCGAGTGGTTGTCCTGCACAAAGTTGCGCTTCAACCCGGTGGCGGTTTCGAACTCGGTGCCGTTGAAGCTCTCGAAGAAGAACCCGCGCTCGTCGCCGAACACCTTGGGATCGAGGATCAGCACATCGGGGATCCGGGTAGGAATAAGGTTCATGGTCATGGCGCACCTCTAGCAGGATGTCTCGGACAACATTTGCTTCATGACGAGGCTCAGCCCGTCCCGCCAGTGCGGCAGGTGCAGGCCGAAGGTCTCGCGCAGCTTTGCGGTGGCGAGCCGCGAATTGGCGGGCCGGGTGGCTGGCAGCGGATAGTCCGCGGTGCCGATCGGCACGATGTCTTCGGGGCCGGCCTTGAGTACCACGCCGCGCGCCCTCGCCTGTCTCAACACTTCCGATGCATAGGCATGCCAGCTCGTGTCTCCGCCAGCGGCCAGGTGATAGAGGCCGTGCGGGAACACCGCGCGGTCGCCGAAGATCCAGTGCCGCGCGATGATGTGCGCGGTGACGTCGGCTACCAGACTGGCAGGCGTGGGAGCGCCAAACTGGTCAGAAACGACGCGCAAGGTGTCGCGGTCCCGACCCAGCTTCAGCATGGTCTTCGCGAAGTTGTTGCCGTACGCTCCGAAGACCCAGCTCGTGCGCAAGACCAGCGCGGTGGCCTCGCTTTCCAGGACAGCGCGTTCGCCGGCCAGCTTGCTCTTGCCGTAGACCGACAAGGGATTGGGCGCGTCCGTTTCCGCATACGCGCCGTTCGCTGTGCCATCGAACACGTAATCGGTGGAGTAGTGCACCAGCAGGGCGCCAAGCACGCTCGCCTCCTCGGCAAGGATGCCGGGTGCCTCGCCATTGACGGCGAAGGCAAGCGCGGGGTTGCTTTCCGCCTTGTCGACTGCGGTATAGGCCCCCGCGTTGACGATGACGCTGGGTGCGAGTTCGCGTACCAGCTTGCGCAGCCGAAGGGCGTCAGACAAGTCGCATGCCGTGTGGTCGAGTGCAATC
>Ga0209675_1001423_pt1 | contig 13817 bp, 12 predicted proteins | sample AraplaCol_mLB_r2_2_FD_184280 | JGI IMG/M metagenome (GOLD analysis project Ga0209675, IMG submission 184280) | Arabidopsis root microbial communities from North Carolina, USA - plate scrape MF_Col_mLB_r2 (SPAdes) (version 3) | ecosystem: Host-associated > Plants > Roots > Endosphere | place... | reverse complement strand
CATGCCCGGCGGACTGACGATGGGTGCAGATTCCTGCGCCCGTGCCCCTGCAACGCGGGCCGCGACCCTGGCCCGCCGGTGCCTAACGAATCGCGGACCGCCAAACGGTCTTACTTCCCCTGGCGCGCGCCTGCGCGCAGCAGCGTGAGCGCCGCTTCAAGGTGGTCGTCGTGGGGACCAAGCTTCGAGAGGAACGCCAGAACGGCGTCCATGTCGAACCAGTAGGCGGCGTGCCTGAAGGCCGGGCGGAGTTTGTCGAGCTGATCTCTTGTCAAAGAGGCCGCAAACGCCCGAGTGCGGATTTCAGCACGCTCACGCTGAACGTGACAATCACGACAAAGCGCACGAAACGCGCTCAAAGGGTATTCCCAAGGCTCGTACCCCTCTCGCATGCTGGCGTAATAACAGTGGTGAGCGTCCAGAGGTGAACTTCGTCTACAGTCTTGGCAAACATGGCCGGCCCTGTTCTTGACCTTCCTGGCCTTCATCTGCCATCTCGAATCGGTAAGTTTGCGAGCATAGCTTCCTTCGATCCGGTCGTAGTTGTAGCCATCGATTGGATAGAAGCCCAGGTTCCACTGGTGACCCTGTGAGTAGTAAAACCCGAATGATTCGACGAGATCGTCGAACTCTTCGAGATCACCACCAAAATTCAGCATTGTGTAGAGAGTACTTGCGTCGAAGATCAAAACCAGCAAGGCATCATCAAGAAACTCTGCACCCCGAGCGCGCCATTCATTGATCGTCAGAAAACGAGCTTCGCCAAGGATCTCTTCCTTAATCAGCCATTCATTTAATGCCCTCTGCAGACGGCCCAAATTGGCGGCCATAGATGGTGTGGGATCTCGAAATTCGTCGGCAATCTGAGTCATCTACCTCTCCATCGGTCAACAAGTTTGCGGCCGCGCCCCACTGATAACGGCCGCTGGCCGGCCAGAACGGCGCACCAGCCTGCACCTCAATCGAGATCGTGGCGCTTGATGATCAGACCTGGTGACCATTTGCATCCGCGTTTTCGATCTTGGTTGCATCCGGGCCAGCGCAGACCAAACGCCTCCATTAGCAGGTCTTCACTGCACCCGAGCTCTTCCTTGACACGGCTCCCCCAGTCCACACATTCCGCAGCCGACTGCCGACTGCCGACTGCCTAACGCCGAGGGCCGAACGACAGACTTGCTCACATCCCACCTGGAACGCACGGCAGAAGAACGCATCGACAGTTTTAGAACGATTGCTCCATAATCTCGTCGACTGATCGATTCAGAGACTACGGGCATGGCCAGACCCAGGACATTTGACGAGAGACTTGTGCTCGATGCTGCGATGATCAGATTCTGGTCGCGCGGCTACGAGATGACTTCGGTTCGTGAGCTCGCCGAAAGCATGGGCATGACCAGCGCCAGTATGTATAACGCGTTTGGCGACAAGCTTGGCCTTTACAGGCGCGCGTTGCAACACTACCTCGATGTCGGTGTGCGTGAACGCATTTTCCGGTTGGAGCGTAGCGAACCCCGCGAGGCAATCGCCGCCTTTCTGACGGAGATCGTCGAGAAATCTTTGGAGGACGCGGAGCATCGCGGCTGCATGCTTGTGAATGCAGCTCTGGAAGTTGCACCACACGACCCCGAGTTTCGCCTGGTGGTTGCCGATGAACTCAGACTGATCGAAGCATTTTTCCGTCGCTGCGTGGTGCGTGGCCATTTGAGCGGTGACATCTCGCGTTCGATCGATGCCAAGGACAGCGCGCGTCTGTTCCTCGGTGTACTCATGGGTCTGCGAGTCTTAGCCAGAGCGCGTCCCGAGCGCGCGCTTCTCGAAGGCGTTGCGCGAACCGCGCTGAAATCGCTGGAACGGGGTCCTCCCTCGAGCTGAACGATCTTCGACGTATGACTTGACGTCAATAGCAGCGACAGACAGAAACGGTTATTCAATCCGGCAGCGGAAGTCGAGGATCGGCTTGCTGCGCTATCAGTAGAAGCAGCCCCACGCTGCCTCATCAACATGGACCCATCTGAATCGATTGCTTGCAGCATGGAACATAGCGACCCAGAGAACCAACTGAAAGGATGACATACATATGCAAATCACCGTCATGGGCAGTGGAGGAGTCGGCGGCTACTTTGGAGCACGCCTGGCCAACGCGGGACACGACGTCACGTTCATCGCCAGAGGGAAACATCTTGCGGCCATTCGCGAGCATGGTTTGCGCATTCGAAGCCCCAAGGGTGACCTCCACCTTCGAAATGTCCGGGCAACAGACGATCCAGCCGAAGCAGGCCCCAGTGACTTGGTACTCTTTGGCGTCAAGTTGTGGGACACGGAGAGTGCGGCGAAGTCGATCCAGCCGCTGCTAGGACACGACACCGCAGTAGTGTCCTTCCAGAATGGGGTTGCCAAAGACGACATACTCACCCAAGTTCTGGGAGCGCGACATATCTTGGGGGGCGTCTGCTACATCGCGGCAACGATCGCTGAACCCGGCATCATCCAGCACAGTGGTGCAATGCAGAAACTCGTGTTCGGAGAATATGGCGGCGAGCGCAGCGATCGAACCGCAAGGTTTCACGATGCCTGCGTCGATGCCGGCATCGATGTTGAGCTGAGCAGCGATATCCGCAAGGCGATCTGGCAGAAGTTCGTTTTCCTTGTGGGTTTGTCCGGCTCCACAACGACAGTGCGCACTCCTATTGGACCGATTCGCCAGCTGGCGCGTTCACGCAAGTTTCTCCATGGCTTGATGAATGAAGTGGTCCAGGTTGCCCGGGCGCAAGGTGTGGACCTGCCAGCGGACTACGCAGATGACAGACTGGCTTTTTGCGACCAGGTGCCCGCGACGATGACTTCGTCGATGCATCACGATCTTGAGCGCGGCAGCCGCCTTGAGGTCCAGTGGCTCAGCGGTGATGTGGTTGCCCGCGGTGAACGCGTTGGCATTCCTACCCCACACAACAACGCGGTTCTCGACATCCTGAGCGTCCATGCCGAGGGTAAGACTCAATGAACAACCTGACGGTACGTTCGGTAGAGGCCACCATGGTTGTGGTGCCGATGAAACGACCACTGGGCACGAGCGCCATGCAGATCACGCAGGCGCCACTGCTCCTGATCGATTTGCTGACGGAAGAAGGCATCACTGGTCGCGCCTACTTGTTTTGCTATGTACCAGCTGCGGGTGAGGCTGCACTTGCTCTGATTCGCGATGCAAGCAGCGTACTCGCTACAGGTTCCGCAGCTCCGGCATTCGTCAAACAACGACTTGATGCGCGTTTCAGGCTGTTGGGTGTGCGCGGTCTCACGGCCATGGTCATGGCCGGTATCGACGTGGCATGCTGGGATGCCCTGGCCATCGCGGCGGGACAGCCGCTGGCATTCCTGCTGGGAGCTCCGCTGCGCGCGCTCCCGGCCTATAACAGCAACGGGTTGGGCCTTGTTGACGCTGAACAGGCGGCTGATGAGGCACTCGCCCTGGTGGATGAGGGCTTTGAGGCAGTAAAGATGCGACTGGGCCGCCCAGACCCTCGTCAGGACCTTGAGGCTGTGCGCGCGGTGCGCGCCAAGCTTCCGAGCAATATTGCCCTCATGTCTGATTTCAACCAGGCACTGAGCTCAAACGACGCGAGGGAGCGGTGCCGGTTGCTCGATGGGGAAGGCCTGTACTGGATCGAAGAGCCGGTCGCGCATGACGACTACACCATGACGTCTGAGTTGGCCAGCATCCTCAACACGCCTGTTCAGATCGGCGAGAATTTCCAAGGCCCTCGCGCAATGGCGCAAGCCTTGGCAGCGAGGGCATCTGATCTCGTGATGCCGGACCTTGAACGCATCGGCGGCGTGACGGGTTGGATCGCTGCGGCCGCGCTCGCGGACGCCAATCGGATCGGGATGTCTTCGCACCTCTTCCACGAAGTCAGTGCCCATCTGATGGCAGCGACTCCCACTGCGCACTGGTTGGAATACGTAGATTGGGCGGACCCGATTCTTCAAGAGCCACTGCGCCCAAACGGCGGTGCCATAGTTCCCCCGCAGCGACCAGGTCACGGGATGGTTTGGGACAGCGAAGCGGTCAAACGCTACGCTCGTGCATCCACTTACGGTGGCACTTGAGACCGACCCGCCTTGTCGCTTGCGGCAACTCATTTGCTGCACCAAGCGCCAAGGGGGGTTGATCAGTGACGCCGATGCGACGCAGCCGGCGCGTTAGGGTACGAGAACCACGTTACCTCTTGCCCTTCCAGCAGCGATGTATTCGTGCGCAGCCGCCGCTTCCTGCAACTGATAAACCTTGTCGAGGGCGGGCTTGATTTTTCCTTCCTTCACCATCTGAAGGCCCCACTCGAGATCGTCAACACCGCCCATCATCGAACCTCGGATCTGATGTTGACCGAAGAACAAGGGACGGATCTGGATGGTCGCCTCCATTCCCATGACCATGCCCATCGACACGAGCCTGCCAAGCGGTCGCAGCGTCTCGAGGCTGCGGCTCAATACCTCGCCACCCAGGTTGTCAATCACAGCGTCGACACCCTTGTTGCTCGTCCACTCACGGACCTTCGGGACAAAATCATCGTCCGACAGCGACACAACAAGCTCTGCGCCCAAGCCTCGAACAAAATCCGCCTTGTCCTGCGTGCGAACAGTCGCGGCAACCCTTGCGCCGAGCGCCTTGGCAATCTGAATGTTGGTACTGCCAGTGCCCGATGCCCCCGCGTGCACCAGCACAAACTCGCCTGCTGCCACGTTACCGACAACCTTCACAGCACGCACTCCAGCCACCAGCGCCATCGGCAACGTTGCAACTTCGCTCGGACTGAGTCCAGTGGCGTCCGCAACCAACCATTGCTCGGGCACGACCAGAAATTCCGCGTACGTTCCCCATTCTGCGATGCCTCTGATCGCGTAGCTGGGCGCCGCACTCAAAGGCTCGAACCTCGCGTCCTGAGGATTCAACGGATACCCAGGCATCGGGATCACACGGTCACCCACCTTGAACCGCGACGCGCCCGTGCCCAGACTTTCCACGACACCCGCTGCGTCCGAACCCAGTATGTGGGGCAGCGCAAGCCCTTGCGTGAGCGAGCCCTCACGAATGTAGTGATCAAGACGGTTGACGCCTGCAGCCAGCACGCGGACCAACACTTGTCCGGGACCTGGCTTCGGCGTTGGGACCTCACCGTATTCCAGAACAGAAGGCGCGCCATAGCCGCGCATAATTGCTGCTTTCATTTCATATCTCTCCGGTTACTAATTGGTCAGTGACTAATTCTTCCCAATGCGCATGCATTTTTTTCTCATACGCGTCAGTCAGTGACATGAAGATTAATCAATTGAACCCAATGCCGCGACAGAGATTATTAGTTTGAGCAACGAAGAAAAGCTTTCTCGATCATGAGAACACTTGCCCATCTGAACGCGCTTCGGGCCTTTGAAGCAACTGCGCGTAGCCTTTCATTCGTGTCGTCGGCCAAGGAGCTGAACGTGACAGCGGCAGCCGTAGGCCAGCAGGTACGCGCCCTCGAGGCCTGGCTGGGCACACCGCTTTTCCGGCGGATCGGCGGTCCGCCAGCGCGGCTGGAACTTACCGATGACGCCGCAGCGGCACTTCCAGATCTCATTGAAGGCTTTGACCGTCTGGCAGCCGGACTCCAGCGCTTGAAGCGGCCTCGATCTGACAAATCAATCAAAGTGACTGCCCCGCCGGCTTTCGCGGCCAAATGGTTGATGCCACGGCTAGGTAAGTTCCGGGACACATACCCTGAGGTTGATGCGCAGGTTGAAGCGTCGGACCAATTGGTCGACTTCGCCGCACAAGGAGTAGATATCGGCGTGCGATTCGGCAACGGGCGATGGCGCGGTCTCACCTCAACGCATCTGGTGGAGGAGGAGATCTTTCCCGTTTGCAGCCCCGCTTTCCTCAGTCAACACGGCACACCGGCCGCCCCCTCTGACCTGCATCGCTTTACGTTGATCCACGATACCAGTATCCGTTTTGATATCAGGTTTCCTGGATGGAGTCATTGGCTAAGGCTCGCCGGCGCCCAGAATGTCGACCACCACCGCGGCATCACCATCAATTCGTCCTCAGCGGTAACGCAGTCAGCGATTGATGGGCAAGGCATCGCCTTGGGACGCAGCCTCATCGTGAAGGACGATCTCCTCGCAGGACGCTTGGTGCGACTCTTTGAAGTCGTCACCTGCCCTACGGGCTGGGCCTACTACATCGTCCATCTGCCGGATGCCTTCGAGCGACCCAAGATCGTGGCATTCAAGGAGTGGTTACAGTTAGAGATGAAGATCCGCTGATGCGGCGGCCTTGTTTCGGCCCTCCGACAAACGGCATTCACTATTTCACTCTGAGGGCTAAGCTGCTGTGAAGCAATTCATCTATTACGTTCCGCAGGGCGGACCGACGCCCTTCCAACTCACGCCAGGAGACGACTTCATTTTGTTGACGCCGGACACCTGGGATGACTTTGGTTATAAAACTACATTCAAAACCTACGCGCGGCTGAACGGCAAGTATCCCACTCTCGGAACGATCCAGATACTTTTTGAGGACCAAGAGAGCTCTTCGTCATACCTCAACAAGTTGCTCGCAGATCGAAAGTTCATTCAGTTTCCTCTCAGCTCTTCAAATTACATTTCGAGCCCGGAGACCCTGGCTTTCTATGAGCAGATCATCAAAGTGGCAGGACTTGAGACTGCACGGACGGTCGCGCGGGAGTTGCGGGACGCAAGCTACACGACGCTAGGACTTCTCGACGAAGACGCCCTGCGGCTCATTCGCTCAGAGGGCTTCCGGGTGTCACTGCAGCGCGAGCGCGGTGCACAGCGCGCCTTTGAACTGGGTTGGGAACTCCTCGGTGGAAAAGAGGAACTCGGCATCGATCAGGTGGAGTTTGCGGGCAAATCGATTGAAGACGCTCCGCTCGATCTGATTCTGAACTTCCAGTCGGACAAGCTTCTTCCACATGACATCAATGTTCTTATTGGACCGAATGGCACGGGAAAGTCCCAGCTTCTGATCCAGATGATCGATAGCTGGAAAATGTTGCCCGACGAGAAGACTCAACCGCTGACCGGCTTCAAGCAGCGGCCGCGGTTCAGCCAGATCGTCGCAGTCTCCTACAGCCCATTTGAGAGATTCCCTTTGGACGAGGGAGCAGTCAAGCGGCGCGACGAGCATATCTATCGATATTTCGGCCTACGCAGTGCGAACACCGATCCGAACGGCGCTCCGCAGGAAACTCTGTCAACATCCAATGCCGAGCGAAACGCGGTCAACTCTTTTTTGGAGTGTGTCGCAGATGATCAGAAATTCGCGTACATACGGGAGTGGTCTCAAAAAGCATCCGATGTGCTGGACGTGCTAGGCAAGGCGATTGACTTTGACACCGTCGCTGTTGCGGTGTCCGACGATGCTGACATGTCCACCTTCGGCAGAAAAAGCGGGGGCGCGATCATAGAGCTTCCTAGCGCCGTAGATCCTCAACATTTCGGCCACTCTACGCCGAGGCATCGTTGGTATGCGATCAATCCCGAATGGACCTTTGATCTGGACGTAGAAGGATTGCGGGAGCGGCTAGTAGCTGATGCCGGCATTCGACTCGTCAAGAACGGCAAGCTTTTGAAACTGAGCTCCGGGCAGCGGCTTTTCCTTTACATGGTTGTCAACGTGTTGGGTGCAATGCGGCGTGGATGCCTTGTCATCATCGACGAGCCAGAACTATTCTTGCATCCGACACTTGAGATTGACTTTATCAATCTCCTCAAGCGAGTTCTTTCCAAGTACGCATCCAAGGCGCTGATCGCCACACACTCCGCAGTCATCGTCCGGGAAGTTCCCCAAGACTGTGTTCACGTCCTTCGGAGGTCACGCGACATCGGCATCGAATTGGTGACCCCTCCGTTCCAGACCTTCGCAGGGGATATACAAAGAATCTCTTCCTATGTATTCGATGACCGAACGGCTCGCAAGGGTTATGAGATGTGGATAAAGGAGAGTCTGAAAGATTTTTCCAGCGCTGAAGCTCTTATTAAGGCTTTAGGGCCTGATGTGAACGAAGAACTGATTTTGAAGATCCGCAGCGCGAAGGGTTAGTCACCGTGCATTTTCTTCCTACACCGCAGGTGGATCACGACCTTCTTATCGACCGAATTGTGGCCGAGAGGCAGAACGGCAAGAACGCCAACTATTTCACATCGATCCATGCCGACTGGAAGATTCGTGTACAGGATTACATCAGCAAGAGTGGCAACCCGGAAGTCTTAGCTTTCTGGCCACATGTCGGTACGTATCGCAAGACACATATCAACCTTTACCCTGGCGATGCAACTTCGGCTCAGGGTCCAGTAATCAAACAGCTGCGCAATCGCCAGCTTCAGCTATGCCCGTTCTGCGGGGAAAACGGCGCGCCTCGGACACTCGATCACTACCTGCCGAAACAGCTATTCCCCGAGCTGGCAGCAATGCCTATCAACCTCGCGCCTATGTGTGACGCGTGTCAGGATGAAAAAGACACCAAGACCGTGGACGAGGAAAGCCGGCGCTTTTTCTTGCATCCGTACTTTGATCAGATTGCGATTAGCCAGATTGTGATGCTGATCGTACGCGTGCCCTACGAAGCGCCAGCATCCTTCGATCTCGTGCCCTCGCTGGTTCTTGCGCCGGAATGGCGCGACCTGGTATCGAGGCATCTGAAGGAGCTCGATATCTATGCACGCTTCAAAGAGTACTTCACCGATCAGTACGTCCGAACCTTGCGTTTAGTTCAAGACACCAGACAAGCGGGCGAGAATGTTGAATCGATGCTTCGGCAGTTTGCCGCTCTGCATCGCGACCGATCTCGTAATTGTTGGGACTATGTTTTCTACTCAGGGGTGTTGAACGACACCAGCTTGATGGCATACCTGACGGCTGGCAACATACCGAACCATCTCTGAACGGGAGATCCCGGTGGATCAAGCGCTTAGGCTCGCACTACAAGCTCGGGCAAGAACGCGGAATTCTCGGCCTCCTGATTCTTGAAGTACCCGCGCGGGTTGCAGAGAACGCGAGTACCTTTGATGTTGTAGTCAAAGCTATCATGCGTATGCCCATGAATCCATAGCGCCACGCGATCCCTCCCCATGAGGTATTCGCAATCCGAGACGAAGCAAGCGTTCAACAGTGAACCGGCGAACCTCGGGTGAATGCTCTTCGGCGAGGGCGCATGATGCGTAATCACTACGGTGGGCCCATCAAAATCCTGCGCAAGCCTCTCGCGGAGCCAACTCGAGTGTGTCCGGTGGAGTTCGGCGCACACTTCAGGACTAAAAAGTTCAGCGCCGTGCTCGGAGATGCGTATACGGCTGAAGTCCCGAAGCAGTTTCCCGCCCTGAATACGGGCCTGTTCATTCAACGCAGGATCGACTAGCAGTTCGAAGCTGGTCCACAAGGTAGCCCCAAGAAACCGGACGCCCTGCACTACGCGCTCCTGCATCTGCATCGGGTAAACCTGGGAACCGTCGCACAAGTCCACGATTTGCTTCCAAGTCCCGTCAAGGCTGCCGCCGTAGAACTCGTGGTTGCCTGGCACATAAAGGACGGGCTTACCCAGGGACTTGGCCCAAGGTATCGCCTGCACTGGCCTCGACACGTCACCCGCGAGGACAACAAGGTCGGCATCCGTGCGCATTGGGTCCAGTCCCTGCATGCTCAGGTGAAGATCTGACACCACGCTCAGCTTCATTTGTCGTTTCCCCGTATGTGTCTGGCCGGAGATGCTTATCGCCTGTTGCCGATGGCGCCGCCGGCCTTGCCGCTCCCATCCGACCCTAGACCGACTTGACTTCCCCGCCGTCGATTCGCAGTACGGTTCCAGTCATCCAGCGCGCGGGAGGAGAAACGGCAAACGCGATCAGATCTGCAATCTCCTCCGGCTCACCAAAGCGAGCAATCCCCGCCTGGGCAAGAAATCCCTTCTTGGCGTCGTCAACGCTAACCCTTTTCACACCGGCGGCCTTCTCGATCATGCCCATACGCCGGCCTGTCATGACCGCGCCGGGGGACACGGTGTTGACCTGGACGCCATCTGCCACGCCGCGATCGGCGAAAGCCTTGGACAGTGCCTCGATGGCAGCATTGATGGAGGCCACCGCCGCAGAAGACGCCTTGGGCACCTCCGCAGCCGTGCCAGAGATGAAGATCACGGAACCCTTCGCCTTCTTCAGGGCGTCCCACGCCAACAGCGTCAACCGGCGCGCGCCGTGAAATTTCAGCGCCATCCCGTCATCCCACTGTTTGTCCGTCATCTCGAACACGTCCAAGCCCGGCACAGCACCAGCCACATTGATAAGCGCGTCGATCCTCTGGAACTTCGCAAGCGTCTGCGACACGACATTTTCTGCTGCACCTGGACTGCTCAGGTCAACCTCGATGACGAGTGCTTCGGCCCCAGCGGCCCGAACTTGCTCACCTACCTCCTCCAACCTCTCACCGCTGCGCGCTGCGATCACCACTCTCGCGAAATCCTTTGCCAGACGCAGCGCGACCGCTTTGCCGATTCCCGAGCTCGCGCCTGTGACCACTACCGTAGACGTTGTCATTTCATCATGTCCCACTGTTAAAAAACCGATCGAGAGCTGCCTGAGCTCAAGGCGTTGAAGGTACGCGCGGCCGAAGCCAGCGATCAATCCGGCATGACCGTCAGTTACCCCGCAAAACTAGTGGATCTCCGATCAGGCGACCTCCGCTGCGAATTACCCGACGGCATGAACCTGTAAATCTTCATAACTTGTTCAACGCCGTTTGGGGGGTTACTATAATTGCTCGTCGACGACCGTGCAAGCGCAGGTGGTGAGAATCTACTCAGCGTTCACGGCGGCCTTGGCGGCGCTGCGTGCTGAGGTTGTTGCAATCACCACGATCAGTACAAAGGGTGAAATTCAGATGGGTGACTTCGATGGACTACTCGTTCGTTTCGAACGATGCAGGGCCCTAACGGAAGCTTTGAGTTCAAGTTTGTCGGATGCAGATGCGACAGTGCAATCGATGCCGGACGCCTCTCCGGCCAAATGGCATCTGGCGCATACGAGCTGGTTCTTCGAAACTTTTGTCCTGCGGCCCTACGTACCAGGCTATGCGGTATTCGACGAATCTTTCCATTTCCTGTTCAACAGCTACTACGAGGCAGAAGGCCCACGCCTTGCGCGTCCGGTTCGTGGCCTGCAGACGAGGCCATCACTTGACACTGTGCGGTCTTACCGGGCCCATGTGACCGACCTCATGTCTCGTCACATGGCCAGCTTCGGCCAAGAGGCGCAGAAACTCGTGGAGCTTGGCTGTCAGCACGAACAGCAGCATCAGGAGCTACTTCTGACCGACATCCTGCATCTGCTGTCCAACAATCCTGCCTTCCCCAAACTTTGGGAGCCGCTGTCCACTAGTGAACCCACGTCAGTTGCGGCCTTGTCTTGGATTCCAGGCCAAGAAGGCGTGGTGCAAATTGGACATGAGGGCAGTGGCTTCTCCTTCGACTGCGAGGGGCCGGCCCACAAGGTGTGGCTTCCGGATCACTCACTCTCGAATCGCCTGATCACAAATGGGGAGTGGCTGGAGTTCATCGAATCCGGCGGGTATGGGATCCCGGCCTTGTGGCTGTCCGACGGGTGGACTTGGGTCCAGCAGAACAGCATTGATTCACCCTTGTATTGGCGACGGGACAAGCACGGCGACTGGAGCTCACAATTCGGCCTAATGGGACTCGAAGTGCTGAACGTATCCGCCCCCGTATGCCACATCAGCTATTTCGAAGCCGAAGCGTTTGCTCGCTGGGCAGGTTGCCGGCTTCCGACTGAGGCGGAGTGGGAGCATGCAGCCGGCGGACTCGATCCCTCCCGAGGCAACCTCTTAGATCGCCCCGGCGCCGTGTATGCGCGAGGCGCCCTCCAGACAGACGGCCTGCAACAGATGTTCGGGGATGTCTGGGAATGGACAGGCTCAGCTTACCTGCCTTATCCCGGGTTTATGCCCGCGCCAGGTGCAGTTGGCGAGTACAACGGCAAGTTCATGTCGGGACAGTTTGTCCTAAAAGGCGGCAGCTGCGCTACGCCCCGAGGCCATTCCAGGGCAAGTTATCGTAACTTTTTCTATCCGCATCAGAGATGGCAGTTCACCGGATTGCGCTTGGCAAAGAATAACAATGCAAATCAGTAAAAACGAAATGGCGTCCGTCGCTCGAGGTGATTGCGAATCACCATTTCTTCGCGACGTCTTGAATGGACTCTCTGCAGCGAAGAAGGCGATCCCTGCGCGATGGTTCTATGACCGGCGTGGTTCAGAGCTCTTCGAAGCAATTACTGAGGTACCGGAGTACTACCCCACACGTGCGGAGCGCTCGATTCTGAAGGCGCGTGGCGCACAGATCGCAGAAATCTGCGGCAAAGGCCGCGTGGTTGTCGAGTTTGGATCAGGCTCTTCCGCGAAGACACCGCTACTGCTATCAGCAATTACACCGTCCGCATACGTCCCGATCGATATCTCCGGCGAATTCCTGCGCCACTCCGCTGCCGGACTCAGCAAGCAGTTTCCTGAGCTTCCTATTCTTCCGGTTGAAGCAGATTTCATGAGCCCGGTACCTATGCCGGAACTCGGAAACGCGGCTCGGCTAGGTTTCTTTCCCGGCTCAACCATCGGCAATATGGTCGCTCCTGCCGCCGTCGACTTGCTGCGTTCGATGGCGCAGACGCTTGGAGAACAATCTCATCTCTTGATCGGGATTGATCGAATCAAATCTGAAGATGTCTTGGTTCCGGCGTACAACGACTCCTGGGGTGTGACAGCTCAGTTCAACCTCAATCTCTTGCACCGCATCAACGCCGAGCTCGACGGTGACATCGAAGTGGATCGGTTTGCCCACGTAGCAATCTGGAACAAGGCATGGTCGCGCATCGAGATGCATCTCCAGGCGTTGCAAGATACGGTGCTTCGCGTGGCTGGCAGGAGTTTCAGCATGAACGCCGGAGAGACGATCCATACGGAAAACAGCATCAAGTACTCCTCACTTGACGCACGCGTTTTACTTCGCGCTGGCGGATGGAACCCGGTAGCAGAATGGACGGATTCCCAAGGGCTATTTGGTGTCTACCTCGCCGAGCGGTATGAGGTGCCTCATGCACCTTGAGGCTGCAGGAAAGCCAATGGCTGCACGGAGATAAAACATGGCCACGTTGCTGTCAGTCAATGTAGGGTTGCCGCGCAATTTCGAGTGGCGCGGGCAGCATTACCGCAGTGCGATCTGGAAAGAGCCCGTCGACGGCAGACGCATGGTGCGGCGACTAAACATTGACGGAGATGCACAAGCCGACCTACGGGGCCATGGAGGTGAACAACGAGCCGTGCTCGTGTATCAGCTCGAGTCCTACAAGTATTGGTCAAGCAGGTTTGGCTGGCCAGGCTTCGAGTACGGGCAGTTCGGAGAGAACCTGACTGTCGAAGGGCTGCCCGACGAGCAAGTCTGTATTGGAGATCAGTACAAGATCGGTGATGCGCTGTTCGAAGGCCTGTTCCGGATTGGCATCGCCGATCACGTCGTCGAGCACCGGGCGGACATTGCTGCGCCAGCCTTCCGGCGCGAAGCCGAAGCGGCGTACGCGCTCGTGACGGCCGAGCAAGGTCAGCTGCAGGAAGAGCTCGCGATGCATTTCTTCGAGCTTGCAGCGCTCGAAGAGTTGCAGCGGACCACGGCCGCCTTCGTCGCCGAGGAGAGCGCGCACATTGCTGACCTGGACACCGGCCCGCAAGGCCAGCGCCGGCAGCACGAATGCGAAGTTGCCGAGGC
>Ga0209675_1001415_pt1 | contig 13868 bp, 14 predicted proteins | sample AraplaCol_mLB_r2_2_FD_184280 | JGI IMG/M metagenome (GOLD analysis project Ga0209675, IMG submission 184280) | Arabidopsis root microbial communities from North Carolina, USA - plate scrape MF_Col_mLB_r2 (SPAdes) (version 3) | ecosystem: Host-associated > Plants > Roots > Endosphere | place... | reverse complement strand
CTTGTAGTAATCCCACGGGCCCTTCGATTCTTCCGGCTTCTTCACCTGGAAGAACAGCATGTCATGCACGGCGCGGCCGTCGGCGCGGATATTGCCCTTGCCGAAGAGTTTGTCGTCGATCGGGATCTCCTTCATCTTCTTCGCGACCACGGCACCATCGGTGCTGTTGGCCGCCTTCACGGCCTTCAGGTAATGCAGCGTGCCGGAATAGACGCCGGCCTGGTTGCCGGTCGGCCGGTTGCCGTTCATTTTCGCCGCGAAGCGATCGGCAAATGCGCGGGTATCGGCATTGAGGTCCCAGTAGAAGGCCTCGGTCATGTAGAGGCCCTGGGCGTTCTTCAGGCCCAGCGCATGCACGTCGGTCAGCTGCATGAGAAGCGCGGCTAGCCGCTGCTCGCTGCCGGCGATGCCGAATTCGGCGGCCTGCTTCACGCTGTTGATGGTATCGCCCACCGCATTGGCCAGACCGATCACCTGCGCCTTGCTGGCCTGCGCCCGCAGGAGAGGCGAGGAGAAGTCGTTGCCGTTCGGCGGATGCTTCACGCTGCCCAGCACGCTGCCGCCGGTCGCCGTGATCACGCCGGTGGCGTCACTCTCCAGCGCATGGCCGAAGGCATAGTCCGCCGTGACGAAATACCAGGTCTTGCCGCCGCCTTCGGTCAGTGCGCGCGCCGTGCCGTTGGCCAGCGCATAGGTGTCGTAGGTCCAGTGTACGGTGTTGGCCGAGCATTTCTCGCCGGTCAGCACCGTCGTACCCGGGCCCGAGGCGATGAACACGGTTTTGGAGTCGCGGGTCACTTCGGCGACGGCTAATGCTACCGAGGAGAAGGGCACGTCGAGGATGGCGTTGATGCCGTCCTGGTCGACCCATTTGCGCGCCGCGGCCGAGCCGATATCAGGCTTGTTCTGGTGATCGGAGAAGATCACCTCGATCTGGTAGCCCGGCAGCTCCTTGGCGAAGTCTTCCACGGCAAGACGCGCGGCGACCACCGACCCCATGCCGGTAGAGTCGGACGCGAAGCTGCTCATGTCAGTCAGCACGCCGAGGCGGATTTTCTTGTCCTGCGCCAGAGCGGGCAGGGTAAGGGCGGTCGACAGCAATGCCGCCGCGAAAGCGAGTTTTTTCATGGTTTCCTCCTAGGGTTTCTTTTGCTTGGTTATTTCTGCAGTGTCTACTTTTTGGCTCGCAACTCGGCCAGCACGGTTTCGGCCACGTCCTGGCGCACGGCCTTGCGCTTGACCAGTTCGGCCGCCACGGCCGCGACTTCATCGGCCACGGCGCCGACCATGATCGCGACATTCTGCGCATGCAGCGCCATATGGCCGCTCTGGATGCCGGTGGTGGCGAGTGCCTTGAGGGCAGAGAAATTCTGCGCTAGGCCGACCGCGGCGATGATGCGCGCCAGTTCCTCGGCCGATTTCACGCCGAGAATCTTCAGGCAGGCCTGCGCGGTCGGATGCACCTTGGTGGCGCCGCCGACCAGGCCGACCGGCATGGGCAGTTCCAGCGTGCCCGACAGGCTGCCGTCTTCCGCCATTTCCCAGGTCGTGAGGCTGCCGTAATGCCCGCCGCTTGCAGCATAGGCGTGCGCGCCGGCTTCCACTGCGCGGGTATCGTTGCCGGTGGCCAGCACCACGGCGCTGACACCGTTCATGATGCCCTTGTTATGCGTGGCCGCGCGGTAGGGATCGGCGGCGGCGAAACGATAGGCCGACAGCATGCCGTCGCGGACCTCGGTACCGCCGATGGCCTCCAGCGGCCAGGTGGCGCGGGCGCGGGCCAGGCGACGGTCGGCGAGATTCGACAGGATGCGCAGGTAGACACGGCCCTTGCCCCATTGCGCGATGCTGGGGGCAAGTTTCTCAGCCATGGTGTTGACGGCATTGGCGCCCATCGCGTCGCGGGTATCGACGATGATATGGGTGATCACCATCGGGCCACCCTCGGCGTCGACCACGCGGACTTCCAGATCGCGGAATCCACCGCCCAGCCGCACCAGCATCGGGTCGCAGTCGTTGCAGATATCGGCGATCTCGGCCTTGCGCTCCAGGATGCGGATGCGGGCGGCGTCCGGATCGGCAACATTGACCAGCTGAATCTGCGCGATCATCTGGGTGCCGGACATCGATGTGATGAAGCCGCCAGCGTCGTAGCATTGCCGCGCCGCGTTGCAGACGGCGGCGACGACGGAGCTTTCTTCGGTGGCCATCGGGATCAGCAGGTCGCGGCCATCCACCTTCATGTTGGTGGCGATACCGACCGGGATGCTGATGCTGGCGACCACATTCTCGATCATGTGGTCGGCGATATGCGGATCGAGTGCCGGGTTGCCGAGATGCTTCACTGTGGCGTCGTCCAGGCTGCTGAATCCGGCGACGACCTTCAGGCGATCGGCGATGCTGAGTTTGTGGAAGCCGCTGACGCGCGCGCTTTTGCCCGTCGGTGTGACCGAACCCATCGTTTCCTCCTACTGCCGCTTTTCGTTGACTCGTGAGCGGTACAGTTTGCAAACTGTCCCAAGACGGCGATGCACAACAAGGGACGGTTTGCCGGATTCCGGCAGGGGCTGTCCCAGCGAAACGGGCGGTACGGTTTGATTGATAGATCCGAGAGAGCCATGACCCGCGTGGACGCCATTGTCGACCGGCTCAGCCGCATGATCGAGGACGGGCTGCTCAAGCCTGGCGAGCGGATCGCCTCGATCCGCCGGGCGGCGGAAGACCAGGGCCTGTCGAAGAACACGGTGGCTGAGGCTTACGACCGCCTGGTGGCACTCGGCCGGCTGGAGGCGCGTCCCGGCTCGGGCTACGTGGTGCGCGCCGCCGCCGACATCACCGCACGCCAGCCGCCGGCGCATATCGCCGAGGCGCTCGACATCGTCTCGCTGCTGCGTGAACAACTCGACCAGAATTACGAGGTGCGCCCGGGCGACGGGCGTCCGCCGCCAAGCTGGATGGAGGGCGGCGAGCTCAGCGCGCAGTTCGAGGGCATGAAGCTGCCGCGCGGCGTCGGCGTCGAGCATGGCTATGGCAGCTTCCGCGGCTTCCTGCCGCTTCGTGAGAGACTCTGCCTCTCGCTGGCAGAGCGCGCGATCAAGGCCGCGCCGGAACAGCTGCTGCTCACCCATGGCGCCAACCATGCGCTCGACCTGATCATGCGGCATTTCCTGCAGCCGGGCGACACCGTCTTCGTCGATGATCCGGGCTATTACCCGCTGTTCGGCAAGCTGCGCCTGAGCCGCGCCCGCATGATCGGAATCCGCCGCACCATGGATGGCCCCGACCTCGACGACCTGGCGGCGAAACTCAGCAGCGGAAGCGTGCCGAAACTCTTCTTCACCCAGTCGCTGGCGCATAACCCCACCGGCGGTTCGCTCTCTCCTGCAGTGGCTTATGGCTTGCTACAACTGGCTGAGCGGCACGGCTTCCATATCGTTGAGGACGATCCGTTTGCCGATATCCTGCCGGCCAGCAGCCCACGACTGGCGGCGCTCGACCAGCTCAACCGCGTGCTCTATGTCGGCACGTTCTCCAAAACTCTATCAGCCTCGCTCCGGGTCGGTTTCGTCGCCGCCAGTCCGGCGCTGGCCGAGGCTCTGGGCGATATCAAGCTGGTGACGATCGCGGCCTCGTCGGCCCATGCTGAACGCTTCACCTACGGGCTGATCGCGGGCGGGCATTACCTGCGGCATCTGCGTCGCCTGCGCGGCCGGGTGCAGGAGGCGACGGCGAAAGCGCTGGATGACCTGAGCCGTACCGGGCTCAAACTGCAGGGTGGAGGTGGCGGTTTCTATCTCTGGGCCGAATGCCCGGACCATGTCGACGAGCTGGCACTCTGCCGCGCTGCCGCCGTGCAAAGCATCTTCCTCGCGCCGGGCAGCGTGTTCAGCGTGGAAAAACAGGCAGCGCGGCGGCCGGCGATGCGCATCAATGTCGCGCATGCCAGCCATCCGCGCTTCCTCGCCTTCATGAAGAAGGCGCTGAAGGCCTGATCACCAGGTCGGAATGATGGTGCCTTCGAACTTCGAGTTGATGAAGGCCTTAGTCTCGGCCGAGCGGTACAGCGCGATGAAGCGCTTCAGCCGGACATCGTCCTTGCGGTCCTTGCGCGCCGCCCAGACCAGATGCCACTTGGAATGCTCGTTTTCCAGGGTGATCGACGTCTGCGGCTTCAGGCCCGCCAGCACGGCGTAGTTCAGCGTCACGGTGGAGGCCGCGACATCCTCCAGGCTGCGGGGCAACTGGGCGGCGTCGAGCTCGATCAGTTTCAGCTTGCGCGGGTTGTCGGCCACGTCGATCAGGGTGGCGTTCAGCGGCGCATCCTGCTTCAGCGTGATCAGCCCGGCCTGCTGCAGCAGGAACAGGGCGCGAGAGGCATTGCTTGGATCGTTCGGGATGGCGATCTGCGCGCCGGCCGGAATCTCGGCCGCCGTCTTGTACTTCTTGGAATACAGCCCCATCGGCACCACGATGCTGGCATCCAGCGGCACGAGGTCGTAGCCGCGCTGCTTCACCTGGTTTTCCAGATAGGGGATGTGCTGGAAGTTATTGGCGTCGAGGTCGCCGCGGTTGAGTGCCTCGTTGATCTGCACCCAGTCGGAGAATTCGATGATCTCGGCTTTCAGACCTTCCTTGGCGGCGAGATCGGCGGTGAAGCGCAGGATGTCGCCATAGGGGCCGGCGGAGACGCCGATCTTCAGCGGTGTGGTCTGGGCGAAAGCAGCAGGCGAGAGAACGGCCGCAGCCAGCGCTGCGGCGAGAAAGACACGACGGATCATTGCTTGGGAAGCTCCTTGAAATCGACAGCCCGCGTCCATCTGTCGCATCCGAATCTGCGCAGCTTGGATCACGGGCCGCCGGGTCGTCCGGGGAAGTAACAGTCCGTGCGCGCAGCTACCGGGAGGGAGGAGGGGAACTGCCACGCGCACGCTGATGTGATGCCACGCGACTCGCCACTGCACAAATGAGCAATACTGAATGCTGCTGCAAGCGAAACTATCGGTGCGCTGCGGTGTTGATCGAGGGAGATCTCGACTTATCTGAATTTACAGAAACGCATCGGAGGAAGGAGGTTGCCTTATGGCCACGCTTTATCAGGATCCCGCTGCCCGCATTCCGGGCATGAAAGAACCGAGCCCCGAGCATCCTCTTACGATTGCACCTTTTGCGGGGCGCGTTCGTATCAGCTTCAACGGCAAGGTCGTGGCTGAAAGCCGTCGGGCCATGAAGCTGCAGGAAGCAAGTTACCCGCAAGTCTATTACATCCCGCGCGAGGATGCCGATTGGGCAGCCTATCATCCGAGCGAGACGCAGACGCATTGCCCCTATAAGGGCCAAGCTTCGTATTTCACGCTTGATGTCGATGGCAGGCGTGTCCCCGACGCTGCCTGGTCCTACGAGAATCCTTATCCCGCAGCGGGAGGGGTCGCCGGTCACCTGGCTTTCTATCCCGACCGGGTTGACCGCATCGACGTCATTCCAGACTAGGAGGGGGGCAGATGAAGCTATATTACGCGCCCACATCTCCATTCGCGCGCAAGGTCCGTGTCGTCCTGCAGCGGCTGGGCATGGCCGACCGTATCGAGCTTGCACTCACCGATCCCTGGACCAGCGAGGAGTTGCGGCGCTTCAATCCGATCGCCAAGGTACCGACCCTGATTGGTGACAACGGCAATGTGCTGATCGAGTCAGACGTGATCTGCGACTATCTCGATACGTTGGCTTCCGCCGAGGGCCGCAGCCAGCATCGCCTGATCCCGCATGAAGGACCGGCGCGCTGGGCAGCCTTGCGGCGCCAGGCGATTGCCGATGGGCTCTGCGCTGCGGCGGGACGCCTGTATGCCGACGAGCAACGGCCGGAGGGCGAGCGGTCTTTCGACGTGATGCATCGCCAACGGCAGGTGATCGCCGACGCGCTGGGCCATCTGCGTCGTGACGCTTCCGATCTCGATCCCAGGCTGGGCGATATCGGTGCGATTGCGGTGGCCTGCGCATTGGATTATTTCGGCTTCCGCTGGCCGGACAGCACCGGCTGGCGCACGGCGTATGCTTCACTGGCAGCCTGGTTCGATGCCGCCGGTACATTGCCCGAGATGCAGGCGACGCAGTATTACCAGCCGGAAACCAGGGTAAAGACGCTCAGGGCTGGCTATTAGGCTGCCTTAAGCGGTGCGGATATTCAGGATCGCCGCGATCTTGCTGCGTAGCTGGTCGGTGGAGAAGGGCTTGACCACATAGGCATCGACCTTGTGGGTGCGCGCCGTTTTCACCATGTCGATGCCGGCATTGCCTGTCAGCATCAGGAAGGGCATGGCCGGATGCTCGTCGCGCACCAGGCGCAGCAGATCGAGCCCGGTCATGTTCGGCATGTTCCAGTCCGAGACGATCAGGTCGAAGGGTGTTTTCGCGGCGGCAATGGCTTTCAGCGCCTGCAGGCCGTCGGTGGCTTCCGTGATATGCACGACGCCGATGCGCTTCAGCGTGGAAACGGTGAGGCGGCGGGCAAAGGCGTCGTCTTCCGCCAGCAGGATGCGCAGATCGGCAAAGCCAAGCGGCTTCTGCTCAGACATGGGAGAGCTCAGACATCGATCTCGCAGGTGACCGGCGTGTGGTCGGAGGCCTTTTCGCGTCCGCGCGGCTCAGAGTCGATCTCGCAGCCGACCAGCCGGTCGGCCAGTTGAGGTGAGAGCAGGAAATGGTCGATGCGTAGGCCGTTGTTTTTCGGCCAGGCGCCGGCCTGGTAATCCCAGAAGCTGTATTCCACCGTGCCGGGATGCAGCGCGCGCCAGGCTTCGGTCAGGCCGAGGTTCAGCAGCGCGCGCCAGGCACGACGGCTGTCGATGTAGCATAGCGCGTCCTCGGCCCAGCCGGCCGGATCGTAGACATCAATATCCGTGGGGCAGATGTTGTAGTCGCCGGCCATCAGGAAAGGCTTGCCGCCGTCCAGCAGGGCTTGCGCGCGCAGGCGCAGGCGTTCCATCCAGCGCAGCTTGTAGTCATACTTGTCGCCGGGCCGCGGATTGCCGTTGGGCAGATAGAGGCCGCAGATCGTCACGCCGTTGATGTCGCCTTCGATGTAACGCGACTGTTCGTCGGCATCGTCACCCATCAGGCGGATGCGCACGTCATCGGGCTTGTGCAGGCTCAGCAGCGCGACGCCGTTATAGCTTTTCTGGCCATGGGTATGGACGTGATAGCCCAGCGCCTCGAATTCCATGCGCGGGAAATCCGGGTCCTGGCATTTGATTTCCTGGAACAGCAGGACATCGGGCTTGTTGGCCGTGGTCCAGGCCACCACGTTGGGCAGGCGGGCCTTGATCGAATTGACATTCCAGCTGGTGATTCTCATGGCCGGAAGTATCGGCCGTTTCGCCGTACCCCGCCAGTGCTCGGGCCGGGTCTCGCCCGGACATGATCATCGGCCCTGCCCCGGAAGTGCTACGACCAGCGTAACGACGCGGCGGACCAAAGGGATGATTACCAGCAGCGCGGGAAAAGCGACCACCCAGGACAAACCCCAGGCGGGAAGCCAAGCCTGCAGCAGGCCCGGATGCGGCCCGAAACCCTTAAGCGTGGCGATGAAGGACACGATGGCCGACATCAGGATCGAGATCAGCAACGGCGTGAGAACTTGCGCCGTGCGCGCCGGCAGTTTCCGAGAGGTGGCAGCGATGGGGGACATGGGTGATCTCCTTATACGGTCGGGAACAGAGTCTGCGCGGCCAGTTCGGCGATCAGGTCGCGCACCAGGCGCGGCGGCCGACCGAGGATGGCCTGCAAGGTGAGGCTGTTGCCGCGCAGTCCATGTGCCGCGTAATCGGCCTGCACCTTTTCCAGCAGCGCGAGGCCGCGCGTGTCATAGGGCGGGCGCGCCTTGCGGACCCAGTCGGCGAAACCGATTTCGGCGGCCGTGACCGGACGCTGCAGTGCGGCGCTCATCCATTCCGCGATGGCCAGCCGGTCCGGCGCCTCGGCGCAGAGCTCGAAGCTGCCATAGGCGAGACGGTCGCCAGTCAGCGCGATGGCGGCGACCTCGGCCACGTCGCGATAGTCGACGCGGGCAACGCGCGCTGTCACCGGGAAGGGTTCGGCGAAGACGCTGCTGGCGACCACGCCGGGCCAAGCACCGACGATGTTCTGCATGAAGTTGGATGGATGCAGGATGGTGTATTGCAGGCCCGAGGTGAACAGCGCGTCCTCGACAGGCAGTTTCGAGGTGTGGTTCGCCAACCGCAGGTTGGTCGGCTGGATCACCGAGGAGAAGACGAAGCGGCGCACGTTGTTACGGACGGCCGCCGCCACCATGGTGCAGCCCATCGCGGCTTCGTCCTCGGCAAAGGCCGGGCCGAGATAGAACACACCATCCACATCTTTGAGCGCCACATCCAGGCTGTCGGGATCACGCAGATCGGCGACGGCAACCTCGTCGGCGCCGCGGGTGCGCACCGCCTCGGCCTGCAACGGGTTGCGCACCATGGCGCGGACCCGGGCGCCGCGCAGGCGCAGCGCGGGAATGACCAGGCCAGCGAACCGGCCGGCAGCGCCGCTGACAAGAAGGGTGGGGGAATAGGTATCCATGACGCATCTCCTGCTGGGGTGCGCAGACGATGATTTCTTTCGACATTCGATAGAAGTGCTATAAATCAATAGACACTCTGTCGAAAATCGAGATAAGTGCATGGAACGGATCGAAGACCTGGAAGCCTTCCTGGCAGTGGTTGAGGAGGGTGGCCTGACGGCGGCGGCCCGGCGGCTGCACCGGTCGTTGCAGGCGGTCAGCCGGTCGCTGGCCTCGCTTGAACAGGGGCTGGGCATCGCGCTGATACAGCGGAGCACGCGGCAGTCGACGCCGACCGAAGCCGGGCAGGTTTTCTACCGGCGCATCAAGCCGGCGATCGGCGAGATCGCCGAGGCGCGCGAGGAGGCGACCAGCCAGCGATCGGAACCCGTCGGCATCCTGCGCGTCACCGCGCCGGTGAAATTCGCGCCGCCGCATATCGTGCCGGTGGTCGATGCCTTCATGCAGCGTTATCCGCGCGTCGAGGTGGAGCTGAAACTCTCTGACCACTTTGTCAACTTTGCCGAGGACGATGTCGATCTTGCCGTGCGGATCGGCCAGATGCCGGATTCATCGCTGATGAGCCGTCATCTGGGCCAGTTGCGCCGCGTCGTGTTCGGCGCGCCCTCCTATTTCCAACAGCACGGCCGGCCGGCGCATCCGAATGATCTCGCGGCGCATCACTGCATCACGCGCACGCTGGAGCGGCAGGGCGAAACCTGGCCGTTCCTGATCGAGGGCGAAACCCGCATGCTGAGCGGCCGTTTCCGCGCCAACAACACCGCTGCGGTCTATTCGGCGGTGGCGCTGGGGATGGGGCTCGGCTTCACGCCGCTGTGGCAGATCCGCCACCTGATCGATGAGAGCGCCGTGGAGGTCGTGCTGACGGAGTATGAGGCCCCGGCGGTGCCGATCCATGCGGTCTGGCCAGCCAGCAAGCTGCGCCCGGCCAAGACGAAGCTGTTCGTCGATGCCCTGGCCAGCGAGATGAAACTGAAACGGCTTTAGATCGAGAAGGAGTTGCCGCAGCCGCAGCTGGAAGCAGCCAGCGGGTTATCGATGCGGAAGCCCGCGCCGGAGAGGTCTTCGACGAAATCGACCTGGGAACCCTTCAGGTATTCCAGCGAGACGGTATCGACCAGCAGGCGGGCGCCGTCGCGGGTGATCACCACGTCGTCGGCGGTAGGAACTTCGTCCAGGGTGAAGCTGTACTGGAAGCCCGAGCAGCCGCCACCGGAGACGGAGATGCGCAGGCCCAGAGCCGGATTGCCCTCGACTTCTGCCACTTTCAGGATGCGGCGGGCGGCGGAGGCCGACAGCGTCAGGCCCTGATCATGACCAGGGGCGCCGCCATCCGTCGGAATGGCAGTCTGCTGGGGCGCGGTCTGGCTGGCGATCTCGGTCATCTGTTTACGCTTGATTTACCAATAATTTGCCACATTCGGAAGGCAATTTAGGGACTTAGGCGCGGAAGTCAATTTCGGCTCCGATTCGCCCGGTATGACGCGCTGGCCGCGTTGATTGATACCGGGCAGTCATATGGTTAGTTTCCGCTCCGATTCTGCGTTTTTTGAGAAAAGCCTTGCCGAAATGAACGTTTTTGCCGAATTCCGCCAGGCGGTGATCCGGGCCGTCGAGAGCTTGAATCTGCCGGGCGACCTGCCGTTGAAGGCTGTCACCGTCGAGCCGCCGCGCGATCCCGCCCATGGCGACCTTGCCACCAATGTGGCGATGGTGGTCGCCAAGCCCGCTGGCATGCCGCCGCGCGCCCTGGCCGAGAAGCTGAAGCCGCTGCTGGAGGCCGTCGAGGCTGTCGATGCCGTCGAGATCGCCGGGCCGGGCTTCATCAACCTGCGGCTCAACCCAGCCTACTGGCAGAAGCAGATCGCCACGATCCTGGAACTGGGGCTGGATTACGGCGACAGCAAACTGGGTGCCGAGACCAAGGTGAATGTCGAATACGTCTCGGCCAACCCGACCGGGCCGATGCATGTAGGCCATTGCCGCGGCGCCGTCTTTGGCGATGCGCTGGCCGCCTTGCTCGACAAGGCCGGCTATGACGTGACCCGTGAATACTACATCAACGATGCCGGCGCGCAGGTGGACGTGCTGGCACGCTCGACGCATCTGCGCTACCGCGAGGCGCTGGGCGAGAGCATCACCATTCCGGAAGGCCTGTATCCCGGCGATTACCTGAAGCCGCTGGGCGAGGCGCTGGCCAGCAAATACGGTGATACCTTCCAGAAGGCCGACGAAGCCGACTGGCTGGGGCTGTTCCGCAAGGAAGCCACTGACGCGATGATGGTGATGGTGCGCGAGGATCTCGCTGCGCTGAACATCCATCATGCCGTCTTCACTTCGGAGAAGGGCCTGCATGACAGCGGTGCGGTGCAGGGCGCTTTCGACCGCCTGAAGCAGCGCGGCCTGATCTATACCGGCGTGCTGGAGCCGCCAAAGGGCAAGACGCCCGACGATTACGAGGCGCGCCCGCAGGAACTGTTCAAGGCCAGCGAATACGGCGACGACACCGATCGCCCCCTTAAGAAGTCGGATGGCAGCTGGACCTACTTCGGCGCCGATATCGCCTATCATGACGACAAGTATCGCCGCGGCTTCAACCAGATGATCGACGTCTGGGGTGCCGACCATGGCGGCTATGTCAAGCGCATGAAGGCTGCCGTGAAGGCCATGTCGAACGACGAGGCCGAGCTCGACGTCAAGCTGGTGCAGATGGTCAACCTGCTGGATGACGGCCAGCCCGTGCGCATGTCCAAGCGCGCAGGCACGTTCGTCACGCTGCGCGACGTGGTGGATGAGGTCGGCAAGGATGTCGTCCGCTTCATCATGTTGACGCGCAAGAACGACGCGCAGCTCGATTTCGATTTCAAGAAGGTGACCGAGCAGTCGAAGGACAATCCGGTCTTCTATGTGCAGTATGCCCATGCGCGTATCTGCTCGGTGCTGCGTAACGCCAAAACGGAAGTGCCGGATGTCGACACCGCCGATGCCGCGTTGATGCAGGGCGATTTCACCAAGCTGTCGCATCCGGCCGAACTGGCGCTGATCAAGCTGCTGGCGACCTGGCCGCGTCTGGTGGACTCTGCCGCAGAAGCGCATGAGCCGCATCGCGTCGCCTTCTTCCTGCAGGATGTCGCCGCCGGGTTCCACGGTCTGTGGAATGTCGGCCGCGACGATACTTCCGTGCGTTTCCTGTTGCCCGAGGATACCGGTCTGACCCGGGTGCGGCTCGCCTTGCTGCGCGCCGTTGCCATCGTGATCGCCTCGGGTCTGTCCGTGATGGGCGTGACGCCCGTCGAAGAGATGAGGTAAGACCATGAGCGATTTCCGCGGCGACCGCAGCGCCCGCCCGGTTCCGGGTGAAGAGACGCCTGTGCGCAACCCGAAGCGCCTGATCACCGCCGGCATTGCGCTTGGCGCCGTCGTCGCTTTCGGTATCGGCATTTGGTTCGCTTATGACCAGGGCGTGAAGCGCGGCGCCTCGGGCGCGCCGCCGCTGATCCGCGCCGACCAGGGTCCGACCAAGGTGGCGCCGGAGAATCCCGGTGGCATGCAGGTGCCGAACCAGGACAAGCAGATCTACGAACGCCTGCCGGGTGGCCAGACGGCCAATAACAGTGGCACCGAGAAGCTGCTGCCGCCGCCGGAACGCCCCAATGCCGCGCCGACCACGCCGGGTACGGGTCCTGCTGTAACCGTGCCGACGCGGCCGGCGCCGAACGCCGTGCCGGGCCAGTCGCCGCAGGCGAACAATTCCGTGCCCAATCGCACCGATGCGCCGGCTGCCACGGCGATCCAGCCGCAGGCGGCCGCTCCGGGCCAGCCGCAGACGATCACGCCGCCGCGAACTGCGGCGGCCCCGACGCCAGCTCCTTCCGCGCCCGCCGCTGCACCCGCGGCTCCCGCTGCAACGCCGACCGTGACGGCGACGCCGGGCGGCTCGGCCCGTATCCAGCTCGCCTCGCTGAAAGACCAGCCGGCGGCGACCGCCACCTGGAACGCGCTGCAGAAGAAATTCCCGGCCGAACTCGGTGGCCTGCAGCCGTCCTATGAGAAGGTCGAGATTGCCGACAAGGGGACGTTCATTCGCCTGCAGGCCGGTCCGCTGAAGGATCGCGCCGCTGCCCAGGCGGCCTGCGCCGCGCTGTCGGCCAAGAACCAGGGCTGCATCGTTGTCGGACGTTAAGGACATCGATTGGGGCGTCTATGCCCCGGTGGTGGTGGGCTGCGCCGGCCAGCAGCTCACGGCGGAAGAGCGTGTGCTGTTCGGTGTGCGCAAGCCGCTCGGGCTGATCATCTTCGCCCGCAACATCGATAATCCTGCCCAGGTGAAGGCGCTGATCAGCGATTTCCGCGGCGTGGTCGGCAATCCGCACGCGCCGGTGCTAATCGACCAGGAGGGCGGCCGCGTCGCCCGGCTGAAGCCGCCGCACTGGCCGGTCTTCCCGCGTGGCAGCGTCTTCGGCCAGCTCTATGCGCAGGACCCGCAGGCAGCGGAGGAGGCGGCCTATCTGAACTATCGCTGGATCGGCAGCGTGCTGGCTGAACTCGGCATCGACGTCGACTGCGCGCCGGTGGCCGACCTGCCGGTCGAAGGCGCGCATGACGTGATCGGCGACCGTGCCTATGGCCGCGATCCGAAGGTGGTCGCGACCATTTCCGAAGCCGTGATGCGCGGTCTGGCCGATGCCGGCGTGCTGCCGGTGATCAAGCATATTCCTGGCCATGGCCGTTCGCATACCGACAGCCATCTCGACCTGCCCGTGGTCGACACGGCGAAGACCATTCTCGAGATGAGCGACTTCCTGCCCTTCGTGGCGCTGAAACATGCGCCTTGGGCGATGACCGCGCATATCGTCTACAGCGCCCTCGATCCCGAGCAGCCGGCGACGCTGTCGCCCAAGGTGATCGCCGAGGTGATCCGCGGCCAGATCGGCTTCGATGGCGTGCTGATCTCCGACGACCTGACCATGAAGGCGCTGAAGGGCACGCCGGCCGAGACCGGCGTCGCGTCCCTCGCTGCCGGTTGCGACCTGGTGCTGCACTGCTCGGGGAATCTCTCCGAGATGCAGGCGCTGTTCGCGGCGCTGCCGGCGATGACGTCGCAGGCTGCGGCGCGCGTGAAGGCCGCGCGGATCGCCCTGCCGGCGCCCAAGCCGTTCACGGCTGAGGAGAATGCGCGTTACGAAAGCCTGATGGAGCAGGTCACGGTGTGAGTGAGGGTATCCTGCAGACGCTGTATGTGGCGTCGACCTGGATCATTCCGGCGCTGCTGGCCATCACCTTGCACGAG
>Ga0209675_1001395_pt1 | contig 14042 bp, 12 predicted proteins | sample AraplaCol_mLB_r2_2_FD_184280 | JGI IMG/M metagenome (GOLD analysis project Ga0209675, IMG submission 184280) | Arabidopsis root microbial communities from North Carolina, USA - plate scrape MF_Col_mLB_r2 (SPAdes) (version 3) | ecosystem: Host-associated > Plants > Roots > Endosphere | place... | reverse complement strand
GACTTCGCACACTCTTTCGACGCCGCTGCACCGCGCCACGGCAGCGACGCTGGCCATCGCTGGCCTGCTCGTGCTTGGCGGCTGCCCGCAGAACGAAGCGCCCGCGAGCAAGACCGATGCACCGGCCGCCGCAGCGGCACCGGCAGCGACCACCGCACCGGCGCCGGCCGCAGCGCCCGCGCCCGCCACGCCGCCGGACGCATCGGCCAGCCTCAAGCGCGCCGAACTCATGGCGCTGGTGTTTCCCGACTCGCAAGGCCCCGGCGCCAAGCCGGGCCAGCCCGACACCGTGTCGCTGCCCGAGATCGGCAACGACGGCAAGGTCGTCGCGGGCAGCGAGGCCGAGCAGAAGGCGCAGGTGTCGCCGCGCGAAGTGGTCAAGCTCGACGACACGCATGCGGTGATGCTCACCGAGACCGTGCCGGTCGACGACCGGGGCCAGCCGATGAACGGCCATGTGAACGGCGCCTGGCTCGGTGCCTACTTCTTCGAGCAGTCGGCGCAGGGCTGGAAGCTCTCCGGCCGCAACGACGCGGTCGACTACCTCGGATTCATGGGCAACCTCGGCAACACCAAGGTGGAGCGCATGGCGGCGCAACGCTTCGCGCTCACCATCACCAACGGCAGCTGCTGGCAGGGCTATTGCGGCGAGTGGCTGTCGGTGTATTCGCTCGACGCAGGCAAGGTGCGCCCGCTCGTCTCGGCCGTTCCGCTCGCAGCCACCAACGAAGGCGCCGACGAGGCCTGCGAGAAGGTGCTGAAGTCGGAGAAGCCCGAAGAAGCGCCGAACGGCGCCTGCTACGACATCAGCGGCACACCCGCCTTCGTGGCCGGCGCGGATGCCGACGCGCCGGGCGAACTGCGCATCGCCTTCAAGGGCGAGCGCACCGCCGACGCGAAGAACCGCCGCGTCGAGACCGTCGACAGCACGCTGGTCTACACCTACCGCAACAACGCCTACGTGCAGACCGAAGGCCGCAACCCCGTGCCGTCGTTCTGACGCACCGCGGCGCGCGCCGACCCTGCCGCCGTTACTCCTCGCTCGTCCATTCCACCTGCACGCCGAGGCTGCGCAGGTTCTCGACGAAGCGCGGATGGGCGCGGCGGATCGGTGCGGCGTTGCGGATCTCCGACTTGCCCTCGATGCTCGCCGCCACCATGAACAGCGCGATCGCCACGCGGATGATGTAGGGGCTCTCGACCACGGCCGGCGTCAGCGGATTGCCGCCGAAGGTGATGAGCCGGTGCGGGTCCGACGAGAACACGTGCGCGCCGAACTTCGACAGTTCGCCGGTCCAGCCCAGGGCGCCGTCGTACACCTTGTTCCAGAACATCGCGTTGCCCTCGGCACGCACGCCCAGCGCGATGAAGATCGGCAGCAGGTCGACCGGGAAGTAGGGCCACGGCGCAGCCTCGACCTTGGTGAGCACGTTGCTCGTGAAGGGCGTCTGCACCTTCAGCGGGCCGCTGCGGACGGCGCGCGACCAGCCGTCCTCGTGCACGATCTTCACGCCGAACTTCGCGAACGTGCGGTCGAGCAGCGGAAAGTTCTCGGGTGCGCTGTTGCGCACGATCACGTCGCCGCCGGTGATGGCGCCGAGCGCCAGGAAGGTGGTGATCTCGTGGAAGTCCTCGTCGAAGCGGAACTCGCCGCCCTTGAGCGCACCGTTGCCATGCACCGTCAGCCGCGAGGTGCCCATGCCCTCGATGCGCACGCCGATCATCGCCATGAAGCGGCAGAACTCCTGCACGTGCGGCTCCGATGCCGCATTGGTCAGCGTCGAGGTGCCGCCCGCCGCGGCGGCGCACAGCACGAAGTTCTCGGTGGTAGTGACCGATGCGTAGTCGAGCCAGTGGTCGGTGGGCGTGAGCCGGCCCGCGCTGCGCACCAGCAGCGAACCCTCGGTGCGCTCGACCTCGCCGCCGAAGCGCTGGAACACCTCCACGTGCGGGTCGATCTCGCGCACGCCGAGCGTGCAACCCTTGACGTTGTCCTCCAGCCGCGCCACGCCGAAGCGCGCCAGCAGCGGCGGCACCAGCATGATCGACGAGCGCATCTCCTCCGGCAGGCGGTGCCGCGCCGCGTCGAAGCTGGTCTCGCGGTGGTGCAGTTCGAGCGTGCCGGTGTCGTGGTCCATGTGCACCTCGCTGCCCAGGGTACGGAAGATGTCCAGGATCTTGCGCACATCGGTGATGTCGGGCACGCCGAGCAGGCGCAGCGGCTCCCAGGTCAGCAGCGTGGCGCAGAGCACCGGCAGCACGGCGTTCTTGTTGGCGGAAGGGGTGATGCGGCCACGAAGCGGCGTACCGCCATGCACGATGAGGTTGGACATGAAGGGGCGGGAGCGGGGAGGCGGTGAGGCGCTGGGAGAAGGGAAAGGCCTTGAAGACAATTCAAAACCGGAGGCGAACAACTTTAACGGCTGAAAGGAGCATGAACGGCCCTGAAGTTGTAAGAACTTCAAATCGAAGGCCGTCGAATTAACAATTCTTTCGCCTTACTTTTGCATGCGGCCCGCCTGTTGTGCCGTCAGCCGGCCGCCGCCGCCGCGGGGCGCAGATGCACTGCTGCTACAATCCGGCTCGCGTCCGCCACATCGGGCGTTGCCTGTCCAGGCAAGCTGAATCTCACGCCAGCGCGTCGAAGTCACTACGACGAGAAAAACAAAAATGACTTCATGCAAAAGAATTTGCCGTAGCGTGGACCGCGTAAGAGTTCACGACCACATTCAATGAAAAAAGCCCCCTTCGAGCGGGCTTTTTTCATGGGCATTCGCGGACTCAGATTGCGCTGATGTTCTTGTCCTTGGCGATCTTGGTCCAGCGCGCGCGGTCGGCCGCGAGGCGCTTGCGCATGGCGTCCGCCGGCTGGTAGGCGGCAATGGCGCCCGCGTGCACCAGCTTGTCCTGCACTTCCTTGTCCTTGGCCAGAATGTCGGCCAGTTCCTTGTTGATGCGCGTCACCACGGCCGCAGGCGTTCCCAGCGGGGCGATGAGGCCGCCCCACGAGTCGAAGTCGAAGTTGGGGAAGCCCTGGGCCGAGACGGTCTTCACGCCGGGCAGCAGCACGTTGGCGCGCGGCGAGCTGACGGCGATCGCCTTCAGCTTGCCGGCCTTGATGTGCGGCAGCGCGGCGACCACGTCCGCGAACATGATGCCGAGCTGGCCGCCCAGCAGGTCGGTCACGGCCGGCGCGCTGCCGCGGTAGGGCACGTGCTGCATGTCGAAGTTGCCGAGGTCCTTCAGCTGCTCCATGGCGAGGTGGCCGAAGCTGCCGGCGCCGGAGCTGGTGTAGTTCAGCGGCGTCTTCGCGGCCTTGGCCTGGGCGATGAGCGTCTGCACGGAGTCCACACCCGGCATCACCGCCGGATTGACGACGATGGCCATCGGCAGGTCGTACACCGTGGCCACGCACATGAAGTCCTTCTCGACGTCGTAGGCGTTGTTGCCGTACAGCAGCGGCGCGAGCAGCGCGGGCATGCCGAACATCGACAGCGTGTTGCCGTCGGCCGGCAGCTTGATGAAGGTGGCGGTGCCGATGGAGCCGGAAGCGCCCGGACGGTTGTCGACCACGATCGACACGCCCAGGCGCTCGCCCAGCTTCTGCGAGACGATGCGCGCGGCAGTGTCGGTCGGGCCGCCGGCCGGGAAGGCCACGACCATCTTGACGATCTTCGCGGGCCATGCGGCATCGGCGGCGAACGAAGGCAGGCCGATGGCCGAGAGCGCGCCTGCGGCGCCCGTGGCCAGCAGGTGACGGCGGGAAAGTTGAGCTTGGTTCATGTCTGTCTCGATGAGGGTTGGATTCGGGGGTTGATTCAGATGGCCTGCTGCGCGCGTGCGGCGGCAATGGCGCCGTCGTCCATGCCCAGCAATTCGCGCAGCACTTCGTCGGTGTGCTGGCCGAGGTGCGGCGGCGGCCGGCGCACTGCGGCGCGTTCGCCGTCGAGCACGTAGGGCGGCGCAAGCACCGCCTGCGTGCCGGCCTCGGGGTCTTCGAAGCGATGCAGCAGCTTGGCGTCGCTGGTGCGTGCGGAGGTCAGCGCCTCGTGCATGCCGAGCACCTCGCCGCAGGGAATCTGGGCCTCGCCCAGCTTGGCGAGCAGTTCGCGCCGGCTGAAAGCGCGCAGCGCCTCGCGCACCAGCGGCAGCAGCACCTCGCGGTTCGCCGAGCGGGCGGTGTTGGTGGCAAAGCGTTCGTCGGCTGCCCACTCGGGCCGGCCCACCACCTGCTCGCAGAAGCGCACGAACTGCCCGTTGTTGCCCACGGTGATGACCAGCGGACCGTCGGCGGCATCGAACACGCCATAGGGAACGATAGAGGGATGCGCATTGCCGAACTTCGGCGGATCGCTTCCCTTGAGCAGCGCCTCCATGCCGTAGTAGGACGTGATCATCAGGCCGCTGTCGTACAGCGCCATCTGCACGTGGCGGCCGCGCCCGGTGGCGTGGCGCTCGTACAGCGCCGCCAGGATCGCCTGGCCGGCGTACATGCCGGTGAACATGTCGACCGCCGCCACACCGAACTTCAGCGGGCCCTGCCCGGCCTCGCCGTTCATCGCCATGATGCCGGCCTCGCCCTGCACCAGCAGGTCGTAGCCGGGGCGCTCGGCTTCCGCGGTCATGCGTGAATAGCCGGAGATGGAGCAGTACACCAGGCGCGGATTCAAGGCGCTGAGCTGGGCATAGCCCAGGCCGAGCTTGTCCGCGCCGCCGACCTTGAAGTTCTCGATCACCACGTCGGACTGCATGGCGAGTTCCGTCGCGATCCTCACGCCCTCGCTCGACTGCAGGTCGATGGTGACCGAGCGCTTGTTGCGGTTGGCGCTGTTGAAGTAGGAGGTGTTGCGCGTGCCCACGCGCACGCCCCAGTCGCGCGTGTCGTCGCCGCGGCTCGGGTGCTCGACCTTGATCACGTCCGCGCCCAGGTCGGCCAGCGCCATGGCGCACATCGGCCCGGCCAGCACACGCGAGAGGTCGAGGACACGCAAGCCAGCCAGGGGCTGCACCGGGGAAGAAAAGGACATGGCGGGGAGGTCGGGGCGAAGGGAAAGGCGCCGGGGCGCTGCGGAAAAGGACACGCGCATCCGGTCTTCGGGATGCATTCGAACGGCTTACAGGCCCCGGATTATTCGCGTGTTCACTGCAATTGACAATCGTGCAGAATCTGCAGCCATTGTGTAAATCAAGAATTGACAATGGATGTCCAAGCCCTCGGCCTTCTGGTCGACATCATCGAAGCCGGCAACCTGAGCAAGGCCGCCGCCAAGCTGGGCATGAGCCGCGCCAACGTGAGCCAGCGCATCAACCGCTTCGAGCGCGAACTGGGCGCGCAACTGCTGAGGCGCACCACGCGGCAGCTCGAGCCCACGGACATCGGCAGGAAGCTCTACGAGCACGGGCTGGCGGTGCGCCACGAGGTGAAGGCGGCGGCCGAGGCGGTCAGCAGCCTCGGCAAGAGGCTGCGCGGCATGGTCCGCCTGAGCGTGCCGAGCGGCTACGGCCAGCTGCGCATGTCGGGCTGGCTGGCCGAGTTCATGCAGCTGCATCCCGAGATCACGCTGCACGTGATCTTCGACAACGACATCGAGGAACTGGTGAAGGGCTCGGTCGACTTCGCGGTCCGCGTCATGGGCGAGGCGCCCGCGCACCTCGCGGCGCGCGACCTGGGCAAGGTGCGCTACGTGGCGTGCGCGGCGGCGTCGTTCATTGCGCAGAACGGCCGCCCTTCGAGCCTGGACGACCTGAAGCAGTTGCCGCTCATCACCTCGCCGCAGACCAGCGAACGGCTGAGCACCGCCGGCACGCACGAGGGTGGGCACCGCTACATGCGGATCAGGCCGCGCCTGATCTCCACCAACTTCCACTTCCTGCGCGACGCGATCGCGCAGGGCCTCGGCGTGGGCCTGGTGCCCGACTACATGGTGCGAACGTCGCTCGAGCAGGGCGAGTTGCAGGCCTTCCCGCTGAAGAAGGGCGAGCTCGACTTCCTCTCCACGCAGATGTTCCTGCTCTACGTGCCGAGCCGCTTCCAGACGCAGGCCGTGCGCAGCCTGATCGACTTCCTGGTGGAGAAGGAACGCCGGTAGCCGGCCCCGCCCGGCCGGCAGGCAGCGAACGTCAGCGGGCTGCCAGCGGATCGGGCCGGCAAGGCTGCAGCAGCAGCGTGCCGCACGCCGGATAGCTCTGCGGCCCCTTCACGTCCTTCAGAACGCCGAAGCGCACCAGCGAGTCGTACTTCGCGTTGTGCAGCACGTGCACGCGCTGCTTCATCGAATAGGTGTCGAACAGCATGCCGCCGCTCTGTGCCGGCGTGTCGATCCAGACGCGCAGGCGCGAACCCTTGCGGAAGTAGTGCCCCACCTTGTTGATCTCGACGCGCGCGAACACAGGGCGTCCGGGCAGCAGCGGCAGGGCCTGGTCGGGCCGCTCGAGATGCACCGGCAGCAGCGGGGTCGAGCGTGCGGTGTCGAGGCCGCGGTTCGACAGCCGCAGCCAGCCGCGCTGCACATAGGTTTCCTGTCCGTCGGGGCGCAGTTCGGTCACGGTGACCTGGATGTCGGCGTCGCCGCCGTTGGCCTCGAGCCAGAGGTCGGCGCTGGCGGGGCCGTAGATCATGGTGTCCTCGGCCAGCGGCGCGGAGGTGTAGGCCAGGCTGGTCGTCTTCCAGTCGGCGGGCAACGGGCCCCAGAAGCTGTTGCCCGCCACGTCGTTCACCGCCACGCCGGCACCCGGTGCGTCGAACCCGTCGGCCGCCCCGGGCACGGATTGCCCGGCGAGCACGCCGCCGGTGCCGAGGTGAAACTCCTTCACCGAAAGGTCGCCGGGCCGAATCGATCCTCTCTGCACCACCCATCGCGGCTGCGGCGACGCACGCATCTCGAGCGGCGTCGTCCCCGCGCCGGAGGTCTCCATCCACACGGTGGTGCGCGGCGTGTCGCGCTCGAAGCCGTTGTCGCGGCCCTTCACGAAGCGGTCGAGGAAGCGGATCGCGGTCGCCTGGAAGGCCTCGGCGAAGTAGGTGTCGTGCCGGCCGTTCGACTGGAACTGCCACAGCTTCGCCGGGTCGAGCCGTGCATGGTAATGACCGCCGCGCGAGGTGATGGCCTGGTCCTGGAAGGACTCGAACGACAGCACCGGCACCTTGATGCGGCCGGCATTGCGCGCGAGGTCGAAGCTGTTCATGTAGTCGTCGCGCAGCGGATGCGACACGTACAGGTTCATGATCGAATTCGTCTCCTCGGCTTCGAGGTTCTTCTCGACCTGATTCAGGCACTGCGTGTCGCCCTCCTCCTTCGCGGTGCGCGCCACGAGGTCGCTCCAGAAGCCGCGGAACACCATGCGGAACGGCGTGACGAAACCCGGCTGCGGCACGCCGCCGGGCATCAACGCATCGCGGTAGTCCATCAGCGGCACGCCGGGCACGATGGCGCGAAGGTGCGGCGGCTGAAGCTGCGCGGCCGCGAGCTGCGAAGAGCCGCCATACGACGCGCTGACCATCCCGACGTTGCCGTTCGACCAGGCCTGCGCCGCCGCGAATTCCACCGCCTCCGCGCCGTGCTGGCCGAGCTGCGGCCGCGTGTACTCCAGCCGGCCGTCGGAGCAGCCGGTGCCTGCGGTGTTGACGCCCATCACGGCATAGCCGGCCTCCACCAGGCGCCTGTCGAGGTCGACGGCCATCGAGGTCTTGTTCTTCAGGTACGCCGAGCCGCCGATCGAGCCGGCGTCGTAGCCGTTGACGGTCATCACCACCGGAAACCGGCCCTGCCCCTTCGGCAGCAGCACGCTGTAGCGAAGACGCGTGCCGTCGGCGGTGGCGATGTAGCCCGTCAGGCGCTGGCTCCAGAACTGCGCCGTCGTGCCGAGTTCGGGAAATTCGAAGGGACGCGCGGCCGGCAGGCCGGTGTCGGGGTCGAGCCCGGCGTCCTGTGCCTGCGCCGGCGCCTGCAGCGAAACGAGGCCTGCGGCCGCGATCGCGAGCCATGCGGCGGAGCTTCTTCTTTTCATTTCTTGTGGTCTCTCGGGTTGGGAGCGCGCCGGCGTTCTCCGGCGGCCTTCGCTGATTGTCCGGACTTCAACCGGCCCATGCGCTTTTTTCCCAATGCCCGGAAACAGCTTGTGAAGCCGCGCCGATTGCACAGACGCAGCCTGGGCCCGCGTCAGGCGCCGTCGCTGTTGCCGCCGTGGTCGCCGCCGCCCTGCGGCAGCCTGGCGATCACCTTGATCTCGAACTGGAAGCCGTAGAGCCACGTCACGCCGATGCCGGTCAGCGTCGGGTACGGCGCATGGCCCCAGTACTCCGGCACCAGCTTCCAGATCTTCTCGAAGTTGGTTTCCGGATCGACGATGAAGACCGTCACGTCGACCACGTCGTCGAAGGTGCAGCCCGCGGCTGCCAGCACGGCATTGAGGTTGCCGAATGCGCGGTGCACCTGCGCCTCGAGTTCGGGCTCGGGCGAGCCGTCTTCGCGGCTGCCGACCTGGCCCGACACGAACAGGAAGCCGTTGGCACGCACCGCCGGCGAATAGCGGTTCTTTTCATAGAGCGCCTGGCGCCCGGGCGGAAAAACGACGTCGCGAGTCATGGAACGGGTGCTTTCGGAAGTTGTGGGGCGGGCCGCGGACAGCCCGGCGCCCGGTTCAGGATGAAGGGACTTTAGGGAGGCCTGCCCGCCCGATAAACAGGCCGGGCCAACAATCACTGTTTGCAGATCCCAAACAATCGAACCGCAGGAGCACGCCGACCATGGACCGTTTCGATGCGATGCAGGCGTTCGCCCGCGTGGTGGAAACCGGCAGCTTCACCAAGGCGGCCGACACGCTGCACCTGAGCAAGACCAGCGTGACCCAACTGGTGCAGCAGCTCGAGTCGCGCCTGCGGGTGAAGCTGCTCAACCGCACCACGCGCAAGGTCAGCGTCACCGCCGACGGCGCGGCCTACTACGAGCGCGTGCTTCGCCTGCTGGCCGACATGGACGACGCCGAGACCAGCCTGTCGGGCGCCGCGTCGCTGCCGCGCGGACGGCTGCGGGTGGACGTGCCGAGCCCGCTGGCGCGCACGATCATCGTGCCGGCACTGCCGGAGTTCCACGCACGCTATCCGGACATCCAGCTCGATCTTGGCGTGAGCGACCGCATGGTCGACCTCATCGGCGACCACGTCGACTGCGTGGTGCGCGGCGGCGAGCTCACCGACCAGTCGCTGATGGCGCGCCGCGTGGGCGACCTGCAGCTCGGCGTGCATGCGGCGCCGGACTACCTCGCACGCCACGGCACGCCCGCGCATCCAGGCGAGCTCGAGGACACCCACCACCGCATCGTCGGCTTCCTGTGGTCGCGCAACGGCAAGACCTTTCCCTACGCGATGCAACGCGGCGAGGAACGCATCACCGTGCAGGGCCGCTACGTGCTCTCGGTCGACGACGGCAATGCCTACCTCGCTGCCGGCCTGGCCGGCCTGGGCGTGCTCTGGCTGCCGGACTACATGGCCAGGGCGCACGTGCGCAGCGGCGAACTGGTGCCCCTGTTCGAGGACTGGCGCCTCGACCCCATGCCGCTGTACCTGGCGTTCCCGCCCAACCGCCATGTGAGCGCCAAGCTGCGGGTGTTCATCGACTGGATGGCCGGGCTGATGGCGCGGCATGCGCCGGTTGCCGGCCGGCCCGGTTCATGAGCGCTGCGTGGCGAGCTCGCGCAGCCGGCTGTGCGCGTCGCCGTCCCATGCCACCGGCTGCTGGTTCTTCGCGCGCAGGTAGTGGTGCGTGAACACCGCGAGGTAGGCGTCCAGCGTCTGCCCGACGGCGTGCTCGCCCGCCAGGCCCATGCACATGGCGGCCACCTCGCTGGTGCAGAAGTGGTCGCCGCGGCCCGAACTGCGCAGCTCGTACTGCGTGGTCCGTTCGGGCTGGAGGCTCAGCACCGGCAGCCGGTCGAGGTAGGGGCTGCGGCGGAACATCTTGCGCGCCTCGGCCCAGGTCGCGTCGAACAGGATGAAGAGCGGGCGCTTCGAGGCGCCCGGCGCCACGTCCTCCACCACCCGCTCCGGGGCCGCGTACTGGCCGGGGAACACGACGTAGGGCTGCCACTGCGGGTCGTCCAGCAGGGCCAGCAGCGCCGGGTCGGTCTCCGTGCGGGCCCAGCCGAAGGCGAAGGTGTCGCCCACCACGTCGGCGACCAGCCAGCCGGTGTTGGTCGGCTTGAGCGGCTCGATGTCGGCCATGAGCAGGCACACGCCCGCGCGCGCCGCCATGGCCGGGCGCACCGCGCACATGCAGTGAGTCGGCACCAGGCGGCAGCCGGTGCAGCGCTCACGCTTGAAACCGCCACGGGCAAGAAAGGGCTTGGTGCTTCGCGCCAGGCGTGCAGCGCGAAGAAGGGAAACGGCATGGGGCATGCGGGCATTCTCGTCCGCCGCCGCACTTCCGCACTGCCGCACCGCCAGCCGCCCGGCGGGCCTCGCTCACGCCTTCCTGGCGTAAATCTGGTCGAGCGCCGCGGTCAGGCGCTCGATGTCGACAGGCTTCGTCAGGTGGGCGACGAAGCCGGCCTCGAAGCTGGTGTCGCGGTCGCTCGGCTGCCCGTAGCCGGTGATGGCGATCAGCGCGGGCGGATCGATCAGGTCCGCGCGCAGGCGGCGCGCCACCTCGTGGCCGTCGATGCCCGGCAAGCCGATGTCGAGCAGCACCACGTCGGGCCGGCTCGCCTTGACGGCCTCGATGGCCGCCAGCCCGTCGTGCTCAATGCGGCATACGTAGCCCAGCGTCTCGAGGAGCAGGCCCAGCGTCTCGGCCGCGTCGCGGTTGTCGTCCACGATCAGCACCAGCTTCTCGCCCTCCACGCGTTCGGTATCGCCCAGCACGTTCGGCGTGGGCGCGGCGGGCAGGCGCACGATGAACTCGCTGCCCTCGCCCGCGCGGCCGGTGCTGAACACGCTGATGTAGCCGCCGTGCAGGTTGGTCAGCTGCTGCACCAGGCTCAGGCCCAGGCCGAGCCCGCCCTGCGTGCGCGCCAGTTCCCTTTCGCCCTGCACGAACAGCTCGAACACGCGCTCGAGGTCCTTGCGCGGGATGCCGGGGCCGTCGTCGCGCACGCTGATCTCCGCCTCCGCGGCATTGGCCGGGTTGAAGCCCAGGCGGATCACGATGTGCCCGCCGTTGGGCGTGAACTTGCACGCGTTGTGCGCGATGTTGCCGACGATCTGGATCAGCCGCGCCCGGTCGCCCGTCACCCAGGGATCGGCACCTTCGATCTGCAGGTCCAGCGCCTGAGACTTCAGCGCGATGCCGGGGCGGATCGCCTCCACGCCGTCGACGATGATCTCGCGCAGCCTGACCGGCTTCGCCTCGAGGTGGATGCGCCCGCTGGTGATGCGGCCCACGTCCAGCAGGTCGTCGATGAGCCGCGTCATCTGCCGGAGCTGGCGCTCGATGATGTCGCGCGTCTTGTTCAGGATGCGCGACTCGGTCTTCTCGCGCTTGAGCAGTTCGAGCGCGTTCGAGATCGGAGCCAGCGGATTGCGCAGCTCGTGGCCCAGCATGGCCAGGAAGGTGGTCATGCGCCGGCCCTCGTCCTCGAGCGCGGTGATCCGCCGGCGCTCGGTGAGGTCGCGCGTGACCTTGGCGAAGCCCTTGTGCTGGCCGGCCGCGTCGTAGATGGCCGTGATCACCACGCTGGCCCAGAAGCGCGTGCCGTCCTTGCGCACGCGCCAGCCCTCGTCCTCGAAGCGGCCGTCGCGCAACGCGTTGGCCAGCTCCTCGGCGGGCCAGCCGCGCGCGGCCACGTCGGGCGGATAGAAGGTCGAGAAGTGCTGGCCGATGATCTCGTGCGCCTTGTAGCCCTTGTTCTTTTCCGCGCCGAGGTTCCAGCTGACGATGTGGCCGCCGGGGTCGAGCATGAAGATCGCGTAGTCCTTGACACCCTCGACCAGCAGGCGGAAGCGTTCCTCGCTGGCACGCATCGCCTCCTCCTGCTTGCGCCGGTCGCTCAGGTCGCGAATGATCTTGGAGAAGCCGCGCGTGCCGCCGCTCGGACCCGGCACCCGGGTGATGACGATGTTGGCCCAGAACCGCGTGCCGTCCTTGCGCAGGCGCCAGCCTTCGTCCTCGAAGCGCCCGAGCTTGATCGTCTGCGCCAGCTCATGCTCGGGCCAGCCGCGCGAGAGCGCCTCCTGCGGATAGAAGATGGAGAAATGGCGCCCCAGGATGTCGGCGTCGTCGTAGCCGCTGAGCAACCGCGCCCCGGCGTTCCAGCTCACGACATGGCCGTGCGGGTCGAGGAAGATGATCGCGTAGTCGACGAGGCTGTCGACCATCAGGCGATAGTCGGCATCGGTCATGCCGGAAACGGTCAACCCTGCCGGGACGATGTCTGTCATGTTTTTTTCAACGGGCGTGCGTGCGGCCCCGCGGCTGGAGTTGGATCGGGCGAGTTTGAACCATTGTTCTCATTCGGCCCGTGGGATTTCTCCTACCGGGCGCGTTCAGCCCTCGTGCGCATCCCGGTCGATGCCCGCCACAAGTTCTTTCAACCAGGATCGGTGGCCAAGGAAGCTTCCGACCTGCGACCCGGCCTCGTCCATCGCGTCGAGCTGGCGTTCCAGGAAGCGGAAGCCGACCCGGCGTGCGGCCTCTTCCAGCAGCGGCCCGGACACCTCGCATTCGACGAGGAAATCGAAGCGCGTGGCCCAGAAGCCCTGCTCGGTGCGGGCGACCAGCTCGAAGGCGTCGGGGAGCTCGATGCTGAATTCGACGAACGCCAGGCCGCCATCGTCCTCCCACACACCGCACGCGCGGCCGTTTTGCTCCCAGAGCGGCACCAGTTGCGGCCCCTCGGGAACACGCGCGCCGCGGTACACGTGGAACGGAGGTCCCAGGCAGCGGCCGCGAAAGACTTCGTGGACGCAGTCGCCTGCCGCCAGCCGCACCAGCGATTGAGACAAGCCGAGCCGCTGCAGCTGCGCCACCCGCAGGTGTTCCGCAATCACCGTCATGCTGTTTCCCCTCCCGTGGAACCGATCCGAAAATTCTAAGGAGCCGCGGCATGCGGCGGCCGTGGGCTGTTGCCCCCTGCCGATCCGGCCTTCGGCCGCGCGCGTTTTCAATCCGTTACCGCGCGCCGGCCCGCAGCTGGCGCAAAGGCCGCGCAAACCAACATACTGCTGGCGCGCAACCGGCGCGCACGGAAGCTTGTTCCGGGCCCACCAAGCCTGCCATGCCACTTCGCCAGCAGATACGCTTTTGCACGGCATCCGACGGCGTGCCGATCGCCTTCGCCACCATGGGGCGGGGCGACCCGCTCGTGAAGGTCGGCAACTGGCTGTCCCATCTCGAGTTCGACCTGGGCAGCCCCGTCTGGGGCCACATGCTGGAAGCCCTCTCCAGCCGCCACATGCTGCTGCGCTACGACCAGCGCAGCACCGGCCTCTCCGACCGCGAGGTTCGATCCTGAAGACGCTGGCCGGCGGGCGCGCCTCGCATCGACGTGCAGCGCGGCACATGGAGTTCGCGCTGCTGAGCGACTGCACCCTGCGCGACCTCGGCGTCTGCCGCGCGGAGTACCTGTCCTTCGAGGCCGAGGCGGCCTCCGACGACATGCCCACGCGCCGTCGCGTCGCCTGGCAGGTGGCCGAGCGCAGTGCCGCACAGCGCGCGCGCTGACGCACCAGCGCGCCGCCCCGCGATCGTCATGCGCCGAACAGCCTCCTCAGCCACCCCTGCCGGGCCTGGCCGCCCGGGTGGCCCTGCTGCATCTGCCTGCTCACCTGCGCCTTGACGATGCGCTCCGCCGACGAGTCCGTGGCCTGCAGGTGGGCCTTGACCGTCGCCACGTAGGCGCCGTCCTCGTGGCGGATGTGGTTGAACAGCCACCGCGAGAGCATGTCGTGCAGGTCGGCCAGCACCGGTTCGCCACGCTCGAAGCGGGCGCGGAACTCGACGACGCGCCGCACGAAGATCTCGTGCACCTTGCGGTGCGGCACGCTGAACGGATAGCCCGCGTCCTCGAGCATGGTCTCCTCGAACGCGAAGTGCGAGGCGGTGTAGTCG